>Ga0247825_10000221_pt1 | contig 34530 bp, 34 predicted proteins | sample 13C_Vanillin_Day_FD_194413 | JGI IMG/M metagenome (GOLD analysis project Ga0247825, IMG submission 194413) | Soil microbial communities from agricultural site in Penn Yan, New York, United States - 13C_Vanillin_Day48 | ecosystem: Environmental > Terrestrial > Soil > Agricultural land | place... | reverse complement strand
GCGCACGCTCGAGCGCGGAGAGATCCACGCGGTGGTGCTCACCAACGCCGAGCAGGTGCGCAACCTCTTCGCGGTCGCCGAGCGGCTCGGCCGCGGCGCGGGCCTGCGGGCCGCGCTCAATCGAACGTTCGTCGCTTCCATCGGCCCCATCGCGTCCGCCGCGCTGCGCGAGGCCGGGATCACGGTCGGGCTCGAGGCGAGCCCGCCCAAGCTCGGCGCACTCATTACTTCACTCGACCAGGCACTTTCGTGAAACGACTTGCTCTTCTTGTTGTTCTTCTTACGGGCGCTCAGGCATTCGGGCAGGGTTATCCGTCGCGGCCCATTCGCCTCGTAGTGGGCTTCGCCCCCGGCGGCGCCGCCGACCTCGTGGCGCGGAGCCTCCAGGAGCCGCTCTCGCGCGCGCTGGGGCAGCCGATCGTGGTCGACAACCGCCCCGGCGCCGGCTCGAGCATCGCCGCAGAGCACGTCGCGAAATCCGCCCCCGACGGCTACACGCTGCTGATCGCGAGCCCTTCGAGCATCCTCGTCAACCCGCTGCTCTCGCCGAAAAATCCGTTCCAGCCGCTGAAGGAGCTCGCGCCGGTGAGCAAGGTCAGCTCCTCGCCGCTGGTGGTCGCCGTCAATCCCGCGGTGGGCGTGGCCACGCTGGGCGAGCTCATCCAGCTCGCGAAGAAGAATCCGGGCAAGCTGAACTACGCCTCGTCCGGAAACGGCTCGGCTCCGCACATGGCGGCCGTGCTCTTTTCGCGCGTCGCGGGCGTCGACATCGTGCACGTGCCGTTCAAGGGGGGCGCCCCGGCGGTGCAGTCGGTGCTCGCCGGAGATACCCAGCTTTCCTTCGCGACGCCGCCTTCGGTCCTGCCGCTGGTCCAGTCAGGCCGGTTGCGCGCGCTGGCGGTCACGAGCCGCCGCGGCACGCCGCTCGTGCCCGGCGTGCCCGGCATGGCGGAGGCGGGCCTCCCCGATTACGAGATCTCGTTCTGGTACGGTTTTTTCGTGCCCGCGGGGACGCCGGCGGAGCTGACGCGGCGCCTGTACGCCGCGACCAGCGAGGCTCTGCGTGCGCCGAGCGTCGGCCAGGGGCTTGCGCGCGACGGGACCGAGGTTTCCGGGTCGGCTTCGCCGGCCGACTTCGCCGCCTTCCTCGCGCAGGAGGCGCCGCTGTGGGCGCGCCTGGTCAAGGAATCGGGGGCGAAAGCCGACTAGCTCAGGACTTGCGGCCGAGAATCGGGTCCATGTCGCCGCCGCTCTTCATGCAGGTGACATAGAGCTCTTCGGCGAACTTCTGGCTCGACGCGGTAGCGCCGGCCGAAGCCGACGGCTCGCGCTGCTTCGCGCTGTACGCAGCGTCGGTGATGTCGCGCATCAACTCCTTGCCGCGATCGGACTGCGCCACATCGTAGATGCGCACCATGATGGCGTCGGCCTTGGGCCGCTGGATGTCTTCGCGTGCCAGCGAATGCGCGACCACGGCCATGTCGGCAGCAACGCCGCATTCCTGCGCGCTTTCGGCGCGCTGCGCCGCGTGCGCGGTCGATGCGAGGGTTCCAACTGCGGCGAGCGCCGCTAAGACCTGTCTCAAGTTCACCTCCAAAAAATAAGCGCCCGGTTTCCCGGGCGCTTTGTGCCATGCAATTACTGCGCCTTGCCCGTGCCGCTGGTATCCGGCTTGGTCGCCGTCGCGCTGCCCGGCGCCGTGCGCGAGGAAGCCTCGCCCGGACCCGCGGTCGTCCCGGTCTTGCCGCTGCCGCTCGAGGTGGTCGCGCCGCCGGCCGCGCTGCCGGATTTCTGATACGCATCCCACTCGGCGCGCGAGATCATGCCGTCGCCGTTCTTGTCGATGGCCGAGAAGTCCGGCGAGCGGCTCATGCCCGAGCTCGTCGCACCCGAAGTGGCGCCGGAGCGCGGACGCTCGCCTGCCATGGGCGCCTTCGGCTCGCCGGATGATTGCGTGCTCGGCACGCCGCCCGTCGACCCGGTGCCGGTGCTGCTTGCGCCCGAGGCTTGGGCAAGAATGATGCTGTCACCGGCCGCCGACACCTGCGCCGCGAGGGGCAGGGCGAAGGCCGCAGCGACTCCAACCGCCAGTAATGTCTTGAGTTTCATCGCAGTCTCCTAGTTGAATGAAAGACGAATTTCGCCTGGCCTAGCCAGTCCGCGTTTCACCGCAATCAACGTGCCGACGGGGATGCTCCGGTAGGATTCAGATCGCCCTTGGAGGGGGTTCGCCATGAAAGCGCTTGCGTTAGTTGCCTTGGTCTTTTTCGCTCAATCTGCCGCCGCGCAACACGGCGCGAGCGCGTCGAACATGACGCTGCTCGGCCACGAGCCGTTGCAGGCGCGCAGCGCCTACCAGCCGGTGATCCACAACCAGGGCGGGCGCTGGATCGCGTACATCGGCCACCACGGCGGCAAGACGATGAATGCGCTGACCGGCCGCGAGGAGGACAACGGCACCTCGATCGTCGACGTGACCGACCCGCGCGCGCCGCGCTACATCGCGCACATTCCGGGCGAGCCGGGCCAGGCCGAGTCGGGCGGCGCGCAGATGGTGCGCGTGTGCAGCGGCGCCAACCTGCCGAAGGCCGACAAGTCAAAGGTGTACCTGCTGCGCACCTACGGCAACCTGGCGCACGAGGTCTGGGACGTCACCGCTCCGGAAAAGCCTTCGCGCATCGTCGTCGTGGTCGACAAGCTCAAGGGCACCCACAAGAACTGGTGGGAGTGCGATACCGGCATCGCCTACCTCGTCTCGGGCCTCCCCGACTGGCGCACGCGGCGCATGACGCAGGTCTTCGACCTCTCGGACCCGGCGCGCCCGGTGCTGATCCGCAACTTCGGGCTCGTCGGCCAGCAGCCGGGCGCGGACGGGGCCGCGCCGACCGAGCTGCACGGGCCGATCTCCACCGGGCCCAAGGGCAACCGCATCTACTTCGGCTACGGCACCAACAAGTCGGGCGTGCTGCAGATCGTCGACCGCTCGAAGCTGCTCGCCGCGCCGCACGAGCCGACCCCGGCGAACCTGCTCGCGCCGCAGGTAGGGCGCATCGACCTTTCCATTCATAACGGCGCGCACACGACGCTGCCGGTGCTCGGTATGGATCTTGCCGAATTCGCGAAGGACCAGGCAGCGAAACGCCGCGACTTCGTGTTCATCATCAATGAATCGCTCACCAACGAGTGCCAGGAGCCGCGCCAGATGGTGTTCGTCGTCGACGTCACCGACGAGAAGGTGCCCGTGGGCGTAAGCACGTTCAACGTGCCTGAAACGCATCCCGACTCGAAAGGTGGCTTCTGTACCCGCGGCGGGCGCTTCGGGGCGCACTCCTCCAACGAGAACCAGCCGCCGATGTACGCGCGGCAGTACATCTTCGTCACCTGGTTCAATGCGGGTGTGCGCGCGATCGACATCCGCAACCCGCTGCAGCCGCGCGAGGCGGGCTATTACATTCCCGCCACCACCGACAAGACCGACAAGCGCTGCGTCAAGACGCCCGCAGGCGAGCGCTGCAAGGTGGCGATCCAGTCGAACAACCTCGAAGTCGACGAGCGCGGGTACATTTACGTCGTCGACCGCGCCAATACCGGCATGCACATCCTGCAGTTCAACCGATAGATGGATCTGCTGAAGTAAAGTCCGTAACCATGGACCTCCAATTACGCGGCCGCACGGCGCTCGTCACCGGAGCGAGCATGGGCATCGGCCGCGCCATCGCGACCACGCTCGCCAAGGAAGGCGTGCGGCTCGCCGTGATGGCGCGCCGGCGCAATCTCCTCGAGGAGCTGGAGAAGGAGATCGGCTCGAAGCTCGTCATCATCGAATGCGACTTCCTCAAGACGGACTCGGTGGAAAAAATTTCAAGTGCGGCGCTCGCCGGGCTCGGCTCGGTCGACATCCTGGTGAACAACGCCGGCGGCAGCCGCCGCTTCAGTCTCGAGTCCACGGACGCGCAGTGGGAAGAGGCGCTGACGCTCAACTTCGTGCGCCAGCGCCAGCTCGCGCACGCGCTGCTGCCGCAGATGATCGAGCGCAAGTGGGGCCGCATCATCAACATCACCGGCAAGTCCGAGCCCGAGGGGCTGAACGGCGCCTTTGCCGCCAAGGCCGCGATGCACTCCTGGGCGAAAGGCCTCTCGCGCGAGGTCGGAAAGCACGGCATCACCGTGAACTGCATCCCGCCGGGCCGCATCATCAGCGAGCAGATCCTGCGCAACTATCCGCCGGAGTTCCGCAAGAAGGAGAGCGAGGAGGATATCCCGGTGGGCGAGTACGGCCAGCCGCAGGACCTGGCGAACCTCGCCTGCTTCCTCGCTTCGCCGCTCGCGCGCTACATCACCGGCACCGTCATTCCGGTCGACGGCGGCCTCAGGAGGTATCAATTCTGAAATGATGAAATACATCGCAATCCTGGCAGTGTCGGCGGCGACGGTTTGCTACGGTCAGAGCTATCCCGCAAAACCGATCCGCCTGGTCGTCCCGTTCGCGCCCGGCGGCAGCTCGACGCTGGTGGCGCGCGTCATGTCGGAGGAGATGGCGAAGGGCCTCGGCACGAGCTTCGTCATCGAGAACAAGCCCGGCGGCGGCGGCAACATCGCCATGCAGGAGGTGGCGCGCGCGGCGCCCGACGGGTACACGCTCATCGTCGGCCACGTCGGCTCGCTGGCGATGAATCCGTACATGTACGAGCGGCTGCCCTACGACGTCGACAAGGACTTCGCGGCGCTCTCGCTGCTCGCGATCGTGCCGAACATCTTCGTCGTCTACCACGAGGTGCCGGCGAAGAACCTGCGCGAGTTCGTGGCGCTGGCCAAGGCGAAGCCCGGGCAGATCAACTACGGCAGCGCGGGCAACGGCTCGGCGGGCCACCTCGCCATGGAATATCTGAAGCAGGTGACGGCCATCGAGCTGCAGCACGTGCCCTACAAGGGCACCGGGCCGAACGTCACCGATCTCATCGCCGGCCGCACGCAGGCGACCTCGGCCGGCACGCCGCCGCTCCTGCCGCACGTCAAGTCCGGGAAGCTCCGCGTGATCGCGGTCGGCACTTCGAAGCGCCTGCATTCGCTTCCCGACGTGGCCACCGTCGCCGAGCAGGGCTATCCCGGGTTCGAAACCTCGCAGTGGTACGGGCTCAACGCGCCGGCCGGCACGCCGGAACCGATCGTGCGTCGTCTCGCGGCGGAGGCGGCGAAGGCCGCGAAGAGCGCGCTGGTGCTCGAGCGCTTCAAGGCGGACGACGCCGAGGCGGTGGGCTCCACGCCGCAGGAGTACGCCGCGTTCATCAAGAAAGAGCAGGAGCGCTGGAGCAAGGTCGTGCGCGCGTCGAACATCAAGGCGGACTGATGTACGACGTCATCATTGTGGGCGGCGGCAACGCCGCCTTGTGCGCAGCCCTTTCGGCACGCGAGCATTCGAAGCAGGTGCTGGTTCTGGAAAGGGCTCCGGAGGAAGAGGCCGGCGGCAACTCGCGCTTCACCGCCGGGCTGATGCGCATCGTCTACAACGGCGTCGACGACCTGAAGAAGCTGATCGAGCTCAGCGACGAGGAGGTGGCGCGGACCGACTTCGGCGCCTACACCGCCGAGCAGTTCATCGACGACATGGCGCGCGTCACCGAGTACCGCTGCGACCCGGACCTCACCGAGCTCCTGGTGAAGGAAAGCTTTCCCGCGGTGCTGTGGATGCGCCACAAGGGCGTGCGCTTCACCGCCGCCTGGGGCCGGCAGGCGTTCAACCTCGGCGGCAGGTTCAAGTTCTGGGGCGGGCTGACGCTCGAGGCGGTCGGCGGCGGCCCGGGCCTGGTCGAATCGCTTACCCGGATCGCGCGCAAGAACGGCATCGAGATCTGGTACGGCGCGCGCGCCGTCTCGCTCGTGGCCGACGACTCGGGTGTCCATGGTGTCGTCGTCAAGCACGAAGGAAAGACCAAAACCATTACTTCCAAGTCCGTAGTCCTTGCCGCAGGCGGCTTCCAGGCCAACACCGAATGGCGCACGCGCTACATGGGGCCGGGCTGGGAGCTCGCCAAGGTGCGCGGCACGCGCTTCAACACCGGCGATGCGATCCGCATGGCGCTCGACGCCGGCGCCGCGGCGCACGGCAACTGGTCGGGCTGCCACGCGGTCGCCTGGGACCGCAACGCGCCCGAGACGGGCGACCTCGCGGTCGGCGACGGCTTCCAGAAGCACTCGTATCCCTGGGGCGTGTACATCAACGCCGAGGGCAAGCGCTTCGTCGACGAAGGCGCGGACTTCCGCAATTACACCTACGCCAAGTACGGGCGGGTGATCCTGCAGCAGCCGAAGCAGTTCGCCTGGCAGATCTTCGACGCGAAGGTGAAGGCGCAGTTGCGCGACGAGTACCGCATCAGGCAGGTGACGCGCATCACCGGCAACACGCTGGAGGAGCTGGTCGCGAAAATGGACGATACCGACCAGAAGACCGCGCTCGAGGAGTTGAAGCAGTACAACGCCGCGGTGCAGACGGACATTCCCTTCAATCCGAACGTCAAGGATGGAAGGTGTACAAAGAATCTAAGAATCAATAAAAGCAATTGGGCGAACACGCTCGACACGCCGCCCTTCGAGGCCTACGCGGTCACCTGCGGGATCACGTTCAGCTTCGGCGGCCTGAAGATCAACAACCACGCGCAGGTGATGAGCTCGGACGGCCCGCCGATCCACGGGCTGTACGCGGCGGGCGAGCTGGTGGGCGGGATCTTCTGGTTCAACTATCCCGGCGGCAGCGGCCTCACCAACGGCTCGGTGTTCGGCCGCATCGCCGGGGAGAACGCAGGCAAGAGCGCGCGCTAGCTGCGCGCGGCGACGAAGTTCTGGAGCACTTCGGGATCGACCGGCTTCGTCAGGTGCTCGTCGAAGCCCGCCGCGCGCGAACGCAGGCGATCCTCGTCCTGGCCATAGCCCGTGACGGCCACGATGCGCGTCGCGGGCAGGTCCATGCAGCGCAGCCGCCGCGCCACTTCGTACCCGTCCATTCCGGGCAGGCCGATGTCCAGGACCACCACTTCGGGGTGATAGTCGCGCGCCGCGGCGAGCGCGTTGGGGCCGTCCTGCACGCAGCGCACCTCGTGGCCAAAGAGCTTCAGGATCTTGGCGATGCTTTCGGCCGCGTCGAAGTTGTCGTCCACGACCAGGATGCGGCGCCGCGGCTCACGCTGCGCCGTGCCCGGGGGCGGCGCGCACCCCGCCGGCGTCTCGCGCTCGGGCAGCGCCGCGAGGCGAATGCAAAATTCGCTGCCTTGGCCCTGGCCCTCGCTGCGCGCCTCCACGGTGCCATCGTGCATTTCCACCAGGCGCTTGACCAGCGTCAGGCCGATGCCGAGGCCGCCTTGCGTGCGCGCGAGCATGTCCTGATGAGCCTGGAAGAAAAGCTCGAAGATGCGCGGCAGCAGCTCCTTCGGAATTCCCTCGCCGGAGTCGCGCACCGACACTACCGCCACGTCGTGCTCGAGCCGTACCGCGAGGCGGATCGCGCTCGGAGTGCGCGTGTACTTGGCCGCGTTGGTGAGGAGGTTGGACACCACCTGCGCGAGCCTTACCATGTCGCCTGTGACGCGCAACGCCCGATCCGGAAGCGAAAGATCGAGCACATGGCCGTTCGCATCGAGCACCGGCTTCGCGGTCTCGGCAGCGCGCAGCACTGCGTCGCGCAGGTCGATGTCGTCCCTGCGCAGCTCGATCTTGCCGCGGATGATGCGCGAGATGTCCAGAAGATCGTCGACCAGCCGCACCAGCTGCTGCAGCTGCCGCTCCATCATGCCGTGCACGTCGGCGTGCTCTTCGGCGCCCCGGCGCGCCTTCATGAGGAACAGGGCGTTGCGCAGCGGTGCGAGCGGATTGCGCAGCTCGTGGCTCAGCATGGCGAGGAACTCGTTCTTCTGCCGGTCGGCTTCGGCGAGCTCGACGAGGCGCTGCTGCGCTTCATCCTGCAGCCGCTTGCGCTCCGTGATGTCCCGCACGATCCCGGTGAAGAACCGCCGCGTCCCGACGTGAAACTCGCTCACCGCGAGCTCCATCGGAAACGTGCTGCCGTCCTTGCGTTTGCCGAGCACCTCGCGCCCGATGCCGATGATCTTGGCCTGCCCGGTCCGGACATAGCTGCCGATGTAGCGGTCGTGCCCGGAATGGTAGGGCTCGGGCATCAGCATCTTGACGTTCCTGCCCAGGACCTCGGCGCGGCGGTAACCGAAGATTCCCTGCGCAGCCGGATTGTAGGACTCGATGCTGCCCTGCTCGTCGATGGTGATGATGCCGTCGACGACGTGGTTCACCACGGAGCGCATGCGCTCTTCCGCGTCGCGCAGCTCCTGCTCAGCGCGCTTGCGCTCGGTGATGTCGCGCACGATGCCCGTGAAGTAGGGGTCCTCGCCCAGGCGGAACTCGCTGATCGCGAGCTCCATCGGGAACACGCTGCCGTCCTTGCGCCGGCCGGCGACCTCGCGTCCGATGCCGATGATCTTGGCCTGCCCGGTGCGCAGGTAATTCGAGATATAGCCGTCGTGCTCGCCCCGATAGGGCTCGGCCATCAGCATCTTGACGTTCTGGCCGATGACCTCCGCGCTTTGGTAGCCGAAGATGCGCTCCGCGGCCGGATTGAAGGTCGCGACCATGCCTCGCCCGTTGATCGTGATGATGCCATCGACGACGTGGTCGATGACCGAGCGCATCCGCTCTTCGGATTCCGAGGTCGATCCAAGGTGGAGGAACTTTTTCACGTCAAAGTCCCGGCCCGGTCCACGCGCTTCGCTTCCCGCGCGGATGACCCAGAGCTCTAGACGCGCGGATAATGCCCCTAATCCTGCGGCCCTCCGTACTACAGCTTAGGCGGTCCCACCTGGATGCGCAGCGCCACGCTGTTGGCGTCGTGCGTCAGGTTCACCGGCGCGCCCGCAACGAGCTGCTTCGGGGTTCCGGGCACCAGCGCGGAGATCGACGCGTTCTCGGGCACGACGATCTTCTGCGAGCCGCCTTCGTAGGTCATCGTCAGCTCGCGGCCGCTCGTCGCCTGCACCATCGCGCCGACCGTGGCGTTGGTCATGGTCTGGTCGTCGCGCCCGTCGAACGGCCGGTGGCCGGGGTTGAGCGGTTTCGGGAAGCGCCGTACCTCGTAGGCGGTGAGCGTGCCGTCGGGCCGCTTCATCGACGTGACGCCGAGGAAATCGCCCGGCTTGATGTCGGCGAGCGTGATGGGCTGGGTGAAGACGATCTCCGTCTTCTCCTGGACCTGGATCCGGACCGCGGCCCCGCCCGCGTCCTTTACCGAGAGAACCTTTCCGTCGAAGGCGCTGATGGTGCCGCGCACGCGCGCGGGTTGCGCCTGCGCGGCCGCGCACGCAAGCGACAGAAGCAGGGCAAGGACCAGGCGCACGTTGTGCTCAGTGCTCGGGCTTGACGCCGCCCTTGCTCACCTGCACGCGGTTGGTGACCAGCTTGCCGTCGCCTTCGACGCGCGCGTTGGTCCAGATGGACTCGCCTTTCTTCAGCGCCGAGCGGTCGCCGTTGTCGAAGCCGATGATCGGCGTGCCGTTGGGCACCATGATCTTCTGCTCGCCGTCCTTGTACTTGAGCGTGATCTCGTTGCCGCCGGCCGAGGCCACGGCGGCCTGGAGGTTGGCGTTGGTCATCTTGGAGCCGGGCATGAGGTCCCAGTCCATGTGGCCGGAAGGCGCCGTGGGCGGGATCAGGTGCACTTCCTTCGCGACCTGCTTGCCTCCTTGGGACACCGACGTCACGCCGACGTAGGTGCCCGGCTTGATGTCGGATAGCGAGAGCTTCTTCGCCACGGCGACCTGCGCGTCGGGCGTGAGGTGCAGCTTCAGATCCTTGCCGTCGCGCGACTTGACCGACAGGACGTCGCCGTCGAGCGAGCTGATGGTGCCGCGCACCCGCATGTTGCCCTGCGCAAACACCGCCGCGTGCACCAGTATCAGAGCGAGAAACAGCAGCTTTTTCATCGGCATGCCTCCTTGTGTGGTGAGGTTAACACCCTTATCCTTCGCCGCATTCCAATGTTCAATCCCTTCCAGGAAGTCAGCAGGAGCGAAGCGCGCAGCTTGACTTCGCTGCCGCCGAGGTTCCGCAGGAAGCAGCGTACCGCCTGGTCGGATCCGAACCGTGCGGGCGTAGAGCTCGACAGCTTCCTCGAGGGGCCTTCGTTCGACCGCGACGGAAACCTTTGGTGCGTCGACATCCCGTTCGGCAGGATCTTCCGCATCAGCGCGAAGGGCGACTGGGATCTCGCCGTGCAATACGACGGCTGGCCGAATGGGCTCAAGATCCACAAGGACGGCCGGATCTTCATCGCCGACTACAAGCGTGGCCTGATGGTTCTGGATGCCAAGGCGGGAAAGGTCGAACCGCTCCTCGAGACGGCGTTCAGCGAGAGCTTCAAGGGTCTCAACGACCTGCACTTCGCCGACAACGGCGATCTTTACTTCACCGACCAGGGCCAGAGCGGCATCGCCGATCCGACGGGTCGCGTGTGGCGCCTGCGCATGGAAGGAAAGAATGCGGGAGAGCTTCAAAGGCTGGCGAGCAACGCGCCGTCTCCGAACGGCATCACGCTGAATACGAAAAATACGCAGGTCTACGTCGCCATCACGCGCTCGCAGCAGATCTGGCGGCTGCCGCTGATGCCAGGCGGCACCCCTTCCAAGACGGGCGTCGCGATCCAGCTCTCGGGCGGCCACGCCGGACCCGACGGCATCGAAATGGACGCCGAGGACGGGCTCGTCGTGTGCCACCTCGGCGTGGGCGTGTGGCGCTTCGACGCGAACTGCCTGCCGACGCACCTCGTCCACGCCGGGGGCGCGCATCGCCTGATGACCAACATCGCCTTCCAGGGCAAGACGCTCTACATCACCGATTCGCTGAACGGCGAGATCCTCGCCGCCGAGATGCCGGTGGCGGGAAAGAAGCTCTTTTCTTTTTCCTAGTCGATTTTTGTGCCGTAAAAAAATCGGGGTCAGAGCCCTATTTCCGCAAGCTGCGCGTCGCGGGAAATAGGGCTCTGACCCCGATTTTTCAGTCGATCTTCGCGCCCGAGCGCCTGACGACGTCGGCCCACTTCGCCGAGTCGCGGCGGATGAGCTCGGCGAACTCCTCGGGCGTGCCGCCGCCGCCCTCGCTGCCGAGCTGCTCGAAGCGCTGCCTGGTCTCCGGGGCGACGATGGCGGCGTTGATGGCCTTGTTCAGCTTGTCGAGGATCGGCCGGGGCAGCCCGGCGGGGGCGATCACGCCGCTCCAGGCGTTGACCTCGTAGCCCGGCACGCCGGCCTCGGCGAGCGTCGGCACCTCGGGCAGGCTGATCGAGCGCTTCAGTCCGGTGACCGCGAGCGCGCGCACGCGGCCGGCGCGCACGTGCGGCGCGATCGAGTTGGTGCTCTCGAACATGAGCTCGACGTTGCCGGCGATGAGGTCGGCGATCGCCGGGGCGCCGCCCTTGTAGGGAACGTGCACGATATCGGTGCCGGTCATGTACTTGAAGAGCTCCCCGCTCACGTGCCCGGGAGAGCCGTTGCTCGAGGAGGCGTTGGAGAGCTTGCCCGGGTTCTTCTTGGCGTAGTCGATGAGCTCGCGGACCGAGGCAATCGGCGATTTGGGCGAAACGGCGAGAAGCATGTATCCGGTGGTGACGACGGCGACCGGCTGCAGGTCGCGCTCGATGTCGTACGGGAGCTTCGCCACCATGTGGCGCGTGATCGCGAGCGCGCCGACCGGGCCCTGTCCCAGGGTGTAGCCGTCGGGCGGGCTCTTCGCGACCGCGTCGATGCCGATGGTGAGCGCGCCGCCCGGGCGGTTGTCGACCACCACGTTCTGCCCGAGCTGCTTGGAGAGCTCGGGCACGAGCGTGCGCGCCACGTTGTCGGTGGCGCTGCCGGCTGCCTGGGGTACGACCAGCCGGATCGGCCGGTCCGGATACTGTGCCGCCGCGTTACCGGCCGCAGTTGCTACGGCGGCCAGTAACGCGACGCAAAGGAGCGGTTTCAAACCTTACGGGGTGAGCTGGCCGCGGACCTCGCCGCCCTTGTTCTTCGCGGTGTGCACGTTGACGTAGAGGCTGCCTTCCTTGAAGGCCTTGATCTGCGCGTCGTTCAGCTTGGCTCCGGCCGGGACGGTGTAGGTGTCGCCGCTCTTGGTGAGCGGAATGATGACCGGCCCGTTCTGGCCCTTCGCGCCCTGGTGGATGTGCGCCATCGTGCCCTCCACGCCTGTAGTCTTGACGCTGCCCTCCACGGCTCCGTCCGAATTGACCCGGATGGTGCCTTCGCCGGAGCCGGCGGCCTGGACCGGCGGCACTTCCTCGGCCCCGGTGAGCTTCACGCTGACCGCCCCGCTGCCGGGCAGGAAGCTCGGAGCATAGTCCTGGTAGGTGGAGCAGGATGCGAGCGCGGCGGCGGCCGCTACGAGCAACAGCTTCTTCATTGAGCTACCTCCTGGTTGATTGTCGCTGCAGTGGAACACTCCGAGCCGAATGATATTCCAGCGCGGCTCCGTTTTAGAATCGCTTTACACCATGCCCAAGATCTCGGCTTCCCCAGCGTTGTCCCGCTTTCGCGTCCTGGACCTCTCCAGAGTGCGCGCCGGGCCCACCTGCGTCAAGCAGTTCGCCGATTTCGGCGCCGACGTCATCAAGATCGAGTCGCCCCCCGGGGTCGACCCCAACGAGGGCATGGGGGGGCCGCGCCACGGCCCGGACATGCAGAACCTGCACCGCAACAAGCGGGCGATGACGCTGAACCTCAAGCTGCCGGAGGCGCGCGAGGTGCTCGCCCGGCTGATCAAGACCGCCGATGTCGTGGTCGAAAACTACCGTCCGGACGTGAAATATCGCCTGGGGATCGATTATGAATCTCTCGCGAAGCTGAACCCCCGGATCATCCTCGCCAGCATTTCGGGCTTCGGACAGGATGGGCCCTACCGCGACCGCCCGGGCTTCGACCAGATCGCGCAGGGCATGAGCGGCCTCATGTCGGTCACCGGGGCCCCGGGCAAGGGCCCGATGCGCACCGGGGCGGCCATCGCCGACATCGCCGCCGGCCTCTTCGCCGCCCTGGGGGTCTTGACCGCGCTGCTCGAACGCGAGAGCTCGGGCAAGGGTCAGTGGGTGCAGAGCTCGCTCCTGCAGTCGGGCATCGCGCTCCTCGACTTCCAGGGCGCCCGCTACCTGATGAAAGGCGAGGTGCCGCCGCAGGTGGGCAACGACCACCCCACCAGCATGCCCACCTCCGCCTACACGACGGCCGACGGCCACATCAACGTCGCGGCCTCGGGCGAGGGCATGTGGGCGCGCCTGTGCGAGGCGATCGGCCGCAAGGATCTCCTGGAGGCGCCCGAGTTCAAGGGCCCCGAGAACCGGGCCAAGAACCGGATGCAGCTGAACAGCGCCCTGAACGAGGCGCTTTCCAGGAAAAAAAGCGCGGAATGGGTGGAGAAACTCAACGCCGCCGGGGTGCCCTGCGGTCCGATCTACAGCGTGGACCAGGTGTTCGCCGACCCGCAGGTGCAGCATCTCCAGGCCGCGGCCGAGGTCGAGCACGCGAAGCTCGGGCGCTTCAAGGTGGTGAACCAGGCGGTCAAGCTTTCGCGCACCGGGGCGAGCCTCGCCACGGCGGCCCCGGAGATCGGCCAGCACACCGACGAGATCCTGCGCGAGCTGGAGTACACCGACGCGCAGATCGGGGCGATGCGCGAAAGGGGCATCGTTTGAGCGAAGCGGCGAGAATCGACAGCCGCAAGGACGGCGCCATCGGCTGGCTCGTCTTCAACAATCCGGCGCGCCGCAACGCCGTGTCGGTGGGCATGTGGGAAGCGATTCCGCGCGTGCTCGAGGACTTCGGCGCCGATCCGGCGATCCGCGTGGTGGTGCTCGCGGGCGCCGGCGAGAAGGCCTTCGTGTCCGGCGCCGACATCTCGCAGTTCGAAGCCCAGCGCTCCACGGCCGAGGCCGTGCGGCGCTACGAGGAGATCGGCGACGCCGCGCAAGTCGCGCTGCAGCGCTTCGACAAGCCCACCCTCGCCATGATCCGGGGATACTGCATCGGCGGAGGCCTCGGCATCGCCGCCGCCTGCGACCTGCGCATTGCGGCCGACGACGCGCGCTTTTCCATCCCGGCGGCGAAGCTCGGGCTGGGCTATCGCGCCTCGTCGATGAAGAAGCTGGTCGACATCGTCGGCGCCGCCTACGCCAAGGAGATCATGATCACGGCGCGCCAGTTCGGCGCCGCCGAGGCGAGAGAGATGGGCCTCGTGCACCGCGTGGTGCCGGTGGCGGAGCTCGAGAAGCTGACGCGCGAATACTGCGAAGCCATCGCCGCGAACGCCCCGCTCACCATGCGCGCCGCAAAGCGCATCATCGGCGAGGTGGGGAAGACCGAGTTCGACGCGGCGCAGTGCGACCGCCTGGTCAAGGAATGCTTCGACAGCGAAGATTACAAGGAAGGCCGCAGAGCCTTCATGGAGAAGCGCAAGCCGGTATTTACCGGCAGGTAGACGAGGCAACGATAAGGAGGAGGCAGTGAGGAGGATAGTGTGCTTCATCGCGGCGCTCGCCGCGAGCGGCGCGGTTGCCGCGCAGGGTTTTCCGAATAAGCCGGTGGCCATCGTCGTGGGCTTCGAGCCCGGCGGCGGCACCGACACCACCGCGCGCATCCTGCAAAAGCCGCTCGGCGATCTTCTCGGCCAGCAGGTCGTGGTGGAGAACCGCGCCGGGGCCGGCGGCAACATCGCCGTCGACTACGTGGCGAAGGCCGCGCCCGACGGCTACCTGCTGGTGCTCGCGAACGTGGGCGCGCTCGCAGTGAACCCGCACATCCTGAAGACGCCCTACGACCCGCTCAAGGATCTGACGCCGATCAGCATGGCGGCGGTGTTCGCCAACGTGCTCGTGGTGCAGCCGACGCTGCCGGTGAAAACGCTCGCCGACTACGTGAAGCTCGCGCGCGAGAAGGAGCTGACGTACGCGAGCTCCGGCATCGGCGGCGCCGGCCACCTCGCCGGCGAGCTCCTCAAGGGGATGGCGAAGGCCAACCTGGTGCACGTACCGTACAAGGGCGGCGGGCCGGCGATGCAGGGATTCCTCGGCGGGCAGGTGGATTCGTTCTTCGCCACGCCGATTTCCTCGATCTCACAGATCCGCTCCGGCAAGGCGCGCGCCATCGCCACCACGGGTTCGAAGCGCGCCGCGCTGATGCCCGACGTGCCGACGGTCGCCGAATCGGGCTACCCGGGCTACGAGGCGCTCAACTGGTACGGCTTTCTCGGCCCGGCCAGGATGCCGAAGGACGTGCTCGAGCGCCTGAACCGCGACATCGTGAAGGCGCTCGCCAGCCCCGAGGCCGTCGCGCAGCTGAACAAGACCGGCGTCGAGCCGCAGTCGAGCACGCCCGCCGAGTTCGGCAAGTACATCGAGCGCGAGTACCAGACCTGGGGCAAGGTGGTGAAAGAGGCGGGCATCAAACCCCAATGACCCCAATCCCTGTTTTTCGTCGGTGAGGCTATGAGAGCTTATTTTCTGCAGTCGGCCGGTGACCGGATGAATCTCGAACTGCGCGAGGTGCCGACGCCGCAGCCGGCGGCGCACCAGCATCTCGTCAAGATCCACGCCTCGAGCCTGAACCGGGGCGAGCTGATCGCCGGCCACGGCCTCATCGCCGCGGGTGCCGCCAAGGCGGCCGGGCAGGAAGCGGCGGGCGAGGTCGTCGGCACTGGCGAACGGGTCATGGGGCGCTGTCCGGGGGGCTTTGCCGAGTACGGCCTCATGGACAGGAGCGATGCCATCCCGGTGCCGCCGAGCCTGTCGTGGGAGGAAGCGGGGGCGGTCCCGCTCACCTTCATGGTGGTGCACGACATGCTGGTGGCGCAGGGTAACCTCAAGCCCGGCGAGTGGCTGCTGGTGACGGGCGTCTCGGCGGGCGTGGGCGTGGCGGCGCTGCAGGCGGCCAAGGCAATCGGGGCAAAGGTTATCGGCACCTCGGGATCCGCGGACAAGCTGCAGAAGCTGAAAACGGTCGGCTTGGACGTGGCGATCGAGACGCGCAAGCCCGACTTCCACGACGCGGTGATGAAAGCTACCGGGGGCAAGGGCGTCGACCTCGTGGTCAACAACGTCGGCGGCTCGGTGTTCGCCGAGTGCATCCGCTGCCTCGCCTTCCAGGGCCGGCTCGCCACGGTCGGCTATCTCGACCGCGTGATGAAGGCCGAGCTCGACATCGACGCGCTGCACGCGAAGCGCCTGAAGCTCTTCGGCGTGTCGAACAAGCACCGCAGCGCCGAGAGCCGCGCTTTGACGGTGCGCGGCTTCATCGCCGACTTCCTGCCGTACTTTGCCGCCGGGCACATCCGGCCGCTCATAGACCGCGTCTACCGCTTCGACGAGCTGCCGCAGGCCAAGGCCTTCGTCGAGTCCGACGCGCACCTCGGCAAGGTAGTCGTGCGCATGTGACGTTTTCCCGGCGGTGTCGCGAAACCGCCACGCCATTCGCGGAACGGGCTGACGCCCGGCCGGCTTCCATCTATAGTCCGCGGGTCTCGCTCAGGAGGCGGTCAAATGAAGAACCTGTTAAGAACGGTTGCACTCGCACTGACGCTCGCCGTACCCCAGGCGTACGCCGGCATGATCGGCACAGAGGATGCCGAACGCGACCGGGTGAAGAGCATGCTCGAGCGCCCGGAGCTCGCCGCGCAGCTCGAGAAGATGGGCGTCTCCGCCGCCGACGCCAAGGCGCGCGTCGAGGCGATGACGCCGCAGGAAGTGAGCCAGCTCGCCGGGCGCCTGGATCAGCTCGCCGCCGGCGGCGCGCTCAGCAACCAGGACCTGCTGCTGATCATCATCCTGATCCTGCTGCTGATTATTATTCTGTAGCTTAGGCGGTGAGCTCGGCCGGCTCGCCGCGGTCGCTGACCGTGTGCAGGCGCACCGGCCGGCGCCACACACGCTTGGTGTACTCGAGCACGCGCTTGGCGCGGTTGACGTCGAGGCCGCGGCCGTCGCTCTTGTGCTCGTGCACGAGCACGAGGCCGCCGTCGTTGTGCATCTCGGTGACCGCCACGCGCGGCGCGCCGTAGTTGAACTTCGGCGCGAGGATCGCCTCGCGCACCGCGTTGACGTCGCGGTTCGCCACCTTGATCTCGTCTCCCGCGCTCGCCTCGTAGACGAACAGCTCGAGCTTTTCGGCGAGCTCGCGGTCGAGGAAGTTGCGGATGAAGCCGAAGTCGTCCTCTTCGCGCATCACCTCGCGCGCCCGCGCCAGGCCGAGGGTGTCGACGATGTGCTCCCACAGGGTGAAGCCGAGGTGGTAGGGGTTGATGGCGAGGGCGGTCTCCTGCCCCGCGGCGTAGGGCCGCACCACGTCGGAGTGCGCCTTGATCGCCGAGAGGTACAGGTTCTGCGGCAGGAAGTCGGCCTCGCGCAGGAGCCGCGCGTGCCAGTACGAGGCCCAGCCCTCGTTCATGATCTGGCAGGCGAACACCGGGTAGAAGTACAGCGACTCCGAGCGCACCATGAGAAAGATGTCGCGCTCCCACTGCTCGAGCTCGGGCGCGTAGTGCGCGATGAACCAGAGCAGGTCGAATTCCGGGTGCGGCGGCACGGGCGCGCGCACCGGGCCGGGCTCGGCCTTCGCCGCCTCGGCGGTCCCGGGCAGGTTGCGGAAGCGGCGCTGGAAGGCGTTTTCCGCGCTCTGCGGCTTCGCCGGCACGAACTCCGGGTAGCGGGTGCGGTGCAGCTCGCCGTCGACGTCGACGTGCGATTCGAGGGCGAGCGCGGCGTCGAGCACCGCCTCGACTCTCTCCATGCCGACCTTGTCGATCGCCTGCTGGATGCGGTGCGCGTGCGCCGCGGCGTGCTCGACGATGTTGCCGCCGGCCATCTCGTGGAAGCGCGCGAAGAGCTGGTTGTTCTTGGAGAAGTCGGCGTGCCCGAGGACGTGCGCCGTGACCAGCGTATTCTCGGCGAGCGAGTTGCCGTCCATCAGGAAGGCGCGGCAGGGATCGCCCGGGAACATGACCTCGAAGATCTTGGAGTGGCCCATGCTCTGGCGCACGAGCTGGTGGATGTAGCGCACGCCGAAGGACCAGTGCGGCATCCGCACCGGCAGGCCGTAGACCGCGATCTCGGTCATCAGGCTTGCGGGTGCGATCTCGAAGTCGACGTTGTAGTAGTCGAGGCCCAGGCGCTTCGCCAGCTCCTCGATGCTGGCCGCGTATTGCTCGAGCTCAGTCACTCTTTTCGGTTTCTTTGAAAAATTCCCGGATGGCGCGCCACACGTCCTCCTGGGAGGAGAGCTGGCTCATGCCCACCGGCAGCCCGGAACCCTTCAGCTCGTTGAACACCTCGGCGACCTGGGTCTCGCGCGGGCGGAAGGTCGCGACGCCGCCGGTCTCGACGTAGCCCGAGTAGTTGGTCTGGGCGGCAAGCAGGCGCAGCGCCGCGGCGGCCGGCTCGCGGTCCTCGGCGGCGTTCTCGCCGTCGGAGGCGTAGAAGAAGTAGAGGTTGAAGCGGCTGGGGTCGTAGCGGTTCTTGACCACGTCCAGCGCGAGCTGGAAGGCGCAGGAGGACACCGTGCCGCCGCTCGAGGACGCCTGGAAGAACTGGCTCTCGTCGAATTCCCAGGCCTGCGCCGCGTGGGCGAGGAACACCGTGTCGACCTTGCTGTACTGGCGCCGGATGCCCTGCAGCGCGAAGAAGAAGAACTGCTTGGCGAGCCGGCGCTGCGCCTCGTCCATGCTGCCCGAGACGTCCAGGGCGAAGATCACCGCCGCGTTCATCGACGGGGTGGCGCGCTTCACCAGCTGCCGGAAGCGCAGGTCGTCGTTGGTGATCGGGACCGGGTTTTCCTGGATCGAGCGGCGCTTGACGGCCTCTTTCAGCGTCCTTCTTCTGTCGAGACGGGAGCGCGCACCCCTTCTGTCCCATCCCTCGCGCACGTAGTCGGGCTGGTCCATCGTCGCGGTGCGCTTGGGCTTGAGGTCGGGAAGCTTCAGCTCCTCCCAGATCCAGTCGATGATCTCCTCGAGCTTCATCTCGACCACGAAGCGGATCTCGCCGTTCTCGGTGCCGCCGGACTGCGACTGGGCGTCGCCCTTCTCGCGCCCGGGCTGAAGCACGTCGCCCGGCTGGCCGCGTCCCTGGCCGGCCCCCTGCTGCGATGCCGGGTCGGCGAGGCGGAAGCGCGAATGCTCGAGGAACTTCACCGGTACCATGACGGTGCGGTTCTTGCCCGAGCCGGTCATCAGGTCCTCGCCCGAGAGGATCTCGGGCAGAGTGTTCTTGACCGCCTCGCGGACCTTCTGGTTATGCCGCAGCCAGTCCCTGGCCCCCCTCGAGAAGAGGTCGTACCACGGGGTTTCTGCGGCAATTCGAATCATCGCTACTCTTGGGCTAGAAGCGTGGTCACGTAGTTCAGAGCCTCGCGCGCGCTGTGCGTGTCGTAGCCGTACTCGTCGACCAGGCGCTTCTCGACCACCGAGATCTTCTGGCGCGTGTCGTCGTCGGGGCGTGCGCTCGAGGACACGAGGCGCAGCACGTCGCGGCGCTGCTCGAAGAGATACTGCTCCACGGCGTCGTGCAGCGGCGCATGGCTGTCGAGGGTGAACTTCTCGCCGCGCTTGTAGGCGCCCATGGCCTTGCGCACCACTTCCTGGCGGAACGAGAGCTTGCCGGATTCGGAGATGCGGATCTTCTCCTCGACGTTGCGCAGGAAGCGCTCGTCGGGCTTTCGCTCTTCGCTGGTGATCGGATCCTTGATGGTGCGCGAGTCGAGGGTCGCCTCGACCTCGTCCAGGTACTTGTCGAGCAGCTGCTGCGCCTCCTGCTCGAAGGACACGAACAGCGCCTTGTGCACGTCCTCCTTCACCCAGCGGTTGTAGAAGTCCTTGCGCACCGTGACCAGGTAGTCGATCCACTTCCTCTTCTTCTTGCCGTCGATGCGCACGTCGGACTCGATGCCGTCCTTGAGCGCGATCAGGACGTCCATCGTGGTGAGGCTCTTCGCGCTCGACTGGATGATCGCGTTGGAGAGCGCGTTGATCACGAAGCGCGGCGACACGCCGGCGAGACCCTCGTCGGGATTCTTGGCGCGGATCTTCTCGACCTCGGACTGCGCCACGCCTTCCACGTCTTCGCCCGCGTAGAGGCGGACCTTCTTGGTGTGCTCGTTCTCGCGCTCTTCGCCCTCCGAGAGGCGCGTCAGCACCGAGAACACCGCCGCGGTATGCAGCGCGTGCGGGTCGAGGTGCACTTCGCGGAAGGCCTGCGTCGAGGAGGTGAGCTTCTTGTAGATGCGCGCCTCCTCGCGGTAGGAGAGCGTGTAGGGCACCTGGATGATCACCATCCGGTCGAGCAGCGCCTCGTTTTCGGCTTCCTGCAGGAACTTGCGGAACTCCGCGAGGTTGGTGTGCGCGAGGATGGTCTCGTCGAGGTGGATCAGCGGGAAGCGCGACACCTTGACGTTCTTCTCCTGGGTGAGGGTGAGGAGCAGGTACAGGAACTCGCGCTTCACCTTCAGGATCTCGATCATCTCGAGCATGCCGCGGCTCGCGGCGAACACCGCGCCGCTCCAGGACCAGGCGCGCGGGTCGCCCTCGTCGCCGAATTCGGAGACCTTGGAGAGGTCCACCGAGCCCACGAGGTCCGCTATGTCGGCGGTGGTCGGGTCGTGCGGCGCGTAGGTGCCCACGCCGACGCGGCCCGCCTCGGTGATGAAGATGCGCTCCACCGGCATCTGCATGAAGTCGCCGCTGAAATCGTGCTGCAGCCGGCTGACGCAGTGCGGGCAGAGCTCGCCCTGGATGTCGACGCCGTAGCTCGCGCGGAACTGGCCGCGCAGGGTGTGGGGGACGAGGTGCAGGGCGGACTCGTGCACCGGGCAGCCGTGAATGCCGTACAAGGCCCCTGCGTCGGTGTGGCTGTATTCCTCCAGCCCGCGCTTGAGCAGGATGACCATGCTCGACTTGCCGCCCGAGGGCGGCCCTAGCAGCAGGAGCAGGCGCCTGCCAACTTCCGAGCCGGCGCTCGCGGCCTTGAAGTAGTCGACCACCCGCTCGATGGTGTCGTTGATCCCGTAGAGCTCGTCCTCGAAGAGTTGACAGCGGAACCGACCCTGGCTGTCGTCGAAGCCCTCGGCCCGCATCATGTCCCAGATGTACTGATGGCTGGTCCGGGCAAGACCGCGCGCGTCGTGGGGGAAGATCTGCTCGAGGAAGCTGGCGAAGGTTCCCGCCCAGTGAGCCGCCCTGTGCTCCTTGGTGAAGTCGGAGAGCGACTTGAGGAGGTTCGCCTTGCGCTCGCTGCTATCGTTGAATCCGGGTACCGGGTTATTCATGGCGTCACCTTTGGTCAGCTCTCTCTGATTCACGGGCAAGCAATAATCCGTCCAACGAGCGTACATCTGAAGCGGTTGACTGGAATGCCAACAAGCGTCAGACGTTTCCCGACGGACAATGCGATGGATTGGAGGTACGCACGGCGGCCGGACGACCGCTGTCGACGTTCGGTTACAAATTCGTACGGTCCAGACTCTTTCTTGTCCATCTGCCTTCCCCGCTGTAACGCGAGTGTTGTGCGAGTCTTGAGATAAGAATCCGCTCATTGACCGCTCCATGTCAACTGGTTTAATGCCTCCGCGCCGAAAGAATTGTGCGCTGTTGTCGACGACCCACCTGACGCGTTTCGTCGCAGAGGTGACGCGCTTCGGCGCTCTTTATCGTGCGCAGCCATCCATGCGAGTTGCGCCCCCGGACTCGATGCAACGCATGCTCGGTTGCAGCGGAAAAAATTCGTAAAAAACTGCACGAACGTGCGGGCTGCCTCTCCGGCCGCCCGAGCCGCCGTGCGCGCTTGACCGGAAATGCCGAGAGGCGTCAGAGCTTTCCCGGCGGAAAGTGCCAGGGGCTGGAGGGTCCCGGCCCGCCCCCGCCTGCCCGCGGCTAGCAGGATCCGCCTTGGCGCTAGAATCCGGTCATACTTGGCACATGCGGATGGACCCTATCCTTCCATGTTGAAAGAAATCCTGGGTGTTGCCGACGACCCGCCGGCAAAACGGCGCTGGTTCCACGACGAGTTCTTCGACCTGTTCGTGTGGCAAAACGGCGGCGAGGTCACCCTGTTCCAGCTCTGCTATGGTGCCGACGCCGTCGAGCGTGCACTGGTATGGGACAAGGCGCGCGGCTTTTTCCACGACGGGCCGCAGGGCGAGGACGTGATCTCGCGATTCGAGGATGCCGCTGCCGCGCTGCCGGACGACATCCGGCAGGAAATCCGCCAGAAAGTCCACGAGTACGCCGGCACCCGCAAGTCGATCACCGCGCGGCGCAAGCGCTTTCGCCGCGCCTCCTGGCAGAAGAAGTAGCGCGCCGGCCGAAAAGCGAGCTCGCCGTTCGTCGGCCAGAAAGCATGTCGCCGTTCGTCGGCTCCGGCGACCGCCAAGGTCGACCGTTGTAGCCGAGCAACTTCAGCGCTTCTCCGGCCCTCCGCGACCATGGCGCGCTACGCGACGCATGCCCGAGCCCTCGCGCTAGCCCTCGGTATCGCCTTCGCGCGCCCCGCGGCTGCCAACAGCGATCCGCTCTCGGGCTTCGCGACCACCGACAGCCTCGCGGTCGGCGCCATGACGCGCATCGAGGCCTCGCCCTATGCCGGCGCGGGCACGCGTTTCGACTTCGTGCCGCTCTACCTGTACGAGGGCGAGCGGGTCTTCCTGCGCTCGCCCAGCGTGGGGCTGAAATTCGGCCCTTCGGAAAACCGGCGCGTCGAAGTCTTCCTCATGCACCGGTTCGAAGGCACGCCGACCGACGAGATTCCCGCGAGCCTCACCGGCATGGCGCCGCGCGAGCATGGCATCGACGCCGGCGTGAGCGGCCAGCTCGGCGGCGCCTGGGGCCTTGCCTTCGTCGAGCTCCTGCGCGACGTGTCGCAGGCTTCGGGCGGCACGGAGCTGCGCCTGGGATACCGCTACCCGTTCCGGCGCGGGCGCCTCTGGCTGCGTCCGCACGTGATGCTCTCCTTGCGCGACGGAGACCTCAACAACTACTACTACGGCGTGCGGCCCGAAGAAGCGCGTCCCGACCGCCCAGCGTACGTGGTGCAGAGCGGCCTCCAGCCCGAGGTCGGCGTCTATGCCGCCTATCTGCTCACCACGCGCTTGCGGCTCTTCGCCGGCGCCACCGTGGCGCGGCTGCCCGACACGGTGACGGGGAGCCCGATCGTCGGCGAGCGCCTGCTGCGCCAGGTACAGCTCGGCGCGGCCTACGACCTGTCGACCGATCGCGAGATATGGCCGGAGCGCCGGCCGCTCATCGCGCGCGCGCTCTACGGCGATTCGAGCGACTGCGACGTGCTCCAGATCGCCATGTTTCGCTGCACCACGACCCACACGCAGGACAACACGAGCATCGCGGGGGTCGAGGTCGGCCGCCCGTTCATCGACCGCGTCAACGGCTGGCCGCTCGACTTCGCCGGCTTCGTCGGCATCACCCAGCACAAGGAGCGCGGCTTCCAGCCCGATTTCCCGGAGATCCGGGCCTACATCAAGGCGTACTTCTACGGCTTTCCCTGGGACGCGAAGCTGCGCACGCGCCTGGGGCTGGGCGTGGGCCTGTCCTACGCGAGGGAAATCCCGCTGACGGAGCAGCGCGACCTGGCGAGCCGCGGCCGGCCCACCTCGCGCCTGCTCAATACCTTCGACCCGACCGCCGACTTCAGCCTGGGCGATCTTCTGAACGCGCGCGCCCTGCGCGAGACCTACCTCGGGCTCGGCGTATCGCACCGCTCCGGGATCTTCGGCAGCTCGCAGCTCCTCGGCAACGTGAGCGGCGGGTCGAACTACATCTACGGCTACGTCGAAACGTCGTTCTAGGAAGTCGTTCTAGGCGAGCGAAGAATAGCCGCCGTCGACCGGGATTGCGGTTCCGGTGACGAAGTCCGACGCCGCGGAGGCGAGGAACACGGCGATGCCGCCGAGGTCTTCGGGGGCGCCCCAGCGGCCCGCGGGCGTGCGTGCGAGCACCCGCTCGTGCAGCCCGTCGACTTCGGCGCGCGCGCGTCGCGTGAGCGCGGTATCGATCCAGCCCGGCAGCACCGCGTTCACCTGGATGTTGTCCTTCGCCCAGGCGGCGGCAAGCGACTTCGTGAGCTGCACCACCCCGCCCTTGCTCGCGCCGTAGGGCGCGGCAAACGACGCGCCGAAGAGCGACATCATCGAGCCGATGTTGACGATCTTGCCGCGGCCTGCGCGCTTCATGTGCGGGTAGGCCGCCTGCGAGGCAATGAAGGACGCGGTGAGGTTGGTGTCGAGCACCGCATGCCATTCGGCGAGGCTGTAGTCCTGCGGCGCCTTGCGGATGTTGGTGCCGGCGTTGTTCACGAGGATGTCGAGGCGCCCGAGCCGCCGCGCCGCCTCGTCGAGCATGGCGCGGCAGGCCTCGGGATCGGCCAGGTCGAAGGCGAGAGCAGGCGCATCGAGCTCGCGCGCCGCGGCGGCGTTCTTGGCTTCGTCGCGACCGGCCACGGCCACGGCGGCTCCGGCCTGCGCCAGCGCGCGCGCCATGGCGAGGCCGATGCCGCCGTTGCCTCCGGTCACCAGCGCCGCCCGGCCCGAGAGGTCGAAGGTATTCGACATGGCAAGGTAATCCCGCCGCCGATTCTACACACGCCCGAATTTGACTTAGGTCAAGGGCCTGGAGCGCCATACGTTCGAGGATCTGCGCCATGTCGCTGCCTGAAGCGCTCGCCGAAGCCGCATTGCGCCGCGTGATCGACCCGGAGACGGCGCTCGACATCGTCGCGCTCGGCCTGGTGTACGGCATCGAAGTGGCGGGCTCGGACCTGAAGCTGCGGCTCACGATGACCTCGGCCGCCTGCCCGGTGTCGGAGCTCATCATGGAGGAGGCGGGCCGCGAGGTGTCGCAGGCGCTTCCGGACATGAACGTCACGGTCGAGCTGTGCTGGGATCCGCCGTGGACGCCGGAGCGGATGAGCCCCGCGGCGCGCGAGGCGATGGGCTGGCAGTGATGGCCGCCGGCCGCGCGGCGCTGCTGCTGCTCGCGGCCTTCTCGCTCGTCACCGGGATTCTCGGCGGCCTCGCGCGCGCCGGCTGGGGCATCGCGCTGCCCGCTGCCACCGCGCATCACGGCGTGCTCATGATCGGCGGGTTCCTCGGCACCGTCATCAGCCTGGAGCGCGCCGTCGCGCTCGGCCATCCGCTCGCTTTCGCCGCGCCGCTCGCCGCCGGGGCCGGCACCGCGCTCCTCGTTGCGGGCCTCGATGCGTCGCTCTGGCTCGCGGCGCCGGCGCTGCTGGTGGCGCTCGGCATCGCGGTGCTGCGCCGCCAGGCCGAGATGCACACCGCGCTGCTTCTCGCCGGCGCCGCCGCCTGGCTCACCGGGAATGCGCTGCACCTTGCCGGCGCCTCGGCCGACGCCACGGCGAAGTGGTGGTTCGCGTTCCTGGTGCTCACGATCGTCGCGGAGCGCCTGGAGCTCGCCCGCCTCATGCGCCCGCGGGCCTTCGCACGGCCCCTGCTCGTCGCGCTCTCGTGCCTCCTCGCGGCGGGCGCCGCGGCGGACGCGCCCGTGGCCTACGGGGCGGCGCTTTTCGGCCTCGCGCTGTGGCTCGGCGCCTTCGACATCGCCCGGCGCACCGTGAAGACGGCCGGCGTCGCGCGCTATTCGGCGCTCGCGCTCCTCGCCGGCTACGCCTGGCTCGCGCTCGCCGGCGCCGCATGGATGGCGCTGTCCTACGCCGGCCACGCCGCGCGCGACGCGGCGCTGCATGCGCTGGGGCTGGGGTTCGTGTTCTCGATGATCTTCGCGCACGCGCCGATCGTGCTGCCCGCGGTCGCGCGCGTGCGGCTGCGCTTCACGCCTTTCTTCTACGTGCCGCTCGTGCTGCTCCACCTGTCGCTCGCCGTGCGCCTCGCGCCGGCGGCCGACGCGGCTTGGCTGCGGCCCTGGGGGGCTGCGCTCAACGCCGGCGCGGTGCTCGCTTTTGTCCTGACCGTGCTGTGGAGCGTCGAGCGGCGCGGCCCGCGCGCGATTACTTGACAAAAGCAACTATCCGGCCGACGCTCGCGCCATGCGCGTCGAGGCCGTGCGCAGCTTCAACCGCTTCTACACCCGCCGCGTGGGCGCGCTGCGCGCGGGGCTGCTCGGCAGCCCGTATCCCCTGCCCGAGGCGCGCCTCATCTACGAGCTCGGGCGCCGCCGGCGCTGCACCGCGGCCGAGCTCGGCCGCAGCCTCGAGCTGGACGCGGGCTACCTCAGCCGCCTGCTCGCCTCGCTCAAGCGCCGCGGGATCCTGCGCGCGAAGCGCTCGGCCGCGGATGCGCGCGCGAGCGCGCTCTCGCTGAGCCGCGCGGGGCGCAAGGCGTTCGCCCTGCTCGACGCGCGCTCGCGCGCCGAAGTCTCCGCCATGCTCGATGGGCTCTGCGGGCCGGATCAGGAAAGGCTGGTCGGCGCGATGCAGACGGTCGAATCGATTCTCGAGGGGAAATCCGGCGAGGCGCTGCTGCGGCCGCCGCGCCCCGGCGACCTCGGCTGGGTGGTGCAGGCCCACGGCGAGCTCTATGAGCGCGAGTACGGCTGGGGCGCGCGCTTCGAGGCGCTCGTCGCCGGGATCGTTTCGGGATTTGCAGCCGACTACGATGCGCGGCGCAGCCGCTGCTGGATCGCCGAGCTCGGCGGCGAGCGCGTCGGCTCGGTGCTCGTGGTGCCGGCGTCCAAGCGCGTGGCGCAGCTTCGCCTGCTGCTCGTAGATCCGCGCGCCCGCGGCCGCGGGCTCGGCAAGCGGCTGGTGCGCGAATGCATCGCGTTCGCCGGCGCGCAGGGCTACCGCAAGCTCGTGCTGTGGACCCAGGCGAACCTCGCCGCGGCGCGCGCGATCTATCGCGACTGCGGATTCGCGCTCACACGGCGCGAGCCCCACGCCGCTTTCGGCGTCAAGCTCACCGGGGAATACTGGGAAAGACGGCTGTAGGCGGCCGCTCTAGGCGGGCTGCTGGTAGCGGACCACGCAGTTGCGGCCCTTTTTCTTCGCCTGGTGGAGCGCCCGATCGGCGCGCGCGGCAAGCGCGTCCAGGCTGCGCCCGTCCTCGGGAAAGCAGGCAACGCCCACGCTCACCGAGCAGGCGATCATGCGGCCCTCGAGCGGCAGCGGCGAGGCGCCGATGACGTTGCGGATGCGCTCGGCGACTTCGAGCGCGCCCTTCGGCGGCGTCTCGGGCAAGAGCACGATGAATTCGTCGCCGCCGTAGCGCGCCGGCACGTCGGTGGCGCGCAGCTCCGCCTGGATCGCGCTGGCGAGCTGGCGCAGAAGGCGGGTTCCCGCGTCCTGGCCGTAGGCGCCGGTCACGCCCTTCAGGTTGTCCGAGTCGACCATCAGCAGGCTCGCCGGGCGCTCCGAGCGCAGCGCCTGGTGGAGCAGCCGGTTGGCCGCGATGGCGAACCCCCGGGTGTTGAACAGTCCCGTCAGGTCGTCGGTTTCCGAGGGGAGCTGCGCCCGCTGCAGGCCGTAGCGCAGGTCGGCCGAGAACATGGTGGTGATATAGGCGACGAGCACCACCGGGCCGAGCTGCGCGACGAACCCGGACACGAAGCGCAGCGTGGCGAGCTCCTCGATGTCGGTCTGCCCGAGAAAGAGGTAGCAGCCGGCGACCACGGCGACGTGGGCGAGGGTCGCGGCCTTGCCCAGGGTCAGCGCCGAAGTGACGACGGCGAGGAGGTACGCGTTGAGGAGCGGGCTCCCCAGGCGGTCGGTGTGCCACAGCACCCAGGTGATGAAGAGCACCATCCCGGCCGTCTCGAGCGCGATCTTTCCGCGCGTCTCGCTGCGGTACAGCGCATGGCGGAAGGTCATCACCAGCGCCGCGTAGATGAACAGCGCCGAGGACACGGCGGCGGCCTCCTCCGCGTCCTCGCGCACGCCGCCGAAGACGAGGTAGACCAGGACCAGGGCGAAGAGCAGCCAGTGGATTCCGGCCACCGTGCGGGAGATGCCGCGCAGCTCCTCCTGCTCGATGGAGCGGCCGGGCGCGCCGCGCCGCGGCGCCCTGGCGGCAGGCTCGCCGCCGAGGATCTCCTGCGTCGATTCGAGGTGCGTCGCCATTTTCTTCGTATTATCCGGGCGCAAGGAGGAAGCTGCCGTGGAATATTCCGCCAAAGGCCTCAGAGTCGTCGTGACCGCGGGCGCCGCGGGCATCGGCCGGGCCATCGCGCGTACCTTCGTGGAGCACGGGGCGCGTGTGCACATATGCGACGTGGAGGAAGCAGCCCTGTCTGCACTCGACGGGGAAATCACGAAAACGCGGGCCGACGTATCCAGGGTCGAAGACGTAGAGCGGCTGTTCCACGACGCGGAACAGCGCCTCGGCGGGCTCGACGTGCTGGTGAACAATGCCGGCATCGCGGGGCCGACCGCGAAAGTGGAGGACATCCGTCCCGAGGACTGGGACCGCTGCATCGCCGTGGACCTCAACGGCATGTTCTACTGCACGCGCAAGGCGATGCCGATGATCAAGGCCGCCGGCGGCGGCAGCATCATCAACCTCTCGTCGATCGCCGGGCGCTTCGGCTTCGCCATGCGCACGCCCTACTCGGCGGCCAAGTGGGCGGTGGTCGGCTTCACCCAGAGCCTGGCGGTCGAGGCCGGGCCCGACAAGGTGCGCGTCAACTGCATCCAGCCCGGCATCGTCGAGGGCGAGCGCGTCGAGCGCATCATCGCCGCCAAGGCCGAGCAGCTGGGCGTCTCGCCGGAACAGGTCCTCGAGCGCATGGTCGAGGGCATCAGCCTCAAGACCACCGTCACCGCCCAGGACATCGCCAACACCGCGCTCTTTCTCGCCTCCGACGCGGGCCGCCACATCAGCGGCCAGGCGATCTCGGTTTGCGGCGGTGCGCGCTATCTGGTTTGAGAATTGCATAGAATGGCCGCACCCGCGTCTTCCCCCTAGGTCCCGCCATGGCAGCACCGCAAGGCAAAGTCATCATCACGTGCGCCGTCACCGGCTCGATCCACACGCCGTCGATGTCGCCGCACCTGCCGATCACGCCGGAGGAGATCGCCGAGGCGGCGCTCGGCGCGGCGCAGGCGGGCGCGGCGATCGTGCACCTGCACGCGCGCAATCCGAAAGACGGCAGTCCCACGCAGGACCCCGAGCTCTTCCGCCGCTTCGGGGCGAAGATCCGCGCGGCGAGCGACGTGGTGCTCAACTTCACCACCGGCGGCGCGCCCACCATGAGCGTGGAGGAGCGGCTGCAGCCGGCGCTCAAGCTCAAGCCCGAGGTCGCCTCGCTCAACATGGGGTCGATGAACTTCGGCCTCTACGAGATGCTCGGGCGCTACAAGGAGTTCAAGCACGACTGGGAGGAGCCCTACCTGGCCGGCTCCGACGAGCGCATCTTCAAGAACACGTTCCGGGACATCGCCACCATCCTGGAAAGCTGCCGCGACAACGACACCCGCTTCGAGATCGAGTGCTACGACATCGGGCACCTCTATACCGCGGCGCACTTCCTCGAGCGGCGGCTGCTGAAGCCGCCGCTTTTCATCCAGTCGGTGTTCGGCATCCGCGGCGGCATCGGGCCGCACCCCGAGGACGTGATGCACATGAAGCGCACCGCCGATCGCCTCTTCGGCGACGCTTATTACTGGTCGGTCCTCGGCGCCGGGCGCAACCAGATGCTCGCCGCCGCGATGTCGGCGGTGATGGGCGGCAACGTGCGCGTGGGGCTCGAGGACAGCCTGTGGCTCGGCCGCGGCCAGCTCGCGCGCTCCAACGCGGAGCAGGTGGCCAAGGCGCGGCGCATGCTGGAAGAGCTCGGCCTGCAAATTGCAACGCCGAACGACGCGCGCGAAATGCTGAAGCTCAAAGGAGGAAGGAATGTGGGTTTTTAGGATTTTCATCGCCTTTCTCGTTCTCACGGGAAATGCGTTCGGGCAGGAGTGGCCCAGCAAGGTCGTGAAGTTCGTCTCGCCTTATCCGCCGGGCGGGTCGGTCGACCCGCTCGCGCGCGTTTTCGCCGCCAAGCTCACCGAGTCGCTCAAGCAGCAGTTCATCGTCGAGAACCGCACCGGCGCCTCGGGAATCATCGGCACCGACTATGTCGCGAAAAGCGCTCCCGACGGCTATACCTTCGTCTTCATCTTCGACACCCACTCGGTGCACCAGGCGCTCAACCCGAAGCTGCCGTTCGATCCGGTGAAGGATTTCGCCCCGGTGATGCTGGTCGGCACCGCGCCGATGGTCGTCACCACCGGAACCATGAAGCCCTACAAGAGCTTCGCCGACGTCCTCAAGGCGGCGAAGGCCAAGCCTGACGCGGTCACCATCGGCAACGTCGGCAACGGCTCGCTCGCCCACCTCGCCACCATCGTGCTCAACCAGGCTGCGGGCGTGAAGCTGGTGCCGGTGCCCTACAAGGGTGGGGGCCCGCTCTCGATCGACGTCATGGGCGGCCAGGTCGAGCTCGCCATGGCCTCGACCGCCGCGCAGGCCCAGCACGTGAAGAACGGCAAGATGCGGGCGCTCGTGCAGACCGGCGACAAGCGCTCGCATACCCTGCCCGACGTGCCGACGCTGAAGGAGAGCGGCATCGACCTCGTGGCGCACGCCTGGTGGGGAATCCTCGCGCCTGCCGGCACGCCCAGGCCGATCATCGACAAGCTGGCGTCTGAGCTGAACAAGGCCCTCAAGCTGCCGGACGTGAACAAGGTGCTCACGGAGACGCAAGGGATGGACGTCGTCGCCCTCGGCCCCGAGGCGACGCAGAAGTGGATCGTCGACAACATGGCGCGCTGGGGCAAGGTGGTGAAGGAGAACGGCATCAAGGTCGAGTGATGGTGGCGCGCCTGTGCATGGTGCGGCACGCCGAGACCGCGTGGAACGCCGAGGGCCGGGTCCAGGGCCAGCTCGACATCCCGCTTTCCGTGGCCGGCCTGGCGCAGGCGCAGCGCGTGGCCGGTGCCCTTCCGACTGGCCGCTTCTCGGCGCTGTACTGCTCCGACCTCGAGCGCGTGCGGCAGACCGCCCGGCCGGCGGCCGAGAAGCTCGGGCTGGAGATCCGCATCGAAGCGGACCTGCGCGAGCGCCACTACGGCGCCTTCCAGGGACTCACCTACGCGCAGGCGAAGGAGAGCCTGCCGGCTGATTACGCGCGCTTCAAGGCGAAGGACCCGCAGTTCGCCTTCGGCAGCGGCGAGAGCCTGGGCGATTTTTTCGCCCGGGCAACGCAGTGCCTCCAGGCAATCGCGCGGCGCCACGACGGACGCGAAGTCCTGGTGTTCACGCACGGCGGCGTGCTCGAGATGGCGTACCGGCACGCGACGGGCTGCGGCCTTTCCACCCCGCGCGGCTTCGAGCTGCCCAACGCGGCGCTGAACTGGATCGAGGTCGGCGAGCGCGAATGGCGCGTGCTCGGCTGGGCCGATTGCAGCCACCTCGCCGCCGCCCTCGACGATCTCGCCGAATGATCAAGCTTTCCTATCTGCCGCCGCTGATGGTCTATGCGGCGTACGGGGTGTCGGGGCTCACCGGCATCGTGGGATCGTTCTTCGTCAAGGACTATCTCGATCTCTCGGCCGCGTTTCTCGCGGCGCTCGGCTTCTGGGCCGGCATCCCCTGGGCGATGAAGATGCCGGTCGGTCACGTGGTGGACCTGATCTGGCGCTGGAAGGCGGCTCTGGTGTGGCTCGGCGCCGCGATGATCGCGGCGAGCCTGCTCATCATGATCGGCCTCATCTCGTACTTCGACGCCATGCGCGCCCTGATGAGCGGCGAGCGCTGGTTCGTGATCGCCGCGCTGATCGCGCCGACCGGCTACATGATCCAGGACGCAGTAGCCGACGCGATGACGGTCGAGGCGGTGCCGCGCGTGGACGAGCAGGGTCGCCCCTACGACGCGGCGACGCGCAAGTCCATGCACACCACGATGCAGACCCTGGGCAGGGTGGCGATCATCGGCGGCCTCGCGCTGGTGGCGCTCGCCAACGTCTATCTGTTCCACGGCACCGAATCGGTGTCGAAGGAGCGCAAGGCGGAGATGTACGCCATGGTCTACACCATCGCGCTGCTCATCCCGGTGCTGTCGGTGCTCGGCGTGGTGCTGCACGGCTTCATCAAGATGCGCCGCGCGGCCGCGCTGCGCCGCCAGGGGCGCTCGCGGGAAGAGGTGGAAAAGCTGCTCGAAGTGCACGGCGAGGAGAAAACGCGGCCGAACTGGTGGGTCCTCGGCGGCAGCCTCGCCTTCGTGGCGGTGACCCTGACGGTCGGATTGGGCGGGCTGCGCCTTGGCCAGGAGATCATTTTCACCGCCTCCATGGCGATCATCGTGTTCCTGCTCTGGCGCCTCGCGCGCGAGCTCTCCCCGGAGGCACGCGATACGCTGGTGGCCACCGCCCTGATCATCTTCGTCTACCGCGCGATGCCCGGCACGGGCGCGGGGTCGCAGTGGTGGATGATCGACGTGCTGAAGTTCGACGAATCCTTCATGTCGAAGCTTGCGCTGGTCGCCTATGCGCTCACGCTCGTCGGCATGTTCGCGCTCCGCGGCTACATGGCGCGCAACTCGATCGCCAGCATTATCGTGATGCTGACGGTGGTCGGCTCGCTTCTGGCGCTGCCGACGATCGGCATGTACTATGGCCTGCACGAATGGACCGCCGCACGCACCGGCGGCGTGGTCGATGCGCGCTTCATCGCGCTCATTGACACCGCGCTCGAGTCTCCGCTGGGGCAGATCGCGATGATTCCGATGCTCGCCTGGATCGCGAACTCGGCGCCCGCGAACCTCAAGGCCACCTATTTCGCCGTCATGGCCTCATTCTCGAACCTTGCGCTCTCCGCCGCGCAGCTCGGCACCAAGTACCTGAACGAAACCTTCACCGTGACGCGCGAGGTGCGCGACCGGGTCAGCGGCGCGGTCAAGGTGCCGCAGGACTACAGCGAGCTCGGCACGCTCCTGATCGTGGCTACGCTTATCGGGCTCGCGTTGCCGCTCGTCGCGGTCGCGGCGGTTCGCGTGCTGCGGCTGAGGACGGCATGAAGCTTGCGATGCGGTAGAGCGAAAGGAGAAGCGATGAATCCCCGGGAAGCGATCACGCGGCAGGTGCATGCATTGCTCGAGCGCGAAACGAGGATCAAGCTCCACCGCCACCCCGTCGCGATCCACAACGCCGACGGCGTCGTCGTCCTGGACGGCGAGCTGCCGGACGTGGCCGCGAAGAAGCTCGCGCTCGAGCTCGCCGCCTCGGTGCGCGGCGTGGACGGAGTGGTCGACCGGCTGCGCGTGCGCCCCGGCGAGCGCCGCGGCGACGGCGCGGTGCGCGATTCCCTCGTGCGGAGGCTCTGCGCCGAGCGCGAGTTTGCCAACTGCACGATCCGCTGGCGCGCCAACGGCGGCGTCGAGACCGCGCGGCTGGTGGAGGCCGACGCCATCGGGGAGATCGAGATCGCCGTGAGCGACGGGGTGATCCTGCTGGAAGGCCGCGTCATCAGCCAGTCGCACCGGCGTTTCGCCGGCGTGCTCGGCTGGTGGACGCCCGGCTGCCGCGACGTCGTGAACGCCCTGGCGGTGCAGCCCGAGCACGAGGACACCGACGAGGAGCTCGCCGACGTGCTGCACATCGTGCTCGAGGCCGATCCGATGGTCGATCCGTCGTTCATCCGGGCGAACTGCCGCGGCAAGACCGTGACCCTCGAGGGAGCCGTGAGCACCGAGCGGCAGAAGAGCCGCGCCGAGCTCGACGCGTGGGCCCTGTTCGGGGTCGAGCGCGTCGTCAACCGGCTCGAAGTCACGGATTGAGAGGAGCCTCGTCCATCAGCGCGATCTGCTCGCGCAGCTCGAGAATCCGGTCCTGCCAGTAGCGCTGGGTGTTGAACCACGGAAAGGCGGCCGGGAAGGCGGGATCGTCCCAGCGGCGCGCGAGCCAGGCTGAATAGTGGATGAGCCGCAGCGTGCGCAGCGCCTCGAGGAGATGCAGCTCGCGCCGCTCGAGCGCGGCGAAATCCTCGTAGCCCGCGAGCACGTGGGAAAGCTGCCCGCTCATGGCAGAGCGCTCGCCCGAGAGCAGCATCCACAGGTCCTGGATCGCGGGCCCCATGCGCGCGTCGTCCAGATCCACAAAGTGGGGTCCGGGCATTTCCCCATGATCGGTCCACAGGATGTTTCCGGGATGGCAGTCGCCGTGCAGGCGGATGCTTCTTGTCTTTCCGGCATTCTCGAAGCATCGTTGCACTGCGGCGAGCGCCTGCGCGGTCGCCGCCTTCCAGGCTTCGAGAAGGTCCGCCGGCAGGAAATTGTTGTCGAGCAGGAAGGCGCGCGGCTCGAGGCCGAATGTCTCAAGATTGAGAGAAGGGCGAAACTGAAACGGCGCAGAAGCGCCCACCGCGTGGATGCGGCCGATGAAGCGCCCGATCCACTCCAGCACCTTGGGGTCGTCGAGATTCGGTGCGCGGCCGCCGCGGCGCGGGTAGAGCGCGAAGCGAAAGCCGGCATGCACGCCGGTATGGACGGGAGCGA
>Ga0247825_10000220_pt1 | contig 34583 bp, 34 predicted proteins | sample 13C_Vanillin_Day_FD_194413 | JGI IMG/M metagenome (GOLD analysis project Ga0247825, IMG submission 194413) | Soil microbial communities from agricultural site in Penn Yan, New York, United States - 13C_Vanillin_Day48 | ecosystem: Environmental > Terrestrial > Soil > Agricultural land | place... | reverse complement strand
GGGATGACAGGACTGCGCAACAGAGACGCCATCGCGGCTCACCCCGAAGGGTCACCAACCTTCTCACCTTCTGCAGCAACCAACCAAAAGGACCACCATGGAGAACACCCAGCAGTTTTACATCGACGGTGAGTGGGTCGACCCCATCGGCACCGACACGCTCGACGTCGTCAACCCTGCGACAGAAGAGACCGTCGCCACCATCGCACTAGGCGACGAGAAAGACGTCGACCGCGCCGTCACGGCCGCCCGCAAAGCCTTCGACGGTTATGGGTCGACGACACGTGCCGACCGGATTGCATTACTGGATCAGATAATCGAGGTCTACGGACGACGGCTGGGCGACCTTGCGTCGACGATCACCCAGGAGATGGGCGCACCCACTTCACTCGCCACCACCGCTCAGGCACCGTCGGGCCTGGTGCATCTCACAGCGGCCGTCGATGCGCTCCGCGCGTTCGAATTCGAGGAGAGGATCGGAACGACGACGGTGGTGCACGAGCCGGTCGGTGTGTGTGCGTTCATCACACCCTGGAACTGGCCCGTCAATCAGATCGCCGCGAAGGTTGCGCCGGCGTTGGCCGCAGGCTGCACGATGGTGTTGAAGCCGTCCGAGATCGCGCCACTCAATGCGATCATCTTCGCGGAGATCCTTCACGAAGCAGGAGTCCCGACGGGAGTTTTCAACCTCGTTCAGGGTGACGGACCTACCGTCGGAGCCGCACTGTCGATGCACCCCGACATCGACATGGTCTCGTTCACCGGATCGACGCGTGCCGGCGTCGAGGTCGCGCGGAACGCTGCGACAACGGTCAAACGTGTCACACAAGAGCTCGGCGGCAAGTCGGCGAACATTGTGCTGGACGACGCGGACTTCGAGGAGGTCATCACCCGAGACGTTCTAGGCGTGGTGGTCAATTCGGGCCAGTCCTGCAATGCCGCCTCTCGCATTCTGGTTCCGTGGGACCGTATGGACGAAGCGATCGCGATCGCGAAGACCGCCGCCGCGTCGATCGTGGTCGGACAACCCGAGTGCGAGAGAACGACCGTGGGGCCGCTGGTTTCACAGGCACAGTTCGACAAGGTGCAGCGCCTGATCCAGGCCGGCATCGATGAAGGCGGCACACTCGTCGCCGGTGGTGTCGGTCGCCCGGCGGGACTGAGCACCGGCTACTTCGTCCGCCCCACCGTCTTCGCGGACGTGACGAACGATATGACCATCGCGCGAGAGGAGATCTTCGGCCCCGTCATGATGCTGATCGGCTACGAGGACGAGGCTGATGCAATCCGCATCGCGAACGACACCGCGTATGGGCTGTCCGGGATGGTCTCGTCGAGCGATCCGGAGCGCGCACGGAATGCCGCTCGGAAGTTGCGGACGGGAATGGTTCATCTCAATGGTGCTCCGCTGGCCTTCGATGCGCCGTTCGGAGGCTACAAACAGTCAGGCAACGGCCGGGAATTCGGCAAGTTCGGCCTGGTGGAGTACCTCGAGGCCAAGGCGATCTTCGGCGACAACGAAGACTGATCAGCCCGTGGGCGGTTCGCCGTGTAGAACGATGCACGGCGTTCATGTCCTACCCCGACGCCTGCTGGCCTTGCAGGTGGCGGCGGCGGTGTCGGGCCGGCCAGTTGTCGTACTACCGGGTTCGGCCGTGAGCAGCGGGACGAACCCGGCCGGGGCCACTGCATAGCCGGCACCGCACTCGTGCGAACCGATCCGGAGATCGACCGTGAGAGTGCCCGACATGGGTTACTCAGCGGTGGCGGGATTTGAGTGCAGGTCTTCGGCACGAAGGCTGGAACAGACAGGAGACCGATCGTGAATGCGATCATGTGGATGGGCGTGGCAGGAATAGTCGGCACGGCACTCTCACCGTGGATCACCGAACACATGCGCAGCAAGAATGCACGCCGGGACCAGCTCGTGAAACTACGGCTCGCGATCTACGCCGACCTGCTGCAAGCGACGGCCCGCATCGCGGCAACCGCAACAACATCGGCTGCATCGCACCCGCATGACGCGGACGAGATCGGCAGCGACGAATTCGATTCCTTGCTCAGCCAGGCGCGGGTCGTGGCCAGCGATGACGTTTACCGACGACTCAACGAGCTGTCGCAGCTCACTGGGACGTTCAACCAGCACCTCGTGAAGACCGAGCCTCGCCCGGTCTTCCCCCATCGGCAACACCTGCACGATGGCGCAGTGAACGACCCGTTGCGCCTCCAGCATCGAAGAACACTGACCGATATCGCGGGCGCTATCGCGGTGGCTCACGGGAAAGTCCAGGACGCGATCCGCCACGAAATGAATCGTTGACGGTGCTCGATCGTGTGCCGCACCGCCGATCGGATCCTTATGCAACGGCATCAGAATGGTCCGACAGGTGTCGTGCACCGACTTCACGACCTTCGCGCGCGGTGGATGATCGACACACGCTACGCCCCGGGGAGGTTCAGGTTCGCCAGGGTGAGTGCCGATCCGAGCAGCATCAGGGCGCGCGAGGTTCGTGGGTCGGTGCCGGTGAGGTCGGCAATTCTGGCGAGCCGGTTGTCGATGGTGTTGGGATGGACCTGCAGCACCCGCGCGGTGCGCCTGCGATTGAAGTCGTTGTCGAAGTACAGCTGCAGTGTCTCGACCAGTTCGGGGAAGGGTGTCAGTGGCTCGATGACCCGAAGTAGCGAGGTTCGTGCCTCCGTGGGCTGGGCCAGTTGGTACTCGACCAGGAGACTGTCCAGCACGCCGAGTGCACCGGGTTCGTCGCGTGCGCGAACCAGGTTGAGCAAATTCTGCGCGAGTACGGCTGCGTGCGGAAGATCGGCGGTCGCTGCGGCCGCGGATACCCCGCCTCGTACGGTCGCGCCGGCGACGGTCTCGAGCCGGGGCATCATCGCCTGGATCGTGGTGAGCCAGGCGGTGCTCGGGCCGGGATCGGCCGGGATGAGGACCATGCCCTCGTCGCGTTCGAGCGCAGCAAGGACGTCACCGCCGAGGGTGCGCCGGATCTCCTGCTGGACTCGTCGCGCCTTGCGCCGACCGGCGATACGCCGCCCGACTTCGTCCGCCGACGGTTCGGCGGGGTGCTCACCCAGGTAGACGGCGAGGACGACGTAGGCCGGTGCCACCCTGGTGCCGAGGCGTCGCGCAAGCTCGGTGCCCGGCCGCCCGGAGATCAATTCCCGGACGAGGTCGCGGACGGCTTCGAGGGTCTCAGTTCCGACCGCCTCGTACTCCTGCTGATGCGCGTCGGACACCCTGTAGACGGCCCTGCGTGCTTGCGCGAACATGCCTTCCAGGAGGGTGCCCACTCCGGCGGAGTCCGCTGCCGAAACTTCGCTGAGGACTGCTTGGCAGACCATGTCGACGATCATCAGGTAGGAGTCGACGAGATCGGTGACGGGAAGTCCGTCCTCGGCACGATCTTGTGCGGCCGCCGCGAGCGTATCGAGCTGTGCGTGCGCGTCTTCGTTGGCGCCCGCGGCTCCGCGCAAGAGGAACTGTCCGAAAATCCGGCAGTTGCGCGCCATCACCGGATAGACGTGTTCGGTGGTGAACCCTTCGCCGTAGTGCGGCGAACTCTGCGCATACCTCTCCACCGCTTGCGCCGAGATTTCGGGGAGACGGCGTTCCGCTCGCACGAGCGCTGCGAGCAGCTGCGGCGAGAGTGGTTGTGACATGTCACACCACCATAGTCATGCCGGTGTGGAAAGCGGTGATTGTTCCGCGGATCGGCCGGTCGGAGACTGGGTACATTCCCCAGTTCGGTGAGATCTGGATCACAAGGAGGCTGAACGTGTCGATTGGTGAAATCGAGTCCCGACGTCACGCGTCGACGGCGCCCGCTGCGCCGTCGACGCGACGGGCATGGCTGGTTACAGGTCTGCTGTTCGTCTTCATGTTGATCAATTTCGCGGACAAGGCGGTCATGGGGCTCGCAGCGAAGCCGATGAGCGAGACGTTCGGACTCGACTCCGCCGAGTACGGGCACGTCGCGAGCAGCTTCTTTCTGCTCTTCAGCATCTCCGCCGTGGTGATCGGCGTCCTCGCGAACCGCGTGCCCACTCGGTGGTTGCTGGTGGGTCTCGCGGTGGTGTGGTCGCTCTCGCAGGCGCCGATGATCTGGACGACGTCGATCGGGGTGTTGTTCGCGTCCCGAATCGTGCTCGGCGCGGCGGAGGGCCCGGCATTCGGACTCGCCAACCACTCGCTGCACAAGTGGTTCGTCGACAGCCGGCGACAGTTGCCGAGCAGCGTTCTCGCGCTGGGTAGCAGCGTAGGCACCTTGCTGGCAGCCCCGGCGCTGACGTGGGTGATCGTCCACCACGGCTGGAGGGAAGCATTCGCCGCCGTTGCGATCCTGGGACTGGTGTGGTGCGCCGCGTGGGTTCTCCTCGTACGGAGCGAGGGACCCTACGGAGCCGAGTCGGCACCCACTCAGGCCGCGCCCGCGGCAAACGCCGCAATCGAGGATCACACCAGCTACTGGCGGATCTTCCTCTCCGGAACCAGCATCGGCAGCCTCGCGCTCGGCTTCGCGGCCTACTTCGGGTTGGCCATTTCGGTGGCCTGGCTGCCACGCTTTCTGCAGGAATCCCGCGGATTCTCGATGACTGGGGCCGGAAACGCCACGGCCGTGTTCTGGGCCGTAGCAGGACTGTTCATCCTGGGGACCGGAATTCTCTCGCAGCGCCTCACCTTGGCCGGTATCACGACAACGTGGTCGCGGGGAATGCTGAGCGCAGCGCTGGTATTCGGCGGTGGCCTGTGCACTCTCGCCGGCGTGATGGTGCACTCACCGATCGGCAGCCTCATCCTGCTCATGATCGGGCTCGGAGCGCCGACGTCGGTCTTCGCAATCACACAGACCCTCGCCGGCGAGATCGCACCCGTTCGTCAGCGCGGCGCGGTGCTCGGTGTCGGTGTCGGAATTTCGACGCTCGCGGGGGTCATCGCGCCCACCGTGATGGGCAACCTGCTCGACTCCGCCTCCGACACTGTGGCCGGCTACAACAACGGGTTCACGGTCGTGGCCATGGTCTGTGTCGCTGCCGCAATGGTCGGCGCGGCTCTCATCAGACCCGGCCGCGACGCAGCCCGCCTACGGACGATCTCCTCCTCGTAAAGCCCCATGGTTGCCTACCGCATCCACCGTCCCCTCCACTCGAAAGGGCCACTGCTGTGCCCGATTCCCTTCCTTCGCACCGTCTCCATTCGCTGTTCGAACCCAAGTCCATCGCCGTCGTCGGCGTCTCGGCGACGCAACCGCTGTCCTGGGGCAGACTGACCCTCGACCGACTCCTCGCATGCGGATTCAGCGGGGAACTCGTCGCGGTCGGACGGCAGCCGGTCGAGTCGCCGAGCGTGGTGTCGGTCAGATCCCTCTCCGAACTGAGCGCTCCGCCGGATCTCGTGGTCGTCGCGACCCCCGCGGAGGCGGCCCCAGGGGTGCTCGCCGAGGCGAATGCGATCGGCGTCGGTGCGGCCGTGGTGTTTTCCGCGGGGTTCTCCGAAGCGGGCGACACCCTGAGCGAGCAACGTCTGCGCGAGGCGGCGGGCGACATGGCCGTTCTCGGGCCGAACTGTCTGGGCCTCGTCAATCATGCGGCCGGCATCCAGTTGTCCACCAGCGGATTCCTCGGCCGACCCCGGCGCGCCGAGGGACCGGTGGCCATCATCACGCAGAGCGGGGCTCTCGGCTTCGTCCTCGCCGACCTACTCGAGAAAGCGGAGATCGGCTACACGTACTACGCGAGCGTCGGAAACGAAATGTGCTTGACCACAGCCGACCTCGGAGGATATCTCGTCGAAAGACCCGAGGTCGAGACGATCGTGCTCTACCTCGAGGGTGTGCGTGACGCAGCCGGACTGCGGGAACTCGGCGAGCGGGCCCGCGCGCTGGGCAAGAGCGTGGTGGCACTGGCGGTGGGCAGCAGCGAGGGCGGTCGGCGGTCCGCACTGTCACACACCGCGGCGGTCGCCGGCGACTACACGCTCCTGTCCGCGCTGTGCAGGCAGGCAGGGATTCTGCTGGTCCGGACCGACGACGAACTCGTCGACGCCGTGCTGTGCGGCCCGAAGGGCTGCCGACTCCCGGAATCGCCTGCCTTCGCGGTGCTCACCATGTCCGGCGGCGCCGGCGGTGTACTCGCCGATTCCCTCACCACGATGGGAGCCCGCATCCCGGCCCTGTCAGAGCCGACGCGGCGGCGCATCACCGAGATCGGGACGGTAGAAGCGGGCGATCTCAACCCGATCGATCTGGGCGGCAATTTCTTCCGCTCCCTCGACAGCTTCCATGCCCTGATCCGGGTGCTCGACGACGCCGACGAAATCGACGCAGTCGTCGTGTATCTGACCTTCGGTGACTACTTCGTCGACAAGTTCCGGGACATCGCGGAGACGTGTGCTGCCACCGCTACCCCGACGTGGTTCATCTGGACCGGAGCCCCGGAAGGAGAGATCACGCGTTCTCGACGCCCGGAGACCGTGATTCCGAGCATCGGCGCGTTCGTGCGCCGCACCTCGACGGCAATTCGTCCCGCGTCGACGAAACCCGTCGCGCAAGACCCAGACGACCAGCACTCCCCCGCACTTCGGACGGTGCTCACCGAACTGCATGCGGCTCCGGTGTTGATCGACGCCGGGATCCGCCATGTCCCCATGGTGGCGGCGACCACCCCGGACGGCATCGTCACCGCTGTCGACGACACCGACTGGGCGGGCGCACGCATGGTGGTCAAAGGCGACTCGCGCCAGGCACCTCACCGCGCCGACCTGGGGTTACTGCGCATCGACATCACAAGAGCGGATCTGCTGTCGGCGGCGGCCGAGATACACGACCGCCTGAACGAATTCTGCGACGACGCCGAGGCGCGCCTCGTCGCCCAACCACTCCTCGAGCATCGTGGCGAGATCGCACTCGGCGCAGTGCGGGACCCGATCTACGGCACCGCCGTCGTCCTGGGTGCAGGTGGCGCCCGGGCCGAGGATCGCTCGGCGCCGCGACGCACCATCCTGCTACCGGCAACGACCGAGGACATCGACGGACTCGCCACCTGGGCGAGCGCGGAGTTCGATTGCGACGCAGCGAGTACAGCCGGGGCCATCAGGTCCCTGATCGCAGTGCTGCGAGACCACCCCGACTACCACGAGATCGACATCAACCCGCTGTGCGTCGTCGACGACGGAATCGTCGCGGTCGATGCCCTGATCACGCTCGCAGACAACGACACACACTGAACACACACGCGCCACACAACACCGGAACGGAGCAACAATGACGACATCCCTGACCCGGCCCGCCTCTCCCGGCAGCATCGAACGACTCGGACAGAAAGTGGGTGCCGCGACCGCCGTCGCCGTCGAGGCCTACCTCTGGGGCTACCCATTGGTCCTGATGAACCGCACGAAACGACTGCTCACCTGCCGCGATCATCGCGGTACCGCGCCGGTCAACACCCTGCGCCACCGCACCGCCCTCGCCACCGCCCGTGATCGAGAAATCGTCAAACCCAACAACGACACGATCTACTCGATCGGCTGGCTCGACCTCGCGGACGGACCACTCGTCCTCGACGTCCCCGAGGTGCACGGACGCTACTACAGCTTCCAGTTCCTCGATGCCTACACGAACACGTGGGAGTATGTCGGACGACGCACCACCGGAACACATCCCGGACGATTCGTCCTCGTGGGACCGAGCTGGCGGGGCGACCTCCCCGACGGCAAGATCCTGGCGTCGCCGACGAATACGGTCTGGATGATCGGCCGAACCATCGTCGACGGCCCGGAAGATCTCGCCGAGGTCGCCCAACTCGTCGAGGGATACCGGCTCACCCCCGTCGGCGACGTGGACGGGGAACCGCGCTGGACCGCCGGACCCATCGAATCGCCACACACGATCGGTGACGCCGGCATCAGCTTCTTCGACGAACTCTGCGCTGCCATGGAAGTGGATCCGTCTCCGACCGGCGAAGAAGAGGTCCTCGCGCGGTTCGCGACCCTCGGCATCGCGCCCGGACTGCGCCCGTCGACCGCTATCACGGATCCCGTCGTCCGGGCTGCACTCGAGCACGCCGTCGTCATGGGCGATCGACTCCTCGCTGCGCGGCGCACGAAGAGCGAGCGTGCATGGGATTACAACCTCGAGCTAGGTACCTACGGGACAAACCATCTGCTGCGCGCCGCCGTCGCCCGACACGGACTCGGAGCCCTCACCGCCTCCGAGGCGATCTACGCCACCACGGAGATCGACGCGACCGGTCAACAGCTGACGGGGGCGCATTCCTACCGCCTGCACTTCGACAGCGAGCAACTGCCTCCGGTCGACGCGTTCTGGTCGTTGACGATGTACGACGACGAGTCCTTCCTCGTGCACAACCCAGCAGATCGCTTCGCAATCGGAGATCGGACGGCCGGTCTGACCTACAGCCCGGACGGTTCGCTGGAGATCATCATCCAGCACCGCGAACCAACGGATGCGACCGAGCGGGCCAACTGGCTGCCCGCTCCGGAGGGCAACTTTCAGCTGACCATGCGCTTCTACGAGCCCCGCGAGGAGATGCTCACGAACCGCTACGTCATCCCCGCCGTCACGCGCCGATGAGTTCCCGGCTCGACACAGCGGTGTGCCACCAATTCGGCGCGCAACTACCAATTCTCGCGTTCAGTCACTCGCTTCCGGTAACCGCGGCCGCAACGAACGCCGGGGCCATCGGGATCTGGGGCGCCACCCGAAACACACCCGAGGAGATCGACGAAGGACTGGCCTGGCTCGCCGCACGCTGCGGTGGACGCCCGTACGGCGTCGACCTCGTGCTGCCGGCGAACGTGCCCGAACACGACAACCGGGAGCTGCTGGAAACTCGGTTGCCGCAACGTCCTCCGATGTCTGATCCGGACGTTCGGTGGCGTCCGCGCGCACTCCAGGTGGGCGCGGACCCGGATCGGAGACTCACCCTCGCCAACGAGCGCTTGCCGGGAACGAGATCCGGGGCTTCAGACCGAATGCACCACCCTGGCTGGATCCGCACTTACGTGAGCCAAGGAGCGGTGGGGCTGCTGTTCCTGCGCACGTTTCCCGATGACGGAACGGCCGTGTCGATCGGCGTCGGGTGCCTGTTCTGCGCCGCTGCCGGTGTTGCCACGATCCGCACCTTCCACCGAACCGGAGGGCTGAGATTCCGGTCCGGCACCGTTTCGCCCCACCTGTGGCGGGCAATCGTTCTGACATCGACCGTGGCGGTTCTGGGACTGTACTCGACGACGGTCATCGCCATCCGCTGATGCACGCCGTCGCTGTGTGGTCGTCAGGCCGCGAGCTCACGAGGACGAGCGAACACGTCCACCAGCGCACCGTTGCGCCACACCGTGATCTCGATTTGCCGGTCGATCGCGTCCTCGACCATCAACCGCTGGACGGCAGTCGTCGTCACGATCGGCTTGCCGTCGAGTTCGACCATAATGTCCCCGCGCCGCAACCCCGCCTCGGCGGCCGGGCTGCCCGGGGAGACACCGGCCACCTGCAAACCAGTCTTCGACCCGATCCGCCCCTGCAGCTTCGGAGGCAGCGGAACCTGCATGCCCGCGATCCCCAACCAGGCCCGACGCACCCGCCCCGCCGATACCAGCGCGGTGATGATCTGCCTCGTCGTCGAGTTGATCGGCACCGCCAGACCGACACCCATCCCGGCGACAGCGGTATTCACCCCAACCAGCCGGCCCGCACTGTCGGCCAACGCGCCACCGCTGTTCCCCGGATTCAGCGCCGCATCGGTCTGGATCACCTCATCGATCACCCGCCCCGACTCCACCGGCAACGAGCGGCCCAACCCGGACACGATGCCCGCCGTCACACTGCCCGCCAGACCCAGCGGGTTTCCCAACGCGACGACCAACTGCCCCACCCGCAGCGACGCGGCGTCTCCCAACTCCACCGGAGCCGGAACATCGTCCCGAGCCCGCAGCACAGCCAGATCGGACAACGGATCGCGTCCCACCACATCAGTGCGCACAACGGTCCCGTCGGTGAACGCCGCCTCGGCCGCGCTCGCTCCGGCAACCACGTGCGCACTCGTCAGCAACAGCCGGTCATCGGTTATCACACTCGCACTGCCCGAACCGCTCCCCCGTGAGGTCCGCACAACCAGGCTGGCCACACTCGGCAACACCGCATCGGCGACCGAGATCACCGTCCTCGAGTACCCGTCCAATTCATCCAGTTCGCCCATACCCACTACAGCGCCGGGCACACCACCACCTATGCCCCTGTTCGCTCCCAGCTGACCACCCGGCGAAAGCACGGCGCGAAACTCTCCGCACGCTTCCTCCACGAGCGCTAACATCGCCGATCGTGACAACACTCCGCGACGTGCCCATGACGCTTTTGCGTATCAATTACCAATTGCTGCGTATCCCTTTGCAATTCGTGGAGCACATCGCGATCACCCAACTCGACGAACAAGCACCAGCGCGCCTCGCCTACGAAAAGTTGCTGATTCAATGCGATCGAGCAGCCGGCTACCTTCTCAACGACGAGAACGCCAACGGCCGCGCAGCAGAGCTGCACCGACATACGACTGCCGTCCGGGTCGGAATCGCCCGTCGACACCGGCGGGTAGATGCCGAAGGTGCGACCCTCCTGGATCTTCAGCGTGCACGGTTCCACCGGCGCCGCCGACCCCACAGCGACACCGACCCGGCGTGACCGTGCGGTACGAGGCCGACCACTCACCGGCAGAGGCTGCGTTCGGCGGTGGTGATCAGGGCGCGGGAGACGTCGGCGACGGGGAGATTCCGCCCGGTGTAGAGCTGGTCGAAGCTGTCGAAGCTCGCCAATAGCCAGAGCAGGTCTGCGGCTTCGTCGACGGTGACCTCCGGCCGCAGAACCTCCTGCTCGGCCAGTCGCCGGGCGAGGTGGACCATTCCGCCGGCCCGGTTCTCCTCGATCCGCGCAATGGCCCCGCCGACGGCATCCGCGTCGAGTTGGGCCATCGAGAACAATGCCCGGAAAACATCGCGGTGGGCTGCGAACACCCGGACTCCAGAGTCGATTCCGCCGCGCAGGTGCTCGCGCGCGTCCGGGTGCTCCACCGCGTCCACCACCGCCTGGAACCCGGCCCGGTGCCACCACAGGTCGGTGGTGAGCGCATCGAACAGCCCGGCTCGTGAACCGAAGACGAGGTAGACGGTGGAGCGGGAGACACCCGCCGCCCGGGCCACCTGCTCGACACTCACCGGTGTGGACGGCGCTCGGCGCAGCCGGTCATAGACCGCGTCGATGATGTTGCGGCGCGTTTCCTCGGCCGCCTCCGCGCGTAGGCGCTGCTCGTACTTCCTGGTGGCCACAGCGGTCACTCTAACATTTTCACTTGACACATCGTCTCGTGAAGTTCAGGCTATTAATCGAGAGACAGATTGTCCGGCGAAATTGAGCAGAGCTCGCCGCCCTCCCCCGACACCGAGACAATCAGCCTTCCGACGAAGGAGCTGACGTCGTGAACAGCCTGACCACACCCACCCGTCCGCCGACTCCCCCGGCGTCCACGCCCGTACTCGTGGTCGGAGCGGGTCCGGCGGGACTGACCACGGCAATCACACTGGCTCGCCACGGGATCGAGGTCATGGTCGTGGAGCGGCGACCCGCCCCATCGGGGCTGCCGCGGGCGGCCTCGGTCAGTACCCGCACGATGGAGCTGCTGCGCTCCTGGGGGCTGGAGCAGGAGGTCCGGGCGGGCGGGGTCGAGGTCGAATGGAAGCAATGGGTCGGTGCCACGCTCACCGCGGCCGGTGACACCCACCTGACCAGCTTCCCGACCCGGGAGCAGAGCGCGGTCCTCAGCCCGACTGCCCCGGCCTCGGTTCCGCAGGATCACCTCGAGCCCGTGCTGCTGGACCACCTGCGCTCGTTCGGCACCTCACACGTGGCGATGGGCACCGAAGTGGTCGGCCTCGACGGCCGGTCCGACGACGTCCAGGTGACGCTGCGCGACGTCGAGACCCGCGAAACCCGAATCGTCCACGCCCGCTACCTCATCGCCGCGGACGGCGCGCGCAGCACGATCCGCGACGCCCTCGGGATTGCGATGCGTGGCCCGGGGCGTCTGTCCCAGGCCATCGGGACCGAGTTCCGCGCGCCACTGTGGGACCTGCTCGGCGGCCGTCGCTACTGCATCTACGCCGTCACCCACCCCGAAGCCGCGGGGGTCTTCGTTCCGGCCGGCCGCGGTGACCGATGGGTCTACGGGGTGGAGCACGACCTCGCGCAGGAGCCCGCGCCACGTTTGACGAAGGAGCAGTCCGCCCGCCTCATCCGGCTCGGCAGCGGACTGACCGACCTGGAGCCGAGGGTCGACCGCATCGGGACGTTCACCTTTGCCGCGCAGCTCGCGGACCGCTGGCGGGAGGGCGCCGCGTTTCTCGTCGGCGACGCCGCACACCAGATCACGCCACGCGGGGGCACCGGCATGAACACCGCCATCCAGAGTGCCTACGACCTCGGGTGGAAACTCGCCTGGGTGCTCCGCGGCTGGGCCGGACCGCAGCTACTGGACACCTACGAGGCCGAACGACGACCGGTGGCCGCGCACAACGTGGCCCGGTCGGCCGACCCGCACGGCGGGGCCCGACTCGCCGCGCACGAACTGCCTGCGGACCTCGGCGGCCGAATCCCGCACGTCTGGTTGCCCTCCCGAGCCAACGCTGTGTCCACCCTCGACCTACTCGGACCCGGGCTGACGTTGTTCACCACCGACCCGAGCGCGTCCTGGCAGCGCGCAGCGAGTTCCATTCCCGGGCCTCCGCTCGTCGTCCGCAACCTCGACGCCATCACCGCCCGCGGAATGGGCATCCCCCACGGCGGGGCACTCCTGGCACGCCCGGACGGGGCGCCGGCCGGATGGTGGCCGTCACGCACCGAACCGGACGCGGCACTCCGCCACGCGATCCGGGCACTGCCGACCCCATCAGAGGCAGTGGATCGGAGTGCGGAAGGCGCCGGCGCTCGTTGAGCCCGAGCAGGAAGCACCGGTGGTGGCTTCCGACTCATGCAAGTCGCTGGGCGCGAGAACGACGTTCGAGCATCAGGACGCTGACACTGGCGACAACCAGAATTACCGCCATCGCGAAGAAGACGTCGCGTGGGAGCAAGCCGGCGCCGAGGGCAGACCCGACGATCAACGGGCCTGCGATTCCACCGAGCCGCCCGATCCCGAGGGCCCAGCCGACTCCGGTGGACCGCATGCGGGGTGGATACAGCACAGTTGCCAGGGCGATGACGCTCATCTGCCCGCCGGTCACGCACGTTCCCGCCAGGAATGCAGCTCCGAGAAGCGCCCAGGTGCTGCCGCCGCCGATGACCCACCCCAGTGCGGCGACAAAGGCCGCACCGCCGAGATAGACAACGCCGAGAGTGCGGAAGGGGTTGATCTTGTCCATCGCGGGACCGATGATGATTGCTGCCAGAATCCCGCCGATCGTGGTCAACACGGTTGAGGCGATAACGACGCGTGAAGGCGCTCCCAGCGAGCCGACGATCGTCGGAAGCCAGCTTTGAATTGCGTAGAAGGCCGCCAGATTTGCCGCGAATGCAGTCCACAGCAGGAGGGTGCTCAGGAACCACCTGCCACGTACCAGATCGACGACCATCAGAACCCTCCCACGATCGGGTTCCTCGACAGTCGAGTAGTCGGCCCGAATGACCGCATCGGCGGGCAAGGCGGGATCGATACGGCGCAGGGTGGCATGTGCACGGGTGGAGTCGCCGCGCGTCAGAAGGTATCGGGGTGAATCGGGGAAGTAACGCAGCAAGAGAATGAGCAGCACCAACGGCACGGTGCCTCCGATGACGAACATCGCGCGCCAGCCCCAGTGTGGGATGACGATGCCGGACACGATTCCCGCGGCTACGAAGCCGAGTGCGAACCAACAGTAGATGAACATCACGAAGGATGACCGCCGCCGGGCGGGGGCGAATTCGCTGGTCAGAGCAACAAGGCTGGGGATGGCTGCGCCCAGGCCGGCGCCGGTCAGAAAACGCAGGGTGATCAGCTGCATCGGGCCGGTCGTCAGCGCGCAGAGCAGGGTGAGAATGCCGAACAGTGCGGTGCACGCGATGACTGTGCGTCGGTGCCCATACCGATTCGCCAGGGGTGACAAGACAAGGTATCCGACCATCAAACCAACGATCGCCGCCGAGAAGATTGGGCCGAGCGAGGCGACGGGTAGGCCCCATTCCCGGGCTATCGCCGGCGCGACGAAGCTGATCGCCTGGGTGTCGAAGCCGTCTAGGAACATGACGGCTCCGGCAAGGGCAAGCAGGAGGTAGTGGAAGCGGCCGACGGGCCGTCTGTCGATGAGATCACCGACATGAATCCCGTTGGCAGGGCGCACTTGGGAGGGGGAGAGTTCCGAGTCCATGACGACTTCTTTCGCGTTTGGGGCGAGTCGGGTTCGGGGTAGGCATCGCGTCCCCGTGGTGTCCGAGATACGGGACGGCCTCGTTGCCCGATGACGAAGACCATAGAAGTGGATTGCGTTACAGTCAATAGCTGTAACCTAACTTCAGAGGCTACGCTCTGCCCACTGCGAAGGCCTTTCCTTTCCAGGCTGTCCCAGCACGTCTCCACCGAGGAGTGGAGGGCAGTCACCGAATCCCCGGTCAGGACCTACTGGCTGGTCAACCCCAAGGAGAGCACGTGAATGTGCAAGCGGCACTTGTCGGATCGACAGTGCGAGAAACAGTTCATCCCGCGCCGCCGAAGTCGATGCGGAGCGCGAGCAAGGGTTCGACGACGGGCGTCGTCCGCGGGAGGGATCGTCGATGAGTTCGTTCGATTTCGCGGTACTGGTGCTGCGAGTCAGCCTCGGCGGCACCATGGCCGCTCACGGCTACCACAAGATCTTCCTCGGTGGCCGGCTGTCAGGAAACGCCACATGGTTCGAGCGGCTGGGGATGCGGCCCGGCGCCTTCCACGTCCGCGTGGCGGCAGGAACCGAGATCCTGGCCGGGGCCGCCCTGGCCTTCGGCCTGTTCACTTCGGTCGCCGCCGCAGCCTTCGTGGCACTCATGCTCGTCGCCGCCTGGACAGTGCACCGCCCCAACGGCTTCTACATCATGAGCTCAGGCTGGGAATACACATTCGTCGTCGGGGTGACTGCCGTGTGCATCGCCGCTCTGGGCGCCGGAGAGTTCAGCCTCGACCATTGGATGTTCGGCAGCACTCCGTTCGACGGATGGACCGGACTCGTCGTTGCGGTAGGAGTTGGCGCCGTGGGAGGGATCAGTCAACTGGTCGTGTTCTACCGGCCGGCGAAGGCCGAAGCCGCATAGTTCGGCACCGACCCGGGACCCGCACGCGAAAGCGTTGCGGGTCCTGACCGTTCCCGAGTCCACTCGCCCGGCGTCGCCGAAACGGGGCGGAGAGCTCTCCCCGGATACGCAAGCTACCCGCTCACCCGAAATGGGCGAGCGGGTAGAGAACTGCCGTGCTATTGCGCGCTGTCGTCGCAGTAGAACCTGGCGAAGGACGTCACCGGCTCCCGGCTGGTGCTGTGACCGTTCAGTGTGTGTTCGCGGTCCGCGTAGCCCAGAGCGAGGCCGCAGACGACGATGTGATCCTCCGGGATGTCGAGCTGCTGCCGCAGAACCGGATAGAAGTCGATGAAGGACGCCTGTGGGCAGGTGTCCAGTCCGATGCCACGCGCGGCGAGAATCAACGCCTGAAGAAAGAGACCGGCATCGACGAGCGCACCGGCCAATGGATGACGACTCACGGTCACGATGAGACCTACGGGCGCACCGAAGAAGTCGTAGTTCCGACGGTGATGTGCCAGTCGTGCCTCGGCATCCGTCGGCGCGATGCCGAGCGCGTCCCCGTAGAGGCCTTCACCGAACCGGCGACGCCGCGTATGGAAGGGCTCCGGCCACTCATCGGGCTTCGGCTGGTAGTCGTACTCCCGCGTCCGCACCCGCCCATCCGTGTCATGGGCGGCCAACAGGGCCGCCGTGAGACGGGTCTTGGCCGATCCCGTCACCACGTGAACCTGCCATGGCTGACAGTTGGAATTGCTCGCCGAGCGCGCCGCCAATTCCAGGAGCCGTTCGACGACCGAGCGCGGAACTGGCGTCGTCGAGAACGCTCGAACGCTCCGCCTGCTCAGCAGAGCCTGCTCGACAGTCAGTTGTCTCGCTGTGTTGTTCGACTCCGGGAGCATCCGGGGTGCGTGGGTAATCGTTTCGTTCATGAAACACTGGCCCCTTCCAACGTCAGCCGACCGGGGCCGGGGTGATGTCGTACGAGATGCGTCCGGCAGGGAGGTAGAACAGCGCGATCAACGCTCCTCCCCTGATCTCCGGGTAGTGATGACTGCCGGGACCCGGCGCAGTCCATCCCGCGCCCTGCCAACCACGCGGCCCGGCCAGCTCGGCCCCCGGATCGAGCGGTACGACGAGATTCAGTTCCCCGTAGGGATGCTGGTGGTACTGGCCGCGGTAGCGGGGCTCACTTTTCATGTAGACCGCAGTAACGCTGAAGTAGTTGAGGACGTCGCTCGGTTCGGCGATGCGACTCCGCCGATAGCGCGGCCCGTCGACTTCGACGTTCGCGGCCCACCCCTCTTCGACACCGTTCGTGATCATGCGGGCAAGGTCGTCGTACAGAGCGGTTCCGGGGCCGTGGGTGTTGTTGAGCCAGTCTTCCAGTTCGCCGCCGGCAGTGCGGTTCTTCACCTCTTCGAGGAACGGAATACTGCGCTCGATCAGGGCTTGGCTGGGATTCATCTTGACTCCTACGAATGAGACTCACACCACTCTTGCGGCTACTCGCACAGTAGGACGCAATTACGTTACAGTCAATATCTGTAACGTAATTGCAAACTTCCGGGAGTAATCGATGCATTCCTCGTCCCCGTGGAGAACCCGTCGCCGAGAAGACCGCCGACGATCTCACGCCGCGGCCTTCGCCGTGGTCGCTGCGATCACTGCCACACTGGTCGGCGCCTCCGCAGTACCGACGCCGCTCTACGCGATCTACCAGGAGAGATGGGCGCTCTCCACGTCGCAATCGACCCTCGCCTTCGGCGTGTACGCCATCAGCCTGCTGCTGGCTTTGCTGACCGTCGGTTCGCTGTCCGATCAGATCGGCCGGCGCCCCGTCATCGTCGCCGCGCTCGCGCTGGAGGCACTGTCCATGGCGGCCTTCGCCGGCGCCACCGGACTGGAGTTGCTCCTCGTCGCGCGCGTGGTGCAGGGATTCGCCACCGGCGCAGCGATCAGCGCGCTGGGTTCTGCGCTTGTCGATCTCGAAGCCTCCCCAGGCCATGGCGCCCGGATCAACAGCAGCGCCCACCCGACCGGACTTGCAGTGGGAGCGCTCTTCTCGAGTATTGTGAGCGAGCACTTCCCCCGACCCACCAGTACCGTATTCCTGGTCCTTCTCTTCGTGTTCGCGGTGGAAATCGCTGCGGCACTGATGATCCCGGAAACCGTGCCGCGCCGACGCGACCGTCCCGTGTCGATTCGACCGCGGGTGACAGTTCCGAGGCCCGCACTCGGGGCGTTCCTTCTCACCGTTCCGTACGTTGTCGCGGTGTGGGCCCTCGCCGGCTTCTACCTTTCCCTCGGCCCGTCGCTCGCGCGCAACGCATTGCACGTACATACGTCGCTGGTCGGCGCCGCGATGGTAGCGACACTGACCGGGACCGGGGCCGTGTCGATCTTCGTGCTACACGCTGTCGGACCACGGACGATCCTGCTCGTGGGCGCAGGGACCCTCGTTGCCGGAGTCGCGACAACTCTCTACGGGTCCGAAACATCCTCCGCAATAGCAATTCTGACCGGAACGGCCATCGCAGGCGTCGGCTTCGGAGCAGGTTTTCAGAGCGCGATCCGCACGGTCATGCCCCTTGCGCAACCCCATGAGAGAGCCGCACTCCTGTCGAGCGTCTACACGGTCGCCTACCTCGCCAATTGCGCCCCCTCCCTCGTGGCGGGATCCCTCATCGACCGTCTCGGCTTCATCGCCACCACCAGGATCTATGCGGGCCTGGTGGCATCGCTCGCTACCACAGCCTTCGTCGGACTCGCCTTCCGACGCAATCGAGCCGAAATGCCTCGAGCGGTGGACTCGCCCGCGAACACTGCCCACTCACCGCTCCGTGCAACCCACACCAGAAAAAGTTACAATCACCGCCCGTAACCAAACTCGACAAGGGGTGAACGATGGCTGAGAAGTCGGCTGGGACGGCTCCATCGGACACCACGGATGCGACGAGTTCGCGTGGTGGCCGACCTCGTGATCCGGCCCTGGACGACGCGATCATCGAAGCGACACGTCGACGCCTGGTTCTGGACGGGTACTCGCAAATGTCCATGGGCGACATCGCCTCCGACGCAGGAGTCACCCGGCCCACCATCTACCGTCGATGGCCCGGCAAATTCGAGCTGGTGGTGGACGCCCTCGACTACGGATTCCGCGCTCAGCGCGCGTCGTACCCGGGTCTCGAACTCGAAGAGTTGCCTCCATTCGACGCCTTCGTCGAAGCCGTCCGCAGGGTCGACCCCTGCTATTTCAATCCGGATGCCATGGTCCTGATGGGCAATTTCATGGGCGAGAAGCTACGGACACCAGCACTGCTCGAGATAGTGCGCGAGCACGCGGTCGAACCGCGAGTGAATCTGGTCGAGCGTGTTCTCGAGAACCTGCGCGACCGCAAGGCAGTCCGCGCCGACGTCGATACCCACACCGTTGCAACGTTGTGCTTCGGCGCCTACTACGCAGCCTTCCTCCGCGGCGACACCGACACAGCAGACCTCGCCCACAGAGTCGCTTCGACCATCTGGCCCGGCATCGCCGCGTCCTAGGTCGTGCACAGCAACGAGGTGGGACGAGGACCTGTGGCATGAGCTGCGGATCCACCGAGTCGGTGCGGAACTCCCCGGTGGGCGGCGCCGCAGAGCCACCCACCGGGTTTCGGACATTGAACAGCCACGTCGCACGTGTAGCGCGACACGTCTCTAGCGAAGTGGGAACCCGAGACGGATGAGCGATTCCTTCAGCCGATCCCGCCCGTTCAGCCGCGCCGCGGACGCGAGTCGGTCCAGAACCCTGTCGATCCAGGAATGTTCGAGCTGCTGCGCCGAGTAGAAGGCGGCGATCCGCCCCTCGTAGGCGTCGACGTGGTCGCGCTGGGCGGGCAGGTCGTACTTCTCGTGGTGCAACACCGCCGCTCGGGGCAGGCGCGGTTTGATCTGGGCGTCGGCGTCCGGATGCGGATGTCCGACGACGAGCCCGAACACCGCGAACACGTGGGGAGGCAGGCCGAGTTCCGCCGCGACCTCCTCGGGCTTGTTGCGCAGCGCCCCGATGAACACCGTTCCCAGCCCGAGCGACTCCGCCGCGGTCACGGCGTTCTGCGCAGCCAGGGCTGCATCGATGAACCCGATATAGCTGCTCTCGAGGTAGTCGGCTCCCGCGATCGGCGCACCGCGGTCGCCGGCGAGCTGGCGGACGCGGGCGAAGTCGGCGAGCCAGACCAGCAGGACGGGGGCCTCGACGATGTGGGCCTGCTCGCCCGCGAGCGCGGCCAGACGAGCCTTGCGTTCGGGGTTGCGGACTGCGACGACACTCCACGCCTGGAGGTTCGACGACGTGGCGGCCGACTGCGCAGCCGAGACGAGGACGTCGAGCGTCTCGTCGGTCAGCGGATCGGGTAGGTAGCGGCGAACCGAACGGTGCGAGTGCAGGGCTTCCAGAACCGGATTCCACTGCGCGGGTTCGGTGAGGGCGGGATCCCAGTAGCGCTGCTGCAGCGCCGTGCGGGGTGCGATGTCTGCGATGGTCACCCGGACAGGAAAGCCGACCGCCGTCCCCCACTCCAGTGTTAGGCGCACCGTGATTCCGGAGATCCTCGGCGACCTCGTCGACAACCGCGAGCGGAACGCGTGAACAGCCGCAGCGGGGCCGCCGATCGGCGACAATTCGGGGGCTGCCGACAGCGGTTCGGGAACTACGTGATGCAAGGAGTGGACGTGACGGAACGGGTCATCGTGGTGACGGGCGCCGGATCGGGGATCGGGCGGTCCATGGCGACCGGACTGCTCGATGCCGGACATCACGTGGTGCTGACGGGACGGGCGCGGGACAAGCTGGACGAGGCAGCGCACGGTCACGAACACGCGCTCGTGGTGCCGGCCGACGTCTCGTCGCCACAGTCGGTGCACAGCCTCTTCGCCGTCGTGGCCGAACGGTTCGGCCGCGTGGACGTACTCGTCAACAATGCGGGCACTTTCGGCCCCTCCGGCGCGGTGGACGAGATCGACCCGGAAGACTGGGACCGGACGGTGGCCACAAATCTGACCGGGGTCTTCCTCTGCTCGCGCGAGGCCGTGCGAATGATGAAGACGCAGACACCTCGTGGTGGACGCATCATCAACAACGGTTCACTGTCGGCGCACACGCCACGACCCGCGAGTGTCGCCTACACGGCAACCAAACACGGGGTGTCGGGGTTGACCAAGTCGATCGCGCTCGACGGGCGCGACCACGACATCTGCTGCACCCAGATCGACATCGGGAACGCCGCAACCGCCATGACCGAAGGCATCGGCCAATCCGCCCGCCAACCGGACGGATCATTGCGAGCGGAACCCACCTTCGATCCGTTATACGTCGCGGACGCGGTGACCCGACTGGTAGAACTCCCCCTGGACGTCACCGTGCCGACGATGACGATCATGGCCACCGGGATGCCGTACATCGGCCGCGGCTGACAGGGCGGCCGGTCAGCGACGCTGGTCTGCCCAGTCGACCCGGGCGGCCAGTGCGTGCAGCGACTGTTTCCTGCTCGCGTTGCATTCCCCGACCCAGGCGATGCGTCCGTAGACGTATTCACGGAAATGCGGTCGGCCGTCACGATTCTGCGAGTCGGGTCCGTACCGAGCGCAATTGAAGAGCAGCGCTCGCAGGTCGTCGTACTCGGTTCGCGCCGCCTGCGGACGAGTGTTGACCACCAACCCCGCCAGGTGCTGGCGTCGATGCGCCCGCATGATCCGGGTCTTACCGGTGTGCACGGAGAAGCCTTCGTGCGCCACGATCCGGCCGACTGCGTGGATCAATCGGTCCACCGCCAGTTCCGTGCCGGAGAACGCGAGGTCGTCGGCGTATCTCGTGTAGCCGGCGCGGTGGGTTCTCGCGAGCCCGGTCAATCTGCGGTCGAGTCGATATGCGACGAGATTGGCGAGCGCCGGCGAGGTCGATGCGCCTTGCGGTAGGTGCGCACCCCGGAGCCGACTCGCCGCATCGAACGGAAGCTGCGCGAGGACACCTGGCGGGGTAGACGTCGTGCAGAGCCCGGCGAGCACGCGTGACACCCGAGTCGGGTAGCCGAGGGCATCGAAGACCGCCCTCACCCGCGTCTGGGAGACGGAGGGAAAGAAGGCACGGAGGTCGATGCGCAGCACGACATCGTGTCCCGCGTGGGGCGCGGCGAATGTGTGGACGCTGCGACCTCGGACGAATCCGTGCGCCGCGGCGTGTGGTGGGACGCGGTCGAGTACCGAACGCAGAATCCGGCGCTGCACCTCTCGAAGGCGTTCCTTGGGCGCCTCGAGCAGGCGGTTGTCCGATCGGATCCGATAGCGGTAGTGCTGCAGCGGAGTCGCTTTCGTGCGCAGCCACCCGCCGGGATCTGCGAACCAGTCGAGTTCGGCCGGGGTGAGACCGACCGCCTCGGCGACCGCCGCCGTGTGCGACCACCGCGGGACGTCGAATTTCCAGTCACTGCCGGACGACTCGACGACCGTCTCGGGTTGCTCGATCTGCGGGAGCTCCGACAGCAGCCGATAGACGCCGTCGACGCCGTCGATCGGCGGCGTGGGCATGAGGTCGTAGAGCCGGGTCGCGATCCGGCCGGCATCCGGCTCACCGGCTTCCTCGAAGCGGAGGATGAGGCCGGCCCTGGTCCAGGCTCCAACGGTTGCCTCGACAGCGAGGCGACGAGCGATCTCAGGCTGCAGAGCCCGGCCGGCTGTCATGGGTGCGACGGTGCGAGGTGACCGATATCTGTCGTCTGCGGCGCGCCGAAGCACGCGGAGCATACGGTCGCGCGTCGGACGGTGTCTCCGATGAACACTGTCGAGCCAGGGGTTTCCCCTGACGTGGTCGCGGCCGGCGAACCGGCCACACCACTCTCACCTCTGCACCGTCGCACCTCGTGAGAATGCCACATGATCTCTGCCGTGCGGGCTCTATCGGTCTTGATGTCGAATCGAGCGACTCCGCTGGTCGGAGTGCGCAATCGATCCAGTCAGCGGGGGCACAGAGCGACGACGTCGATCTCGACCAGAAAGTCACCGAGATGCGATCCGACGGTGGTTCGCGCCGGGTACGGGTGCGAGACGAACTTCTGGAAGGTTTCGTTGAAACCGGTGAAGTCTCGCGCTGGATTCTGCAGGTGGACGGTCGCCTTGACCACGTGCGAGAAGTCCGAGCCGCACGATTCGAGTACGGCTGCGAGGTTGCGCATCGCCTGTTCCGTTTGTTCTTCGATGGTGGTGCCGACGAGTTCCCACGTCTGCGGGTGGTGGGGCGTCTGACCTGCCGTGTACAGGACCCCGTCGGCAAGGATCGCCTGGGAGTAGTGCCCTGCAGGGCTGGGTGCATCGTCTGTGCTGACCTGTTGCCTGTTCATGTGGTTCCTCAGTCCTGAATGTTCGTTGTTCTCGATCGCGGGCGGGCGGGTGAGGTGTTCACAGCACCTTCGAGAGAAACGCGCGGGTCCTCTCCTGTTGCGGATTCCCCAGAACCTCGGACGGCGGGCCCGCCTCGACGACGACACCCTGGTCCATGAAGACGATCTGATCGCTGACCTCGCGGGCAAACCCCAACTCGTGGGTGACCACGACCATGGTCATACCGGCTTCCGCCAGGGACTTCATCACGTCCAGTACCTCACCGACGAGTTCCGGGTCGAGCGCTGAGGTCGGTTCGTCGAACAGCAGCAACTTGGGCTTCATCGCCAGTGCGCGGGCAATCGCGATCCGCTGTTGCTGTCCGCCGGAGAGCTCCCGCGGGTATGCCTGACCTCGGTTCCCCAGTCCGACACGATCGAGCAGGACGTGCGCCTCCGCTGTCACCTCGTCGCGGGGTCTGCCGAGAACGTGAATCGGGGCTTCGACGATGTTCTCGAGAACGGTCATGTGCGGAAACAGGTTGAAGCGCTGAAACACCATGCCGGCATTGAGTCGAGACCGTGCCGTCTGACGTGGCTTCATCTCGTGTAGCCGGCCATTGCGTTCCGAGTAGCCGATCAGTTGTCGATCCACGTACAGTCGGCCCGCATCAACTTTCTCGAGGTGATTGATGCAGCGCAGGAAGGTGGTCTTCCCGGATCCGGACGGTCCGATGAGACAGGTCACCGAACCGCGCTCGACACTGAGGTCGATGCCCTTGAGGATCTCGGTGGCACCGAATCTCTTCCGGACGCCCTGTGCTTTCACCATGACGGTGTTCATTTCGCCCTTCCCAGTGCCAGTCGACGACGTGTGGGTGCTACCGACGCGGTGAACCCACGCGCGTAGTGTTTCTCGAGCTTGTCCTGGAAGAAACTCAGGATGGTGGTCATCAGGAGATACCACAGGCTCGCGACGATGAGCAGCGGGATCGTCTGGTAGTTCAACGAATAGATGATCTGCGCGGAGTACAGCAGATCGGAGATCGCCAGAACGCTGACGAGGGTTGTCCCTTTCAGCATCGAGATCACCTGGTTCCCCGTCGGCGGAAGCACCACGCGCATGGCCTGGGGAAGAATGACCCGGCGCATCAGCTGAGTCTTGTTCATTCCCAGCGCCTGAGCCGCGTCGTACTGGCCGTTGTCCACCGATCCGATGCCACCGCGGATGATCTCTGCCATGTAAGCCGCTTCGTTCAGAGACAGTCCGAGGAGAGCGGCCCCGAGGGGCGTGATCAGCGTGTTGACCGAGCCAACCATCAATTCTGGTCCCCCGAAGGGGATTCCGATCGAGATGGTGGGATACAGGGCAGCGATGTTGTACCAGAAGATCAGTTGGACGAGGAGCGGAGTGCCCCTGAAGAACCATATGTAGCCCCGGCTGATCGAACTGACGATCGGATTGTCCGACAGCCGCATGACGGCAAGGAGCGTTCCGAGCGAAATGCCCGCGGTCATCGAGAAGATCGTCAGGATGATCGTGAGAACCACGCCTCGAAGTATCTCCGGGGCAAACAGGTAGGACGACACGACATTCCAGTGGAATCGGTCGTTCGTTGCGACGTTCCACGTCACCGCCACGGCGACGATGAGCAGCACCAGTCCGAACGTCTGCCGCACAGGATGTTTGAGTGGCACAACCGGGATGGAAGTGTCCGGGGACGCCGACACTGCGGACGGAGGAGGGAAGGCGTCTCGCGAGGCCAATTGCTGCATGGTAGGTCTCCTTATTGAGCCGCGTTGACGCGAGCTCGAGTGATCATCGCGGACTCCGCACCGTATTTTCCGAGTGCTTCCCTGTATGCATCACTGGCGATGACAGAGTCGAGTGCAGCGGACACGGCGTCGACGAGTGCGGGTTCCTTGGTCACGCCTACGGCGACGGGGGCGTAATCGAATGTGTCCGACAACTCGAGCGCGGGATTGTTCGCCGTGGCGTACGAGAGGATCGGGGAATCTGCCAGGACGGCGTCTTGCCTGCCACTGGTCAGCGCGGAAATCGCCTGCCGCGTGTCCTGGAACTGGCCGGTCTGGATCGGCGGCTTGCCGGCGGCCGCGCACTCCTGCTCATAGGCCGGGATGTTGACGGTGAGCTGATACGAGCCCGTCAGGACGCCGACCTTCTTGCCGCAGAGAGTGTCCTTCGTGACGGGCTCCCCTCCCTTGGCGACGACGATGGCGTTTCCCATCTGCATGTAGTCGACGAAATCCATTGCCGCCATCCGCTTGGTGGTGGGCGTCATCGAGGACACCGTCAGGTCGTAACGACCGGCTGCGATCCCGGGAATGATGGAGTCGAAATTGACGACTTTGATGTCGACGTCCAGGTTCAGGGCGTTTCCGATGAGTCTCGCGATGTCGGGGTTCGTGCCCGTCATGTACCGGGTTCCCGCCGAATAGAACTGGGTGGGCGGTTCATTCGTCGGGATCGCCACCCGCAGCGTGTGCCGTGCTGCCACCGCGTCGGGCAGCAATGCGACGGCCGATTCGTTCACCGCGAGTGACGGCGTCTTGTCGCCGTCGACGGGAGCCGAGGCCGGCGGGTCCGCAAATTCTTCGAGCCGACCGCAGCCGACCGTGGAGAAGAGGAGGGCGGCGAGTGCGCCGGCACACAGGAGCCGGTGAGAGGAGCCTCCGGTGCGACTTGTCATGACGAGGACTTCTGCTTGGGCGTGGCCGTCTGCGTTCCGGTGTATTCGTGCGTCGAGCGGGCGAAGGCGGCGTGTCGGTTGCGAACGAAGGACGGCCCGTTGTCCTGCAGTTCCTTGATGCTCGAGACCCCCAGCAGCATCATCGTCCGGGTCATCTCCTCCGCGAAGATCCGCAGCACGTGCGCGACACCCTCCTGGCCCGCCGCCGCGAGGCCGTAGAGGTACGGGCGGCCGATCGCGCACGCATTCGCCCCCAGCGCCAGGGCCTTGATCGCGTCCGAGCCGCGGCGGATGCCGCCGTCGACGATGATCTCGACCCGTCCGTTCACGCGTTCGACGATCTCCGGCAGAACGTCCAGCGGGGAGGCCATGTGATCGAGTTGCCGGCCGCCGTGGTTGCTGACCTGGATGGCGTCGATCCCGATGTCAGCGGCGATCGCCGCGTCGTCGGCGCTGACGCACCCCTTGAAGGCGATCGGACCGCTCCATCGGGAGCGTAGGTCGCAGAGGGTGTCCCAGTCGGTGGGTTCGTAGGAACCCGACAGCAGGGTTCGCCACATATCCGGCGTGCTCGCCAGCGGCCCCTCCGCGACGGTCCCGTCGAGATTGGGGAAGGCGATCGCGTCGTTGCGCAGAAACCTCCACGCCCACACGGGATGTAGCGCCCCTTCGACGACCGTCCGCGGTTTCAGGGACGGGGGTGCCGTAAAGCCGTTGCGGTAGTCGCGTTCGCGATGACCGATCGCCCGGCAATCGACGTTGACCAGCAGGGCCTCGTATCCCGCGTCGGCTGTCCGGTCGAGCATCGCCTGAAGCATGCCCTTGTCCGCCATCGGTTCGATGTTGAACCAGCGACGAAGGCCCGGAGTCTGCGCGCTGACCAGTTCCATCGGCGTCGTGCTCAGGTGCGCCAGGCCGTACGGGACATTCGCGGCGAGAGCGGCCCGCGCCGCACCGAGTTCTCCCTCCGGGTGAAACAGTCGTGTTCCCCCGGTGGGAGAGAGCATCAACGGCATGGCGACCGGCTTGCCCAGGAGAGTCGACGCCAGGTCGAGGTTCTCCACGGCGCCCCACCGTGGCACGAAGGACCAGTCGTCGAACGAGGAACGATTACGGCGGACCGACGCTTCGTCTTCGCCGCCGCCCTCGATGTAGTCGAAGATGCTCAGCGGGAGACGCGCGGCGGCCATCTTTCGTACGTCTTCGATGCTGTGGCATCGCCGTGCCAGCCGCTGTGACACGGACCGAGCGGGGCCCTCGACATTCACTAACGACCTGATATCTCTGAGTTTCATCGGGACTCCTCGAAATGGTGCTGACACCCGGTGCGTGGGGTGAACCAATAGTGATCCACACCTCACACGGTTGATATGGAGAAGTTTCCAAGCTCAACAGTTCCGCTTGTAAGATCTTCTCAATGGACCCATCGGAGGAGTCGCGGCACGGCGACGCGGCACCCGTGCCGATCGCGCTGTCGGCCTGGACCGACCTGGTGCAAGAAGATCTACTGCACGCGAATCCGACGGCGGAAAATCTCCGCCGCCCCGTCGCCGACGTGCAGCTCTACGACGCATTCGACGACCAGCCGAACGTCAGGAACACCGTCGTCCTTGCGATGGGCGTGTCCTGCGGGTCGGCCGGATTCGAGCGAGTACTCGTGCACGCCGCCGACGGCGAGGCCGCCGCCGTGATCGTCAAAGCACGCGGAACGCCGATCGAGGACCTGCGGGTCGCGTCCAGTCGTCACGGCGTTCCCGTGCTCGTCGTCGGAGACGACGCGGATTGGACACGACTGATCGCGATGGCACGAACAGCGGTCGCGGGTGCTGCGGTCGATTCGGTATCGGGCGTGCGTCTGGGCGATCTGTTCGCTTTCGCCAACGCCGTAGCCTCGATAGCCAACGGAGCCGCCAGCATCGTCGACCCTTCGGGCCGCATCCTCGGATACTCCACAGTGCCGGGCCAGCCGATCGACGACCTACGGCGCGAGACGACTCTGACCCTGCAGGAGCGGACACCCCCAGCCCTCGACGCAGATTTCAAGGTCGTCTACTCCTCCACCGCCGCGCATTTCGTGCAGTCACCCAGCGGGATCGCGGACCGGCTGGCACTTGCCGTCCGGGCGGGCGGGGAACTGCTCGGATCGATCTGGATCATCGATCCCGGAGGTGACCGCCGCCAACCGGCCCTCGATGCGCTCGACAGGCTGGCGCCACTGGCGGGCCTGCACATGCTTCACGCCCGGTCCGCTTCCGACTTCACCGAGCGCCGCAACGCCGACCTCATGCGGACGTTGATGGACGATCCGGCCCAGGCCTCTTTCGCTGCCGCACAACTCGGTCTCGAGTTCACCGACGGATTCGCCATTGCGGCGTTCGCCCTCTCCCACCCGAACGCCGGCAGCCTCGACGCCATGCGCGAGCAACATCGACTACTGCAGCTCGTGACCGTGACGTGCAACGTCCAGTTCCGCAGTGCGTACAGCGCCCTGATCGACTCGGTCGTGTATGCGCTGCTGCCCTGCGCGGGCGAGTCTCCCCGGGCAGCCCACCGTCGCGTCATTCGTGACATCGGCTCCTATGCGACGACGATCAGCGCGCATCCGGTTGTCGCCGCGGTAGGCGGCATCGCCGAGCAGATCAGCGAGCTACCTCGATCCCGGACCGAGGCGGTGCGCACATTGCAGTACCTGATGCGTCAACAGTCGGTCACGCGAGAGAATCCGACTCCCCAACGCCCGGCAGCGGCTGTGTTCGAAGACCATTGGACCGAGCTCAACCTACTCGAAATCGGCAGGTACATAGCCGAGAAGCATCTCGACAAGTTCGACGTCGTCGATGCGATCCGGGCGTACGACGCCACCCATCACACCGACTTTCTGATCACTCTGCGTGCGTACTTCGATTCGAACGCGAACGTGTCCAAAGCGGCGGACCGAATGCATGTCCACGGCAATACCATTCGGTACCGAATCACCCGTCTCGCCGAAGAGTTCCAGATCGACTTCGACAATCCGACCACGCGGCTATGGCTGTGGCTCCGACTCGTTTCGACAGACCTGATGTGAGTGGACGCTTGCGGGGTGGGTCCACTCCCCCACGCTGTACCGGCTCTGGGACGTGACGGTCGCAGCCTGCACGCCGGGTGCCGGGAACGCGAGAATCGTCAGCGCCATGGCGCCGATGACGAGGCCGGCGAGACAGGCCGCGCCGCCTACGCTCGCGCGAATCGCGTGAAGTGGTTGAAATCTTCGGCCTCTGCGTTGACTCACCATGACGATCTCCGTGTGCTCTTGACCGTGCCGCGGCGCCGGCGACGTGAAAGTCAGCATGGCCGCGACGCGTCGTGACCACATCGGCCGAAGTACGCGTGCGCATACCTGCTTTTCGGCTGCCACCCTCATTCGACCGTGGCTCGCTGACGAAACCGGACGGTCAGTACCGCGGCGGCGAGTGCTGCCGCCAGAACGATGCCCGAGGCGACGAGCAATGCGAGGTGGTAGCCATCGGAAAGCAGTGGTGTGACGATGAGCGGGCCCGCGATCTGACCGAGGCTGTATCCGGTTGTCAGTATCGCGACCGCGCGTGGGAACTGGAGGTGAGCGCCGATCGTCAGCGACATCTGACTGATGCCGAGGAATGTTCCCCCGAACAGGAAGGCGGAGACCAGGGCGGGCCAGATGCCGTCTGCCACCGCGGGCAACGCGATGCCGGCGGCCTGAATGACGAGGGCGATCACCAGCAGGATCGGGCGAGACCATCGTCTGCCGAACAACGCCCAGAGTGGACCGGACGGTAGCGCCGCCAGCCCGACGAGCACCCAGGCGCCACTGCCGGCGAAGCTGCCTGCAGTGTGGTCGATCGCTGCAACGAGAAAAGTGCCGGCGATGATGTATCCGACACCCTCGAGGGAATAGCTGATGAAGAGCGCACCGAACCGGCGGTGCCCCTGCTCGTGCGATCTTCTGCGCTCGGCCGTCGGCACCGTCGGAGCACGTTCCGGTGTGAGAGTCCACGCCGCGAGGGTGCAGATCAGGGTCAGCAGTGCGGCCGCCCACCACACGGAGCCCCACGTGCTCATCGACCGCAAGATGAGGACGACGAGCCCGGACAGGGCGATACCTGCTCCGATTCCGCCGAACGCCCAACCCGACAGGTGTGCCGCGTGCCCACTCAGGTTGGAGTGCATGGCGCTGACCGCGATGACGAAGACCATCGCACTGGTAGCACCCGCAACACAACGCAGTACGGCCCAGGCGGTGTCGTTCGATGTCACCGGCATGAACGCCAGCGTGGCGGTCAGGATCAGCAGCGAGACACGCATGGCTGCCGCCGAGCGCACCACGGCGGGAAGGACGATTCCGGCGAGCGCCCCGACGAGGTATCCGAGATAGTTTGCCGTCGCCAGGGCGGCGCCCGCCGACGGTGTCAATCCTGCCTGGGCCTCCATCAGAGGGAGAACAGGTGTGTAGACGAACCGTCCGATGCCCATGCTCGCCGCCAATGCGGCCCCGACCTGACCGACCGTGACCCACGGCGATGTCGGCGTGCGGGATGCGATCAGGTCGTCGGCGCTGTCTACTGCGTTCATGCATTCTCTTTCAACAACATTCGGTCGGCGCGCAGGCCCCTCTAGCGAGCCACGGATTTCAGGGAGGCCGGGCGGCTGGAGTCGTGGGTGTGGAACAGGAAACGCGACATCGCAGCGGTCATGGTGGAGTCCTTGCGGCGGATGAACAGGGTTTCCGCGCGCGAGTCGGCCGGCGCGAGGTGATGCACCTTCAACGCCGCCGCCAACGGCGAAGTGGTCACCACGCCCAGTGGCAGCAGGGTCACGCCCATCCCCGCGGCCGCACACCCGAGGATGCCCTCGAGAGTTCCGAATTCGAGGACGTTCGGACTCGGCACTCCGTGCTGCTCGAAGAGCCGCTCCAGGCGGGCCCGGTAGGCGCAGCCGGCCCGGAGGACGAGAAGCTTGTGCCGCCCGCCGTCGGCCAGTGCCGAGTCCAGATCTGCCACGCGAACGCCGCTCACCAGCACAAGTTGCTCGATGAAGACCTGCTCGGAGACCAGGTCCGGATGGCGCACCGGGCCGCAGACGAAAGCGCCGTCGAGACGATGCTCGAGCACCTGGGTGGTCAGCGCGTCGGTGGTGTCGGTCGCCAAGGTGAAGTCGACTCGGGGGCACTCTTCGCTGAAGGCGGCCAGCACCCCGGGAAGCCGCAACCCGGCGGTGGTCTCCATGGAGCCGATCGCCAGTCGTCCACCCGGCTCGTGATCGTCGCTGACGACCTGCGTCACCTCCCGCACGAGCTGAGTGATCTGTTCGGCATAGGGCAGCAGACGTTCGCCGGAATTCGTCAGGGTCACCCCACGGGCATGGCGGCGGAACAGTTCCACACCGAGTTCGTCCTCGAGCGTGCGGATCCGTGAGCTGATGTTCGACTGCACCGTCAGAAGTTCCTTCGATGCCCGGGAGATTCCGCCGGCGCGGGCCACGGCCAGGAAGAAGCTCAGATCTCCGATGTCCATGAGAATTACCGTGTTTCGCCCCACAGGTCCCGAACGATCTCCCGTGCGGGGGCCGAACGAGCACTGCGATATCCGATGCCGGCCCAGAGGGCGAGGCCGTGCGGGTCGCCGGCGGCGCCTGCTGCGGCTCGCAGCCCACTGGTCAGCAGGTGCACCTGTGGATATGCCGCCACCGCGTGAGCATCGAAGTCGGTGATGAAGTCATTGACCAGGCCACGCGCGGGACGGCCGGAGAACGCGCGAGTGACGACGGTGTCGGTGAAGCGGGCGTTGTGCAACGCGGCCCGGTGAGCGGGTTTGGTCCCTGCCTCGTCGGCGTCGAGGAGCGCGGTTCCGATCTGGACGGCGGTGGCACCGGCCGCGAGTGTTGCCGCGACGTCTGCTGCGGTCGCTATCCCACCCGCCGCGATGATCGGAAGGTCGATCGCCGAGCGGGCCGCCTCGACCAATTCCCTCGTCGAACGTGGATCCGGCTCGGCGTCGGGGTCGAGCGTTGCTCGGTGCCCGCCCGCGTCGACTCCTTGTAGACATATCGCGTCGACGCCCACCCGAGCGGCGGAGAGCGCCTCGCCGATATCGGACACCGTGGCCACCACGGCACTGCCGGCGTCGTGTACCCGATCGACGACGGCCCGCGGCGGAAGACCGAAGGTGAACGACACCACCGGAACGGCAAGCTCGACCGCGAGGTCGACCTTGGCGTCGAATGCGTCGTCGTCGAAGTCGACGACCTCCGGCAGCGACACCTGCCAGTGTTCGGCGAGTGGCTGCAGTCGCGCTCGGTAGGCCTCCACCGCTGCACGGTCGGCCAGGGGGCGGCCCGGGACGAAAATATTGAGTCCGAACGGTGCGCTCGTCAGCGCGCGGACCGCGTCGACCTCACGCCGAACCGCGTCGACGGTCTTGTACCCGGCCGCAAGGAAACCGAGGCCACCGGCGGACGAGACCGCGGCAACCAGCTCGGGCGTGCTCGGTCCTCCTGCCATGGGCGCCCCGACGATGGGAATTCGGAGGCCGTCCTCGAGATCGAACACCAGGATCCTTTCGGTCGATGTGTGCGTGGCGGACCGGGTTCACGTCCGCTTCACCCTTTCCGCTCCTGATCCTGCACCGCCGCAGTGCGGAGCGGAAATGCCTATTCGGCTGGATCTATGCTTGGGAGTTATGTCCATCGAACTGCGGCATCTGCGGGCGGCGGTTGCGATCGCCGAGGCAGGCTCGTTCACCGCCGCGGCGAACGCACTCCACATCACCCAGCCGGCGCTCACCCGCACGGTGCAGCAGCTCGAAACCTCGCTCGGCGTTCGGTTGTTCGACCGGACGTCGCGGGCACTCGCCCTCACCGAGGACGGTGCCGGATTCGTCGAGAAGGTACGCGTCATTCTCGGCGATCTCGATTCCGCGGTTGCGCTGTACACCAACCGATCCCTTGTCCTCGGCTTCAGTTGGCTCCTCCCCGATCCGTGGGCGCAGCAGGTGATCGACGACGTCGAGACGAACTCCCGCGCCACCGTCGTACCGCGTCGCTGCGACGACCCCATCGCCGCACTGAACAACGCCACCGTGGACGCCGCCGTCGTCCGCCGGGATGTTCCCGGCGACGAGTTCGTGCAGCATCCGCTGTTCGAGGAGCAGCGGATTGCGGCAGTCTCGACCGCGTCGCCTCTCGCGACCCGAGAATCGATCGACTGGGCCGAGTTCGGAACGCTTCCCCTGGTCATCAATACCCTCAGCGGCACCACGTCCGAAGATCTGTGGCCGAACCACGACGGTCCGGTGGTGACGTGCTCGAACTTCGACGAGTGGCTCGAATTGATCGCCGCCGATCGGGGTGTCGGCACGGTTCCCGAAGTGGCCCGCAGGCGGGTAACCCATCGGAACGTCCAGTTCATCCCGCTGGTCGGTGCGCCGCCCGCGGTCGTGAGGTTCGTGTACCGCCGCAACCGCGCGACGCCGCTGCTGCGAGTACTGCGGGACGCCGCGATCCGGCACTCTCCGCCACCCGGCAGTGCCACTGTCGCTCAACACGACTGACCGTCGTCGGTGTGCCGGCGAAGCTGGGCGACTTCCCGCTCCAGTTCTGCATTGCGGGATCGCAGTCGTTCGATTTCTTCCTGTAGACCCTTGCGGGCCAACGTGAGCGACTCCCGCATCCGCGCCTCGCCGTACTTCGGCGGGATGTTCTTCGTGCAGTTCCGGTCGAGGGCCTCGACGTGGATGACGAACGCGCGATCGCATCCGGCCTTACCGACCCCGCCGGGTGCGGTGAGGAGCCGGGCGATGAGATCCGGATCGTCGGCACGCTCGACGACCTCGGCTCGCCCGTAGACTTTGACTCTGGTGCGGGTGGGGTAGTCGATGAAGAAGAGAGCCACTCGGTCGTTCTCGTCGAGGTTGCCGACCGTGACGAACTGCTGATTTCCCGAGTAGTCCGCCAGCGCAATCGTCACCGGGTTCGGCACGTGCACGAAGCCGGGCGGGCCGCCGCGGTGTTGGATATAGGGCCACCCCGAGGGTGTCACGGTCGCGATGAAGAACGAATCGGTGGCTCGGATCAGGGCAGTGACCCGGGTGTCCAGTTCGTCGGGCAGGCCCGGGTCGTCCTCCTGCGCCCGCATGCTCCTGTACCAGTTGATGCTTCCCGTCGCCTTCTGCCGCTCGGCCACCGGAGCAGTGAATGCGATCGCGCCGTACCGGGTCGGGTGTCTCATGACGAGTACTCGGAATCGATGTGCTTCCACGCCCGCCGGACTATCGGGCTGTCCACTCCCCGACGCAACGTCAGCACGAACACCACTGCGGTGACCGCGGTTACCGCGATGGGGTAGATCAGCCCGGCGAGGACGTTCCCGGTCGCGGAGTTGAGCGAGAGCGCCACCAGAGGGGTGAAGCCACCGAACACGCCGGTCCCGATGTGGTACGCCAGCGACAGTCCGGTGTAACGGATCTGGGGTGGGAACAATTCGGACAGGAATGCCGCGGTGGGCCCGTAGACCATGGTGACGAAGATGACCTGAATCGTCAGCGGCACGATCATCTGGATGTGGTGGCCCTCGACCGCGGCGTCCCGGACCCACTGGAACAGCGGGAGGTAGCCGACTGCCGAAAGTACCAATCCGCACAGGATGATCCGAGTCCGTCCATATTTGTCGGACATCTTGCCGAAGACGACGAAGAACGGTGTCGCGATGACCAGGGCGATTCCGACCGAGAGATTCGCGGTGAGGAAGTCGATCTTCAAGATCGTCTGCAGGAAGTACAGCGTGTAGAACTGGCTGGTGTACCAGGCAACTCCCAGCCCCGCCGTGACTCCGAAGAGCACGACGAGCAGCAACGCGAAGGCCGGCTTGTTCGCCACCGCGTCCCTGATCGGTGAACGCGAGAGGTTTCCGCTCCGTCGCATCTCCTCGAACACCGGTGATTCGTGCATCTTCATGCGGATCTTCAGCGAGAACAGCACCAGGACCGCGGACAGAAGGAACGGAATCCGCCAGCCCCACACACTGAATGCCTCCTCGCCCAACCCCACCCGGCAGAGCACGATGACGCCGATCGACAGGAGTAGGCCACCGGTCGCGGTGGTCTGGAGAACACTGGTGAGGGCTCCGCGTTTCTTCGCCGGCGAATTCTCCGCGATGTAGACGACTGCACCCCCGTACTCTCCGCCGATCGCGA
>Ga0247825_10000219_pt1 | contig 34620 bp, 39 predicted proteins | sample 13C_Vanillin_Day_FD_194413 | JGI IMG/M metagenome (GOLD analysis project Ga0247825, IMG submission 194413) | Soil microbial communities from agricultural site in Penn Yan, New York, United States - 13C_Vanillin_Day48 | ecosystem: Environmental > Terrestrial > Soil > Agricultural land | place... | reverse complement strand
CTTGGCCGCCCGGTCGACGATGGTGATGAGGTCGATGTCGCAGTCGGCGCGCAGGCGCGGCGTCAGGCCGGTGCCGGTGGCCGCCTGGCCGGTACGCTGGATGGCGCAGCGGCGCACCGAGTAGAAGGCATTGCCCGATTCGCGCAGGTCCGAAAGGAAGCGCAGCAGGTCCTCCTCGTGCAGCAGCGCCAGGTCGACCTTCATCGTGCTCGAGTAGAAGTTGACGTTGGCCGGCTTGCCAACCGCGGAGTACACGAGCTGCTGGCGCTCGACGCGGTAGCGCAGGTCGAGGAGCTCGCGCTGCGTGCGGATGCGCGTGATGGCGTCGGCCCACTCCAGGCGCCGCTCCTCGCCGAGGATGTTGAGGCTGTGCAAGCGGCGGTAGACGTCGAGCTTCTGGCTCACCTCGCGCTCCTCCTCGGCGATGCGCGCGAGGCGCTCGGTCGCCTCGCGGCGCTCGGCCTGCGCGCCAACGAGGCTGCGCTGCGCGGCGGCGAGCGAGCCCCCCGCCGCCTGCACGAGGGCGACGCCCGCCGTGAGCAGCGCGATGGCGATGGCGAGCGGCACGGAGAGGCGCCTGAGCTCTTCCTGCGTGAACCTCACGGCAGCCTCCTAGCGATGACGATGGTGAAGCGCGGCGCCTCGCCGGTGTCGGGCCCGGTGCCGATGTCGCCCGACAGCGTGCCCTCCGAGGTCACGTCGAAAGGCAGCTGGGTGCGCAGCAGCTCGTAGCCCGAGCTCGCGAGCGCGGCGGCGAAGCGCTGCACCTGCCCGGTGATGCCGCGATAGTCGTTGCGCTGCGTGGCGTTGACGCGCCCCGAAACCTCGACGATGACCGCCTCGTTGAGCAGGGGGGCGGCGTGTGCCTGCGCCGCCGCGGGCGTGGCGGGCGGCTTGCGCTCGCCACGCTCGCCCGGCTGGCCCATGCTCCAGTTGAGCGCGTCGAGCTCCATCTGCGGGAACTGGCCGAGCACCTGCGACACGTGCACCAGCGCTGGCTCGGGGGAGGCGCTGCGCTCGGCGATCTTGCTGAACTCGACCACCGTGACCTTCAAGTTCTCGGTGCTTGTCTGCGTCACCGGGAAGGCGGCGGTGATGCGCTCGTAGCTCTGCGCGGCGGCGCGCGCGTCGGCCTGCTGCCGCACCGCCTGCTCGCGCACGTTCATCACTTCCAGCCAGCGGCTGCCGCCGTAGAGCGCGCAGGCGGCGAAGCCCAGCGCGCCGGCGGCGACGATGCCGCGCTGCAGCTGCCAGATGAAGAAGCGCCGCCGCTCCTCGCGGCTCGCGAACTGCTCGGCGGGCGGCTGCTTCGCCGTGAGGTGCAGGTAGAGCGCCTCGGCGGCGGTGCCCTCGGGCGCGCTGCGCAGCCCGATCGCCTTGCGCGCCTCGTTGGCGTCGAAGGTGCGGAACACCAGGCGCGCGTCGGACGCCAGCGCCTGCTCGAAGACGGCGCGCTGCCCCGCGGGCGCGATCACCAGCACCTGCACCGGCGCGCCCTCGCGCGGCAGCGCGCGCAGCGTGACGAGGTACTGCAGCAGGCGCTGCGTCTCCGAGCGCACGAACATGGCGAGCGCCTGCGGCACCATCTCGACGGTGCGCTCCAGGCGGGCGAAGCGCAGCCGGTTGTGGTCGATGTAGCACTGGCGCAGCCCCGCGCGCGTCGCCGTGACGAGCAGCAGCCGCTCGGCCTTCACGCGCAGGCGCGCGGCAAGCGCCGGCGCGAGCAGCGGCACGGAGTACACGCCCGAGAGGCGCGCGCCGGCTTCCTCGAGCGCGTCGAGCCAGGGGGCTAGCTGCTGCGTGTTGGTGAACGAGGTGAGCAGCAGCCGCTCGTTGCGCCGCTCGCCCGAGAACGCCTGGCCGAGCGAGAGCGCCGTGGCCAGGCGCGTGTCGCGGTAGCGCTGGGCGAGACGCCGCTGCACCACTGCGTCGCGGTCGGAGCCGCGCAGGTAGGGGATCGCTTCCTCGTGGAAGTCCTCGCCGGCGAGGTCGGCGAGCACCGAGTACAGCGCGCGGCGCTGGCCGCGCAGGTGCTCGCGGAAGGCCGTCACGCCGAGGTCGTCGCCGGAGAACTTCGCCTCCAGCTCGAGCCTGCCGCCCTGGCTCTTATAGAGGTAGTGGTCCTCGGCCGTGAAGTACAGGATGCGGCGCGAACCGAAGTTCATGGCTAGAACTTCATCTTCGAGATGGCGTCGTACACCGGCCCGAGCACCGAGAGCATCACCCAGCCGAGGATCGCGCCCAGCACCAGCGTCAGCGCCGGCTCGATCATCGCCTGCACCTTGCCGATCGACTCGCGCACCTCGCGGTTGTAGAAGTACGCGATGTTGAGCAGCGCCGTGTCGAGCTTGCCGGTGTTCTCGCCGATGCGCAGCATGCGGATGACGAGCGGCGGGAACAGGCCCAGGTCCTGGAACGCGGCGGTCATGTTCTTGCCGTCGGCGATCTGCTGGCCGGCGCTCTTCAGCGCCTGCTCGAGCACCTTGTTGCCGACGATCTCCTCGCAGCTCCTGATGGCGTCGAGCACGGTGATGCCGGCGCCGTACATCATGGCGAAGCTCGAGGCGAAGCGCGACAGGATGATCTTGCGCAGGATCGGCCCCACCAGCGGCATGGAGATCTTGTAGCGGTCGAGCGCGTACTCGACCGCCGGGTTGGTCCGCGCCGCCCATTTCAGGCCGAACCAGGCGACGAAGGGGAAGGCGATCACCGCCCACCAGTAGTCGACGAAGAAGCCCGACACCGCCATCAGGATGACCGTCTGCAGCGGGATGTCCTGCCCCATGTTGCGGATGAAGCCGGTCATCTGCGGCACGAGGTAGATCATCAGGAAGAAGGTCACCAGCAGGACGATGCTGCCGACGAAGGCCGGGTACACGGCGAGCTTCTTCGTCTGCGCGGCGAGCTCGTCCTCCCACTTGAGCGACTCGGTAAGCGCCTTCAGCACGTCGGGCAGCTTGCCGGTCTGCTCGCCCGAGCGCACCAGGCTCACGAATACCTTGCTGAACACCTCGGGGAACTCGGCGAGCGCCTGCGACAGGTTGCGGCCGCCCTCGATAGACTCGACCAGCCCGGAGACCACCTCGCGAAAGCGTGGATTCTCCACGCTCTCCCGGAGATCGACCAGGCCCTCGATCACCGGCACCCCGGCGCTGGCGAGCTGCTCGAGGTGGAAGCAGAAGTTGATGAGGTCCTGGCGCGGGATGCGTCCGCCGAATAAGCGCGAGGCCTGGCTCGACTGGCCGCCGATCACCAGGTCGAGATCCATGCGCGCGAGGCGCTGCTCGAGGTCGAAGAGGTTGACCGCTTCCACCCGGCCCATCACCGTCTTCCCGCGTGAATCTATGGCTTTATAGGAGTACAGCATCAAGCCATGCGGTCGGTCAGATCCACGACCCGCATGAGCTCGTCCAGGCTGGTCGTTCCCGCGCGCACCAGGCGCACGCCGTCGTCGGCGAGGGTCCTGAAGCCGTTCGCCTTGGCCGCCGTGAGGATCTCGCGCGCCGTGGCGCGCCGCGCCACCATCTCGTCGATGCCGGCGTCGATCTTGAGCAGCTCGAGGATCGACTGGCGGCCCTTGAAGCCCTGGTAGTCGCATTGCTCGCAGCCGACCGAGCGCCAGATCGCCGCGGGCTCGGTCGGCGTGATCCCGAGCAGGCGGCGCTCGCGCACGTCCGGGTCGTAGGACTGCCGGCAGGTGCGGCAGAGCCGGCGCACCAGGCGCTGCGCGAGGATGCCGATGATGTTGCCGGCGAGGATGTCGGGGACGATGCCGATGTCGAGCAGGCGCGGGAAGGCGCCGACCGCGGAATTGGTGTGCAGCGTCGAGTACACCTGGTGCCCGGTCATCGCCGCGCGGAACGCCATCTCGGCGGTCTCGTGGTCGCGGATCTCGCCCACCAGGATGATGTCCGGGTCCTGGCGCATCATGGCGCGGATGCCGTTGGCGAAATCGAGCTTGGCCGCGTCCGACACCGAGGTCTGGCGGATGAGCGTCATCGGGTACTCGACCGGGTCCTCGAGCGTCATGATGTTCATGCCGTCGGAATTGATGTGGTTCAGGATCGAGTAGAGCGTGGTGGTCTTGCCGCTGCCGGTCGGGCCGGTGACCAGGATGATGCCCTCGGGGCGCGCGATCATGCGCTTCAGCTGCTCGAGCTGCCCTTCCTCGAGGTTCAGCTTGTCGAGCGGCACGATGCCCTTCTGGCGGTCGAGGATGCGCAGCACCAGGTTCTCGCCGTGCGTGGTGGGCAGGCTCGCGACGCGGAAGTCGACCACGCGCCCGGACATGGTGGCGGAGATGCGCCCGTCCTGCGGCGCGCGCGTCTCGGCGATGTTCATCTTCGCCATCACCTTCAGGCGCACCGCCATCGCCGGCCAGTAGGTCTTGTGCAGGCTGCGGATCTGCCGCAGCACGCCGTCGATCCGGTAGCGGATGCGCAGGAAGTTCTGCTCGGGCTCGAAATGGATGTCGGAGGCGGAGCGCTCCACGGCGTCGGCGAGCAGCGCCGAGATGAGGCGCACCACCGGCTGCGAATACTCGTCGCCCTCGGCGACGGTGCTGTAGTCGACCTCGCCGGTCTCGATCTCCTTGAGGATGCCGTCGATCGAGAACTCGTGGCCGTAGTAGTGCTCGATGGCGCGCTCGATCTCGGAGTCGCCGGCGAGGCGCAGCTCGATCTCGAAGTCGCCCTTGAGGTGCGCGCGCAGCTGGTCGAGCGCGACGATGTTGTTGGTGTCCGCGATGGCGACGATGAACTTCTTCTGCTGCCGGTCGAAAGCCACCGGGAAGACGCGGTAGCGGCGCCCCAGCTCGCGCGGCACCATCTTCAGCGCGGTGGGGTCGACGATGATGCGCGCCAGGTCCACCGCCTGCAGGCCGAGCTTCTCGGAGAGCGCGTCGCGCAGCGTCGCCTCCGAGACGAAGCCGAGCTGCACCAGCAGCCGGCCGACGGGAATATGCTGCTTCGTCTGCTCGAGCAGCGCGATGCGCAGCTGGTCCTCGGTGAGGATGCCCTGGTCGATGAGGATCTGGCCGAGGTGGCGCTTCGCCTGCGGGCTGGTCGGCTGGTTCATTTGTCCAGTTGCGCGATGCGCGCCTGCGCGGCCGCGGCGTCGAAGCTCGCGCCGCGCGTCTTCGCGAGCGTGACCGCGCGGCGGTAGTACTCGAGGGCGAGGCGCGGCTGGCGCAGTTGGTCGAGGCTGACGGCGAGGTTGTAGGCGAAGTCGGCGTTGTCGGGCTCGGCCGAGAACGCCTTGAAGTACTCCTGCTGCGCTTCGGCCCAGCGGCCCTGCTGGGCGAGCTGGTTGCCGAGGGTGAAGTTCAGGACGTGCGCGCGGGGCTCGGCGGCGAGGAGCGACTTCACGCGGCTCTCGGCGACCAGCGGGTCGAGGCGCCCCCCGCGCAGCGCGATGAGCGCCGCCTGCGCCTCCACGTCGCGCGGATTCGCCTGGAGCAGGCGCAGGTAGGCGCCCTCCGCCGCCTCGTAGCGGCCCGCCTTCACGTCGAGCGCGGCGAGGCCGAACTGCGCGTCGCGGTTGGCCGGCTCGTCGCGCAACGCCTGCTCGTACTCGGTGCGCGCCATGGCGAGGTCGCCGGCAACGTACGCGGCGTAGCCGGACTCGACCTTGGCATGGACCTGCGCCACCGGCCGCGCCGCAGGCTGCGGTTGCACGGGCGCCGGCCTCGGCTCGGGCGCGGCGAGCCTGGGCGTCTCGATCGCCGGCGCGGGCTTCGCCACCGGCGGCTTCGGCCGCAATTCCGCGGGCGGCGGAGCCGGGGTTCTGGCAGGTTCCCGTACGGAGGAAGGTGCAGGCAGCCCGGGGATCGGCGCCGCCTGCGCCACGGGCGCAGACGCCTGCGGCTTCGGCGGCGCCGCGACCTCGACCGGCGCTTCCCCGGCGGGGCGCACCGGGTTGGTGTTGACGAGCGGCGGCGGCGGCCGCAGCTGCATCCAGAAATAGACCACGGTGCCGAGCGCGAAGGCGCCGAGCGCGCCCATCGTGATGTAGAAGGGCAGGCGCGGATTGGGCTCGCGGAACTTCGCCTCGAAGACCTTCCTTGCCGTGGCGCGCTCCGCCGCCGCGGGCTCGGCCTTCGGCGGCTCCGGCTTCTGGCGCGCCGGCTTCGGCGCCGGCGGCGGCTCGTCGGCCATGATCTCGAGCGGCTGCGAGGTGATCTCGGGCAGCTGGTCGCGCGTGCGCACCGGCTTTGCCTCGGGCGCGGGCGCCGGCGTCTCGGCTTCGAGCTTGAGCTCGGGCTCGCCGCCTTCGCTGCGGGCGCGCCGCTGTGCCTCTTCCTTCGCCTTCTCGGCTTTCTTGAGTGCCTCGAGCAGCAGGCTCATGTCAGCGCGGCCGCTCCTCCATCGGTCCCACCGGGGGCGCTACCCGGCCGGGATGCGGCCTGCTCATGAAGTCCTCGCGCGGGAGCAGGCTGCGCAGGCTTCGGTAGTCGCCCTCGACGCTCGGGTCGCGGATCACGGTGGCGCGCAGGAAGATCACCAGCTCGGTCTTGCGGCTCTCGTCGGAGCGCTGCGAGAAGAGCTGCCCGATCCCCGGCACGTTGCGCACCCCGGGGATGGCGTCTTCGCTGCGGTCCTGCACGTCCTCCATCAGCCCCCCGAGCACCGCCACCTGGCCGCTTTCCAGCCGCAGCATCGATTCCATCTCGCGCGTCTGGATCTCGGGGATGAAGTTGCCCACCGTGGTGAGCAGCGGGTTGGGATCGGCGACGAAGCGCAGCAGGCGCGAGATCGACGGCCGCACGTTGAGCGAGATCGAGTCGTGGTCGCTGATCTGCGGCACCACGGTCATCACCAGCCCCACCGGCACGGTGTTGGCAGTGGTGCTGATCGACTGCAGGGTGCCGGTGTTCGCCGCCTGCGAGGTCTGCGACGACACGGTGAAGTAGACCAGGTTGTCGACCACCTTCAGCACCGCGAACTGGTTGTTCAGCACCGAGAGCTTCGGGCTGGAGAGCACGCGCACGTCGCCGAAGGACTCGAGCAGCTTGAAGGCGAAGTTGAGGTTGAGGCTGGTGATGGCGCCGCCGAGGATGAACTGGTTCTCGTTGAAGCCCGGGCGCGTGACGTTCGAGCGCTGGCTGAACTCCAGGCCGCTGTTGCCGGTGCCGAAGGCCGGCACGCCGGCGGCCGCGGCGCCGGTGCGCAGGCGCTGCCAGTCGATGCCGCGCTGGTACTGGCTGGAGAGCCGCACTTCGGCAACCGTGACCTCGATCAGCACCTGGCGGCGCGAGTTGGCGAGCACCTGGTCGAGGAATTGCTGGATCGTCTCGTGCTGGCGCGAGGTGGCGCGGATGTTGAGCAGGCCGCTTTCGGGGTTGGCGATGACCGAGCCGGCTTCGAGGAAGGTGGCCGAGGGCGCGGCGGCAACCTGGAGCGGCGCGGCGGCGCCCGGCGCCGGCTGCACGGGCGCGGTGGTCGGCGCGGCGGCCTGGGCGCTCGCGCCCGCGGGCAGCACCTTGTCGGTCTCGCGCAGGATCGCCTTGATGTTGTCGATCAGCGTGTCCCAGAACTTGTTCGCCGACACCGAGTTGATGGTGGCGGTGGAGTTGTTCTGCCCGCCTGCCGCGCCGCCCGTGGGCGAGCCGCCGCCGCTCACCTGCATCGCCATGCCGGCGACGATCTTCGCGTCTCGCGCCAGGTTCACGTAGTCGATGCGGTAGACGCGCAGGTACGGGGTGTCGCGCATCACCACCAGGTTCTGTCCGTCGAGCTCGTAGCGCATGTCGACCTGGCGGCCGATGCGTGTCAAGAGCTGCGGTAGCGTCTGGTCGACCGCGTTCAGGGTCACGGTGCCGGCGAGGGAAGGGTCGATGTCGATCTGCAGGCGGGCATCGCGCGCGAGCGCGAAGAGCAGCTCCTGCACGCGCACGTTGCTCACCACCACGCTGTAGGTTTCCGGCCGCGCCATCGGCGTCGGCTTCGGCAGCACCGGCGTGATCTGCACCGGCGGCGGAATGGTGCCTTCCGGACGCGCCTGGCCGGCGGCGATATGCGTCTCGTCGGGCTGCATCGGCTTGTGGCCGCAGCCGGCGAGCAGCGCTCCCAGCGCCACGATCGCGACGGTCGTTCTCAGCTTGAGTAGCACCCACTCCCTCCCGCGTCGAAGCATAGCACGATGCCGACGTGAAGAAAGTGGCGTAAGCGCCTGTCGCTGCTTCGTTTTCCGACTTTTTACTAAATCTGACCGCGCAGCTCGGCGAAGCTGCGGGGCGAGGTCTCGAAAGCCTGCTGGTACTTGGGCGGCAGCCGCCGCTCCGCCTCGAGCGCCTCTTCGCGCGACTCGAACTCGCCGTAGACCACCCGCAGCCGGTACTGGCCGCCGCCCGACATGGGGATGACGAACACCTCCTCGAGGGGAACCATGTCGCGGGCGCGGCGCAGGAACCGCTCCATGCGCGCCGGGTCGACGTTGTCGGTGATGAAGAGCTCGATCGCGTAGCGCTCGTCGGGGGCGCGCTCGAGCACTTCGCGCGTCGCGGCGATGCGCTGGCCGAGGAGCTGCTGCCCCGCCGTCGCGTACCCTTCGATGCGGCGTGACTGGGCGGGGCTGAGCAGGGGGGAAGGCGGCTGGGCCGCGGCCGGCTCGGGCGGCGCCGGCGGGGGCTCGACCTGCTTCTGCGGCTCGGGCGCCGAGGCGACCTGCACCGGCGGCGCCGCGGGAGCGTGAACGCTCTCGGGAACGACGATCCACTGCGCGCCGGCGCCGATGGCGATGCCGGCGGCGAGCGCCGCGCCGAGGTACACCGCCGGGCGCATCGCGGTGCGCGCGGACGCGGCGAACTCCGAGTCGCGCACCGCGGCGCGCGCCTGCCGCGGCGTGATCGCATGGGTGTTCTCGGTGTAGGCGGCGAGCAGCGACTTGTCGGCGAGGATGTTGATCCGCCGCGTCAGCCCGCCCGACGCGCGGCTGATCAGCGCGGCGGCGCGCGGCGCGAACACCTCCGGGCCGCGGTAGCCCGCGGCGCGCATGCGGAACGACAGGTACTTCGCCACCTCCGGCTGCGACAGCGGCCGCATGCGGAACGAGTGCGTGATGCGGTCGCGCAGCTGGCGCAGCGAGGCCTTGGCGAGGGTGGCGTCGAGCTCGGGCTGGCCGAAGAGCACGATCTGCAGCAGCTTGTGCCGGTTCGACTCGAGGTTGGAGAGCAGGCGCACCTGCTCGAGCGTGTCCTCGGGCATGACGTGCGCCTCGTCGATGAGGATCACCACGCGGCGTCCCTCGGAATACAGGCGGATCAGGTGCTCCTGCAGCTCGCGCAGCGCGACGCTGCGCCGCTCCTGCGAGATCGCGCACTCCAGGTCGTCGGCGATGGCGTGCAGGATCTCGTCGGCGGCGAGCGAGGCGGTGGCGAGGTAGATGGTGTCGACGTGCGCGGGCAGGCGCTCCATCAGCACGCGCGAGAGCATGGTCTTGCCGCTGCCGACCTCGCCCGAGACCTTGACGATGCCCTCGTCGTGCAGCACCGCGTAGATGAGCGCCTCGAGGGTGGCGCCGCGGTCGGCGCCGTCGAAGAAGAAGTCGGTGTGCGGCGTGATGCGGAACGGCGACTCGGAAAGCCCGAAGTGCTCCAGGTAGAGGGCCACTACTTGTCCTCTCCGGTATTCATCCGGGAGTACAGGGTGGTGCGGTTCATGCCGAGGAGCTTCGCTGCCTGGCTGACGTTGCCGCGCGTGAGCTTGAGCGCCGCCTCGATGTAGGCGCGCTCCCAGGCCTTGAGGGTCTGGTCGAGGTCGAAGGCGCCCGAGCGCTCGAGCTGGCGCTGCGCCTCGCCGGCGATGTCGGCGCCCGCGGCTGCGGCCGGCTGCGGCGCCTCGAGGTCGAGCTCGGGCTCGAGCTCGACCGGCGAGAGCCGCTGCCCGGCGTACTTGGTGGTCAGGCGGATGACGATGTTGCGCAGCTCGCGCACGTTGCCCGGGAAATCGTAGTGCTGCCAGCGCTCGAGCGCGGCGCGGTCGAGCTCGAAGGGCTGCGCCCCCGACTGCCGGGCGTAGAGGCGGCGGAAATGGTCGAGCAGCACGACGCGGTCGCCCTCCATCTCGCGCAGCGGCGGCACGGCGAGCGTCAGCACCGAGAGGCGGTGGTAGAGGTCGGCGCGGAAGGCGCCGCGCTTCACTTCGCGGCGCAGGTCGCGGTTGGTGGCGGCGATGACGCGGCAGCGCGCCGTGCGCCCCTGCGTCTCGCCCACGCGCTGGTACTCGCCGTTCTCCAGCACGCGCAGCAGCTTCGCCTGCAGGTCGAGCGGCAGCTCGCCGATCTCGTCGAGGAACAGCGTCCCTTCCTGCGCGTCCTCGAAGTAGCCCGACTTGTTCGCGGTCGCGCCGGTGAAGGCGCCCTTCACGTAGCCGAACAGCGTCGGTTCGACCAGCGTCGGCGCGATGGCGGCGCAGTTGAGGGTGAGGTAGGGCCGGGGGCCGCGCGGCGAGAGCCGGTGCAGGCTCGCCGCGGCGAGCTCCTTGCCGCTGCCCGACTCGCCCTCGATGAGGACCGGGAACGGCGAGCCCGCGAACTGCGCGATCTGGCTCTTCAGCTTGGCGAGCACGGGGCTCGCGCCGACCAGCTCCGCCTGCTCGGCGGCGGGCAGCTCGCGCGCCCGGGCGAGCATGCGCTTCAGCAGCTCCGGGTCGCTCGGCTTGGCGACGAACTCCCAGGCGCCGAGCGCGCGCGCGTGGCGCGCGTTCGCCGCATCGTTCTGCCCCGAGAGCACGAAGATCTTCATGCCCGGCGAGTGCGCGAGCAGGTCGGCGATCAGCAGGAAGCCCTCGTCCGGAGCGTGCGGCGAGGGCGGCAGCCCCAGGTCGACGAGCGCGAGCGCCGGCGCGACCGGCAGCTGGCGCAGCAGCTCGATGGCGTGCCGGCGCGAGTCGCAGGCGTACACCTCGTAGTCGCCGCCGAGGGCGAAGGCGAGCGTATCCGTGATCAGCGCGTCGTCGTCGACGACGAGCAAGGAAGGTTTCTTTTCAGGCGCCGGCTGCGGCAACGTCACGGACGCACCTCATGAAGGCTCTTTCGAGGTTCTGCTCGGCGTAGCGCTCGCGCAGCGCCGCCGGCGAGCCGCGGAAGCGGATGCGGCCGGCATCGAGCACCGCGAGCGAGCCGCACAGCTCCTCGACGTCGGCGAGCACGTGGGAGGTGAAGAAGAGCGTTTTTCCCTCGGCGGCGAGGCGGCGCAGCAGCGATTTCACCGCGACCCGGGCGGCGGGGTCAAGGCCGCTCATGGGCTCGTCGAGCACGTAGAGCTCGCGCTGCGCGAGGAAGCAGGCGGCGAGGCCGAGCTTCTGCGTCATGCCCTTGGAGAGATCCCGCACCGGCTTGTCGAGCGCCGCGCGCTCCAGCTCGAGTTTCTCCACCAGGTTCAGGACCCTCTCTTCGTCGTAGCCCTCGCCGGCCAGCGCCAGCATCGAGGCAAGGAACTCGCGGCCGCGCAGGTAGTGCGGCGGCACGAAGCGCTCCGGCAGGTAGGCAAGGCGCGCGCGCGCCTGCGGGCGGCGCGAGGGCACGCCGAAGATCTCGGCCTGCCCGGCGTCGCAGGCGACGAGGTCGAGCAGGCACTTGATGAGCGTGGTCTTGCCGGCGCCGTTGGCGCCGACCAGGCCGAACGCCTCGCCGGCGCGCACCGCGAGATCGACGCCGTCGAGCGCGGCGACGGCGCCGTAGCGCTTGGCAAGTGCGCGGATTTTCACCGCTTCAGGTGTAACGGAAGCGTCCCCCATGCAAGGTAATATTACGCCGTGCCGCAAGAACCAATCGTAGAAATACGCAACGTTTCCTTTGGTTACGAAGCGGCGCGCCCCGTGCTGCGGGACATCGACCTCGCGATCGAGCGCGGCGCCGTGGTCGGCATCATGGGCCAGTCGGGCTGCGGCAAGACGACGCTGCTGCGCATCATCATGGGCGCGCTCGCGCCCACCCGCGGCGAGGCGCGCGTGCTCGGGCACGCCACCGCCGAGCTCGAGCGCGACGGGCTGTACGCGATGCGCCGCAAGATGGGCATGCTGTTCCAGTTCGGGGCGCTCTTCACCGACATGTCGGTGTTCGAGAACGTGGCCTTCCCGATGCGCGAGCACGGCGGCCTGCCCGAGGAAGTGATCCACGACCTGGTGATGCTGAAGCTCCAGGCGGTGGGCCTGCGCGGCGCGGCGCACCTGCGCCCGACCGAGCTCTCGGGCGGCATGGCGCGCCGGGTGGCGCTGGCACGCTCCATCGCCCTGGACCCGCAGCTCATCCTTTACGACGAGCCCTTCACCGGCCTCGACCCGATCTCCTTCGGCGTGATCGTGCGCCTGATCCGCGAGCTGAACGACTCGCTCGGCGCCACCTCGGTCATCGTCACGCACGACGTGCAGGAGGCGCTCGGCGTGGTCGACTACGTCTACTTCATGGCCGCCGGCCGCGTCATCGCCAAGGGCACGCCCGACGAGATCCGCTCGAGCCCCGAGCCGTTCGTCAACCAGTTCGTGAACGGCAAGCCCGACGGGCCGGTGCCGTTCCACTACCCCGCGCCCGACTACCGGGCCGACCTCGAGCTCGCGCCCGCCTGATGTTGTTCTTCGTCTGATGTCGTTGGCCACGCTGCGGGCGCGGATCGAGCGGCTCGGGGCGGCCATGAGCTCGTACGTCTGGCGCATCGGCTACGCCAGCCGCTTCCTCTTCTACATGCTGGTCCACTCTGGCACGGCGCTCAAGCGCTTTCACCTGACCATCGCCGAGATCTACTTCGCGGGCGTCCTCTCGCTCATCATCATCCTGGTGTCGGGCCTGTTCGTCGGCATGGTGCTCGGCCTGCAGGGCTACGAGACGCTGCAGCGCTTCGGCGCCTCGGAGTCGCTCGGCGTGCTCGTGGCGCTGTCGCTCGTGCGCGAGCTCGGGCCGGTGGTGGCGGGCCTGCTCTTCGCGAGCCGCGCCGGCTCGGCGATCACGGCCGAGATCGGCCTCATGAAGGCGACCGAGCAGCTCTCGGCCATGGAGATGATGGCGGTCGATCCGGTGGCGCGCGTGGTGGCGCCGCGCTTCTGGGGCGGGGTGATCTCGATGCCGCTGCTCGCGGCGCTGTTCTCGGCGATGGGCGTGTTCGGCGGGTATCTCGTCGGCGTGCAGCTGATCGGCGTCGACGCGGGCGCCTTCTGGTCGCAGATGCAGGCGGCGGTGGACCTGCGCAACGACATCCTCAACGGCGTCTACAAGAGCATCGTGTTCGGCATCGCCGTCACCTGGATCGCGGTGTTCGAGGGCTACGACGCGGTGCCCACCGCCGAAGGCGTCTCGCGCGCCACCACGCGCACCGTGGTCACTTCGTCGCTCGCCATCCTGGCGCTCGATTTCGTCCTCACGGCACTCATGTTCACGGGAACCGAAAAATGAACCGCTCCACCATCGATCTCTGGGTCGGCGTCTTCGTCGTGATGGGCTTCGTCGCGCTCATCTTCCTCGCCCTGCGCGTGGGCAACCTCGCCTCGTTCTCGACCGGGCAGACCTACAAGATCGAGGCCAAGTTCGGCAACATCGGCGGCCTCAAGGTGCGCGGCCCGGTGAAGAGCGCCGGCGTCGTGGTCGGGCGCGTCGTCGACGTGCGCTTCGACAACGAGAGCTACGAGGCGGTGGTGCTGATGGACATCGAGCAGGGCTACCAGTTTCCGCGCGACACCACGGCCAAGATCCTCACCTCCGGCATCCTCGGCGAGCAGTACGTGGGACTCGAAGCCGGCGGCGACGCGAAGATGCTGGCCGGCGGCGACCGCCTGCGCCTCACGCAGTCGGCGGTGGTGCTCGAGAACCTCATCAGCCAGTTCCTCTTCAACAAAGCCGCGGAAGGAAAAGACGCCGCCAAATGAAGGGCCTTCTCATACTGATGTTGTTTTGCCTCGCCGGATGCGCGACGAAGGGCGAAGGCGACCCGCGCGACCCGTTCGAGGGGTGGAACCGCGGCGTCTACAAGTTCAACGACAAGTTCGACGACTACCTGGCGCGGCCCGTGGCCGAGACCTACGAGGACTGGGTGCCGCGCGAGGTGCGCAACCGCGTGCGCAACTTCTTCAGCAACCTCGCCGACCCCTTCATCGGCGTCAACAACCTCCTGCAGGGGAAGGCCGCCGAGGCCTTCGACGACTGGACGCGCTTCATCCTCAATACCACCGTCGGGCTCGTGGGCATCCACGACGTGGCCACCGACTTCGGGCTGGAGAAGCACAACGAGGACTTCGGCCAGACCTTCGGCCGCTGGGGCGCAGGCACCGGGCCGTACCTGGTGCTGCCGATCTTCGGCTCGAGCAACCTGCGCGACGGCGTCGGCCTCGCCGCGGACATGGTGACCGATCCGCTGGGCGAGGCGCGGCCGATCGACCTGCGCAACTCCGCGATCGCGACGCGCGCGGTGCAGACGCGCGCCGATCTCCTCGGCGCGAGCCGGGTGCTGGGGGAGGCGGCGCTCGACCGCTACGTTTTCCAGCGCGACGCCTATTTGCAGCGCCGGCGCAGCCTGGTTTACGATGGCCGGCCGCCGCGCGAGAAATTCGAATGAAGACTTTTCTTTCTTTTTTGATGGGTTTGATTCTCCCCTTGGCGGTCCACGGGCAGGAGACGCCGGACGCGCTGGTGAAGACCGTCACGCTCGAGGTCATCGACCTGATCGCCAAGGACAAGGACATCAAGGCCGGCAACCGCGCCAAGCTGATCTCGCTCATCGACGCGAAGGTGCTGCCGCACTTCAACTTCCAGGCGATGACGCAGCTCGCCATGGGCCAGAGCTGGAACAAGGCCCAGCCCGAGCAGAAGAAGCGGCTGGTCGAGGAGTTCAAGACGCTGCTCGTGCGCACCTATGCGAGCGCGCTGTCCGCCTACAGCGACCAGAAGTTCGACTTCCGGCCGCTGCGCGCCAGGCCGAACGACACCGACGTGGTGGTGCAGGTGCGCGTGCTGCAGCCCGGCGCGCAGGCGGTGCCCATCGACTACAGCATGGAGAAGACCCCGGCGGGCTGGAAGGTCTACGACGTCATGGTCGGCGGCGTCAGCCTGGTGGCGAACTACCGCACGGAGTTCAACAACGTGGTGCGCGACTCGGGCGTCGACGGCCTCATCAAGAGCCTCGACTCGAAGAACCGCTCCCTCGAGGCCGCCGGCGCGGCAAAGAAATGATCGTGCGCGAAGGTGCGCGCATGGTTCTGAGCGGGCCGGTCACGCTCGCCAACGTCGCCGCCGTGCTCGAAGAGGGACGCCGGCACCTCGAAGACGGCGTGGAGAGCGTGGATCTCGCCGGGGTCACCGAGATGGATTCCGCCCTGCTCGCCCTGCTGCTCGCGTGGATGCGCGAGGCGAAGAGCCGCGACCGCAGCCTCACGCTCGCCAACCCGCCGCAGGCCCTGAGCACCATCGCCCGCCTCTACGGTGTAGATACCCTGCTTGGTCACCCCTGAAAGCGTCCAGGCCGGCATCGCCTCCGGCCTGGCCTGCGAGCACGTGGAGGTCGTCGGCGACGGCCAGCACTTCCAGGCGCTGGTGGTCTCGGCCGCGTTCGCCGGCAGGAGCCGCGTGCAGCGCCACCAGCTCGTCTACGCCGCGCTCGGCGAGCGCATGCGCGAGGAGATCCACGCGCTCTCCATGCGCACCCTCACGCCCGAGGAATGGCGCTCCGGTGGATAAGCTGAGGATCACCGGCGGCCGCGCGCTCGAGGGCGAGCTCACCGTCTCCGGCGCCAAGAACGCCGCGCTGCCGATCATGTGCGCCTCGCTTCTGTCTTCTCAACCCCTCAAGTTGAGCAACGTGCCGCGCCTGATGGACGTCTCCACCATGGCGAAGCTGTTGGCGCAGATGGGGGTTGATGTTTCTCGATCGGAGCATTCCCTCACTTTGACGGCGAAGGACATCAAGGACCCCACGGCATCGTATGAGCTGGTGAAGACCATGCGCGCCTCGGTGCTGGTGCTCGGCCCGCTGCTCGCTCGCTGCGGCCGCGCCAAGGTGTCGCTGCCCGGCGGCTGCGCCATCGGCCAGCGCCCGGTCGACCAGCACGTGAAGGGGCTGCAGGCGATGGGCGCCACCATCGCCATCGAGCACGGCTACATGCACGCCGCCGCCGAGCGCCTGCGCGGCGCGCGCGTCGTCATGGACCTCGTCACGGTCACCGGCACCGAGAACCTGATGATGGCGGCGGCGCTCGCCGAGGGCACGACCGTCATCGAGAACGCCGCGCGCGAGCCCGAAGTGCTCGACCTCGCGCGCTGCCTGGGGGCCATGGGCGCGAAGATCCACGGCGCGGGCAGCGACGTGATCCGCATCGAAGGCGTGTCCTCCCTTTCCGGCGCCTCGCACAAGGTCATGCCCGACCGCATCGAGACCGGGACCTATCTCGCCGCGGTCGCCGCTGCCGGCGGCAAGGTGCGCCTTGCCGGCGCCGAGCCGCGCTCGCTCGACGCCACCCTGGAGAAGCTCAGGGAAGCAGGTTCGAAGATTTCCGTTCTCGACTCCTCCATAGAAATCGAAATGCACGAGCGCCCCCGGGCCGTCAGCGTGCGCACTGCGCCCTTCCCCGGCTTCGCCACCGACATGCAGGCGCAGTTCATGGCGCTCGCCACGGTCGCGGAAGGCACGGCGCTGATCACCGAGACCATCTTCGAGAACCGCTTCATGCACGCGCTCGAGCTGCAGCGCCTGGGCGCGGACATCTCGATCGAGGGCAACACCGCGGTGGTGCGCGGGGTGCAGCGCCTGCAGGGGGCGAGCGTCATGGCCACCGACCTGCGGGCCTCCGCGGGCCTGGTGATCGCCGCTCTGGTGGCCGAGGGCGAGACGGTGGTCGAGCGCATCTACCACCTCGACCGCGGCTACGAGGCGATCGAGAAGAAGCTTGGCGTCCTTGGCGCCCGGATAGAACGGGTTCGTTAAGAAACAATCATTTGAGGTAGAATGCGCGCCGGATATGGCCAATGGCGAGCATAAGTATTGCGTTATCGAAGGGGCGGATCTTCGAGGAGACCGCGCCCCTGCTCGCGCGCGTCGGTCTCCGGCCTAAGGAAGACCCCGGCACCTCCCGCAGGCTCGTCATCGGCACCCAGAGGCGCGACACCCGCCTCATCGTGGTGCGGGCTTCCGACACTCCCACTTACGTCCAGCACGGCGGCGCCGACCTCGGCATCGCCGGCCGCGACGTGCTCGCCGAGCACGGTGGCGAAGGCCTCTACCAGCCCGTAGACCTCGGCATCGCGCGCTGCCGCATGATGGTCGCGGTGCGCAAGGGCTTCGACTATGAGGGCGCGGTGCGCCGCGGCGCGCGCCTTCGCGTCGCCACCAAGTTCGTCAACATCACGCGCGCGCACTTCGCGGCGAAGGGCGTGCACGTCGACCTCATCCGCCTCTACGGCTCGATGGAGCTTGCGCCCCTCACGGGGCTTGCCGACGCCATCGTGGATCTCGTCGACACCGGCAGGACGCTGCGCGAGAACGGCCTCGAGGCGGTCGAGGAGATCATGCCGGTCTCGGCGCGCCTCATCGTCAACCAGGCCGCGCTCAAGACCAAGCGCAGGCAGCTCCAGCCGCTCATCGATGCATTCGCCGCGGCGGCGGTGCGATGAAGCTGCGCCGCCTCTCGACGCGGGACGCCGGCTTCGCCGCCGCGCTCGAAGCCCTCGTGCGCTACGAGGCGGCGCAGGATGCCGCCGTGCAGGACACGGTGCGCCGCATCATCGCCGACGTGCGCGCGCGCGGCGATGCGGCCGTCCTCGAGTACACGAAGAAGTTCGATCGGTTGAATGCGATCAAGGTCCTTCAGGGGAGGGATCTTCCGGTCGAAGGCGTCCCGGCCGAACAGTTGAAGGCCTTGCGAGAAGCGCACGAGCGCATCCGCGCCTTCCACGAGAGGCAGCTGCAGTCCTCCTGGGACTACACCGAGCCCGACGGCACGCGCCTCGGGCAGCGCGTCACCCCGCTCGAGCGCGCGGGGCTGTACGTGCCGGGGGGGAAGGCGGCGTACCCGTCCTCGGTGCTGATGAATGCCGTGCCGGCCAAGGTCGCCGGCGTGCGCGAGCTCGTCATGGTGAGCCCGGGGCCGAACGCGCTGGTGCTCGCCGCCGCGGCGATCGCCGGCGTCGACCGCGTCATCTCGATCGGCGGCGCGCAGGCCATCGCCGCGCTCGCCTACGGCACCGAGTCGGTGCCGCGCGTCGACAAGATCGTCGGACCGGGCAATGTCTACGTCGCCGAGGCGAAGCGCCAGGTGTTCGGCCAGGTCGGCATCGACATGATCGCCGGCCCCTCCGAGATCCTCGTGATCTGCGACGGCTCGGCGAGCGCCGACTGGGTGGCGATGGACCTCTTCTCGCAGGCCGAGCACGACGAGTCGGCGCAGGCCATCCTGCTTTGCCCCGACAAGGTTTTCATAGGGAAAGTGCAGGACTCCATCGAGCGGCTTCTGAAGGAAATGCCCAGGAAGGACATCATCCGCGCTTCGCTCGAAGCACGCGGCGCGCTGATCGAAACGCGGGATCTCGACGAAGCCTGCGAGATCGCGAACCGCATCGCGCCGGAGCACGTGGAGATCATGGTTTCCGACCAGGAGAAGGTCCTGAAGAAGCTGAAGAACGCCGGCGCCATCTTCCTCGGCAGCTGGAGCTCGGAGGCGCTCGGCGACTACTGCGCCGGCCCGAACCACGTCCTGCCGACCGCCGGCACCGCGCGCTTCTCCTCGCCGCTCGGCGTGTACGACTTCCAGAAGCGCTCCAGCCTTATAGAGGTGTCGAAGGCAGGCGCTGTCCGGTTGGGGAAAATTTCTTCGGTTCTCGCGGACGGCGAGGGGCTGGCGGCGCATGCGCGAGCGGCGCGCCTCAGGATGGAAGGCGGGCTGGAATGAGGCCCGAAGACCTGATCCGCCCGGAGATCCTCGCGATCGGGGCCTACCACGTCGCGCCCTCCGAGGGCATGGTGAAGCTCGACGCGATGGAGAATCCGTACCCGCTGCCGCCGGCGCTGCGCCGCGAGCTGGCGCAGGCGCTCGCCGCGGTCGACCTGAACCGCTACCCCGATCCCTCGGCGCCGAAGCTGCGCGAGCTGCTGGCGCGCAAGATGGCCGTGCCGGCCGGCATGGAAATCCTGCTCGGCAACGGCTCCGACGACCTGATCCAGGTGCTCGCGCTCGCGCTCGCGCGGCCCGGCGCGGTGATGATGTATCCGGCGCCGACCTTCGTCATGTACTCGATGGACGCCCTGTTCAGCGGCATGCGCGCGGTGCCGGTGCCGCTTGCCGCGGACTTCTCCTTGGACGCCGGCGCTTTCATCGAGCGCATGCGCGCCGAGAAGCCGGCGCTCGTGTTCATCGCCTACCCGAACAACCCGACCGGCGTGCTCTACCCGGAGCAGCAGATCGTCGAGGTGATCAAAGCCTGTCCCGGCCTCGTGGTGGTCGACGAGGCCTACCATGTCTTCGCCGGCAAGACGTTCATGCAGCGCCTGCCGGAGTTCCCCAACCTGCTGGTGCTGCGCACCGTCTCCAAGCTCGGCCTCGCCGGCATCCGCCTGGGCTACCTCGCCGGCCGCCCGGAGTGGATCGCCGAGCTGAACAAGGTCCGCCAGGTCTACAACGTGAACGTGCTCACGCACGCCGCGGCGCTGTTCGTGCTCGAGCGGCTGGAGGTGCTGGAGGAGCAGGCCGCAATCATCCGCAAGGACCGGGAAGCGCTGGGGGCGGAGCTCGCGAAGCTGAAAGGCATGGAAGTCTTCCCTTCGGCTGCGAATTTCTTCCTGGTGCGCGTGCCGGACGCCGCGCGCACCTACGAGGCGCTGCGCCGGCAGGGGGTGCTGGTGCGCAACCTGCACCCGGCGCTGAGGAACTGCCTGCGCATCACCGTCGGCACGCCCGACGAAAACCGTATACTCCTAACGGCCCTTCGCGAAGCCTTATGAGAATTGCAGAGATCAAGAGAGACACAAAAGAGACGCAGATCCGGGTCAAGCTGAACCTTGACGGCAAGGGCGCGGCGAAGCTCTCGACCGGCCTGCCCTTCCTCGAGCACATGCTCGACCAGGTGGCGCGCCACGGCATGCTCGACCTCGAGATCGAGGCGAAGGGCGACCTGCACATCGACGCGCACCATACCGTCGAGGACATCGGCATCACGCTCGGGCAGGCCTTCGCCAAGGCGATCGGCGACAAGTCCGGGGTGCGCCGCTTCGGCCACGCCTACGTGCCGCTCGACGAGGCGCTCTCGCGCGTGGTGATCGATTTCTCCGGGCGGCCGGGCCTCGAGTACCACGTGAAGTTCACGCGCGCGCTGATCGGCGAGTTCGACGTCGACCTCATGCACGAGTTCTTCCAGGGCTTCACCAACCACGCGCAGGTGACGCTGCACATCGACAACCTGCGCGGCGACAACGCGCACCACCAGTGCGAGACGATGTTCAAGGCCTTCGCGCGCGCCCTGCGAATGGCGGCGGAGCCCGACCCGCGCGCCGCCGGCGCCATTCCCTCGACCAAGGGGTCGCTGTAGGAAAACTCTCCGTTGAGCATCGCGGTCGTCGATTACGGGATGGGCAACCTGCGCTCCGTTTCCAAGGCGCTGGAGCATGTCGCGCCCGGCGTCGAGGTCGCGGTCACCGCGGACCCTGAGCGGATCCTGTCGTGCGAAAGAATCGTCGTTCCCGGCCAGGGCGCCATGCCCGACTGCATGCGCAACCTCGAGGCGAGCGGCGCGCGCGAGGCGGTGCTCGAGGCGATGCGCGACAAGCCCTACCTCGGCATCTGCCTCGGCCTGCAGATGCTCTTCGAGCGCGCCGAGGAAGGGCCCACGCCCGGCCTTGCGCTCCTGCCCGGCGAGGTGCCGCGCTTCCGCGTCCAAGGACTGAAGATTCCGCACATGGGATGGAACCAAGTCTTCCAGGCGAAGCCCCATCCCCTGTGGCAGGGCATCGCCGATGCGAGCCGCTTCTATTTCGTGCACAGCTACTATCCGGCGCCCGGCGACCCCGGGGTGGTGGCGGGAACTTGCATGTACGGCGCGCCCTTTACCTGCGCGGTCGCCCGCGATAACATTTTCGCGGTCCAGTTCCACCCTGAAAAAAGCCAGTCCGCCGGCCTGCAACTTCTCTCCAACTTCGTGCGCTGGCGTCCCTGATGTGCTGGTAATTCCTGCAATCGACCTGAAGGACGGTCGTTGCGTCCGCCTGAAACAGGGCGACATGAAAACGGCGACCGTGTTTTCCGACGACCCCGTGGCGATGGCGAAGCACTGGGCGGCGCAGGGCGCGCGCCGCCTGCACATCGTCGACCTGAACGGCGCCATCGCCGGGCGCCCCAAGAACGAGAAGGTGATCCGCGAGATGATCGCCGCGGTCGGCGACAAGGTGCCGATCCAGCTCGGCGGCGGCATCCGCGACCTCGACGCGATCGAGGCCTACATCGACGCCGGCGTCACCTACGTCATCATCGGCACCGCGGCGGTGAAGAACCCGGGCTTCCTTTCGGACGCCTGCTACGCCTTCCCCGGCCACGTCATCGCCGGGCTCGACGCCAGGGACGGCAAGGTGGCGGTCGAGGGCTGGTCGAAGATGACCGGGCACGACGTCATCGACCTGGCGAAGAAATTCGAGGAGTACGGCGTCGAGTCGATCATCTACACCGACATCGGCCGCGACGGGATGATGAGCGGCATCAACATCGAGGCCACGTTCAAGCTCGCGCAGGCGCTGAAGACGCCGATCATCGCCTCGGGCGGGCTGAACAGCATCGAGGACATCGAGACGATCTGCGCCAAGCTCGTCCCCGAGGGCATCATCGGCGCGATCGCCGGGCGCGCCCTCTACGAAGGCAAGATCGAGCTCAAGGCCGCCCAGGCCGCCGCCGACAAGGCGACCGGGAAGAAGGCCTGAGATGCCGCTGGGAGGATAAGAATTTGCCTTTGGCAAAGCGCGTCATCCCCTGCCTCGACGTCACCGCCGGGCGGGTGGTGAAGGGCGTCAACTTCGTCGGCCTGCGCGACGCGGGCGACCCGGTCGAGATCGCGGCGCGCTACGACGAGCAGGGCGCCGACGAGCTGTGCTTCCTCGACATCACCGCGAGCTCCGACGAGCGCGACATCCTGCTGCACGTCATCGAGGCGGTGGCGCAGCGCGTGTTCATCCCGCTCACCGTGGGCGGCGGCGTGCGCCGGGTCGAGGACGTGCGGCGGCTGCTCAACGCCGGCGCCGACAAGGTCTCCATCAACACCGCCGCGGTGCAGAACCCGGGGCTGGTGCGCGAGGCATCGGGGATCGTCGGCTGCCAGTGCATCGTGGTCGCCATCGATGCGAAAAAGAACGGCTCGTCGTGGGAAGTGTTCACGCACGGCGGGCGCAAGCCCACCGGCCTGGACGCGGTCGAGTGGGCGAAGCGCATGCAGCAGGCGGGCGCGGGCGAGATCCTGCTCACCAGCATGGACCGCGACGGCACGAAGGACGGCTTCGACCTCGGCCTGACCGCCGCCGTGTCCAGGGCGGTGGAGGTGCCGGTGATCGCCTCGGGCGGCGTCGGCAAGCTCGAGCACTTCGCCGACGGCGTGCTCGAGGGCCGCGCCGACGCGGTGCTCGCGGCGAGCGTGTTCCACTTCGGCGAGCTCACCGTGCGCGAAGCCAAGGAGCACATGCGCTCGCGCGGCATCGAGGTGAGGCTATGAGCTGGCTCGATGAAGTTCCCTGGAACGAGCATGGATTGATTGCAGCAATTGTCCAAGACAGTTCTTCCCGCAGAATTCTTACGCTTGCGTGGATGAACCGCGAAGCCCTGCAGCAGACCGTCGAGACGCGGCAGGCGGTGTACTGGTCGCGCTCGCGCAAGAAGCTGTGGCGCAAGGGCGAGGAATCCGGGCACGTGCAGAAAGTGCTCGAGGTGCGCCTGGACTGCGACGCCGACGCGGTGCTGCTCAGGGTGGAGCAGGCCGGCGGCATCGCCTGCCACACCGGGCGCGAGAGCTGCTTCTTCCGCAAACTCGAGAACGGGAGGTGGGTGACGGTGGATCCGGTGCTGAAGGATCCGGCGCTCATCTACAAGAAATGAAGCCAGGACTCTACGAGACGCTGGAGCGGTTGGCGGCGACGATCGAAGACAGGAAAGGAAAGGATGGAAAGACGTCCTACGTCGCGCAGCTCCTGTCGCAACCCGAGGATGCGCTGCTGAAGAAGATCGGCGAGGAAGCGACCGAGACCGTGCTCGCGGCGAAGGGCGGCGAGCGCCTGGCGCTGGTGCGCGAGATGGCCGACCTGTGGTTCCACTGCCTGATCGTGCTGGCGCGCCACGGCCTGGGGCCGGGCGACGTGCTCGCCGAGCTGCACCGCCGCGAGGGCATCTCGGGCATCGACGAGAAGGCATCCCGGAAAAAATGACCGACCCCGACTGTATTTTCTGCAAGATCGTCCGCGGCGAGATCCCGGCGAAGAAGGTGCACGACGACGAGCTGGTGCTCGCCTTCCACGACGTGCGGCCGCAGGCGCAGGTGCACCTGCTGGTGATCCCGAAGCAGCACGTGCGGACGCTGTACGACACGGCGGCGGGGCACGAAAAGGCGCTGGGCCGCATGCTCGCGATTGCCGGGCAACTCGCGCGCAAGGAAGGGGCCGCCGACGGCTTCCGCGCCATCATCAACACCGGCCGGGTGGGGCATCAGGAGGTGTATCATCTCCATATGCACGTGCTCGGCGGCTCGGAGCCCCTCGGCCCGATGCTTTCCCGGCGCAAATAGGAGCGGATAGGAGACACCTTATGGGTTCGTTCAGCATCTGGCACTGGCTGATCGTCCTGGTCATCGTGATGCTGATCTTCGGCACCAAGAAGCTGCGCAACATGGGTGCCGACCTGGGCGGCGCGGTGCGCGGGTTCAAGGACGGGATGCGCGAAGGCGGCGCCGACAAGGGCGCCGAGGCGCCCCAGGTGACGGGCAAGACGGTGGAAGGCGAAGTCAAGGGCCGGACCGAGCACAAGGTCTGACCCGCAAAGATGATTGAGCAAAGGCGCCCCCGGGCGCCTTTTTGTTCTCTAGGCGCCCCATGTTCGACATAGGCTTCTCCGAGCTGATGGTGATCGGCCTGGTCGCGTTGATCGTGATCGGCCCCGAGAAGCTGCCGCGCATGGCGCGCACCGTCGGGCACCTCGCCGGGCGGCTGCAGCGCTACGTCTCCGACGTGAAGGCCGACATCAACCGCGAGATCGAGCTCGACGAGCTGCGCAAGATGCGCGACTCGATGCAGCAGGCGGCGAGCGAGATGGAGTCCTCGGTCGATACCGAGCTGCACAAGACCGAGACCGAGTTGAATGACGCCGTGAAATCGGCCGCGGCAGACAGGCCGGCGGAAGAGAAGGCGCCGGAAAAAGCCGGGAAGGCATGAGCGACCAGGAAAGCTTCATCTCGCACCTGGTCGAGCTGCGCAGCCGCCTGGTGCGCGCGGTCGCCGCGATCCTGGTGTTCTTCGTCGCGCTGTTCATCTGGCCCGGCTCCGGGCCGATCTACGACGTGCTCGCCGCGCCGCTCATGAACGCCCTGCCGCAGGGTGCGAAGATGATCGCCACCGGCGTCATCACGCCGTTCATGGTGCCGGTGAAGGTCACGGCGCTGGTCGCCTTCATGATCGCGCTGCCCTGGGTGCTCTTCCAGGCCTGGGCGTTCGTCGCGCCCGGGCTCTACGAGCATGAGAAGAAGCTCGCCCTGCCGCTGGTGGTGGCGAGCACGGCGCTGTTCTTCGCCGGGGTGGGCTTCTGCTACTTCTTCGTGTTCGGCAAGGTGTTCGCCTTCATCCACGACTTCGCGCCGAAGTCGATCACGCCCGCGCCCGACATCGAGGCCTACTTCAGCTTCGTCATCACCATGTTCCTCGCCTTCGGCATCACCTTCGAGATCCCGATCGTGGTGATGGTGCTGGTGCGGGCGGGGCTGGTCAGCATCGAGAAGCTGAAGGAGGCGCGGCCCTACGTCGTCGTCGGCGCCTTCGTCGTCGCCGCGGTGGTGACCCCGCCCGACGTGCTGTCGCAGTTCATGCTCGCCGTGCCGATGTGCATCCTCTACGAGGCGGGCATCTTCTTCGCGCGCTTCATCGGCGTGCGGCCGAAGGTGGAGGAAGAGGAGAAGCACGACCCGATGACGCCCTGAGCAGGGCGGGGCGCTATTTGCCGTCCAGGAAGCGCTCGACGAGGGCGAATTGCTCCGGAACGTTGAGCGCCGGGGCGTGGCCGCAGCCGGGAATGGTGACCACCTCGGCGCGCGGACCGCGGCGGCGCATCTCGTCCGCGACCTCGGGAAGGAGCAGGTCGGAGCTCTCGCCGCGCAGGCACAGCGTCGGCACGTCGATCGCGTCGTAGGCTGCCCACTGGTCGTAGTCGGTGGGATGGTGCTCGAACTGCATCACCATGTTCGGGTCGTAGTGCGGCGTGACGCGCCCGTCGGCGGTGCGGCGCGCCGAAATCTCGGCGAGCCGCCGCCATTGCGCGTCGCTTAGCGGGCCGAAGGGGCGGTAGATGGTGCGGAAGTACGCCTCGAGCTCGCTCATCCGGTCGAAGGCAGGAGGCTTGCCCGCATAGGCGCGGATGCGCTCGACGGCGGCCGGGCCGAGCTGGGGGCCGATGTCGTTCAGCACGAGGCGCCGGATGCGCCCGCGCAGCGCGCCCGCCGCGAGGCGGATACCCAGGGCGCCGCCCATGGAGGTTCCGATCCAATGGCATTTCTCAATACGAATTTCTTTCATCAAAGACACTGCAATCCGTGCGTAGAAATCGAGGCAGTACTCGCGCTCGGGCGCCGGGCTCCACTGCGACAGCCCGCGGCCGATGGTGTCGGGGCAGACGACCCGGTAGCGGCTGGCGAGGTGCGCCGCGATGTCGTCCATGTCGCGCCCGGTGCGCGCGAGCCCATGCCAGGCGACCACGGCCTCGGCATTGGCGCTGCCCCACTCGGTGTAGTGGATCTCGCGGCCTTCGCAGACGGCGTAGCCGGAGTTCACCGGCGCAGGCGCCCGACGATGCCGCTCGGGAAGTAGTAGACGCAGACGATGAAGAGCACGCCCAGCCACAGGAGCCATCGGTCGGGGTGCAGGACCTGCGGCAGGAGCGGGATCCCCGACGTCGCCCCCGAGGCGAGCTTCATCAGGTCCTGCAGGTAGTTCTGCGCCACGACGAAGAGCGTGGCGCCCAGCACCGGGCCGTACATCGTGCCCATGCCGCCGATCACTACCATGAGCAGGATGTCGATCATGATGTTGAAGGAAAGCGTGGTGTCGGGCCCGGTGTAGCGCAGCCACAGCGCATAGAGCACCCCGGCCGCCGTGGCGCCGAGCGCCGCGAGGCAGTTGGCCACGGTGCGGTAGGTGACCAGCCGGTAGCCGATCGCTTCCGAGCGGAACTCGTTCTCGCGGATCGAGAGCAGCACCCGCCCGAAGGGCGAGTTGACCACCCGCAGCAGCGCGAGGAAAAGCACCGTCGCGGCCGCGAGCACGACGTAATAGGCGGTGAGGCGGCCGCGCAGCAGCTCCGGCAGGAGGAAGGTGAGGCCGTCCTCGCCGCCGGTGAAATCGGAGAGCTGCGAGGCGAGGATCTGGAAGAACGCCGCCACCGCGAGCGTGATCATGGCGAAGAAGATCGCCCGCACGCGCAGCGAGAGCAGCCCGATCGCCAGGGCGATGGCCAGGCTCACCACGAGGGAGATGGAAATGCCGAGCAGCAGGCTTCCCCACCCGGAGCCAAGCTTCGACATGGCGATGCCGACGCCGTAGCCGCCGATGCCGAAGAACATGGTGTGCGCGAAGGAGACGATGCCGGTGTAGCCGAGCAGCAGGTCGTAGCTCGCCACCAGCAGGATGAACACCGCCACCTTGGCCGCGACGTTGAGCGAGCGCGTGCCGGGGAAGATGAACGGCGCAGCCGCGAGGCCGAGGAAGACGAGGACCAGGATGACCGCCAGCACCTTGCTGCGCGGCAGGTCGCCGGAGAGAAGGCGCTTCATGCTTTGCCTACCGGGTAAAGTCCGCGCGGGCGCCACAGGAGCACCAGCACCATCAGCAGGATGTTCGAGCCGAGCGCGAGCTTGGGTGCGAGGAAGCCGGTGTAGTTCGCCATCAGGCCGACCAGCAGGGCGCCGACGAAGCAGCCGCCGACCGAGCCCAGGCCGCCGATGATGACGACGATGAAAACCACGACCAGCACCTGCATGCCCATCGCCGGCGTGACCTGCTCCTGGTACATCGCCCACATCGCGCCGCCGAGGCCGGCGAGGCCGGACCCGGCGACGAACACGCCGACAAAGAGCCGCCGGATGCGGTAGCCGAGCGACTCGACCATCTCCGGGTTCTCCACGCCGGCGCGCACGAGAAGCCCGATGCGTGTGCGATTCAGGATGATCCACAGTGCCGCGAAGACGACGAGGCCGACGACCACCGCCGCGACGCGGTAGCGCTCGATGGCGGCGTCGCCGAGGATGAACGAGCCGGTGATGGCGCCCGGGCGCGGCAGCGGAATCATGTCGGCGCCCCAGACGACGTGGATGAGCTGCTCGAAGACGATCAGCCCGCCCATGGTGATGAGGATCTGCTTCAGGTGGTCGCCGTACACCGGCCGGATCAGCACGCGCTCGAAAAACCACCCCATCACCGCGGCGAGCGCGATCGCGGCCGCCACCGCCGGGAGCATCACCGAGAGGTCGCCGGCGAGCGTGCCGCCCTGCATCTGAGCGCCCATGCGCGTGAGCACCGTGGCCGCGCCGTACGCGCCGACCGAGATGAAGATGCCGTGCGCGAAGTTCATCACGTCCATGAGGCCGAACACCAGCGTCAGGCCCGAGGCCATCATGAAGATCATCATGCCCATCGCCAGGCCGGCGACGGTGAGCGTCACCCACGTCGGCACGCTGCCCACGAGCGGCAGCGCCGCCAGGGCGAGGAGGGGTATGACGGCAAGAGGAATCCAGTCCGTCTTCACTGGTGAGATTCCAGTGAAAGGCCGAGCAGCCGCTGCTGGAGCCGCCCGTCCGCGGCGAGCGCGGCCATCGCGCCGGTGTGCACGATGCGCCCGGAGTCCATCACCGCGACCGCGTCGCCCAGGGACCTCGCGAAGTGGAAGTTCTGCTCGACGACGAGGAGCGTGGTGTCGCGCTTGAGCTCGCCGAACGCCTCGATCATCGCGCCGATGATCGCGGGGGCGAGGCCCTTGGTCGGCTCGTCGATGAGGAGCAGCCGCCTGGGCTCGACGATGGCGCGCGAGATCGCGAGCATCTGCTTCTGCCCGCCGGAGAGGTTGCCGGCGTGCGAATGCCAGAACTTCTGCATCGCCGGGAAGAGCCGGAAGATGCGCTCCAGGCGCGTGTCGTCCGGATCGCCGCCGCGCGCCGCGAGCACCAGGTTCTCGCGCACCGTGAGGCCGGCAAAGATGCCCATGTTCTCGGGCACGTAGGCGATGCCCAGCCGCGAAATGTCCGGGGTTTGCAGGCCCTGGATTTCCCGATCCTGGTAGAGAACCTTGCCGGCAGAAGCGCGCCACAGGCCCATGATGGTGCGCAGGCAGGTCGTCTTGCCGGCGCCGTTGCGGCCCAGAAGCATGACCAATTGCTTTTCAGGAACTACAAAATCCACGCCCTGCAGGATGTGGTACTGGCCGATGTGCGTGTTGACGCCCTCGAGCCGCAGGAGATCAGGCACGCGCCACGCCCAGGTAGGCTTCCTGCACGATCGGCGAGGCGATCACCTCCGCGGGCGGGCCGTCGGCGACGAGCTCGCCCTGGTGCAGCACGATGATGCGGTCGGCGAGCGAGCGCACCACGTCCATCTTGTGCTCGACGAGCAGGATCGTTTTCCCCCCGCCGGACTTGATTCCCTGGATGAGATCGAGAATGACGGGCACCTCGTCGACGCTCATGCCGGCGGTGGGCTCGTCGAACATGAACACATCGGGCTCGAGCGCGAGCAGGATCGCCACCTCGAGCTTGCGCTGGTCGCCGTGCGGCAGGGTGGAGGCGATCACATCGCGCCGCCCGGCGAGCGCGACGCGCTCGAGGAAATGCTCGGCCTTCTCGATGAGCTCGACGTGGCTCGCCCACATCGACCACAGGTCGCGGCCGCGGCCGGCGCGCGACTGCACCGCGAGGCGCACGTTCTCGAGCACGGTGAGGCGCGGGAAGAGGTTGGTGAGCTGGAAGGCGCGGCCGATGCCGCGGTGGGTGCGCTGCGAGGCGGAGAGCGGGCTGATGTCCTCGCCATAGAGCGACACGCGCCCGCTCGTCGCCTTGAGCTGCCCCGAGACCAGGTTGAAGTAGGTGGTCTTGCCGGCGCCGTTCGGCCCGACGATCGCGGTGAGCGTGCCGGGCCGGAAGGCGCACGACACGGCGTTCACCGCGACGTGGCCGCCGAAGCGGATCGTCAGGGCGTGGGTCTCGAGGACGGGGTGTTCCACCCCGGGACCCCTTATTTCTTGTTACGGATGGGGATCGGCAGCTGCGAGGCCGGGATCTCCTTCACCAGCTCGAGCAGGTCCCACTCGCTCTTCTGCTCCTTCTTGATGCGGAAGTGGTACATCGGCTGCAGCGCCTGGTGGTCCTCCTTGCGGAAGCCCATCGTGCCCTTGGGCGTGTCGAAGAACATGCCTTCCATCGCGGTGATCAGCTTCTCGGTGTCGGTGCCGCCGGCGCGCTTGATGCCGGTCACCACGGCGCTCGCCGCGGCGAAGCCGCCGGCGGTGAAGAAATCCGGCGGCGCGCCGAAGCGCTTCTGGTGCTCGGCCACCAGCCAGTCGTTCATCTTGTTCTTCGGGAAGGCGTAGTAGTAGTAGATCGCGCCCTCGGTGCCGGCGAATTCCTTCCAGCCCTTCATCGCCGGCAGGATGTTGCCGCCGGGAGCGATCTCGATGTTGTAGCGCTCGGGCTTGAGGTCCATCAGCTTCGCCATCGGGTGCGCGCCGGCCCAGATGACGACGATGACCTTGCGCCCGGGCTTGTCCTTCAGCGCGCCGAAGATGCGCTGCGCCGGCGCGGTGAAGTCGGTGGTCTGCTGCGGCGCGTATTCCTCGTGCACGATCTTCGCCTTCGAGCCCACCGAGGCGAGGGCCTCCTTGAAGGCCTTCACGCCGTCGCGGCCGAACGCGTAGTCCTGCGCGAGCGTGGCGATCTGCGCGTCGGGCGGCAGCGCGGCCGCGCCGGCCACCGCATCCTGGGTGGAGTTGCGCGCGGTGCGGAAGATGTAGCGGTTCCACTTGTCGCCGGTGATCTGGTCGGCGACCGCGGGCTCGACGATGAGGATCTTCTTGTACTCCTCGGCGACCGGCAGCATGGCGAGCGCCACGCCCGAGCCGACCGGCCCGATGGCGATGTCGGCCTTGTCGTCGCCGAAGGCGGCGGCGAGGTGCGCCTTGCCGATGTCGGGCTTGAGCTGCGAGTCCTTCTCGATCACCACGATCTTGCGGCCGAGCACCTGCATGGTGCCGCCGGTGAGGTACTCCAGGCCCATCATCAGCCCGTTGCTGCTCTGCTTGGCGTAGGCCTCGAGCGGGCCGGTCTTGTCGTAGATGTGCGCGATGCGGATCTCGCCCTGGGCAGCGGCGAGGCCGGTGGCGGCTGCGAGCGCGAGCCCGAGCACGGACTTCACAACGTTCATGAGCTATCCCTTCAGTAGAGAAATCATTCTGCGCGCGCCTGGGGCTTGGGCCGGCGCCCGACGGTGACCGTCGCGTCGAGCTCCTTCTCCTGGCGCTTGAGCTTCATCTTCGCCGGCTGCCCGGGCGCGAGCGCGGCGATGAGGTTGAGCATCGCGGTGGGATCGGCCACCGGCCTGCCCTCGACCTCGACCAGCACGTCGCCGGGCTTCACGCCGGCCTTGTCCGCGGGCCCGCCGCGCAGCACCCCGGCGATGAGCGCGCCGCGCGAGGAGGGCAGCTTGAACGACTCGGCGAGCGCCGGGGTGATCTCCTGCACCTCGACGCCGATCCAGCCGCGCGTGACGCCGCCCGACTTGACGATCTGCTCGAGCACCATCTTCGCGGTAGACACGGGGATGGCGAAGCCGATGCCCATCGAGCCGCCCGAGCGCGAGAAGATCGCGGTGTTGATGCCGACCAGGTTGCCGCCGGCGTCGACCAGCGCGCCGCCCGAGTTGCCCGGGTTGATCGCCGCGTCGGTCTGGATGAAGTTCTCGAAGGTATTGATTCCCAGGCCGGTGCGGCCGAGCGCGGAAACGATGCCGCTCGTCACCGTCTGCCCGACGCCGAAGGGATTGCCGATGGCGAGCACCACGTCGCCCACACGCAGCGCCTCGGAGGAGCCGAAGGTGATCGCCGGCAGGTTCTCCGCGTTGAGGCGCAGCACCGCGAGGTCGGTCTCCGGATCGTTGCCCACCACCTTGGCGAGCAGCTTCTTGCCGTCGGCGAGCGCCACCTCGATCTCGTCGGCCGCCTCGACCACGTGGTGGTTGGTGAGGACGTAGCCGCTCGCGCTGACGATCACGCCCGAGCCGAGGCTCGCCGCGCGCCGCGCCTCGTCGGGGAGCTGGTCGCCGAAGAAGCGGCGGAAGATCGGGTCGTTCAGCAGCGGATGGCGCGGCGAGCGGATCTCCTTCGAGGTGAAGATGTTCACCACCGAAGGCGTGGCGCGGCGGACCGCTTCGTGGAACGAGCCGGGACTCGCCGCGCTCGGCAGCGGGCCCGCGGTGGGCGCCTGTTGCACGACGGCGACGGGCTGCATGCGCGAGCGCGCCGGCAGCCATTCCGGCCGGAAGGTCGACACGACGAACAGCACCGCGACAGCGACGGTCGCGGCCTGGGCAAAAATGAGCCAGAGGCGATACATGGAGGGAGCGCGCTAGTATACAAAATTCCTTTGAATATTTAAGCGCTTAGGGCCGAAATCGTGGACAAGGCCTTGGCCGGTCGCTAAAATCGCACGCTTTCGCGCCCCACCATAACCATTCCATCCCCATGAACGATCAAGAAAAACCAGACAAGACGCGGCGCAACCTCGTAGTCGCCACCTCGGTCGCCGGCGGCATCGCCAGCCTCGGCGCGGCGGTTCCCTTCGTCGCGAGCATGCTGCCTTCCGAGCGCGCCAAGGCCGCCGGCGCGCCCGTGGAGGTCGACCTGTCCAAGATCGCGCCCGGTCACCTCGAGATCGTCGAGTGGCGCGGCAAGCCGGTGTGGGTCATCCGCCGCACCAAGGAGATGCTGGAGTCGCTGAAGGTGGCCGAAGCCCGCCTCTCCGATCCCGGCTCGAAGTCCTCCCAGCAGCCCGAATACGCGGAGAACGAGTACCGCTCGAAGAACCCGGAGCTGATGGTGATGGAAGGGGTGTGCACGCACCTCGGCTGTTCGCCGCAGATCCGCACCGCCGAGGCGAAGGCGGAGATGGGCGCGGACTGGGCGGGCGGCTTCTATTGCCCCTGCCACGGCTCGAAGTTCGACTACGCCGGGCGCGTCTACCGCGGCGCGCCCGCGCCCACCAACCTCATCGTGCCGCCGTACACCTTCGTCTCGGAGACGAAGCTGGTGATCGGCGAAGACGAAAAGACCAAGGGGGCATAGGGGATGGTCGCGAGACTGTGGCAGTGGTTCGACGCGCGCATGCCATCGGTGGCGGAGCAGTGGCGCATCCATGCCGCCGGCTATTACGCGCCGAAGAACTTCAACTTCTGGTACTTCTTCGGCTCGCTCGCGATGCTGGTGCTGGTCATCCAGATCGTCTCCGGCATCTTCCTCACCATGAACTACAAGCCCGACGCCAGCCTCGCGTTCGGCTCGGTCGAGTACATCATGCGCGACGTGCCCGGCGGGTGGCTGCTGCGCTACGTGCACTCGACCGGGGCGTCGGCGTTCTTCATCCTCGTGTACCTGCACATGTTCCGCGCCATGCTGTACGGCTCGCACCGCGAGCCGCGCGAGCTGGTGTGGATCTTCGGCGTGCTGATCTACCTGACGCTGATGGGCGAGGCCTTCTTCGGCTACCTGCTGCCCTGGGGCCAGATGTCCTACTGGGGCGCGCAGGTGATCGTGAACCTCTTCGGCACCATCCCCTTCATCGGGCCGGACCTGGCGTTGTGGATCCGCGGCGACTACGTGGTCTCCGACGCGACGCTGAACCGCTTCTTCGCGCTGCACGTCATCGCGCTGCCGCTGGTGCTGCTCGGCCTCGTGGTCGCGCACCTGATGGCGCTGCACGACGTGGGCTCGAACAACCCCGACGGCATCGAGATCAAGAAGAACAAGGGCCCCGACGGCCACCCGGTGGACGGCATCCCCTTCCACCCGTACTACACCGTCAAGGACCTGATGGGCGCGGTGGTGTTCCTCGCCATCTTCTGCGTGGTGATGTTCTTCATGCCGGAGATGGGCGGCTACTTCCTCGAGCACAACAACTTCATCCCCGCCGACCCGCTGAAGACCCCGGAGCACATCGCGCCGGTCTGGTACTTCACGCCCTACTACTCGATCCTGCGCGCCGTGCCGCCGTTCTTCAACTCGCAGTTCCCGGGCGTGCTGGCGATGGGCATCGCGACGCTGATCCTGTTCTTCCTGCCCTGGCTCGACCGCTCGCCGGTGAAGTCGATCCGCTACCGCGGCGCCTACTACAAGAGCGCGCTCGCGATCTTCGTCGCCGTGTTCCTGCTGCTCGGCTACCTCGGCGTGAAGCCGACCACGGTCTGGGGCCAGTTCAAGGACCCGTGGGACATCCTCGACACCAAGGACGTCGCCACCTGGGTGGCGCGGGTGTGCACCGTCCTCTACTTCCTGTTCTTCTTCCTGATGCCCTGGTACACGCGGCGCGACAAGGTGCTGCCGGTGCCCGAGCGGGTGACGCACTGATGGGCACCTTGAGAATGTTGTCGGCAGTTCTCGTCCTCGTTCCAGGAATTCTTCTGGGTGCGGAAACCGGATACCGCCTCGACCGCTCGCCGCACGACCCGACCGACGTCGTGAGCCTGCAGTCCGGGGCGCGTACCTTCGTCAACTACTGCATCGGCTGCCACGGCCTGCAATACATGCGCTACAACCGCCTGCGCGACCTCGGGCTGAGCGATGCGCAGATCCGCGACAACCTCATGTTCACCGCCGAGAAGGTCGGCGAGACCATGAAGACGCCGATGACGGTGAAGGAAGGGAAGCTCTGGTTCGGCGTGCCCCCGCCCGACCTCTCGGTGGTGGCGCGCTCGCGCGGCGCCGACTGGCTCTACAGCTACCTGCGCACCTTCTACCGCGACCCGAAGGCCGCCACCGGCTGGAACAACCAGGTGTTCCCCAATGTCGCCATGCCGCACGCGCTGTGGACGCTGCAGGGCGAGCGCCGGCTCGAGGACGGCAAGGTGGTGCAGGCGAGCCAGGGCATGCTCTCGCAGACCGAGTACGACGCCACGGCGCGCGACCTCGTCAACTTCCTCGTCTACGTCGGCGAGCCCTCGGCCCTCGACCGCAAGGCCTGGGGCATCTGGACGCTGTTCGTCCTGGGCATCCTGTTCATCTTCGCCTGGCTCCTGAAGAGGGAGTACTGGAAGGACGTCAAGTAGCACCGCCTTTTTTTTCGATCGGAAGCCTAGCCTCATGATGCAACTCTATTCGGGCACCACGTGCCCTTTCAGCCATCGCTGCCGCTTCGTGCTGTACGAAAAAGGCATGGACTTCCAGGTCATCGACGTCGACC
>Ga0247825_10000218_pt1 | contig 34681 bp, 32 predicted proteins | sample 13C_Vanillin_Day_FD_194413 | JGI IMG/M metagenome (GOLD analysis project Ga0247825, IMG submission 194413) | Soil microbial communities from agricultural site in Penn Yan, New York, United States - 13C_Vanillin_Day48 | ecosystem: Environmental > Terrestrial > Soil > Agricultural land | place... | reverse complement strand
GGCTATGCGCAGTTCAACGCCGCACTGGGCGAAAGCCAGGAGCTTGGGGCGTGGCGCACGGCCGCGGAAATCACCGGCTGGCTCAACGATTTGCCGCACGCCGCGAATTCCGGCGACATCTACGCGCGGCTCGGCTGATCGGCTATCTCCGGCCTAGCGCCGCGCTCCACCGAGCTTGTCCCGCCATTCGGATATCGCGCCCGCCACCGGATGAAACGTGAAGCGCACAGTGTGCTTGCCGGGCGGCACCACGACCGCACGAAACAGCACATTGGCCTTGAGAATGTCCGCGGGCTTGCCGTCGACGCTCACGCGCCACCACGGATGCCACACGTCGTTGAGCACGACGAAGCCGCCTGACGGGGCATCGGCTTCGATTTCGATATCGGTGTTCTGGTAACGGACAATCCGCACCGAGCCTTCTGCATCGCCGGCCGGCGCGTCGGCGGGCGGGCGCTCCAGGAGCACCGTGCGGCGGGGATCGACGTCCGGCCAGCCGCCGTCGCGGATCAACTTGCCGAAATCGGCCTGCTGCCATCGGGTCGGAAGCATCACGCGCGGCAGCGCGCGTGGATTTTCATAGATGAAGGCGTCGCCGGTGCGCGCCACCAGATTGACGTCGCCCGGCTTGAGCACCGGGTCGATCCGTTCGATCGGCTCACCCAGAACGATGAAGCGGACGCCGAACAGGTCTTCCAGCGTCGAGCGATACGACGGCATCAGCGGCGTGAACTTGGCGCGCACCGCGGCGACGGTGTCGGGCGCGCCGGTCGCGCGCTCGAAGTCGCCGAGCCGCAGCGGGTTGTGGCCGAACAGATGATCGAAGTCGTGGACGAGGCCGATGTTCGGCCAGTGGTAGTCGATGCCGATCAGTTCGACCCGGTCGCGGCGGTCTGGCGCGGCACTGGCCTTGAGCCTTGCCTTCAGGGCCGCAACGGTTTCATCCGCGGTGTCGCGCGGAAGCGCGCGATACCTCGCCGATGGCAGTCCGGTCGATTCGTTCGGTGCGTTGTTCCACGCGAAGTCCGCGGCACTGAAAGCCGCCAGCACCAGCGCCGCGAGCGCCGCGCCATGCCGCGCGGCGCGGCGCGCAAGCGCCAGCGCGCCTGCCGCCGCGGCCAGAAAGCCAGTACCCCACAGGAGCGGCAGCGCGGCACTTGCGAGCATCCCGGCCTGATGCGCCAGCGCGACCGCGATGGCGACCAGCGCCACCACGGCGGCGGTCGCCAGAACATGCTGCCATCGCAGCAACGGCGGCAGCGTGCCTTCCAGAAAGCGATGGATCAGATAGCCGGCGACGATCGCCAGCAGCGCGCACAGCACGAAGGTCGCGTCCGCCGGACGCCTGAATAAAGCCACGCCGGGCAGAAACTCGTACAGCAGGTAAAACAGCGGCGTGTATTTGCCGAGCGCGTAGAGCAGCGTCACCACGGCCGCGACCGTGAAGAAGCGGATTTCGCGCGTCCATAGCGCGCCACGCGCAAGCCCGAACCCGAGCAACGCCACCGCCACCAGCGCGCCGGTGTAGATCTGTCCGGTGTTCTGCGAATCGTAGAGGCCCGTGTGGGCGATCAGGTCGTGCCACGGAATGCTCGGCGGGCCCCAGAACTCGCGATTGAAATCGGACGCGCCGAACACATCGGCAAACGCCAGCATCATCAGGCTCGCCGGATGCAGCGAGCCCTGCACCGCGGATGCAAAGGAGATTTCCGGGCGGTTGGAGCTTTGCGCCAGCAGCTCCGTCATCAGGACCGGCATGGTCACGACACATGCGCCGACCAGAGCGCCCAGGGCCAGCGGCCTGATGCTCGCTGCAAGGCGCGCGCGGCGGCCCGGCCCGTCGAGCCAATGCCACAACACATAGCCCACCAGCGTGTAGGTGGCGATCAACGCCACCTGATCGCGGCCGAGCACGATGAACGACGCGAACAGGCCCGCCGCCGCGCCCGCGAGCCACGACGAACGTTCCAGCGCACGCATGAGCACCCACAGCGCGAGCGGCAGGAAGACCAGGCTCTGGATCTGCCCGATATGCTGGATGCGCGAGGCCGCCGAGCCGCCGAGGCTGAAGGCCAGCGCGGCAGCCACCGCAGCCGCGGCATGCCAGCGCCGGTCGCGGAACATCAGCATCACGCCCGCGCCGCCTGCGTAGAGCAGGCCGAACGTCACCGCGTCGAACAGGCGCGGGGTGGGATTGGGCGTAAACAGCGCGACCAGCAGATGCAGCGGCGAGAACACCAGCGATTGCGGGTCGGCGATCTGCGGCCAGCCGGCGAACACGTTGGGCGTCCAGAACGGCGATTGGCCGGACGCGAACGAGCGGGCCAGGAATGCAAACTGCGGATAGAACTGCGAAACCGAGTCCCAGGGAATGCGCACCACGTCCGCGAGCCACGGCGACGCCACAGCGAGAAACGCCATGGTGTAGATGCCGAACGCCGCGACATAGGCAAATCGCTGGCCGTGCGCAGGACGATCCGGCATCTCTCCCCGATCCCAAGCCCGCATCCGCGCGGGTTGTTTCCAGGCCTCTCTATAACGAAAACGGGCGGCTTGCGCCGCCCGCATGCTGTTCGCCGGCCGGCGATCTCACGCCAGCTATCCCACCGCCTGCCAGGTGCCGTCCGGGTTGCGGCAGGCCTGCCCGCGCATGGTCTGCGGCCGTGCATCGATATAGATCGTGTGAGTGTAGTGTCGGCAGTTCATGTTGTTGGACTGGTACGCCGGCCCCGGCACCACCGAACCGTAGCGCCCGGAGTCCGGATTGCGCCATGCGACCGGCGCGCCCGACGGTCCGCTTTCGAGCGCCTGCACCTGCGCCGCATAGGCGCGCCGCTTGTCCTCGTCGTCCATCGCGGCGCCGATCCGGTTGCCGATCAGCCCGCCGATCGCGGCGCCCGCAACGGTGCCGGCCGCGCGGTTGCCCGCCGCCCCGCCGACGGCGTTGCCGATCACCGCGCCCGCTCCCGCGCCGACCAGCGTGCCGCCGACCTCCTTCGGACCGGAGTCCGACGCGCATGCGGCCAGCGCCGCGCCGAGTAACGCGACCGCAAGCATTCTCACCTTGTGTTTGGCGATCATGGCCGTCCCCTCACCCGGGTCGCCATCGGCGACCGCTTCTCGCAGGCCCGCTCGTCGCGGCCAGCTTCCCCCCACCCTTACCTCCAGCTAAACGCAGCGATTGGGGCGAAACTCTGTTCGCAACGGTCAGGCCTATCCCGCCGGCAGCACCAATTCGGCGCGCAAGCCCCCGATCGGCGCGGTGCCGAGGTTCAGCGTGCCGCCGTAGAGCCGCGCGACTTCCACCACGATCGACAGTCCGAGCCCCGAGCCGGGCTTGCTCTCGTCGAGCCGCTGGCCGCGGCGCGCGACCTGCTCGCGTTGCGCCGGCGTCAGCCCCGGCCCGTCGTCGTCGACCACGATCCGCACCGCGTGGCGGCCCGGCTGCGGCTGCTCCAGCAGCACCTCGATGGACACCCGGGAGCTCGCCCACTTGCCGGCATTGTCGACCAAGTTGCCGACCATCTCCTCCAGGTCCTGCTTCTCGCCGCGAAATTGTGCGCTGCCCGCAACGTCGAGTTCGATCGCCAGCTTCTTGTCGCGCTGGGTCTTCTCGACCGTGCGCGCGACGGCCTGCACCACCGGCACAACATCGGTGATGGTGCCGACCACCGCAACGCGCGCGGCGATCCGCGCGCGCTCCAGGTGCCGCGTCACCTGATCGCGCATGATTCCGATCTGCTCCTGCACCTTGCCGGCGAGCGGATCGTCGCCGCGCGCGGCGGCCTCGTTCATCATCACCGAGAGCGGCGTCTTCAGCGCATGCGCGAGATTGCCCACGTGGGTGCGCGCGCGTTCGACGATCTCGCGGTTGGATTCGAGCAGCGCGTTGGTTTCGCGCGCCAACGGCTCGATCTCGACCGGAAACCGGCCTTCGAGCTTCTCGGCTTTGCCGGAGCGGATCGCCACCAGCGCGCGCGAGATGCGGCTCAACGGCGCGAGGCCGAACCGCACCTGGAACAGCGTGGTCAGCAGCAGCACGACGGCCAGGCCCATGAACGTCGTGGCAATGGCCCAGTCGAACGCATGGATCTCCTCGTCCAGCTCGGCGGCGTCGCCGCCGACCGCGACCAGGAAGCGCCCGTCGTCGCCGAGATCGACCTCGCGCTCGACCAGGCGCACCTTCTGGTCTTCGGGACCCTGCACATAGGCCTTGCGGGTGCCGTCCGGATTGGGCGTCACTTGTTGCTCGCCGAGATTCGGCAGGTTGCGGTCCCACAGCGAGCGCGACGACGTGGTCTCCGGCTTGGTGCGGTCGAGCCGCGTGACCTGCCAGTACCACCCCGACAGCGGCAGCTCGAACAGCGGCTCGCCCAGCATCTGGCCGGTCTTCTCGATCGGGATGTCGGGGGCCGCGATGTCGGCGACCAATGTCTTGAGATAGACGCCGAGGCGGCGGTCGAAGCCGCGCTCGACCGAATTGCGGTAAAGCCCCGACAGCGCGAAGCCGGTGACCAAGAGGATCAGGACGGTCCAGACCGTGGCCGCCACGAACAGGCGCAGCGCAAGCGAATTAGTGCGCATCGGGCGGCGTGAGCAGATAGCCCAGTCCGCGGACCGTCTGGATGATGTCGACGCCGAGCTTCTTGCGGATGCGCCCGACGAACACCTCGATGGTGTTGCTGTCGCGGTCGAAGTCCTGGTCGTAGAGATGCTCGACGAGCTCGGTGCGCGACACGACGCGGCCGGCGTGATGCATCAGGTAGGACAGAAGCCGGTACTCGTGGCTGGTGAGCTTCACCGGATTGCCGTCGACCGCGACGCGGCCGGTGCGGGTGTCGAGCCGGACCGGCCCGCAGTTGAGCTCGCTCTTGGCGTGGCCGGCGGAACGCCGCAAGAGCGCGCGCACCCGCGCCAGCACCTCTTCGAGATGAAAGGGCTTGGCGACATAATCGTCGGCGCCCGCGTCGAAGCCCTGCACCTTGTCGCTCCAGCGGTCGCGCGCGGTCAGCATCAGCACCGGCATCGCGCGGCCGGCGCGCCGCCAGGACTCCAGCACCGAGATGCCGTCCATCTTCGGCAGGCCGATATCCAGGATCACCGCGTCATAGGGTTCGGTTTCGCCGAGATAGTGACCCTCCTCGCCGTCGAACGCGCGATCGACCACATAGCCCGCGTCGGTGAGGGCCGTGGCCAATTGGCGGTTGAGGTCGGGATCGTCCTCGATCACGAGGAGACGCAAGGAAGTTTCCTCCGGTCAGAGCGCGTCGACGACCTTGCCGCTGGTTGCATCGACGGTCATCTGCGTGACTTTGCCATCCCGGGCGAGGACTGTCAGCACGTAGACGAGGCCCTTTTCCTCACGGCAAAGCTTCGCATTGACGACTTCGCGGGAGCCGCGGCCGCGAACCGAGCCGCGGATCGAGCGAATCGCCTGCGCCAGCGTAACCGCCTGGCCGTTGGAAATCGCCGCCTTCTGTTCGGGTTTGCTCAGGCAAACACGCTCCTTTTCCGCCGCGGACACAGCGGTGGCCGAGGCAAGCAGCACGAGCGCAATGGCGGCCATCCGAGCCATGCCGGCCCTGTTAGGCCGCGGACGGTGAATGCTGGATGAACGGACGATCATTTTCTCTTGACCACCGCCTCGGAGGCGCGCCGGCAAGGTTTTCCCGGGCCCGGCCGGCGGCATGGACGCCGATGTCGCCGATCCGTGCACCGAAATAGGCCATCAGCAAGGCAGGAAGGCTGACCATTGATGCCGGCTTCGTGATCTGTCCACAGGACATGCGAGAAGGTCAGCGTGAAAAGCCGGACATCCGACCAGCGGCAGATCCGGCACATCAACCCGCGTGCCAGTCATCATCGCCGCAATGACGTCACGATCGGCCTCACGCTCAATGCGAGGTAACGCCTTCACCTGCCTGTCCAAGACATTGACAAACTCCACCCGAGTGGGCTGATCGGCGCGGTCATGCGCCGCGCCGTTCTCGCCCTCGCCGTTTCGCTTTCTCTTTGCACATGCGCCGCCGCTCTCGTCGGCGGCGCATCGGTTGTAAGCGGCGCCGGTCCCGGCCGTCACATCGTCATGATCGTCTCGACGCGCGGCAATCTCTGCACCGGCACGGCGCTGGCGCGCGATCTCGTGCTCACCGCCGGACACTGCGTCGCGCCGGCCGCGACCTATCGCGTGTACCTGCCCGGAATCGCGCCGCCCGGCCTGCCGCTCAAGAGCGTCGTGGTGAACCCGCGCTACAACCCGAAGGACTATGCCGCGGGCCGCGTCACCGCCGACGTCGCCCTGCTCAAGCTCGAGGGCATGCTGCCTGCCGACATCTTCCCGACGCGCCTCGCAACGCCTGCCTCGGTCGCGGCCGGCGACCGCTTCGTCATCGCCGGCTATGGCGCGACAGCGATCGGCAGCGACGCCGGCGCGGGCACCCCGCGCGCCGCGGCGATGGTGGCGACCGGCAGGCCCGGAAGCCTGCAGATCCGGCTGGTCGATCCGGCGGGGCGCGGCGAGCGCGCAGGGCTCGGCGCCTGCACCGGCGATTCGGGCGGACCAGCCTTCGTCGAAAACGGAGGCATCTATTCGGTGATCGGCGTGGTGAGCTGGTCCACCGGACCCGCCGGCAGCGCAGGCTGCGGCGGCCTCACCGGCGTGACTCCGCTCGTGTCGCACCGCGCCTGGATTGTCGAGACGGCGCAGCGGCTTGGAAGCCCGATCACGCCTTAGTGTTCGAACAAGACGGCTTCTCCCTCGATCGGATGACGCGCGGCAAAACCCGACGCCGCATATAGCGCCGCATCGATCGGCCCGCTCCGGCAGGCAAATCTATTCAAAGGAGAGTCATATGAAGCGTTTTGTCATTGAACGTGAGATTCCCGGCGTCGGCACGCTGGAGCGCGAACAGCTCCGCGACGCCGCCAAGAAATCCAACTCGGTGCTCCACCAGCTCGGCCCGGACATCCAGTGGGTGCAGTCCTACGTCACGCAGGACCGGCTGTACTGCATTTATCTCGCGACCGATGCCGCTCTGATCAAGAAGCACGCCGACATCAGCGGCTTCCCCGCCAGCAAAATCACCGAGACCAGGCGGGTGATCGATCCGACCACGGCGGCACAGGACGCGCGCTGACGCCATGGGGCCCGCGGGCCCATTTCTTATTGCCCGATGCCTGGCGCCTGCAGGCCCCAAGGAACGGCGCGGCCTCGAACGGCCGCGGAGTTCTGATTTTTCTGTGGAACTTGCGCTTGGCACGCCGCGTGTCCCGCGGGCCACGCCGCGCGGTTGAATTCTGCGTTTTCCGGCGAAATCCACGGGATTCTGAACGAACCTTCAGGAAGCCGCGTTGGACCGGACCTTCCGGCAGGATATAAAATGTGTGGGATTTCACGCTTTCCGGGCGGACAACCGCCGTCGGCGGGGATTTGAAAATGCTTTTCGGACCAGCTTCCGTGCGGCGCACCGCACTTCTGGCTGCCGCGGCGATCCTTCTGGCGGCGGGCCAGGCAAAGACCGCGCAGGCCGTCGAGATGCGCGACATTGCCGGCTGGTGGCTCGCGATCGACGACACCTTCCCCAAGCACTGGAAGACCGGCGCGATGACGCCGATGGAAGAGGTGCTGCAGATCAATCCGGACGGCCGCGTCACCGACCGCGTGATGAACTTCTGGGCCGGCAGCCACCGCGCCTGTCTCGAGAACAAAGTGTGCAGCGACGTCCCGCAGGTCGCGACCGCCCGCGTCCGCGTCAGCGGCGACAAGCTGAGCTTCAGCAATGTGGTTGCCTCCAACGCGCGCCTCGACACCCCGTCGGGCGAAGCGCTGGTGCGCAAGGAGGCGATCACCGCCTCCGCGAACTGGACCGTGCGGCTCGACGGCGAACGCCTGGTGCTGCGGGTCGGCCCGCCCAACCGCGTCCGCACCCTGGTCCGCGTCGATCTCGACCGGCTGCGCAGGCTTCACGCCGGCATGCAACTCGCGTCATGGGCGCCGGGCGATCACTGGCGCTGCTTCCTCACCAACGCCACCGCGCGCGACAAGGCGTTCGCGCCGCTACAGGCGGGGCGTCAGGGCAGCGCACAGGCGAGCGCACCCGACTTCCTCGACCGTTATCTCAATCTTGCGACCTACGTCGCCGCGATCAAATCGGCGGTCGCCATTCCGGCGATCGACGAGACCAACGAGGAGCGGCGCAAGCTTCTCTCGGTCGAGCCCGAGGAAATGCTGGTGCAGCACTTCGAGGGCGTTCTGCGACCGCCCGCGGTCGAGGACCGCGCCCGGCTCGGCGCCGTGCTCGCCTATATTGACCGTCACGCCCGCGCGGTGAACGAGCACAACGCCGCGGCGGGCGCGGCTGCGCAGGTCAAGACCCGCGCCGATGCCGCGGCGGCCGAGGCCGCGCGCCTGGGAAAGATCGCCCAGGAAGCAGCCAATGCCGCAAACGCCGCGCAGACACGCGCGGCGACCGCTGCGACCGAGCTTCAGAAGGCACGCGACGCCGCCGCGGCGCAGACCGGCGCCGCGAAGAAAGCCGCCGACGCCGCTGCCGAAGCCGAAGCGACGGCCGCCGCGCGGCAGGCCGCCGCCGCCTCCATGCAGGCGGCCTACGAAACCGCACGCCGCGCCGCAGCCGACCAGCAGCAGAAGGTCGAAGCCATCCAACGCAGCGTCGCCGAGTTGCAGCAGAAGGTCGACATCGCGGCGCGCCAGGCGACCGAAGCGCAGCAGAAGGCCGAAGCGGCCCGGGCCGCGGCCACGTTGCAGCAGCAGAAGGCCGAAGCCGCGACCGGCACGGCCTTCGAGCAGCAGCGCAAATTCGACGCGACCAAGGCCGACGCCGACGGCGAGCAGCAGAAATATCTCGCGGCGAAGGGCAAGGCCGACGGCCAGAAGCAGACCAGCGACAGGCTCGCCGCCGCCGCCCGCGAATTCTCCGACGGGCTCGCGGCGCTGCAAAAGAGCGCCGACGACGCGGCGACATTGCTCGACCGCACTAGCGCCGCAGTGCGGCAGCTTTCCGATGCGGGCTCGGCATCCGATCCGCTGATGGCCGAGGCCGCGCGCGAAGCCACCGAAGCCACCTCCACCCTGCAGGCCGCGCTACGAATGACAACCGTCTCGCTGAAGCTTGCCGCCACCGCGCGCGAACGCGCCGACGCCGCCGCGAGCGCGGCGGCGCAGCTTGCCGCCGAGCTTTCGCGAGCCGCCGGCGCGGCGCAGCAGTCGGCGAACGCCGCCGGCAATACCGCGAAGGCCGCCGAGGCTGCGCGCGACCGGGCGAAGTCCGCCGCCGACGCCGCCGCGAAGGATGCCGCGAATCTCGCCGGCGCGGCAGAGAGCGCCCAGCGCGCCGCAACCGATGCCCGCGACGCCATGCGTATGGCGGAGGCCGCCCGCGACAAAGTAAGGGAAACCATCCCGGACGAAGCGCGCGAGGCCGCGCGCGTCACCTCGCTGGCGCAGGCCGCGTCGCTGCAGGCCAACGAGGCGAAGCACGCGAGCGACGCCGCAGCAGCCCTTCGCAGCATGCTCAAGACCGAAAGCGAGAACGCCGCCAAGGAAGCGGCGCGCCGCGCCGACGTCGTGCAGAATTCGGTCAAGGCCTCGTCCGCCGCCGACGATGCGGCGAAGGCCGCGGCCGGACGCGCGAGCGAGGCGAAGATCCCGGCCGACGCCGCCTCGCAAGCCTCGGCCAAGGTCCGCGCCGAGCATCAGTCGGCCGCGAGCGCCGCCCAGACCGCGCTCGAGGCGATGCAGGCCGCCGCCGCGAGCCAGCCGAATTCCGAAACGCTCCCGCCGGTCGCAGCCGCCGATGTCGCCGCCTTCGCCCACATCGTCGGCGAAACCGAAGCGGCCAAGAAGCTGTTCTGCCGCGGCGCCTATACGCTCGGCGAACCGGCCGCGCCTGAGCCCGCGGCGCCGGTGTTTACGGCGTCGGCGACGAATGCGCTGGCGCCGCAGCCCGCTGCGGCTTCTGCTGCGGCGGAGCCCGCGCATGCCGAGCCGGCGATCGTCACGGTGCCGCTGCCCCCGGCGCGGCCTTCGGCGCTGCGCCGGTAAGCGGCCCGCAACGCCCCGGTCGCGCTTCGGCGCGTCGCCATCGCGATCATTTTCGGCGTTGAGCGCGACCGCATCGACGCGCGCACCCGACGCGGCCGCCGCGGCGCCGCCACAGCCCGTGAAGGTCGACGGCGGCAAACCGCAGGAGGTCATTCTGGTGGTCGAGGACGACGCGCTGATGCGCCGGATCGCGACCGAAAGCCTGAACGAACTGGGCTACACGGCCATCGACACCGAAAGCGCGGCGCATGCACTGACGGCGCTCGACACCCGCGACGACATCGCGCTCCTGTTCACCGACATCATGATGCCGGACGTCAACGGCAAGGCGCTGGCCGACGAGGCGCTCCGCCGCCGCCCGGGCCTGAAGGTGATCTACACCACCGGCTACACGCCGACGCCGTGGTGCATGGCGGCGTGCTCGACCCCGGCGTGCAGCTTTTGACCAAGCCGTTCACGCTGGAGCAGTTCGCCGCGAAGGTGCGCGCGGTGCTCGACAGGAAGTGACGGATCCCGGGACTTGTCCACGGATGGTCGTGAACCCGGGGGCCCTTTGCCGCGACATACTGGCAAGTGGTCTTTTTTCGCGTGGAACCCGCGCCGGGCGCGCTGGTTGATATTGCGAAATGCTGAGGCCCAGGGCGAGCTTGGGCCCAAGGAGAGCCTTCGATGGCCAGGATCGTCATTCGCTGCGAATACAGCGGCAACTACGTGCTGAGCGGCTTCGATACGCAGAACCTGCAATCGGCCGTCAGCCGCAAGATTTTCTGCCCCTACTGCGACGCCGAGCACACCTGGGCCGACCAGGCCTGGAGCGCGGTCGAGACCCAAAGCAGTGAAAAAGCCGGCCGGCGGAAACCGCTGGTCCGCCAGGCGAGCTGAGGCAGGTTTGCAGGAGCCTCAGAGCAGGCGATAGCCCATCAGCAGGCGCAGGCCGCGGCCGCGCCGCAATTGCCGCGCCACCCGATTCCAGAATCGCCGGTGCTCCGCGCCGCCGCGCGCGCGCGCCGAATTGCGCGCGATGGCGTATGCCGCCGCGCCGTACCGGTCACGCATGTCTATGACCGCAAGCTCGATCTGCTGACGATACGCAAACCTGCGTCCCCACCACAGCGCCAGCCAGCTCGGGCGTTGCGAATCCCCCATGTGCATCGCCATCAAGGCGCGTGCTTAATATGAGTCGGGCAGCCTGTGGAGACTTTACATTGCGGTAATTGCACCGACAGAAATTTTGATTCGCAATTTCGGCCGCCCCATTCGGACCCTTTGGACAGTCGATTCCCGCCGCATTCCGGTCGGCACGAGGCCACACTCCTTTGCGGTGATGGCGCAAGGCTGGGCAGTCACTCGAAGGTGGGGACGATCGATGATGAACGTGGAAAGCTATCGCCGCTATGCCGCCGACTGCGTCCGGCAGGCGCAAGGCGAGGAGACGCCCGAGGACCGCAACATCCTGCTCAATGTCGCGCTCGCCTGGCTGCGCCTTGCGAAGCAGACCGAGGCGATCGATGCCGGCGCGGCGGATGGCGCCGAACCCATGGATGACGAATCCGGGCTGCCCGATGTGGACGCCGAGGCCGGTGAACCGGAGACGCTGAAGGAGCCGCGCCGCCTCGCGTCATAGGCCGGTCCAGCCACCATCGTGGCCGGGGCATCGACGATGCTCCGGCCACTGGCATTCCGCTTCGCGCCGGACGAAGGGCTGTCTACAGAACGAAATCGCCGGCGTTGAGCGTATGCGTGCCGACCAGCAGGACCTGGAAATCGGCCCGGCCGTCGCCGGTGATGTCGCCCTCCACCACCGTGTTGCCGTGCAGCGCGACCTGCCGCAGTTCGCCGGCATGGCGTGAAAACGCGGCCGTGCCGATAAACGCAAATCCGTCGTCGGCGGCCGTGCTTGTATCGGCGTCGATCGCGGCAAGATCGATCACGTCGCTGCCGGCTGCAAAGTCCGTGATCCGGTCGCGGGCCGAACCGGTCACGATGTCGGAAACGCCGAACACAAATGTGTCGTCGCCGGCGCCGCCGGTCAGCACGTCGCGGCCGGCCCGGCCTTCGAGCGTGTCGTCGCCGTCGCCGCCCTTCAGGCGATCGCTACCGCCGCCGCCGTGCAGCAGATCGGCGCCCCCGCGACCGTCGAGCAGGTCGTCTCCGTCGCCGCCGTGGATTGCGTTGCCGAACGAACTGCCGAGCAGCCGAACACCCGCGCTGTCGGCATCCGCCCGCAGAAACTCGATTTCGGAACTTTTCTGAAGCGTGTAGTCGGCGCTGGCAAAGACGGTGTCGGCGCCCTGCGAGCCCCGCTCGATCACGCGATCCAGCTTGTTGTCGACGTGATAGGCATCGTCACCGGCCCCGCCTCGCATATGGTCGGCGCCCGCGCCGCCATCGATCGAATTATTGGCGGCGTTGCCGGTCAGATTGTCGTCACCGCCGCCGCCAATCGCGTTTTCGATCACGACGCCGTTGGCGATCGTGAAGCCGCCGACGATCCCATCCACATAGGAGATGTACCCGCCCGCGTACGCGCCGACCAACGGCGCCGCCCGCAGATCGATCGTGCAGTCGAGATTGCTGCCGTCGTTTGAAATCGTGTCGGCGCCGGCGGTGTCCCAGATCGCCGACCAGCCGGTGCCTTCCGCATTGACCGCGGGCAATTGATAGGGCGTGTCGTCCGTGTTGTGGGCTCGCGTGCCGTAAAGCCACTGAAGGGCCGCGATGTCGAACGCCCCGAGCGCTCCCTGGTTGCCGTAGGCGCGCAGCGCCGGGTCGTGCGGTACCCCGTCCCAGCCGCGCACATAAGACATCGTCGTATAGACATGCTGGTTCTGGCCGTTGGTCCCGGTGTTGTCCTCATCCGCACCAGGGAACACGGTAAAGTCCGGTTCACCTCCGCCGTCGTGGGAATGCGCAAGACCGAGCGCGTGACCGAGCTCATGGATGATCGTGGCGTAGCCATCCCCGCCGAACTGCTGATACGCCCAGGAATTCAGCTCTGCGTTGTTCAAGTAGACCCAGAGGCGGCCGTCGGGCCTGTCCGTCGGGGTCTCCGCTGCTCCCAATGCATCGAGCGTCGGGTCGAACCACATCACGATGTTGGCGGATTGAACGTCGCTCGCGAGCTGGAACTGAAGGCCCGACACCGCATGGAAGACATCGAACGCCCGCACGACGCTGGCTTCCGCCGCCGCATCCCATGCAGCGACGTCGGATGAGCTGGCCAACTCATCGGTGGTCCCGTGAACCGCGATCGCCGGATCGACGTCGTCCGGATTTCCGAACCAGTAAGTAATCGGCCCGGCCTCTGCGTTCCAGGTGCTCCAGCCCCAGATCAACGTGTCGACGTAGATGTTGCCGGTCGGCGACTGCGGGACGCCGGTGACGAGCTGAGGGCTCGTGGGCTTGACCGTCAGCGCGGCATCGACCGCATCCGGATCGCCGCCACCCGCGGGAACCAGGCGGACGACGAACGAATAACCCGGCGGCGGATCCTGCAAATGCAGTGTCTTGATTTCGCCGAGACCCGTGACAAGACGGAGATCAGAGCCGGCGATTTCGGCGTGGGCGATCCAGTCGTCAGGACCAAACAACTCCTCGAATTCGGTGCCGGGGAGATAAATCGTGTCGTCAGCCTGAAGCCCGGCGATCGTGCCGGTAAAGCCGCCGAGGTCGTTGAGGCGCAGCGTTGACGCGCCGCCGATAAACGTGACGACGCCGTCGAACGCACCGTCGAGCACCAGCGTGGTGCCCGCATCGATCGTCAGATCTGTCATCGCCCGCCCGCCCAAACCAATACGTCAAAAAAACCATGTGCGCCGCGTACGGATCAGATGCGAGACCACGAAACAGGTCGTCGCGCATTCAGGTTCCGTCTGAGGGCTGATCCGGGCATCCCCGCCTGGCTCCGGACGATCTTAGGGCGACGCCTCGAATTCTGACAAGCCGCGATGGAATATCGCAGGACGGATTGTCTCCTTCTGGGGCATGATCCGGCGCGACAACAAGAAACACGCGACAGAACTCGAGATGGGAGCCGTCCGATGAAGCCAATCACGCTGGCCGTTCTGGCCTCAGCCTTTGCCGTCAGCGTCGCCGCGACGGCCGCGGCACAGACGCCGGAGCAGTTCTACAAGGGCAAGCAGATCGAGCTTGCGATCGGCTATCCGCCGGCCGGCTCCAACGACGTCTATGCGCGGCTCCTCGCCCGTCACATCGGCAAGCACATTCCCGGCAACCCCACCGTGGTGCCGCAGAACCGCCCCGGCGCCGGCTCGTTCCTCACGCTCGGCTACGTCTACAACGTGGCGCCGAAGGACGGCACCGTCATCGGCATCGGCGCGCCGACCGCCCCGCTGGACGAGAAGGTCGGCGCGCAGGGCGTGCGCTTCAAGAGCGCCGAGTTCAACTGGATCGGCCGCATCGACTCGCTGGTGAACATGGTGTTCCTCTGGCACACCTCGCCGGTGAAGACGTTCGCGGACGCACTGAAGACCGAGTCGAAACTGTCCGGCACCGGCGTGGGCTCCACGGTCTCGGTCTATCCGACCGTGACCAACAACGTGCTCGGCACCAGGTTCAAGCTGATCATGGGCTACAAGGGCTCCAACGAAGCCCAGCTCGCCGTCGAGCGCGGCGAGGTCGAGGGGCATTCGACATCCTGGACCGCGGTGAAGGTCGCGCATCCGGACTGGCGGCCGGACAAGAAGATCAACATCGTCGTGCAGTACGCGCTGAAGCGGCATCCGGAGATGTCCGACGTGCCGACCGTGATCGAATTCGCCAGGACCGACGAGCAACGCCAGGTTCTTCGCGCGGTGATGAACGCAACCGAAATCGGCACCGCGTTCTTCACCACGCCCGGCGCGCCGGCCGATCGCGTCGAGGCACTGCGCCGCGCCTTCGACGCCACCATGAAGGACCCGGAATTTCTCGCCGAGGCCGTGCGCACCAAGCTCACGCTCGGGCCCCTCCCCGGCGAGGAGCTGCAGAAGCTGGTCAACGAGGTGACCAGCCTCTCGCCTGAGATGATCGAGAAGGTGAAGGCCGCCAATACGATGCCCAAATAGGCGTCGCGCTCACACCGCGGCGATCGCCTCGATCTCCAGCAGGAAGTTTGGATTGGCCAGCCCCCGCAGGATGCACAGCGTGCTGCCCGGCGGATGCTTGCCGAAATAGTCGAACAGGATTGCGCGCGCCTTCGGCACGTCGTGCGGATTGCAGATATAGATCGTGACCTTGGTGACGTCGGACAGCTTCGCGCCGCCCGCCGCCAGCGCGTTCTTCAGGTTTTTCATCACCATCTTGGTCTGCGCCTCGAAACTGTCCGGCGGCAGCACCTTGCCGTCGACGTCGGCCGCGACCTGTCCGGCACAGAACACGAGCTTCTTCGCACCCTCGACCGTCACCACATGCGCGTAGTTCGTGAACGGCTTCGAGATCGTCTTCGGATTGGTCCTTACGATTTTGGCCACAACGTTCCTCCCTGGCTTTATTGCTTCGGCGCCATCGGATCATGGCCGGTGAGCCTGGCAAGCTCCGCCTGGCGCCCCATCTCGGCCCGCATATAGGCCGCAAAGTTCGCCGGCGTGTTGGACGCGGCATCCGGGATCGTCATGCCAAGCGCCTCCATCCGGATCTTGAACAGGTCGGAGTGAATCGACTCGTTGAGCACCTTCAACAGCGAGGCTACGACCGGCTGTGGCAGCCTGGCAGGCCCGACCAGCCCGACAAAGCCGCTGTGGTTGAAATTGCGATAGCCGAGTTCTTCCATGGTCGGCACGTCCGGCCAGGCAGCAATGCGCTTTGCGCCTGCAACCGCGAGCGGCCGCACCCTGCCGCCGTCGACCAGCGGCTTCGCCGCCGAGAAGAACGTGAAGGTGCCCTGCACGGCGCCGGTCACCACCGCGCCGGCCGCCTCTCCCGAGCCGCGATACGGCACGTCGACGATCTTCGTGCCTGCCGTGTGATTGAGCTGCGTCATCGAGATGGCCGGAGAGGTCGCCGGACCCGACGTGCCGAAGCTGATCTTGTTGGGATTGGCCTTGGCGTCGTCGATCAGCTCCTTGAGCGATTTGTAGGTCAGCCCCGCATTGACGATCAGCACCAGCGGCGGGCCGTCGGCGATCTTGCCGATCAGCGTGAAGTCGTCGACCGCGTTGTAGGGCACCTTGATGTAGTGCAGGTTCTGCACGTCGGCGAGCGCGTTGACCAGAAGCGTATAGCCGTCGGGCTCGGACCGCAGCACATGCGTCGCACCGACGACGCCGGAGCCGCCGGTCTTGTTCTCGACGACGATATTGCCGCCGAGCTTCTCCTGCATGATCGGCGCGAGCACGCGGGCCGGCACGTCGGTGAGCCCACCCGGCGCGAACGGCACGACGAACGAGATCGGCCGGTTCGGATAGTTCTGCGCCTGCGCGGAGAGGAGACCGAACGCCGTCAGCCCCAGCGCAACCATCCAAGTCCGAGTTCGCATCGAGCCCTCCTCCGCCGTGTTTCGAAAGATCATATCCGCAAGCACATCGCATGCCAGAGGTCTCGCTGCCGCACATTGCGGCATTGCAAAACCGCATGCGATGTTAGGATCGCCGGTGACGGAGAACGAAGAAATGGCAGACCCCGCTCGAGCCGCGCGCATCCTGATCCGCGGCGGCCGCATCTACGATCACGACGGCGACGTGCACCAGCCGGCCGTGGCGGACCTTCTGGTGTCCGCGGGACGCATCGAGCGGATCGCACCGCGCCTCGACGCCCCGCCCGGCGCCGAAGTCATCGATGCCGCGAACAAGCTCGTCGTCCCGGGCTTCGTCAACGCGCACTATCACTCGCACGACGTGCTGATGAAGGGCCTGTTCGAGGAACTGCCGTTCGACATATGGACCAGCTACACCGGTGCCTCCGCCTACGGCCCGCGCTCGCACCGCGAAACCCGCATCCGCACGCTGATCGGCGCAGCCGAGATGCTGCGCAACGGCATCACCACGGTGCAGGACTTCCTCACCGTCTATCCGGCCGACGAAGCCTATGTCGATACCGTGCTCGCGGCCTATGAAGAGGCCGGCATCCGCGTCAACTTCGCCATCGCCGCCCGCGACCGCACGCAGCTCGACATCGCCCCGCTGATGGCGAAAGACCTGCCCGAAGCGATCCGCAGCCGCATTTTCGGCGGCCCCGGCCGCACCGCGCAGCAGGAGCTGGATTTCGTCGCCGGCCAGATCAAGCGGCTCGGGATGAACCCAAAGCCGCTGATCACCTGGGCGCTGGCGCCGTCGGCGCCGCAGCGCTGCACGCCGGAACTGCTCGAAGGGCTTGCCGCGCTGTCGCGCGATCACAAGCTGCCGGTGTTCACCCATGTCTACGAGACACGGCCGCAGGCCGCGGCCGCCCGCGTGCAGTCGGTTTCGCTGCTCGACCTGCTCCAGAAGGCCGGACTGCTGAACGAGCGGCTCAACCTCGTGCACGGCGTCTGGCTGTCGGCGGGCGACATCGAAATGCTGGCGGAGGCCCGCGCCCGCGTGGTGCACAACCCGATGAGCAACCTCAAGCTCAAGAGCGGGGCGGCGCCGATCCTCGATCTGCACCGCGCAGGCGTCGAGGTGGCGCTCGGCTGCGACAACTACAGTTGCGCGGAGACGCAGAACATCTTCGTCGCCATGCGCATGCTGTGCCTGCTCCCGGCCATCACCAGTCCCGAGCCGCACCCGGTCACCGCCGCGCTTGCGCTGCGTTCCGCGACGCTCACCGGCGCCAGGGCGGTTGCGATGGAGGGCCAGATCGGCGCGCTGAAGTCCGGCATGGCGGCGGACCTGATGGTCCTCGATCTCAACGAGCCGGCGTTCGTGCCGCTCAACAGCGCAGCACGGCAGATCGTGTTCTCCGAGTCCGGTGCCGCGGTCGACACCGTGCTGGTCGCCGGTCGTCCGGTCGTGCGCGGCCACAAGCTTCTCACCGTCGACGAGGCCGCACTTGCCGCCGAAGCGGCCGAGATTTCGCCGGGCTTCCGCAAGGAGGTCGAAGCGCACGTCAAGCGCACCGCCGATCTCGTTGCCCCGCTGCTCGAGGGCAACCGCGCCGCGTGGAAAACACAGCTTGGCGTCGCGCGCTTCGTCGGCGGACCGAAGGATTCCTGAATTGGCGTTTCACCCGGGTTTGCGGCTGCACAGGTCGAGCGCCATCGCGAGATAGATTTTCGCAGCCGTCACGCAGTCCTCGACCAGCACATGCTCGCCGAAGGCGTGCATGGACGAAGCGTTCCGCGCATCGGGATGCATGCGCCCGCCCGGCCCGAACGCCACGCACGGCACGCCATAAGCCGTCAGATGAACGGCATCGGCACCGGGCCGCCGGATGATCGAAGGTGGGCGGCCGCCCGTGACATCCTGCTGGGCCGCTCCCAGCGCCTCGATCACCGGCAGCTTTTCGTCCAGCAGCACCGGCGGATCGGTGACATAGAGGTGCAGCTTCGGCTCCTCGATGCCTTTCCTGCCGGCAAAACCTTGCAGCACTTTTCGCAGATCGCGCTTCACGCTCTCCACGGTCTGGCCGGGCACGGTGCGGATATCGAGATAGAGACTGCACTCGTACGGATTGCGCGACAGCCGCCATGGCGCGCCGCCGCGAATGGCCGCGACCGTCACGTTCGGCCGCTCACCCATGAAGATATGCGCCGCCTGGTAGTCTTTCGCCCATTGGGCGATGTCGGCCTGCAACTCGTGCATGACCGCGATGGCGTTGGTCACGTTCGGCCGGTTGGTGTGCGCCGAATGCGCCACCGTGCCGCCGACCGTGATGCGCAGCCAGATGCAGCCCATGTTGGCAACCGAGATGCGAAGCCCGGTCGGCTCGGCGAGCAGCGCGAAATCGGCGGTCACGCCATGCGTCACCAGATGCCGCGAGCCGATGCCGTAGCCGGAATATTCGACGCCCTGGAATTCCTCGATGGCGGTCTTCTCGATCTCGCCCGCGACGCCGCCAAAGGAGATGTCGCCCGCGAGTTCGATGCCGGCCCGGGCAATTGCCTCGATCGCGATCAGCGCGGAGGCAAGCCCGCTCTTCATGTTGTTGGAGCCGAGCCCCCACACCCAGCCGTCGCGATACACGGCCTTGGGCTGAAAACCCGCGCCCGCATCGCGCAGGTGCTCCTCCCGCCCGGAATACGACGTATCCATGTGGCCGGTGAACAGGAGGTTGAGCCCGTCGCCGCGCCCGCGCCGGAGGCCTGTCGCGTTGGGACGATTGGCGTCGACCAGCGGCAGGTCGGTATCCATGCCGGACCGGCGCATCCGCTCGACGAGATACTGCGCGACGCCGATCTCCTGGCCGGTCGGGCTTGCAATATCGACGAGGTCCATCAGCAGAGTGCGGACGTTTTCGGCGCCGATATGGACGGCCGCCCTGGCAAAGTCGGGATGAGCCATTGTCTGCTACTGCGCCTTCAAGCCCGATGCACGGACGATCGGCCACCACCGATCGATCTCCGCCTTGTGATAGGCGGTGAGCGCCTGCGGTGTCCTCTGATCCGCCGGAAACGGATCGTGGCCGATATCCGAGAGCCGCTTGCTCACAATCGGATCGGCGAGCGCACGGTTTATCGCGGCGTTCAGTTTTGCGACGACCTCCTTCGGCGTGCCCTTGGGCGCCCACATCGCATGCCAGTAGGCAACGTAAAGCCCCGGCGTTCCCGACTCGTCGGCCGAAGGCACGTCAGGGAGCGCCTGCCAGCGCGTCTTCGACATCACCGCATAGGCCTTCACCGTACCGGCGCGCACCGGGCCGAGCGCGTTGGCCGCCTGATCTAACATCACGTCGAGTTGGCCGGCCGCCATGTCCTGGATTGCGGGTCCGCCGCCGCGATAGGGCACGAAGCGGAACGTCGTTCCAGTCTCCTTCTGGAAATAGATCGAGGCAACCTGCGCGCCGCCCGCAGCTCCAACCGTGCCCGCCGTAGCCTTGTCGGGATTGGCTTTGAGCCAGGCGATCAGGTCCTTGATGTCTTTCGCGGGAAAATCCTTGCGCGCGATGATGAGCTGCGGCGTGATGGTGAGAAGCCCGATCGGCTCCATTTCCTGCACGTCGTAATTGAGCGAATAGGTCACCGGGTTGACGACGTGCGTGCTCCACTGCCCGATCACCACGGTGTAGCCGTCAGGATCCGACCGCGCGACCCGGCCGACGCCGAGATTGCCACCAGCCCCCGCCATATTCTCGATCACCACCGGCTGGCCGAGTGCCTCGCGCATCGGCTCGGCAATCACGCGGGCGATGCTGTCGAGCGGCCCGCCCGCCGGAAACGGCGCGATCAGCGTGATCGGACGCGACGGCCAGGTCTGCGAGCCTGAGGTCTGCGCACCGGCGTCCGGCACGCCCGCTGCAACAGCAGCGAGCATCGCGGCAACAATCCATTTCCTCATGTCACCTCTCCCGTTTAGCGCTGGCGATTTGCCCTACCCGCGTCCACGCGTCCATGCCAATGGTAGCCTACAAGCAAAGCCCATGCCTTTGGGAGTCGTCGGGAGCGCGGAATGGCGGTGCGAAGCGGACAGGAATTCACCGAAGGGCTGAGACGCGCACCGCGCGAGGTCTGGGCCGCGGGCCGGCGTATTGCCGACGTCACCACCGACCCGATGTTCGCCCGTGCCGTGCGCTCGATCGCCGAACTGTACGATCTGCAGGTCTCGCCCGCCCACCGCGAGGCCATGACCATGCGCGAGGACGGCGGAGAACACGGCGCGTCATTCCTCATTCCGCGCTCGCGCGAGGATCTCGCCAAACGCAGGCTGTCCATGCAGGTCTGGGCCGAGGCGACCTTCGGCATGGTCGGCCGCTCGCCCGACTATCTCAACACCACGCTGATGACCTGGGCCGAGGGCGCGGACTTTTTCGCCCAGCGCGGACCGCAGTTCGCCGACAACGTCCGCAACTATTACAAGCTCTGCCGCGACAAGGACCTGTTCCTCACCCACGCCATCGTCAATCCGCAGACCGACCGCTCGAAGGGCTCGCACCAGCAGGGCGATGAATACGCGCATCTCGGCGTGGTCGAGGAGACCAAGGACGGCCTGATCGTCCGCGGCGCGAAGATGCTCGCGACGCACGGTCCGACCGCCGACGAGATCCTGGTCTATCCGCAGCCGGGCAATCGGGAGGGCGAGGAGAAATACATGCTCGCCTTCGGCATCTCCTGCGCGGCGAAAGGGTTGAAATTTATCTGCCGCGAGCCGTTCGACGACGGCCGGCAATCGCTGTGGGACCATCCGCTCGGCGCGCGCTTCGAGGAGCCCGACGCCGTCTGCGTGTTCGACGACGTGCTGATCCCGTGGGACCGCGTGTTTCTCTATGGCGACGTGGCGATGGGCAACGCGCTGTTCAAGCAGGCCTCGATCCGCAACCACACCGGGCATCAGACCGCGGTGCGCGGGCTCGCCAAGTGCCAGCTCATGACCGGCATCGTCATCGCGCTGACCCGCACCGTGAAGTCCGACGGCTTCCTGCATGTGCAGGAGCAGCTCGGCGAACTGCTCGGCTATCTGCAGATGATCGAGGCGGCGATCGTGCTGTCCGAGCAGAAGGCCGAGCCCACCGGCCGCGGCGCGATCCGTCCCGCCTACGCGCCGCTGCAGGCGCTGCGCTACCACCTGCCGAAATGGTACGAGCGCATGGTGCAGGTGACGCAGACGCTTGCCGCCGGCGGCCTGCTGATCAGCCCGACCGAAGCAGACCTGCGCTCCGAAATCGGCCCCGACATCGCGCGCTACTACAAGGGCGCCGGCGTCGAAGCCGAAGAGCGCATCCGGCTCTACAAGCTTGCGTGGGACGCGACCGGCACGCAGTTCGGCCAGCGCATGCTGCAATACGAGCGCTACTACGCCGGCGATCCGGTGCGTCTTGCGGCTTCCTACTACAATGACTCCGATATCGGCCCGTTGCTCGACATGGTGAAGCGCGCTCTTGCGACGAGCTAGCGCCGCAATGTTCCGGCCTGGCGTGTGGCGGATTGACGCCGCAAAGCCGCATGTCCGCCGGAAACATCGATAGCCAGCACCACCCCCAGCCGATATGGTCGAGTCGGGGAAGGACTCAACATTGAACTCGGAGTGACAAGAAGATGACTCAATCAGGCGGATCGATACGGAGAGTTCTCTCCCGCACTCTCGCGACCGGCGCGCTGCTCGGTCTTTACGTACTCGGCACAGTCGCCGCGACCGGCGTCGTGATGACCGCGGGCACGTCTTCGGCGATGGCCCAGCGCGGTCGTGGACGAGGCGGCGGTGGACGCGGGCGTGGGCGCGGCCGGGGATATTATGGCGGCGCAGCTGTCGGAGCGGGCATCGCTGCCGGCATTGTCGGCGGCGCGATCATCGCCGATCAGGCCCGGCGATCCAACGCCGAGGAATACTGCATGAGCCGCTTCCGGTCATACAACCCGAACACCGGAACCTACATCACCAGCAGGGGCGAGGAACGTCCCTGCCCGTAGACCGGGCTCGCGGCTTCAACAGGAAAGAAGGCTCCGGCGAACATCGCCGGAGCCTTCGGCATTTCCGGCTCTACTGCGGCGCAGGACTTAGTCCGGACCTGGCGTCGGCTTGAACCGCTTCGCGCCGGCGATGGCGCCGAGCGCTGCGGCCGCCACTTCGCGGTCCTGTTCGCCGGTGCCGGAGCCGACCCCGATCCCGCCGACCACATGGCCGTCGACGATCACCGGCAACCCACCGAACAGGTTGATGCGCCTGCCGTCGGTGCCGATGGCGAGCTTGATCTCCAGCGCCGGCGCGATGCCGCCGGTCGGAATGCCGTAGGCCGCCGAGGTCTGCGCCTTGCGCAACGCGGTCTCGAACGACAGCGCGAACGCGCCGTCCATCCGCGCCATCGTCAGGAGGTGCCCGCCGGAATCGACGATGCAGATGCATTGCGGCACGTTCATCTCGCGCGCCTTGGCAACCGCCGCGGCGAGAAGTTTCTGCGCTCCCTCGTAGGTGAGCTTCATGGATGGTGCCGTGTCTGTCATTCTCTTTACCCCTCTGGCCTTGAAACCTGCTGCACGTGATAGCCCGCGACCTTCTGGTAGCGCTCGAAGATCGCCTTCATCTCGTCCTGGCTGATGACATCCTCCAGACGATCGAAGCGCTTGCCGCCGGTGCGCTGCTCCACCGCATCGAGAATGGCGTTGGGCGGGGCGGTGCGGTTTTGCACGACGATCTTGCTCGTCACCGGCAGCCGCGCTTCCTCATAGGCCTTCAGCGCCGCGACCGGATCGGCCTCGCTGTCGAGCAACCGCGCCAGCGCCGCGGCATCGAGGATCGCCTGCGCGCCGCCGTTGCCGCCCTGCGGATACATCGGATGCGCCGCGTCCCCGAGCAGCGTCACGCGATCGAAGCTCCAGCGCGGCAGCGGGTCGCGGTCGACCATCGGATAGGACAGGATCTGCTGCGCGTTCCGGATCAGCGCCGGCACGTCCATCCAGTCGAACACCCAGTCCTGATAGGTCGGCAGGAAATCCTCGAGCCGCCCCGGCTTGTTCCAGTCCACCGGAACCGCCACGTCGCGCTCGATCTCGCAGACCCAGTTGAACAGCGTGTTGCCCTGACCGTCGTAGTTGTTGCGCAGCGGATAGATGATCATGGTCGAGTGCCGCGCGCCGATGCGGGCGATGCTCGCGCCGGTCAGGAACGGCTTGTGCAACGTGACGCCGCGCCAGAGGTTGTAGCCGCGGAACTTGAACGGCCCCTCGTCCGAGTAATACTGGGTCCGCACCGCCGAATGGATGCCGTCGCAGGCGATCAGGATATCGCCCTGCTGGTCCGGCAGTTTCGCGCCGTCCGGAGCCGTGAAATGCGCCGTCACCCGACCGCCGCCCTGCTCGACGCCGGTGCAGCGGTGCCCGGTGACGAAGTTCTCAGGGCCGATCCGCTCGCGCACCGCATCGAGCAGCACCCGTTGCAGATCGGGGCGCAGCAGCGAGATATGCGGCCACTGGTGCCCCGTCGCCTTGCCGAACGGCTCGCGATAGACCATCTGGCCGTGCCGCGTGAAGAAGGCGTAGTCCTGCGGCTGGCAGGATGTCGCAACCAGTTCGTCCTCCAGCCCCAGCGCGCTCAGTTCCTTCATGGCGTGCGCGCCGATATTGATGCCGATGCCGAGCGCCCGCATCTCGGCGGCCGCCTCGAAAACCCGGATGCGGCGGGCCTTTCCCGTCGCGTGGAGGGTCAGCGCCAGCGTCAAACCGCCGATACCGCCGCCTATGACGATGATTTCCATGCCTTATTGGTAGCATGCCGGACCGGGTGTAAAAGCGCCCCGGCCGCGATGCTGGATTGCAAATTGCCGGTGGGGCTCTATCGTGATGGCGGGGACTAAGGCATCGCCCGGCTGGGCGCCGCTCAAGATTGCGAGCAGTGGACGGGACGACCGGCGGCGCGATACGCCGGGGGCATCCGTTACGGATGCGAACCATACCGCACTGTGGCGTTTTGCAACGCCGCGACGGCCAAGCGATGCAGGGAATGGGAAGCGTGCGATGAACAAACCGCATGAAACGCTGGAACGGATCGGCCTTCTGCGCTCGCTCAACGCAGCCGACCGCGCCAAGTTCGAAAAGCGCTGCCAGTGGCGCCATGCCCGCGGCAAGGAATGGCTGCTGGAGCAGAACGACGTCGGCACCGACATCTACTTTCTGACCAGCGGCGTGGTGCGCGTGCTGATCACGCCGTCGCCCGACCGCGAGATCATCCTGGGCGACATCGAGGCCGGCGGCTATTTCGGCGAGATGGCGGCGATCGACGGCCAGCCGCGCTCGGCGGGCATTCTCGCCATCACCGACGCCACCATCGCCTGCATGTCGGCGACCGTGTTCCGCGAGATCATCCACAACCATCCCGATGTCAGCGAGCAACTGCTCCAGCAACTCGTCACGCGCATCCGCGCGCTCGACCAGCGCGTCAACGAGTTCTCGTCGATGCACGTCAAGAACCGGATCTATGCCGAGTTGCTGCGGCGCTCGCGTCCCGATCCCACCGATGAGCGGCGCGCCCTGGTGTCGCCGCCGCCGGTGCATTCCGATATCGCGGCGCGCGTCAGCACGCGGCGCGAAATGGTTGCGAGAGAACTGAAAGCCCTGGAACGCAAGGGACTTTTGTCAAAGCGGCGGGGCGCCTTCGTGATCAACAACGTGCCCGAGCTGATGCAGATGCTGCACAGCGACGACTGATGGTGCGCCCGAACCTCACCAGCCAAGCCTTACCCGCTCAGCCTCACTTGAGATAGTTGCAGGCCACTTCGATCGCCGAGGTGGCTCCGGCCTTGCCGAGGACGGCGACGCCGATGATCAGGCCGTAGAACACCAGCCACAGGCCGGCGACGCCGGTGCCCTTACGGCTTTCGTCCGAAGTCCTGTGATAATGTCCGCGCGTGTCGCTATGCTGCTCGGCAACGTAGGGAGCACCGACAACCGTAAACAGCCCGGTGCGGCCCTTGTCTTGATGATCAGACATCGGATTTCCCCTTCCAATCATTTGAATCGCAATACTGCGGACTGTGGTGCCGCAATGCAGGACGGTGAAGTGCGAAACGGCACAGATCGAAATTTCCCATTTTCGTTCAATATGTTGAGAAGTGGACCGACTTGAACCCGTTCAGCCCCATGCCGCGCGTGCGAACGCTTCTCCGGACTTGAACTCCCGCGCATTTCTCGCCATCTCCTGACCCGATTCCAATCGCCGGGGACAACCGCCCACCATGACCGACACGACCGCTTCGACCATCGATTCCAAACCCGAAAGCCGTGCCTTCGAGGCTGACGTCGCTCGCCTGCTGCACCTGATGGTGCACTCGGTCTATTCCGACAAGGACGTCTTCCTCCGCGAGCTGATTTCCAACGCCGCGGACGCCTGCGAGCGGCTGCGTTACGACGCCATCGCCACGCCCGCCCTCCTCGCCGAAGATCCCAAGTCGCGCATCACCATCACGCTCGACCCCGACAAGCGGGAACTCGCCCTTGAGGACAACGGTATCGGCATGAGCCGCGACGAACTGGTCGATGCGCTCGGCACCATCGCGCGGTCCGGCACCCGGGCGTTCATGGAAAAGCTCGAGGCCAGCAAGGGCGGCGAGAACGCCACGCTGATCGGCCAGTTCGGCGTCGGCTTCTACTCGGCCTTCATGGTGGCCGACCGCGTCGACGTCGTCTCCCGCCGCGCCGGCCAAAGCGAAGCCTGGCGCTGGTCGTCCGACGGCAAGGGCACCTACACGGTGGAACCGGCCGACGCTTCGGCTGCGCCGGCGCGCGGCACCCGCGTCACCCTGCATCTCCTGGAGGACGCCAAGTCATACACCGAGCGCTTCAATATCGAGCGCATCGTGCGGGCGAATTCCGGCCACGTGCCGGTGCCGATTTCCATTGTCGAGAAGCCCGGCGCCGAGCCCGCCGAGCTTGCCGACGGCGTCGCGCTCTGGACCCGCCCGCGCTCCGAGATCAAGCCCGAGGAATACACCGACTTCTACCGCAGCGTCGCCGGCCAGTTCGACGAGCCGGCGATGACGATCCATTTCCGCGCCGAGGGCCGCCACGAGTTCACGACGCTGGCCTTCGTGCCGGCCGCCAAGCCGTTCGACCTGTACGAGCCCGGCCGCAAGAGCCGCATGAAGCTCTACGTCAAGCGCGTGTTCATCACCGCCGACGCCGAGATCGTACCGCACTACCTGCGCTTCGTGCGCGGCATCGTCGATTCCGCCGACCTGCCGCTCAGCCTCTCGCGCGAGATGATCCAGACCAGCCCGATCCTCGGCGCCATCAAGAAGAGCGTCACCGGTCGGGTGCTGGCCGAGCTTGAAAAGCTCGCCGGGAGCGACGCCGAGGCCTACGGCAAGATCTGGGACGTGTTCGGTCCGGTGCTGAAGGAAGGCATCTACGAGGACTATGAGCGAAAGGACGCGCTGCTGGCGCTGGCGCGCTTTCGCACCACCGCGCAGCCTTCGGACGTGCGGCGCAGCCTCAAGGACTATGTCGCGGCGCTGAAACCCAACCAGACCGCGATCTACTACATCGCCGGCGACAACCTCGCCCAGATCGAGGCGTCGCCGCATCTCGAAGGCTTCCGCGCCCGCGGCGTCGAGGTGCTGCTGCTTTCCGACATCGTCGACAGCCTGTGGGTCACCTACAATCCGTCGTTCGACGGCAAGCCGTTCCGCTCGGTGACGCAGGGCGCGGCGGACCTCGCGCTGATCCCGCTGCTCGACGACAAGAAAAAGGAACAGACGCCCGAAAGCAACGAGGCGGTCACCAATTTCATCGCCTTTGTGAAGCTCACGCTGGGCGACGCCGTATCCGACGTGCGCGCCTCCGACCGCCTCACCGACAGCGCGGTCTGCCTGGTCGCACCCGAGGGCGGACCGGACCGCACCCTGGAAAAGCTGCTGGCGGGCTCCGGCCGCGGCATGCCGAGCGCGAAACCGGTGCTGGAGATCAATGCGCGCCACGACCTGATCGTGTCGCTGGCGGGCCTCGGCGACGGCGACAACTCCTTCAAGGAGGACGCCGCGCACCTTCTCTATGACGAAGCCCGCGTGCTCGACGGCGAGCGCCCGGCCGACGCCAAGGCGTTTTCCGCGCGGCTCGCGCGGCTGATGGGACGCGGATTGGGCAAATCCGCTTAAGCCCACCGGCAGGGACATCCGCGGCGCGCCACTGTGCAAGTGGCGGCGGAATAAAGTAGCGTCCTCCGAACGAACAATTTGGAGGAAACGTGAGCACGGACGCCCTGCTGGTCGGCAGCATTCCACTCGACACCGTCGAGGAGGTGTTTCGCGATTTCGGCGGCCCGCTCGGCGCGTCGCTCAAGACCATGCCCGACGGCGAGGTCGGCCCGCGGCGGCATTGGATCAGCCGCATCCACTATCAGGTGCTGGCCGGCCATCCCGAGCTTGAGGCGGTGCGCCATCCCGCTCCCGACGAGAGTGGCGTCGAGCGCCAGTTCCCGCGCAATGCCGGCGACAGCTGGCTGTTCAAGGTCAGGGACGGTGTGGAGCGCGTGCGGTTCGGCGATCCTGGCTGGCGCATCGGCTATGCGCGCGATGCGGTCAACTCGTACTTCGTGTTCAAGACGTTGCGCGACAAGGGTGCGCTCGCGAAGCATCTGCGCTTCCAGGTGTCGCTCGCCTCGGTCAACAGCGCCCTGCCGCCGCGGATCTTCCCGAACCACGCCGACATCGCCAAAACCCGGCCGGGCTTCACCGAGGCGATGGCCGCCGAAGCCGCCATGATCTGCCGGAAGATCCCGCACGACGATCTCGCCATCCAGTGGGACTGCTCGACCGAGGTGCAGGACGTTTACGGCGCGGTGCAGGGCTTTTCCGCCGATGGCGCAATCGAGCGCAACATCGCGCAGTTCCGCACGCTGTCGGCGCGCATCCCCGAAGCGGTGCAGCTCGGCTATCACTTCTGCTTCGGGACGCTGGGCGGCTGGCCGCGCTTTGCGCCGGCCGATCTCTCCGCGACGGTCGAGCTCGCGAACGCCACCGTCGATGCCTCCGGCCGCCGGGTCGACTGGATTCACATTCCGGTTCTGCCGGACGTCGGAGAACCCTTCTTCGCGCCGCTGAAGAACCTGAAGCCGAAGGGCGCGCGGGTCTATCTCGGCGTGGTCCATCACATGAGCGGCTTCAGGGAGCGCATCGCTCACGCCCGCAAGTTCCTGCCGGACTTCGGGGTGGCCGGCTATTGCGGCTTCGGCCGCGTGCCGCCCGCGGAATTGCCGGGCGTGCTGAAAGACCATCAACAGGCGATCGAGGCCGTGCGTTAGATGCGGCCCATCGCGCCATAGGCCGGCCGCAGAGACGTCATGGCCTAAGGCCGGGCGGTGTCGGAAATGTATTGCAGACCGACGTGGTCTGCCTTCCGCCACACCACCCGCGCCGTCTTGCGGACGTTGCCGATCACGACGTCAACGACCGTTGGCAGCTCGACATCCTGCGCCAGCTTGAGCCGGGTGCCGCCTTCCGAGATGTCCCAGACCGCGCAGATGATCGGCGCGCGCCCGTCGCACGGATCGAGCTTCAGAACGAAGTTAACGACGCGTTGGCGCGGTTCGGAACGCCGGTCGAGGAAGTAGGACTGCGCAAACAGATCCATGGGCGCAGCCAAACTACAGCCGGAAAATGACGAATTGCTCAAGGCAGCCGCGCCGGCATTGCGACACTTTTTAGTCGAAGTGCGGCGAACCGGGACCGCCCTACTCCATCGAAATTCCTGCCGCCCGGATCGGTGCGCCGTTCTTGGCGATCTCGGTTTCGGTGAACTTGCGCAGATACTCGGTCGAGCGGCGGTCGGGCGCGGCCACCAGCGAGCCGGACTTCAGAAGCTGCTCCCGCACCGACGGCGTGTCGATCGCCTCGACGGTTGCGTCGCGCAGCCGCTTGATCACCGGCGCAGGCGTTCCCTTCGGCACGAAGAAGCCGAACCAGGTCGACGCCTCGAACTCCCTGAAGCCCTGCTCCCAGGTGCTCGGCAGGTTCGGCAGCATCGGCGCGCGGTCCTTGGTCATCACCGCCACCGCCTTGATGACGCCGCTCTCGATCTGCGGCACCGCGGTGCCGGTCAGCGTGCAGAAATAATCGATGCGCCCGCCGATCAGGTCCTGCATCGCAGGTCCCCCGCCGCGATACGGCACATGCGTGATGTTGACGCCGATCGCCGCGTTGAACAGCGCGCAGTCGATGAAGCCCGTGGAGCCCGCCCCCGCCGAGCCGAACTGCATTTTTCCCTGGTTCGACCTGGCGTAGGCGATGAACTCCTGCAGGCCGTTCACCGGCAGATTCGGGCGCGCCACCATCACGGTCGGCTGATCGGCGACCAGCACCACCGGCTCGAGATCGGTCATCAGATTGTAGAGCGGCGTCTTGTAGAGCGTCTGGTTGATCGCGTCGGCGCGGCTGCCGAGCACGAACTGGTAGCCGTCGGGCGGCGACTTCGCCACGCGCGCCGAGCCCATCATGCCGCCCGCGCCGCCGACATTCTCGACGACCACCTGCTGGCCGAGCGTCTCCGAAAGCCTGCGCGCGACGATGCGGCCGAGCACGTCGGTGCCGCCGCCCGGCGCGAACGGCACCACCATCGTGACCGCGCGCGCCGGCCAGTTCTGCGCCGGCGAAGGTGTGCCGGACTGCGACACCATCAGGATTGCGAAAGCCGCCGCACGAAGAAACCGCATCCTCGTCCTCCCCGCAGGTACCGAAGCCGTCCCGAAGCATACCGGTTCCACCGCCAAGCCGAACCGGGATTGTCCGGCCGCCGTGCCGCAGGCATCCGCTCCATGCCTGCGTCAGAAGACGCGGCTAAGCGTCGGGGATTCCCCGACATTTTCAGTCTTTGGCAATCGTCGTCCGCTACCCCGCGAAGGCCGGGACATGGTCTGAGCCCCGGCGCTGACTGGGAAGCTCCGGCCTTCGGGCCGGAGCTTCTTGTTCCCACGGCCATCGAACTCCAGGCCGGGAACGCCGCGCCGGCTCCGGTTGGACGCTGCACGCCCGCACGGGATATGGGACACTGATCAGATTCCAGCGACCGGCCGTTCAGCAACGGTTCAACCGCGCGATCGATGCTGTCACGCCTCGATCGAAACACTGTCCGGATGGTTCACGCGCCCGTGAAGTTCGCCGCCTTATTTGCCGCGCTCCGCGCCAGGGGCCGCTCGCTCCGGCTGCGACTCGTCGGTCTCGTGGCCGCGGCGCTGATTCCGGCACTGCTGTTCGGCGGCTGGCTCACGCTGCACTCGGCGCAATCGGAGCGCGCGCTGATCGAGCGCAATGCCGACAACAAGGTCAAGGAGATCACGGTCGACATCGAGCACGAGATCGCCACCGCCACCGCGATGCTGACCGCGCTCGCAAGCTCGCACTTCCTGCAGACCGGCGACTATGCGGGATTTCACCGCCAGACCGTCGAAGTGAGCCAGCAGCTCAACGTGCGCATCGTGCTGCGCGACGCCGAGACCGGCCAGCAGATCGTCAACGCCTCGGTCAACTGGGGCGAGCCGCTTTCGCAAAACATCGCCCCCGAATCGTACAATGCCATGCAGGAGGCGCTGAAGACCGGCAAGGCGACCATCTCCAACGTGTTCTACGGCGCCAACGCCAACAGCTTCTTCGTCACCGCAGGCATCCCGGTGAGCCGCGGCAACCGCATCGCCTACTATCTGATGGTCGCCATCCCGGTCGATACCTTCGCCGATTCGCTGAAGAACAGCGGCCTGCCGGCGCAGTGGATCGTCGCGATGATCGATCGCGTCAACAGCATCATCGCGCGCTCGGAACGCCAGAGCGAATATGCCGGCACCCGCGTGAATTTCGACTTCATGGGCAAGGCGCCGCAATCCGAGGGCGTGAACGTCGGGCCGAACCGGTTCGGCGAGGAGCACCGCTGGAGCTGGCGCCGCTCGGCGATGACCGGCTGGATCGTGGCGGTGGGCATGCCGACCAGCGTCCTCAACGCGCCGCGAAACAGTGCGCTCGCCACCTATGCTGCGGCGAGCAGCACCCTGTTCGTGCTCTCGCTGGCGCTGACCTACTTGCTGTCCGGCTATCTCCCCCACTCGATCGGCGCGCTCGGCATCGACCGCACGCCGACCAAGGAGGAATTCCGCATCCTGTTCGAGTCCGCGCCCAACGGCGTGCTGGTGGTGGACGAGAAGCGGCGCATCGTGCTGGCCAACGAAAGGCTCGATCAGAAGTTCGGCTACGAGCGGGCCGAGCTGATCGGCAAGCCGGCCCGCATCCTGTTCCCCGAGCGGTTCTGGGACCCAGCGAACGAGGCCGCGAACCATGCCATCGTCAGTCTCAAGCCGCCGCAGGCCGCGGACGACCGCCACACATGCTGCCGCCGCAAGGACGGCGGCGAATTCCCGGTCGAGATCCTGATCAACCCGATCGCGACGCGGGCCGGGCGCTTCGCCATCGTCACCATCATCGACGTGACGCCGCGGGTGCAGGCCGCCGAACGGCTGTCGGCGGCGGTGTCCGAGCGCGACGAGCTTCGCCGCCGGCTGATGCAGGCCCAGGAAGAGGAGCGGGTGAGGCTTGCCCGCGAGTTGCACGACCAGACCGGCCAGACGCTGACCGCCGCGATGCTCGAGCTGAAGGGGCTCGAAATCCAGTACACCGAGGCGGGCCGCACCCGCATCCGCACGCTGCGCCAGCGGATGGAGGAGATCGGCAAGTCGCTGCATCGCATTGCCCGTGAATTGCGGCCCGCCTCGATCGACGAGCTCGGCCTCAACTCCGCGCTTGCCAATTACGTGGCCGAGTGGAGCCAGCAGTTCGGCATCGCCGCCGACTTCCATCGCGGCGACATCGACCTCGACACCCTGACCGACGAAAAGCGAACCGCGATTTACCGCATCGTCCAGGAAGCGCTGACCAACGTTGCGAAGCACGCCCGCGGGGCGACCTCGGTCAGCGTGCTGGTCGGCCGCTCCGGCTCCACGCTTCAGCTCACCATCGAAGACAACGGCGGCGGCTACGATGTCGCTGCGCCCGGCGGCGCCGGCGGCACGCATGGCAACTTGCCCGGCCGCCGCGGGCTGGGCGTCGCCGGCATGCGCGAGCGGCTGGCGCTGATCGGCGGCGAGCTTGAAATCGAATCCTCCACGGGCGTCGGCACCGCCGTGTTCGCCCGCATCCCACTCGACATTGCGAGGCTCACGGCGTGACGGACAAATCGCGAATTGCACTCTGCGACGATCACCCGATCGTGCTCGCCGGCCTGCACAACCTGATCGCGTCCGAGCCGGACTTCGAGATGGTCGGCACCGCGACCAACGGCATGAGCGCGCTGAAGCTGATCGTCGACAAGCTGCCCGACATCGCGCTGATCGACATTTCCATGCCGGAGTTGAACGGCATCGCGCTGGCGCGGCGGCTCGCGCAGGACGCGCCGTCGGTGCGGGTGATGGTGCTGACCGTGTACGAGGACCGCGCCTTCCTCAAGCAGGCGCTGGACGCCGGCGTGCGCGGCTACCTGCTCAAGCGCTCGGCCGCGGAAAACCTGATCCAGGCGGCGCGCGCCGTCCTCACCGGCGGCATCTATGTCGATCCGGCGATCGCCGACCGCGCGTTCGTCAGCAGTTCGCCGCGGCAGGGCCGCAACGGCGAAAAGTCGCTGATGCCGGCGCTGACCGAGCGCGAGAACGAGGTGCTGAAGCTCACGGCGCTGGGCTTCACCAACAAGGAAACCGCGCGGCGGCTCGACATCGGCGTGAAGTCGGTCGAGACCTACAAGGCGCGCGGGCTGGAAAAGCTTGGCCTCACGACGCGCGCGGAACTCGTCCGCTACGCCGCGGCGCAGGGCTGGCTCGCCAATATCTGAACCGAATCTGAACGCGGCGCCGCGGCGGCCGGGAACCTGCGAGCATTGTGTCGCGGCACTGTTGCGAGTTCCAACTTGTCTGGGCGGAGGCCATGCAGTCTAATTTCTGAGTCGTCGTGGGGACGGCGTGCGAATGGGGGGACGACATGCGCACGATTACGACAGCGTTGGCGTTCAGCAGTGCTTTCGCCTGTGCCGCTTATGCCAAGCCGGCTTCGGTCCCGGAAACGGGCCGCGCACCGATCCAGATCCAGAGCCGCGACATTGTCGCCGAAACCGACCTCTATTGCATGACGCTTGCCATCTACTTCGAGGGCGGCTCGACCTACGAACCCGAAATCGGCCAGCGGCATATCGCGCGCGTCATCACCGAGCGGGCCAAGGCGGATCGCTCCTACTGGGGCGGGAAAACGATTTGCGGCGTCGTCTTCTACAAGCGCAAAGGCGTGTGCCAGTTTTCCTTCGCCTGCCTGCCGATCGCCCGCCGCACGCCTCGGAAAAACATGCTCTGGCAGGCATCGGAAGCGGTCGCCGTCGACGCGCTCGCCGGCCGCAACGACGATCCGGATGCATCGATCCGCTACTACATGAATGCCGAACTGTCGGCACTCAAGAACGTCTGCGCGTTCAGAAAGCAGTTCGTGCGGGTCACCAAGGCCGGCACGCATGAGTTCTTCCGGGAAGCTTCGGCCGAGGAGCGCGCCACGCTCGCCAAGACCAATCCCGAAGCCTGCCGGCGCTACGCGGAGCTGCTGCAGAAGGCAAAGAAGAAGCGGTCGAAGAAGGTGCGGCACGCCAAGCGCGGCCACGCCAAGGCCTACGCTTCACGATAAGCGGCGCGTTCCCTTTCGAACGGTTTGCAGTCGCGGTCAAAAGCGGCCTCCCGGAAACCCCGGGGCCATGTCAGCTTTGACTCAAATCTGACGTTAATACGCTGCGACCGAACCTCCGCTTTTTTGGATCTCAAAAACTTTTTTTGGCACGCGCTCGCGCGTTAAAGCGTTCAGCGAAGCAACTGCGGTTGACGGAACTCACCGCCGGATTTGCAACGGGAACAACCGGCCACGGCCTCGATGTGGACAAGCCATCTCGCCGCGCGGTGTCATGGTGTGGTGAGAAGCATCCAGATACCGACTTCACGTGTTCAAAATATCGCAGTGGCAGGATCTTTCCGACGTCTGATTCCCACGCTCAACGACTTGCGCAATAGTTGATTCGGTTCAACTGACATTTGACATTGAGAAGGGGCACTGTGATGCGTCGTC
>Ga0247825_10000217_pt1 | contig 34693 bp, 36 predicted proteins | sample 13C_Vanillin_Day_FD_194413 | JGI IMG/M metagenome (GOLD analysis project Ga0247825, IMG submission 194413) | Soil microbial communities from agricultural site in Penn Yan, New York, United States - 13C_Vanillin_Day48 | ecosystem: Environmental > Terrestrial > Soil > Agricultural land | place... | reverse complement strand
GTCTTCATGGGCATGGGCTCGCCCATGCCCATGAAGACGACGTTGGAGATGATGCGCTCCGCTCTCGAGGGATTTCCTAATTCTCTGTTCGCGACCCAAAGCTGGCCAATGATTTCCGGAATGGTCAGGTTGCGGTTGAAGCCCTGCTTGCCGGTGGCGCAGAACGAGCAGTCGAGCACGCATCCCGCCTGGCTCGAGACGCATAGCGTGGCGCGCCCCGTCTCGGGAATGAACACCGACTCCACCGCGTTCGCCCCGTCGACCTTGACCAGCCATTTGCGGGTACCGTCTTCGGCCGGCGTGTCGCCGACGATCTGCGGCGCTTCGACGCAGGCAACGTGCGCAAGCTTGTCGCGCAGCGCCACCGCAAGGTCGCTCATGCGCGCGAAATCGGCCACGCCCATCTGGTGGATCCAGCGCAGCACCTGGCGGGCGCGGAACGGCTTCTCGCCCAGCCCTTCGAAAAAGCCGGCCAGCCCGTCCGCGTCCAGACCGAGCAGGTTCTGCTTCACCGGGAAAAAACCTCGCAAGCGGGGAAAAAGTAGGCGATTTCGGTTCTGGCCGTGTCCGGACCGTCCGAGCCGTGCACCGCGTTGGCGTCGATCGACTCGGCGAAATCGGCCCGGATAGTGCCCTTCGCCGCCTTTTTCGGATCGGTGGCCCCCATCAGCTCACGGTTCTTCGCGATGGCGCTCTCGCCTTCGAGCACCTGCACCAGCACCGGCCCGGAGGTCATGAACTCGACCAGGTCGTTGAAGAACGGCCGTCCGCGATGCACCGCGTAGAACCCCTCAGCCTCGGTGCGCGACAGGAACATCATGCGCGCCGCGATCACCCGCAAGCCGGCGCCTTCGAAGCGCGCGAGAATCTGGCCGATGACGTTCTTCTTGACCGCGTCGGGCTTGATGATGGAGAGCGTGCGCTCGAGCGCCATTTGCCTGCGTCCTTGGAAAAATTTCGTCATTCTAGCAAAGGGTTACAGCGAAATCAGGGACAGACCACGATTTCCGCGGCGGGGCTAGCGGGAAAACGTGGTCTGTCCCTGTTTTCTGAGGCGCTGCCAGAGGTAGATCGGCACGCCGATCGCCAGGCCGATCAGGTCGGTGATCGACCCTGGATGGAGCAGGCAGAGGGCGGCGCCGAACATCAGAACACGTAGCGGCATCGCGAGCCGCCCGCCGAACCAACCCTCGGTGGAGCTCGCGAGGAACCACACGCCGATCGAGCCGGTGACGGCCGCCTGGATGATGGAAAGGGTCGAGCCTTTCCACAGCAGCACCGGACTGAAATAGAACATGAACGGCACGATGAAGGTGGCGAGACCCATCTTCAGCGCAATCCAGGAGGTCTTCCACGGATCGGCCTGCGCCATGCCGGCGGCGGCGAAAGAAGCGAGCGCGACCGGCGGGGTGATCGAAGACAGCACCGCGAAGTAGAAAATGAAGAAGTGCGCGACCAGCGCCTCGACGCCGATGCGTCCCAGCCCGGGCGCCAGCACCGCTGCGCCGATGGCATAAGCAGCGGTGGTGGGCATGCCCATGCCGAGGATCAGCGCCACCATCGCGACGAACACCATGGCGATGAGCTGGTTCGCCCCTGCGATGCCGAGGATCATCTCCGAAAAGCGCCCACCGATGCCGGTGAGCGCCACCACGCCGACGATGATGCCGGCAACCGCGCACACCGCGACGAGCTGGATGGTGTCGCGCGCCGCGAGGTTCAGACCCTGCAGCGTGCGCCGCCAGCCGAACAGCAGCGCCGGCACCGCGACCAGCGCAATGCCGACGGCGATGCCGGTCCAGGGCCCGAAGCGCTCGGCGGCGATCTGCGAGCCATACACGAGCGTTCCGTAGAACAGCCCGCCGACGGCTACGAGCGCAACGAAGCGCAGCACCAGCGCCGCGAACACCGCCGCAGCCGAATCCGGCGCGGGCTTGAGCGACACGCCGAGGTCGTGGAACAGGCCCGACAGCCACCCGGCCACCAGCGCCGTCAGGATGCCGAGGCCGCCCGCCCGGAACGGCGAATAGCCGCTCATCAATGCCCACACCAGCACCACGATGGGCGAAAAGAGGTAGAGCATCGTCAGCATGCGCTTGACCGGCGGCAGCTCGGCGCGCGTCAGGCCGCGCAGCCCCAGCCGAATGGCGTGGTAGTCGACATGCACCCAGCAGGCGACGTAGAAGAGCAGCGCCGGCAGCACTGCGGCTAGCGCGATCTGGCTGTACGGAATGCCGGTGATCTCGGCCATCAGGAAAGCGCCGGCACCGAGTACCGGGGGAGTGATCTGGCCGCCGGTCGACGAGGTGGCTTCGATGGCGGCGGCAGTGGGCCGGTCGTAGCCCACCTTGCGCATCATGGGGATGGTGACCATCCCCGACGCCACCACGTTGGCGACCGACGAGCCCGAGATGCTGCCGAACAGCGCGCCCGAGGCGACCGCCGCTTTGGCCGGCCCGCCGCGCGCCCAGCCGAACAGCGAATTGCACAGGTCGTTGATGTATTCGCCCACGCCCGAGACCTGGAGGAACGCGGCGAAGCACACGAAGAGAATGATGTACGACGACGAGACCTGGGTCGTCACGCCGAACATCCCGTACTCGCTGTACATGTACGTGAAGACGTGGCCGAAGGCGTAGCCGCGGTGCTGCAGCACGCCCGGCAGCCAAGGCCCGGCAAAGCAATAGAGGAGGAAAACCCCCGCGATGATCACCATCGCGAGGCCCGAGGTGCGCCGGCCGAACTCGAACACCAGCAGCGTGCCGACGAACCCCATGACCACGTCCGCCGCGGTCCATTGCGCCCCGGCACGGAAGAGCAGCCCGTCGATCTCGTAGACCACGTAAGCGCCGCAGGCAATCGAGGCGAGAGCGAGCAGCCAGTCGTACCACGGGACGCCGGCGCCTTTCGGCTTGAACGCCGCGTAAAGGAGAAAGCCGATTGCGCCGCCCCACGCCACGTGGACGGCGCGGAACATCAGCGGCTCGAGCGAATAGACGTTGAGAACGAAGAGGTGGAACAGCGTGAAGCCGACGCACAGCACGGCGACGAGCTGCGCCTCCCAGCGGCGCAGCTCCCGCTTGTTGCCGGCGAACTCCTCCTCGGCCTGCGGAGGACGGACCGCTTCTTCTACAGTTTTTTTCAGGACTATTTCCCGACCAGCTTCGCCGGGATGCTAATGCCCTTCTCCTTGTAATAGCGCACCGCGCCCGGGTGGAAAGGCAGGAAAGTGTTGCGGTCCCAGTTCTTGGCGAGCGTCTCCTTCGCCGCGGCGTGGCCCTTCACCATCTGCGCGTTGTTCTCGAGCACGGCCTTCGTGATCTCGTAGACCAGGTCCTCGGGCAGATCCTTGTGCGCGATGCCGAAGTTGTACACGCCGACGGTCTGGTGGTCCTCGGCGAGCTGCTTGTAGGTGCCCTTCGGAATGGTCGAGTCCGACAGCTCGGGCATCGCCGCCTTCAGCTTCTTGATCTCGTCCGCCGTGAAAGTGAAGAACTGGACGTCGTTGGTGGTCTCGAGCTCCGAATAGGAAGCGATCGGGATGCCGGCGCAGAAGGGGAAGGCGTCGATCAGGCCGTCCTGCAGGTTGGCCGCCATGTCGGAAGCCTGGCCGTTGCGGATGGTGGCATTCACGCCGAGCGTCTTGAACATCAGCGGGAAGTAGGTGCCGCAGGTGCCGGCACGCGGGCCGACGCCGGCGCGCTTGCCACTGAGGTCCTTCACCGCCTTGATGCCCGACTTCTTGAGCGCGACGAAGTGGAAGGGCGTGTCGTACATCGGGAAGGTGGCGCGGATGTTCTGGAACTTCTTGCCCTGCGTCCACCCGTCCTTGCCTTCCCAGGCCTGCAGCGCGACCCCCATGGTGGTCATGCCCAGATCGATCTGGCGGCTGTCGGTGAGGATGATGTTCTGGTTGGGACCCTGGGTCTGCTGGGTGCTGATCTGCGTGCCGACCTTGTCGTTCACCAGGCTGGCCCACACTTGGCCGTAGACGAAGTACGTGCCGCCTACTGAGGCCGTGCCCAGCGTCAGCGTCTTCGGCCAGTTGGCTTTTTGGGCGTAGGCGGTTCCGGCGGCGAGCATCGCCGCGGCTGCAATGCCAGCAATAAGGCGTTTCATCTCGCAATCTCCTCGATCATGAAGCGGGCGAGAATATCAGAGCAATCGCCATTCCGGGATCAGCCCGCGCCCGCGGTATCTAACGTCCACCCCGAGTCCCGGGGCCCAGACGAGCGCGTTGCCGCAGTACAGCAAAGGCAATCGCTCGCGCGCCCAGGACGGCACGCCTGCCTCCTGGAACAGGTTCTTCAGCGTGCGACGCGGGCGGCGCGGGTGCAGCTGCAGCCGTTCGCCGCCGCGACGCAGGCCGATTTCGAAAACACATTCATTGATCCATCTGGACGCGATTCCTTCTCCCGGCTTGAAGCGAAGCTCGCCGCCCAGCTCCGGGATCGGCAGCCGCCGCTCGCCTTTCCACAGGCGAGGCGAGAATGCCGCCCTGGTGCCCTTCGGCTCCTCGAGAAGCGCTCCGCGGTAGGCGCGCATGGCGGTGCCGTCGTGCTCCAGGAGCGTGCGGGCGCCGCCGGAGGTGAGCTGCTTCAGCATCTCCACGAGCTTCGCTTCGCTCGGCGCGTTCAGGCCTCTTTCCTTGAGGAAACTCCTGAGAAGGCCTTCGGCCAGAGATTCCTTTCTGGCAAACAACCTTGCCGCGCGCGCGAGCGAGCGCTTCCACTGCGGGAAGCGCGTCTCGATGAGCGGCCCGAGGCGCAGGCGCACGAAGTTGCGCGTCAGCGACTCGTCGGCGTTGCTTTCATCCTCGATCCATTCCAGGCGGTGCCTTTTCGCGTACTCGAGGATCTCGCGCCGCGACACGTCGAGCAGCGGCCGCACGAGCTCCTTGCGGCCAAAGCGCGACCGCGGCCGCATGCCGCTCGCCCCGCGCAGCCCGGTGCCGCGCAGCAGGTTCATGAGCACCGTCTCGGCCTGGTCATCCAGGTTGTGCGCGAGCGCGATGACCTCGGCCGTCTCTTTCCCCAGGGCTGCATGGCGCGCATCGCGCGCCGCGGCCTCCAGGCCTTTGCCCGACCTTTCCACCCTCACCTTATGGACCGAGAGGGTGATGCGCCATCGCCGGCAAAGCTTGCGGCAGAACGCCGCCCATGCGTCCGCGTTCGCGCTCAGGCCGTGATGCACGTGTACCGCCGACACGTTCGGGCGATCCTTCAGCATGTGAAGCAGGACTACGGAGTCGACGCCGCCCGAGAGCGCTACGGCGGTGCGCTTACTTTTCCGCGACTTCCTTGAACTTGCCATAGCCCATCAGCCGCTCGAGGCGCGTTTCGACCAGCTCTTTGGGCTTCTTGTCCGAAAGCTGCTTCAGCGCCTCGGTGAGCGCCTTGCGCAGCGCCTGCGCCGTGACCTGCGGATCGCGGTGCGCACCGCCGAGCGGCTCGGGCACGATCTTGTCGATCAGGCCGAGCGTCTTCAGGCGGCTCGCGGTGATGCCGAGCGCCTCCGCGGCCTCGGGCGCCATCTCGGCGCTGCGCCACAGGATCGAGGCGCAGCCCTCCGGCGAGATCACCGAATAGGTGGCGTACTGCAGCATGAGCACCACGTCGCCCACGGCAATGGCGAGCGCGCCGCCCGAGCCGCCCTCGCCGATGATGGTGACGATCACCGGCGTGCGCAGGCGCGCCATCTCGAACAGGTTGCGGCCGATCGCCTCGGACTGGCCGCGCTCCTCGGCATCGATTCCCGGGTACGCGCCCGGCGTGTCGACGAAGGTGAACACGGGCAGCTGGAATTTCTCCGCGAGCTGCATGAGGCGCAGCGCCTTGCGGTAGCCCTCGGGCTTGGGCATGCCGAAGTTGCGCAGGATCTTTTCCTTCGTGTCCCGGCCCTTCTGGTGGCCGATCACCACGCACGCCTCGTTGTTGAAGCGCGCGAGCCCGCAGACGATCGACGGGTCGTCGCCGAAATGGCGGTCGCCGTGCAGCTCCTCGAAATGCGTGAACAGCGCCTGCACGTAGTCGAGCGTGTAGGGGCGCTGCGGATGGCGCGCGACCTGCGCCACCTGCCACGGCGTAAGCTTGCCGTAGATATCCTTTGTGAGGGTCTGGCTGCGCTTGGTGAGGCGCTGGATCTCCACCGAGATATCCGCCGCCGAGTCGTCCTGCACGTAGCGCAGCTCCTCGATGCGCGTCTCCAGCTCTGCGATGGGCTGCTCGAACTCGAGGAACGTGGTCTTCATGAGGCGGCGGCGATTTTACAAGACTCTGTCGCGTTCCGCCGACTGTGGACTTTGCCCGGTCGTTCAGGCGAATCCCTGACGGTCAATGTCAGTATTCCACCGGCAACGGGTCCAGCGAGCGCCACAGGTACCAGGTGGCCACCGAGCGCCAGGGGCGCCAGCCTTCCCCGAGGTGCCGCATGGTTCTCAGGGAAACGGCTCTTTTCCTGAAGTACGCGAGGCGTATGCCCTTCTGCAGCCCGAGGTCGTCGAGCGGGAACACGTCGGGGCGCAGCAGGTTGAACATCAGGAACATCTCCGCGGTCCAGCGGCCGATGCCGCGCACCTCGACGAGCTCGGCGATGATCTCCTCGTCCGTCATCTGCGGCCAGCGGTGCACGTGGATCCTGCCGTCGGCGAAATGCTGCGCCAGGTCGGCGATGTACTCGGTCTTGCGATCCGACAGCCCGCACGCCCGCAGTAGCGGCCTCTCCTTGAGAAGTACGTTTGCGGGGGTTACTTCCCCGACGCACCCGGCGAAGCGGTTCCACACGCTTTGCGCGGCCTTCACCGAGATCTGCTGCCCGACGATGGCGCGCGCCAGCGTCATGAACGGCTCCCCGCGGCGCATCATGAAGACCTTGGGATGGCGGCGCATGATCTCGCCCATCACCGGGTCGCGGCGCGCCAGCGAGCGCTTGGCCCTGTCCCAGTAGTTGGGCTTCACATTCGAGCGGTCAGGCTTCATTCAACGGCAGATTGGTGAGCAGGTTCTGCGGCTTCATGCGCACTACCTGGTCGGCGTCGCAGGAAAGCGCCAGGTAGACGGTGCGTCCGGCGATGTCGCGCCGCATGAGCGCCGCATCGTCGAAGGTCAGCGCGAACAGCGCCAGGATGTTGCGCATGCGCCCCTGCTCCACCTCGCCGCCCGCCCACAGCTCGTTCAGGATGGCGCTGGATTCCACGTCCAGGCCCACGTGCCATGCCCAGCGCGGCTCGTCGATCTTCCTTATCGGCTTCACTTTGACTTGCACGGAAAAGAAGTGCGCGACCCAATTCTCCAGCACGCGCGAAAAGGCATCGAGCGCGGGCCGGCCGTACGTCAGGCTGATTACCGTGTCGTGCTTCGAATCGCGCGACCAGTAGATGCCGGCGTTGGCGCGATCGAGCACGTCTAGGTCGACGCTGCCCAGCTCGCCCTGCGCCTCGACGATCAGCCGGCCGATGCTGCCGTAGCGGCTGCCGGCGGCGTGCATCTCGACCGTCTCGAGGTCGGCGAGCAGCACGTGGCCGTCCTGGAGGGTGGCCTTCTGCTCGCGGAAGAAAAGCTCCGCGGCGCGCAGCCGCAGCGGATCCTCGGCGGCGTCGAGGACGTTGCGCACGATGACGTGCGCAAGCTGGTCGATGAACATCGGCGGCACGTCGATCGGTGCCTTGAAGAGGTTCATGTACGCGCCCTCGACCGTGCCGGCGGCCAGCAGCCGGTCGCGAAAGCGCATCAGGATTCGATAGTTGTCTCGCGCGTCCGCATCTTCTATGGCGTGAAGGTGTTGCTCATACATTTCCCTTCTGGGGTTTTCCATGAGAGAGGCATGCAGGGCGAGCTCGCCTTCGCCCGACTCCTCCACCGGATGTATCTCCGGGCGCAGGTAGTAGGCGCGCAGGAAGTCGTCCGTGATCCGCAGCCGGCCGGCCGGGTCGCGCTCCAGAAGGTGAAAGCCGCTATTGCGCCAGAAATCAGGCAGGGGCGAGGGCGAGCCGGGAGTGGCTCGCGACGTGCTGCTTGAGGAACTCCATCTGGTCCACGAGGATGCGGCGGTTCGTGAGGATCAGGTACTCGGCCTTGTTCGGCACGTAGGGTGCGTAGAGCAGCTCAAGACCGCACTCCTGCGGCAGGCGGTTCCTCTTGTGCCCGTTGCAGTGCCGGCAGGCGCACACCACGTTCATCCAGGTGTCGCGCCCGCCCCGCGACAGCGGCGTGATGTGGTCGCGGGTCAGGCGGAAGTAGCTGAACTCGCCGCCGCAGTAGGCGCACATGTGGCGGTCGCGCCGGAAAAGCTCGCGGTTGTTGAGCGGCGGCACCTGGTTGAAGCCCTTGGCGGCGAGCGCCTTGCCCTTGATGGCGACGATGGAGTGCGCCGTGATGCTGGAGCGCTCTCCCGTGAGGCGCGATATGCCGCCGTAGTAGGTGAAGGTGGCGTCGCCCATGGTCCAGGCCACCAGGTTCTTCGCGTAATAGAAGCACGCCTGCTGCCAGCTGATCCAGCGGTGCGGGACACCGTGGCTGTCGAGCGAGAGGATGAGCGGCTTTTCCATTGGCATTGATCGTGCTTCGCGAGGCATTCTGCCAAGCCTGCACGAGCTTTGCAATGGCCGCTAAAACAACAGCCTGCAGGCAATTGCTGCGGAGCTTCCCGTCAGTTCTTGTCGACCGCGTCCCGGAAACCCTGCCCTGCGGCGAACGCCGGGATCGTCTTGGCGTCTATCTTGATCTCCTTGCCGTTGACGGGGCTGCGCCCGGCGCGCGCCTTGCGCCTGCGCGGCAGGAAGGTGCCGAAGCCGACCACGGTGACGCGCTTTCCCTTGGCGACGTTGGCGACGATGGCGTCGAACACGGCGTTCACCGCTTCGCCCGCCGCCGCCTTGCTGAGGTTGCTGGCCTTTGCCGCAGCCTGGACCAGGTCCGATTTGGTTACCACGTGTGGCATGCGATCTCCCCTTTTTTCCACGCTTGCTCGCGGCAGGCAAGCGCAATCATCGTATCCAAATCGAATTCGAAAAACAATTATGATTGCGATTCCTAAGGAGGAGGATCCATGGAAATGCGATATGTCGCGTTCGCCGGCCTTGCCGCCGGTGCTCTCGCGCTGCCTGCGCAGGCGCAAACCACGCTTACTTACTCGTCGTGGGTGCCACCGACGCACCACCTGACCATCTGGCAGGCCAACTGGACCAAGGAAGTGGAGAAAGCCACCGGCGGGCGCGTGAAATTCAACTCGCTGCCCAAGGCGCCGGCGGCGGCGCCGGGAACCTTCGATGCGGTGCGCGACGGCCTGGTCGATCTTTCGTACGTCACCGCCAGCTATACGCCGTCGCGCCACATCCTGCCGCTGATGGCCGAGCTGCCCGGCGCCGGCGAGACAGCCGAGATCAACTCGATCGCCTACTCGCGCATCCACTGGAAGCATTTCCACAAGGCCGGCGAGTACAAGGGCGTGAAGCTGCTCGCGGTGTTTACCCACGGACCGGGGCAGATGTTCACCAAGAAGCCGGTGAACGGCATCGCCGACATCCAGGGCCTGAAGATCCGCACCGGCGGCGGCGTGGCCGAGGCGGTGGCCAACGCGCTCGGCGCCTCGGCTTTCGTCAAGCCGGCGCCCGAGTCCTACGAGCTGCTCAAGTCCGGCATCGCCGACGGCGTGTTCTTCCCGCTGGAGTCGATCGTCTCGTTCAAGCTGGACACGGTGCTCGAGCAGGCCACCCTGTTCCCGGGCGGCATGTACAGCTCGGCGTTCGGCTTCTTCATGAACGAGGAGAAGTGGAACAAGCTGCCGAAGCAGGACCAGGCGGCCATCGAGAAGCTGTCCTACGAGTATGTCGCGCGCACCAACGGGCAGTCGTGGGACCGGGCCGACCAGAAGGGCCTGGAAGGCCTGAAGAAAGCGGGCGTCAAGATCGTCAACGCCGACCCGAAGCTGCTGGCGGAAGTCCACAAGCGCTCCGAGCCGATCATCGACGACTGGATCAAGAAGGCGAGCGCCAAGGGCGTCAACGCCAAGGCGGCGCTGGCGGAGTTCCGCGCCGAGCTGAAGAAGGTCGCCTCCGAAGTCAAGAAGTAGCCGGCGCGCGCCTTTCGGGATGAAGGCGCCGGAGCACGACTGGGAGCGGCGCGCCGATGCGGTGCTCGGCGTCGCCGCCTCCGCCATCCTCATGCTGATGATGTGCCTCACGTTCGTCGACGTGGTGGCGCGCTATGTTTTCAACCGCCCGATCCGCGGCGGCTTCGAGATCACGGAGCTGCTGCTGCTGGTGCTGATCTTCGCGGGCCTGCCGCTGGTGTCGCACGCCGACGAGCACGTCACCATGGACTTCATCGACCGGCTGCTGCGCGGGCGCGCGCGCGTGTGGCTGAACCGCAGCGTGCATCTGCTGGTCGCGGCGCTCATGTTCTTCATGGCGTGGCAGGTGACCATCAAGGCCGGCCGCATCTCGGAATACGGCGACGCGACCGACGTGCTGCGCATCGTCTACGGGCCGTTCGTGTACTTCTCCGCGGCGATGATCGCGCTCGCCGGCCTGATCCACCTCTATAAAGTGTCCCAGCAGCGATGACCGAGGCAGTCACCGGCCTGCTGGCGATGCTGCTGCTGTCGCTGCTGCGCATTCCCATCGCGCTGTCGATGGCGATCGTCGGCGTGGTCGGCTATGCCTACATGCGCGACTGGAACTGGGCGCCGGCCTTCGCCAGCCTGCAGACGCGGCTCTACGAGACCGGGCGCAACTACACGCTGTCGGTGGTGCCGCTGTTCATCCTGATGGGCAACTTCGTGACGCGCGCCGGCATGTCGCAGGAGCTGTTCCGCGCGGCGTACGCCTTCATCGGCCACCTGCGCGGCGGCCTCGCCATGGCCACCATCCTCGCCTGCGCCGGCTTCGGCGCCATCTGCGGCTCCTCCATCGCCACCGCCGCCACCATGGCGAAGGTGGCCTATCCCTCGATGAAGCGCTTCGGCTACTCCGATACCCTCGCCACCGGCGCCATTGCCTCCGGTGGCACGCTCGGCATCATGATCCCGCCCTCCACGCTGCTGGTGATCTACGGCGTGTTCACCGAGACGAACATCGGCGCGCTGTTCGCCGCCGGCATCCTGCCCGGCCTGCTCGGCGCCATCCTGCTGTGTCTGGCGGTGCAGTACGTCACCGCGCGCGACCCGAAGGCCGGACCGCGCGGCGAGCGCTCCACCTGGAAGGAGCGCTGGCAGGCGACCAAGGGCGTGTGGGCCGTGGCCGCGCTGTTCATCTTCGTGATCGGCGGCATCTACGGCGGCTTCTTCACCGCCACCGAGGGCGCCGGCATGGGCGCCTTCGGCGCCATGGCGTTCGCGCTGTGGCGCCGCGTGCTCACCTGGAAGTCGCTCTACCAGGCGCTGGTAGAGAGCGCGCGCACCACCTCGATGCTCTTCATGATCCTGATCGGCGCGCTGATGTTCGCCGAGTTCATCAACATCACCACCATGCCGAACGACCTGGTGGCCTTCGTCAAGCAGTTCGAGATCCACCCGGTCGCGGTGGTCGCGGTCATCTGCATCATCTACGTGCTGCTCGGCACCGCGATGGAGGAGCTCTCCATGGTGCTGCTCACCATCCCGGTGTTCCTGCCGGTAATCCTGCAGCTCGGCTTCGACCCGATCTGGTTCGGCATCCTCATCGTAGTGGTGGTGGAGATCGGCCTCATCAGCCCGCCGGTCGGCATGAACCTCTTCGTGCTGAAGACTTTGATCCCCGGCGTGCCGCAAAGCACCGTGTTCCGCGGCGTGCTGCCCTTCATGCTCGCCGACGTCATCCGCATGGCGATCCTGATCGCCTTCCCGGCGATCTCGCTTTACCTTCCGAGCCTCATGCGGTGATGCGGGTTCTCACCCAGTAGCGGAAGGTCGCGCCCACGATGGAAGGCTGAAGGAGAAAACGACAGGCCTCCTCGGCGAGCTCGGGCTTTACTTCGCTGAAGCCGCCCGCCGCCATCGCCCGCAGCTGCATGCGCGCGGCGCGCTCGAAGAACACCGCCAGGTAAGTCGCCTCCTCGACTGAAGATCCCGCGGCCAGCAGGCCGTGGTTGGCGAGCAGGATGGTCTTGGCCTGGCCCAGCGCCGCGGAGATGATGCGGCCCTCGTCATCGGCCACCGGCACGCCGGGCCACTCGGCCAGGTGCACCGTGCCGTGGAGCATGGCGCTGTCCATATGGATGGTTTTCAGCGGCTGGCCGGTCGCGGCCAGCGCCGAAGCGTAGGGAGCGTGAGTATGAATGATCGCGTTCACGTCCGGGCGCTTGCGGTAGATCCAGATATGGAAACGCGTTCCGGGGTTCGGCCTGCCGCCCTGCAGCGGCTTCAGATCCTCGTCGACCAGCACCATGCGCTCGGGCGTCGCTTCTTCGAAGCCGTAGCCGAACTGCAGCGTCCACCACGCGCCCGGCTGATCGCCGCGCGCCGTCACCTGTCCCGCAAGGCCGGACTCGTGGCCCTCGCTCGCGAGGATGCGACACGCGCTCGCCAGCGCCTCTCGCGCCGGCATCGCGACCGCCTGGAAATCCGCTTCCATCTCGCGGCTCACCCGGTCCAGGAAATGCGCCTTCTCGTTCATCTCACGCTCCGATTCAGGTTTTGTTGCCGTGGGTCAGCGCGCCGAGGTGCGCGGAGCCGACCAGGGCGGCGTATTTTTCCAGCACTCCCGAGACGGGCGGGCGCTTCGGCGCCTTCGCCTTTCTCCTCTGGAGGTCATCAGTTGAAACGAGCAGCTCCAGCGTCCCGCGTGCCGCATCGATCCGAATCGGATCGCCATCCTCGAGGAGCGCCAGCGTGCCGCCGGCGGCGGCCTCGGGCGAGGCGTAGCCGATCATCATGCCGCGCGTGGCGCCGGAGAAGCGGCCGTCGGTGAGCAGCGCCACCTTCTCGCCCATGCCCTGCCCGTAGATCAGCGCGGTCACGCCGAGCATCTCGCGCATGCCGGGGCCGCCCCTGGGACCTTCGTAGCGGATCACCAGCACTTCGCCTGCGCGGTAACTGCGTTGCTTGACCACCTCCATGCACGCTTCTTCGGAATCGAAGACACGCGCGCGGCCCTCGAAATGCAGCGACTTGAGCCCCGCCACCTTGATGAGCGCGCCGTCGGGCGCGAGGTTGCCCTTGAGCACCACGAGCCCGCCGGTCGGCGTGATCGGCTGGTTGCGGACCACCGAACCGTCGGCAGCGGCATGGTCTTTCAGCGCTTCTTCGAGCGTATGGCCGGAAAGCGTGAGGCAATCGCCATGGAGGGCACCGTGCGCCAGCAGCGACTTGAGAACGGTGTATACGCCGCCCGCGGCGTGCAGGTCCTTCGCCAGGAAGCGGCCGCCGGGCTTCATGTCGGCGATCAGCGGCGTGCGCCGGGCGACGCGCGCAAAATCATCGAGCGTGAAGCGGATGCCGGCTTCGTGCGCGATGGCCGGGATGTGCAGGCCGGCGTTGGTGGAGCCGCCGGTGGCCGCGACCGCGGCGCACGCGTTCTCCAGCGACTTCTTCGTTACGAGCTCCCGGGGCAGCGGGCCGCCGTTCTCCAGCAACCGCAGGACGGCGTGACCGGCTCCCTTCGCCATCTCCTTCCTCCCCGCAGAAACCGCGGGAAGCGTAGCCGAGCCGGGCAACGCGAGGCCCAGCGTCTCCGACACCATCGCCATGGTGTTGGCGGTGAACTGGCCGGGACAGGAGCCGAGCGTCGGCAGGCAAACCTGCTCGAGCTCTCGTAGCTCCGCTTCCGGCATGTCGCCGGCAAGCACCGCCCCGACCGCCTCGTAGGTGTCGAGCACCGTGACGTCGCGGCCTTTCCATCGCCCCGGCAGCGCCGCGCCGCCATAGACGAACACCGCCGGCAGGTTGAGCCGCACCATCGCCATCATCATCCCCGGCAGGGTCTTGTCGCAGCCGGCGAAAGCCACCAGCGCGTCGTAGGCATGGCCGCGCGCCACCGCCTCCACGCCGTCGGCGATGAGCTCGCGCGAAACCAGCGAATAGCGCATGCCGCCGTGGTTCATGGACATCGAGTCGGCCACGGAGATCGAGGCGAAGTCGAACGGCACGCCGCCCGCCTCGCGCACCGCCACGCACGCTTCGCGCGCAAACTCGCCGAGCAGCGCGTTGCACGGCGTGACGCGTCCGTCGGTGGAGGCAACGCCGACGAACGGCTTGGCGAGATCCGCCTCCGACAGCCCGAGGGCGCGCAGGAATGCGCGGTGCGGAGCGCGGTCGAGTCCAAGGACGGTAACGCGCGACGGCAAGTCGCGCTTAGCCGTTATTTTCGACGGCAGCTTCTTCGTATTCACGCACGATTTCCTGGATATCCCTGCTGTGCGGAAAGCCGAGGCTCGCCGCGCGCTCGGAGCGCGTAGCCTTTGGCACCGCGTCCATGATCGCCTGGAGCGCGGGGTCCGGCTCGAACCTCACGCGCCCTTTGGCCCGGTCCTTCACCGCGTCCCACATCTGCTGCGCCGTCACCGGAATGCCGGTGAGTAGCACAGATCGGCTTCGCGAGGGAAAGTCGGCCTGGGAAGCGCGAATGAAACATTCCACGACCTTTTTCACGGAAATGCACGCCATGGTCGTGTCCGGCCGCACCGGGCAGACGTAGTCGCGCCCGGCGAGCGGCTCACGGATGATCGCGCTCGCCCAGCCCGAAACCGCGGTGTTGGCGCCGCCCGGCCTCACCATCACGGTCGGCAGCCGCAGCGACCGGCCGTCGACATAGCCGCGGCGCGAGTAGTCATCGATCAGGATCTCGCACACGAGCTTCTGCGCGCCGTACGAGATGCGCGGCGCCGGCGGAGTGGCGTCGTCGATCCGGTCGACGCCGCCGTACACGGCGATCGACGAGGCGAACACGAATTTCGGGCAATGCGCCGCCAGCCGGCAGGCCTCCAGCAGGTCGCGCGTGGCATCGAGGTTCACCTTGGTGCCGAGCTCGAAATTCTGCTCGGCGCCGCCGGACACGAGCGAGGCGAGATGGAACACGACCTCGACCTCGGGACTTATGAGCGACCGGGCGAATTTCGGGTACGCGAGGTTGCCGATGACCTGCGCGGGCGCGGCCTGGTCCGTGGTCACGACCCGCCGCGGCACGAGGGCCCGCGCCAGTGCCGAACCGATGTAGCCTGCGGCGCCCGTGACGAGTATGCTCACCGGGCCATTCTAATGAGGAGGAGGACATGATTCGCGCGCTTGTAGCACTGCTCTTGCTGTGTTTCGGCCTGTCGGCGTGGCCGCAAAGCTATCCGACGCGCACGGTGCGGATCATCGTGCCCTACGGCGTGGGCGGCTCGGCCGACGTCTACGGCCGCTACCTCGCGGCGAAGCTCTCGGACAGCATGGGGCAGTCGGTGGTGGTGGAGAACCGCCCAGGCGGCGGCTCCATCGTCGGCACGGACGTGGTCGCGAAGTCGGAGCCCGACGGCTACACGCTGCTTGTGATGTCCAACACGCACACGGTAAACGAGACCCTGATCCCGAAGAAGCCCTTCGACCTGATGCGCGATTTCGCGCCCATCACCGGCGTGAGCTATTCGGACCTGCTGATGGTGGTCCATCCTTCGGTGGCGGCGAGCAACCTCAAGGAATTCATCGCGCTCGCCAAGTCCAAGCCGGGCGACCTCAACTACGCCTCCTCGGGCAACGGCACGCCCTACCACATGGCAGCCGAGCTCTTCAAATCCATGGCCGGCGTGAACCTGGTGCACATTCCGCACAAGGGCAGCGACCAGGCGCGCGCCGCGGTGCTGGGCGGCCAGGTGCAGATGATGTTCGACGCCGTGCCCACCATGGCGGCGCAGGCGCGGGCCGGGAAGGTGAAGGCGCTCGCCACCTCGGGCATGAAGCGCTCGCCCGTGACGCCCGACGTCCCGACGCTGTCCGAAGCCGGCGTGCCGGGCTACGAGTCGGGCATCTGGCTCGGGCTCATGGCGCCGGCGAAGACGCCGCGCCCGATCCTCGAGAAGCTGAACGCCGAGGTGAACAAGATCATCGGCTCCGAGGAGACCAAGGCGGCCTGGCTCAAGCAGGGCACCTACGCCATGGGGATGTCGGTGGACCAGTTCGACAAGTTCCTGCGCGAAGAGATCGTGAAGTGGCGCAAGATCGTGCAGGTCTCCGGGGCGAAGGTCGATTGAAGTGATTGAAGACCGGCTCGCCATCGTCCAGGTCGTCGAGAACTGGGCGATCTGGCGCGACGCGGGCGACTGGGAGCGCTTCCGCACCGTCTGGCACGACGAGGGCTGGATGAGCGCCACCTGGTTCCAGGGGCCGGCGCGCGAGTTCATCGAGGTGAGCCGCGCCGGCTTCGAGAAGGGCGTGAGCATCCTGCATTTTCTCGGCGGCTCGAGCGTCGAGCTCGCCGGTGCGCGCGCCATCGCGCAGACCAAGATGAACATCTCCCAGCGCGGCATGCTGGACGGCGTGGCGGTCGACGCGGTCTGCACGGGTCGCTTCTATGATTTTTTTGAAAGAAGAAGCGGCCGCTGGGCGATCGTGCGGCGCCAGCCGATCTACGAAAAAGACCGCCTGGATCCGGTGGACCCGGCCGCGCGCCTGCAGCTCGACCCGGCCGTGCTCGCCCGGTTCCCCGAGGGCTACCGGCACCTCGCATATCTGCAAACCCGGGTCGGCTTTTCGGTCAAGACCGACTTGCCGCAGCTTCGGGGGCCGCAGGTCGAGCGCCTTTACGCCCAGGGACAGGCATGGCTGCGCGGAGGCCCCATCGAGCACGGTTGAGCGGCAGTAGTCCTAACGGCACCCCATGCCGGGCGGCACTACCTGATAAGCCTGCAACAGGGCCGCCGCACGATAAGCGGCCATGAACCTGGGACCACAAGTCACGTATGGTCGTGTGCTGGTCCTGGGAGACTACCGGCAAACGGTGACGGTGGCACGGTCGCTGGGCCGCGCCGGCTTCGAGGTCATACTCGGATGCGCCGACCGGCAAGGCTCGACTAGGCTCTCGCGGTTCGTGTCGGACGTCTGGTTCTACGACAATGCCACGCCGCAGCGCTTCTGCAACAGCCTCGAAGCCTTCCTGCGCAACGAGCGCCCGGATTACGTTTTCACGGTGGGCGAGACGCAGCTGCGGCGCATGCTGCCGGCTGCGCCGCGCCTGGAGCCTCTCGCCATCTGGGTGAATCCCGACTTCGACACCGTTGCGCGTTGCTTCGACAAGACCACGATGTACGACCTGGTGCCGACGCTCGGCATCCCGGGCATGCCATGGATGCGCTTCACCTGCGCCGACGAGTGGCGCCGCCGCGCACAGGAAATGGGTTACCCGGTGGTGGTGAAGCGCAAGGATTCCGCGGCGCACGTGCTCGAGCACAAGGCGCTCATCTTCCACGACGCGGGGCGGCTCGATGCGTTCCTCGCGGCCCTGTCGCAGGACGAGGACCCCGGCACGCTGCTCCTGCAGAAGTTCGCGCCCGGCCAGCGGCACAACTGCCACATCGCAGCGGCCGACGGCAGGCTTCTCGCCTACTTCCAGCAGAAAGTGCTGCGCACCGACGAGCCGGACCATACCGGCATCGGCGTCGCCGGCGTGTCGGTCGCACCTTCACCGCTGCTGCGCGCGCACTGCGAGGCGCTCACGCGCGCGCTGCGCTACACCGGTATCGGCTGCATCCAGTTCCTGGTGGACGAAGCCTCCGGCGGGATTGCGTTCCTCGAATTCAACGCCCGCATGGACAGCACCGCGGCCCTGCCCTACCGCATGGGGATCGATTTCCCGCTGCTCGGCATGCAGCTCGCTGCCTACCGGAAAGCGCGCCACGCCGGCGAAGCCAACGCCAGCCGTCTGCTGCCTGAGCCGGTTTCGTCCGGGTACCGGTCAGGGACGACATACCACTGGCTTTGCGGCGACCTGCATGCCTGCCTGCAGGAGCTACGCACCGGCAGGGCGCGGCCCGACAAGCTCGCCGCGCGCATCGCCGAGATGGTGCAGCTCTCGCTCACGAGCTGGCACCTTACGTTCGAGTGGAACGATCCGCTGCCGACGCTGCACAGGTTCTGGCGCAAGTTCCTGCGCGCGCCGTTCGGTCGCCGCCTGCCGGCGTTCAAGCCTTTGCCCCGCTGAGCGCGTGAGCGTCGGGCGCGCCCTGAACATCGAGGACCTGCGCCGCATCGCGCGCCGCCGCCTGCCGCGCATGGTGTACGAGTACCTGGAGGGCGGCTCGGAGGATGACGTCACGCTGCGGGCCAATCGCCAGGCCTTCGAAGCCATCGCCTTCTCGCCGCGCACGCTGGTCGATGTATCGAAGCGCTCGCAGAAGGCCACGGTGTTCGGCCGCGTGTACGAATCGCCGATGGGCATCGCGCCGGTGGGGGCCGCGGGACTGTTCTGGCACGAGGGCGACATCGCGCTCGCGCGTGCCGCGCGGAGCGCCAACCTCCCGTTCGTAGTGTCTACCCATTCGTTCGTGCCGCTCGAGCGCCTGTCCTGGGAAGCCGGCGGGCCGCCCTGGTTCCAACTCTACCTGCCGCGCGAGCGCGAGGCGGCGCGCCGGTTCGTGCGGCGCGCGCTGGGCGCGGGCTGCGAGGCCCTGGTGCTCACCACAGACGTGCCGGTCGGCGGCAACCGCGAATACAACCAGCGCAACGGCTTCTCGCTGCCGCTGCGACTTTCTCCTTCGCGCATCGCGGACGCCCTGGCGCACCCGCGCTGGCTGCTCGGGGTGTTTGCGCGCGCCTGGTGCGCGCGGCCCAATCCCATGAAGCTGCCGGAGTGGAGCACGCGGCGCGACCAGCATTCCTGGCAGGACTTCGCCTGGCTGCGCGACGCCTGGCCGCGCAAGCTGCTCGTGAAAGGCATTCTGTGCGTCGAGGACGCGCAGCTGGCCGCCGAGCACGGGGCCGACGGCATCATCGTCTCCAACCATGGCGGCCGGCAGCTCGACGGCGCACCCTCGGCGATAGAGGCGCTGCCGCCGATCGCCGCAGCGGTCGGCGAGCGCCTCCCGGTCATGGTCGATGGCGGCTTCCGGCGGGGAGCCGACGTGGTAAAGGCGCTGGCCCTCGGGGCCGACATGGTGTTCCTCGGCCGCGCCGCGATGTACGGCGCAGCCGCCGGCGGCGAGGCCGGCATTCGGCGCGCGCTCCAGCTGCTGCGCGGGGAGATCGATCGCGTGCTGGCGCTCCTCGGCTGCACCTCCATCGACGAGCTGGGGCCTCAGCACGTGCGCATGCCATTCAGGCAGGCAGCGTCGGTGGTTCCCCTGCCCATGGCCAAGCGGCGCACGGCGTGAGCCATGGAAGGCGCCGGCTGGCTCATCGTCTTCGTCGCGCTCTTCGTCGTCGGGCTTGCCGGGCTTTTTCTCTACGGCTGGCTGCGGCGCAAGGAAAAGCCGCCCCCGGGTGTCAAGCCGCTGCCGGACGACGACGATGACTGGGGACGCTAGCCCGGCGATCGCTAGCCGCGCGGCACGAGGCGCGACAAGGCCGCGCGGCGCAAAGCCTCGCGCGCCGCTTCCGCACCCTGCTTTTCCTCGATCGCCTGCATGTCGACGAACTCCACAACGCCCAGCGCCTCGAGCGCCAGGGCGATGGCGCGCCGCGCGCCCTCGGACAGCGGCCGGTGCAATACCCGGCAGCAGATAACTGGCACGCCCGCGGCGGCCGGCCGGCCGGCGAGCGCGCCCAGAAAGTCGAACATGCGTGAGTCGTCGAAGCGGATGTTGCAGATGATGAGTTGGACCCCGCGCTCCACCTCGGCGAGCGCTTCGGACACCGACAAGGCGCCCAGGAGCTCGGCATCATGCTCGAGCACCTCGCGCACCGAAGCGATGCCCTGCCGGGTGCCTGCAACCAGGACGCGCGGCCTCGGTTCCATGGCGTAAACCTACGCCGGTTCTTGCTTACCGGTAAAGTAGCGCAGATGCTCTTTCCGTCCGCCAAGCCGCCTCGTCCGGGGCCGCCAGCGCCTCCAGGTCGCCCGGCGCCGCCGCCGCATCGTCCACCCACTCCCGCAGCTCGCTGCCGCCGTTGATCACGTCGACGGGCAGGCGACGCTCGTACTCGTACGGAAAATCGCGCCACAGCTCGTAGTCCGGCCGCAGCCGGCGCAGCGCCTTGAAGGCGAGCGCCATCAGTCGCCACGGACGAAACACGGCGTGAACGTAGCCCGGCTCATCCACGTGAACGTGCATTCCTGCACATAATTTGCCCGCGTGCTTGTGGAAGGTCGGCTCGAACCAGCACTCGCGCAGCCGGCAGCCTTGCATCCATTGCGGGGCGAGCGCGTGCATCTCGGCGAGCAGCCGCCGCGGCTCGAGGCCCGGCGCGCCGAAGATCTCGAGCGGCCGCGTCGTCCCGCGGCCTTCGGAAAGCGTCGTTCCTTCGAGCATCACGGTGCCGGCGTAGCAGCGCGCCATCCACAGGTTGGGCGCGTTCGGGCTCGGATTCACCCAGCTTCGCTCGCCGAGCGGCCAGCCGTAACCGGGGCCGGCCTCCGGCATCCAGCCTTCCAGCGTGACGTATTGCACGGGCAGCTGCAGGCGCAGCGCCCCGATGAGCCACTTCGCCATTTCGGCCATGGTGAGGCCATGGCGCATCGGCATGGGGCCGGCGCCGACGAAGCTCTCCCAGCCGGGCCGCAGCTTCGGCCCTTCCACCGGGCGCCCGGCGGGGTTCGGCCGGTCGAGCACCCACACTTCCTTGCCGCGCGCCGCCGCCTCCTCCAGCACGTAGCGCAACGTGGTGATGAACGTATACACGCGGCAGCCGAGGTCCTGCAGGTCGACCAGCAGCACATCGAAGGCATCCATCATCGCCGCGGTGGGCCGGCGCACCTCGCCGTACAGGCTGAACACCGGAATGCGGTGCACCGGGTCGACGAAGTCCTGCGACTCGACCATGTTGTCCTGCTTGTCGCCGCGCAGGCCGTGCTGGGGGCCGAATGCCGCGCTGAGCCGCACCCCTTTCAGCGCCGCCAGCGCATCGAGCGAGTGCTCGAGCCTGCTCGTCACGGATGCCGGATGCGCGAGCAGCGCGACGCGCCGGCCCTCCAGCCGCTTCTGCAGCGCGCGGTCCTCCAGCAGCCGGTCGATGCCGAACTTCACCCGAGCTCGAGCGCGAACGCGTCGCGATGGTGGAAATCCGGTTTGCCCGGTGCGTGCCGGAGGGCCCAGTACGACAGCCGCCCGGCGCGCTCTTCGATCACCGCGGAAAGTGCAAGGAGAAGCGGCCCTGCGCCGCCGGCAACCGACGCCTTCAACTCAAGAGTCTCTGAAGAAGCGCGCACGACGATGCCTGGATTCCCAACCTCGATCGGTCCGCCCTGGCGATAGTCGGTAAACGCGTAGGCGGCCCAGTCGCCCGACGGCGAAAAATTGAATTCATGGTACGCCGTGCCGCCACGCCGCGCGACGAAGAGCTCGCAGCAGGTGTGCTTCCAGAGGGGATGCATCCCGGGCGTCGGCAGTTTCAGCTCGTCGATGCGGCCTGCCACCACGTATGAAACAGCAACTCCGCCGGCCTTGCGCGTCACCTCTGCATGCACGCTTCTCACCGCGCGGCTACGGCTCTCCGGGTGGCATGCGAGCGCGATCAAGCCGTGCCTCCAGATCGATGAAGTCCCTCGCCGCGACGTCCACATGCGCCGGGTCGGCGGCGAGGTCGGTGGACTGGCCGGGACCGTATTCGGTCGGTCTCGGCACGAATGCGGTTGCCAGGCCCTGCGCCTTGGCGGCCTTCAGGTCGCCGTTGTGGGCCGCCACCATCATCACCTGCGACGGCGGCAGCGCGAGCTGGCGGCAAGAGGCGAGGTACGCCTCCGGCATCGGCTTGTACGCGCGCGCCGTTTCGGCGCCCAGGATGCAATCCCACGGCAGGCCGGCGCGCCTGGCGAGGTGCACCATCAGCGCGATGTTGCCGTTGGAGCAGGGAGCGATGATGCGCTTGCGCTTGAGCCGCACGAGGCCTTCCACGACATCGGGCCAGGGATCGAGGCGATGCCAGGCGCGGTTCATATGGTCGATGTCGGCCTCGGACAGGTTCTGCACGCCATGGCGCTCGAGCAGCGTTACCAGGCTTTCCCGGTGCAGCACGTCGAGGATGGTCCACGCGCGCCGCCCCGAGCGCACCTCCTCCATCGAAGGCTGGTAGAGCTTGCGCCACTCCATCGTGAACTGCAGCCAGTCGATGGGCGGCAGCCCGCGGCTGCGGGCAAAGGCTTCGAGGTCGCGGCTGACGCTCGTGCGCCAGTCGACCACGGTGCCGAAGACGTCGAACAGGCAGGCGCGGATATCCACGGCTGCCCGCCTGGCTGGCTAGCCGCCTGCCCGGTAGGCCCGGCCGCGCTTCTTGCCGCGCGAGATCGCGCCCTTGCGCGATACAGAGCCGTAGTTGTGCGTGTTATCGCCCATCTCCTTCGCGCGCAGCCGCTGCGCCTTCTCGGCTTCGGTCTCGCGGGCGAGCGCCGCCCCGTACTTGCGTTTCATGCTGGCTCCGGAAAAAGGCGAGAAGATAGCAGATCGCGGGGCTCTAGCCCCACAGGATCCACCACGCGGCGGCGAAGCCCAACGGCAGCACCGCCGAGAAGGTGACGATGGCGCGCATACGGTTGTGCTCGCCCGGATCCGCTTCGACGACTTTGCGGTGCAGGCGCACCGCGCGCTCGCGGGCCGCCTTCTTGATGAGCATGTACTCCGTGGCGACGAGGAACGCGCCAAGGCCAAGACCGATCAAGCCGCCTTCGAGCCACACGGGCATATGGGCCGTTAGCCTAACGTATCCACGAATAGCTGCAAGGCGGCCTCGGCGAAGCGGTGCATGTTGGCCAGCCGGTCGGCGCTTCCCGTGCGCAAAGTCACAGCGCACTCGCGGACGCCCGCCACGGCGAGGCAGGCGTGCCCCGCGGGATCGCCGTAGCGGTTCCCCGTGGGCCCGGCAGCGCCGGTCTCGCCGATGCCCCACGTAGCTGCCATCCGCTCGCGGACGAAGCGCGCCCGCACCAGCGCATTGCCCTCGGTTGCCGAGCGAAAGCCGCCCAGCACCGAGTCGTCGAAATCGCGCAGCGCCAGCCAGCCCTGCCTCGTGTAGATGACCGTGCCGCCCAGGCACCACGCCGATGCGCCCGGCACCGCGAGCAGGGCCGCAGTGATCAGGCCGCCCGCCGAGGACTCGGCTACCGCCACGGTCTCCTTGCGCGCGAGCAGCACCGCCGCGGCGCGCTCGGCCTGCGCGACCAGCTCACGCACGTGCCGCTCCGAGCCCCACCCACAGCGCGAGGAGCCCCACAAGCACGCTGAGTACCATGTTGGACCCGGCAACGAGCAGCTCGCCTTTGCGCAGCAGATACATCGTTTCCAGGCCGAACGCGGAGAAGGTGGTAAAGCCGCCCAGCAGTCCCGTGAAGAGGAACAGCCGCGCGTCCGCGCCGAACAGCTCCTGCTTTTCGGCCAGCCCGGCGAGCAAGCCGGCCAGCATGCAGCCGACGACGTTGACGGCGAAAGTGCCGGCCGGGAACTTCCAGTCCATCGTGTGGTGGAGCACCCAGCCCGACATCTTGTAGCGCGCCACAGAGCCGAGCGCGCCGCCCAGAGCGACGAAGAAGATCGCTTTCACGCCGGCAGTGTAGCGAGAAGCAGATGTGGAGGCGCGGCGCCGCGCGCTGCAGCGCTTGCTTTTCCATCGAGGCGATAGCATCATGCTCGGCAAATCGAAGAAGAAGGGATCGTTCTCCCCTGCGAATGAATTCGACGCTGGTGCTGAATCCCAAGGGCGGGTCGGGAAAGACGACCATTACCCTCAACCTGGCGAGCTACTTCGCCTCCCTCAACGTTCCCACCACCGTCATGGACTACGACCCGCAAGGGTCGAGCCTCAACTGGCTGCGGCTGCGCCCGCCGCACGCCAACCGCATCCACGGCGCCAACGCCGCCCGCGCGAAGGGCACGCGCTTGCGCAGCATGGCGATGTACGTCCCGACCGACACGCAGCAGCTCATCATCGACGCGCCGGCCGGCGCTTCCGGCACCCTGCTGCAGGAGATGCTCGACCGCGCGCACTGCGTGATCGTGCCGGTGCCGCCTTCGGCGATCGACCTGCACGCCACGGCCAACTTCATCCGCGAGGTGCTGCACGCGACCAAGATCCAGGCGCGCAGCCTGCCGGTGGCGATCGTCGCCAACAAGGTGCGCAGGTCCATGCCGCGCTACCAGCCGCTCGACTGGTTCCTCGAGTCGCTCGAGCTCACGCTGACCGCGCGGCTGATCGACTCCGACGTGTACCTGAAGGCGGTGGAGGTCGGCTACGGCATCTTCGAGATGACGCCCTCGGTCGCGGCGGCCGAGTGCCAGCAGTTCCTGCCGATCGCCGAGTGGGTGGAAAGCCAGGGACAGCGGGGCCACGCGCCGCGTCCCGACGGCAACGTCTACGCGCTCTCGCGCAGCCGCCTGGCGTAGCGGCCTTGGCCGCGCGCACGCGGCTCAGCCCATGCAGCGCGTACGCACGAGCAGGGTCATCGCGTCCAGCTCGAACTCCTTCCTGAGATCGCTCCCGAACAACCCCAGCCAGCGCTGCTGCGCCGCGTAGGCCTGCTGCTCGCGCGCCTGCGGGCATTCGTACTTCAGCCCGGCCGCGTTCTGCAGGTGGTGCACCATCTCGTGGACCAGCACCGACAGCTCCGCGGGCGTCTTCCCTTGCCACTTCTCGTCCAGGAAGATGGTCCTGCTCGCGTCGTCATAGATCGCCTCCACGGTCTCGGCCGAGCCGCGCACCGCCTCCATCGTCTCGGGCGCGGCGAATTGCACCCACGGATGCTCGTGGATCGCGGGCATGCCGAAATTGAGCGAAAGCCACGTCACTATCGCGCTGAGCAGCGGTTCCATTGTGCCTCCATGCATGCGGTATCCATGGGGCAGAGTGTTCCGTACTGGCGCCTCGGAAGATATTACCCAGGCGTGTTAGTGCTTGGGACTTAAGGGGCGTCAGCCCGGACGCCGGGGGCTCACCAGCTCGCGGCGGATCTCGCGCAGCTTTGCCTTCACGCGCCGGGCGTTGTCCGCGCCCATGCGCATCATCACCTTCTGGCCGGCCGAGCGCTGCTCGAGCTCGGGATCGGCGAACTGGTAGAGCACCTTGGGCTGCTCGAGCTCGGCCGGAGCCGACAGCTCGGGCGCGGCCAGCAGGTCGTCGATCGCCTCCACCAGGCGGTCGTTGAAGTTGCGGTTGGGATAGCCGAGCTCGGCATACGCCTGCTGGAACAGCGGGTACATCTCCACGTAGCGGCTCACGAGCGCGCGGGAGTTCATGGACTCGAACACTTTCACGTGAGCCGCATAGCGCGCCGCGTTCTTCGCATCCGGCGTGAAGCGGCCGCGAACCGGCTCGAGCGGCCTCACCTGCATGGGCGCGGTCTCGCGCGGCAGGTTGTCGATGGTAGCTACGATGTTCCGCACCAGATCCTTCGGCCGTACCATGGCCTCGAACGCCTTGCGCCCGAGCAAGCCGACGATCGACTCGCGCAGCATGGGATCGCTGTTCTGCAGGCTCGGCAACGGCTTGGAGGGCGTCTCCTCTGCCGTCGGCACCGGGTAGCGCACCGCAGGCTCTTCCGGCTTCTGCGCCGGCGCGTCGGGCGGCGCCGGCTGCGGCGCCGCGAGCGGCGGCGCCGGCTCCTGCGACGCCGGCGGCTGCTGCTCCTGCTTCCAGAAGTAATAGCCGATGCCGCCGCCTATGAGCACGATCATCAGCACCCACAGCCACCACGGGCTGGACGACGGCTCCCTGGGCTTCACGTACGGGCTATCGTCCCGCGCCGACCACGGTTCCATACGTCTCCCACGGTGCCATCGGCACGCTTAAGCAAAGCTTAAAGGGCTCATCGTCCAAGCGGATCAGGCCTGAGGCGCCAGTCTACTGCTGTCGGGCGGCTTCACGCGGCTAATCGTACTACCGGCTTGCGGTCAAAGCGATGTAAGTCCTGTGCGGATGGCGTACTTCGTCAACTCGGGAATCGTGTACAGGTCCAGCTTGCGCGTGATGTTTCGCCGGTAGACATCGACGGTGGCCGCCGAAATGCCGAGCCGTGCGGCGATCTCGATGGAGTGCCTTCCGTCTGCAATGAGCGCCAGCACCTCGCGCTCGCGAGGCGCCAGATGATGCAGGCGCTCTGGTGTCGGCGCGGCGGTGGCAGCGTACACGATCTCGGGGGAAAGGTAGGTTCTGCCTTCCATCACCGCGCGGATCGTGTATCTCAGCTCGCCTAATGCGGCCGACTTGACAAGATATCCCGAGACGCCGATTCGCAGCATCTCTCGCACGATGCGCGGTTCATTGTGAAAGGTGAGCGCAATGAGCTTGCAGGGTGAGCGCGCGTTGCGCAGCTTGCGCACGACCGCCATTGCGTCCGCCAGGTCGATATCGAGCAGCAGCACGTCGGGGTGTGCCGCGTGGACTATGCGAAGCGCCTCTTCACCGCTGCCCGCCTCGCCCGCGACCACCATGTCGGCTTCCGCGCCCAGCAGGATGGCCATCAGCCCGCGTACCAGGCGCTGGCCCTCGGCGATGACTAGCCGGATCGTCACCCCGGATTAGAGTGCGCGTTCCTCTCAGGAATTCACCGAATGTCCGTCCGGGTGATGACGCCGGCGCATCCGTGTTGGATACCGCACACAGGGCCATCCAAAAACGCGCCGGCCCTGGCGCTACTTCGCCGTCGCCCTCAGTCCGACGAGCTCGGTCATGCGGACCAGGCTGGCGATGGACTGCGCCGCCATCTTCTGGAGCACGCGGGCGCGGTGCACCTTGATCGTCTTCTCCGAGGCGCCGAGGTCCGCGGCGATCTGCTTGTTGAGCCTGCCTTCGACGAGGTGAATCAGAACCTCGCGCTCCCGCGGCGTAAGCGTGGCGATGCGCACCGACACCTCGGTTTGCGCCTCGCGCGCCGCGCGGGCGGCAAGGTCTCTCTCCAAGGCGCCGCGCACCGCGGCGATCAACGCTTCGGGCTCGGGGGGTTTGGTCAGGAAATCGAGTGCCCCGGCCTTCATGGCGCGCACGCTGCTGTCCACGTCGCCGTGGCCGGTCACGAATACCACGGGGTGCGAATAGCCATGAGCGGCCAGCTGCTGCTGAAGCTCCAGACCGCTGGTTTTCGGCATCGCGAGATCCAGCACCAGGCAACCGCACGCGTCCTGCGGCCTCTCCTGGATGAACGCCTGGGCGGATGCATAGGTGACGACGCGAAAACCGGCAGCTCGCAGCAGCCTCGCAAAGGCGCTCAGCACCGCCGCATCATCGTCAACGATGCGGATACAAGGCAAGGATGCGTCTGCTGCCCGATGTTCCATGCACGTTCCGCAGATCGATGCGCATTCTCAAACGGCCATTCGCGGCGTCAATACCCGCAAACACGAAGTCATCGGCAGGCGACACCAAACCTGCGGCAGCAACACTCGTTCCTGCTGCAACGCTCGTTCCCGCGCAAAGAAAAAAGGGTTGCAGTATGCAACCCTCTTTTCGTGCGACCTGCTTATCGGCGCTGGCGCGCCGCCTCTCTCCTCATGGCGGTCCGCCGGAGCAGTCCGCGGTGGCGTTTCCGACACAGCGAGGAATACCGCCGCCCGCGCTTTGCGCGAGGCCGGTGCCACCGGCGGAAGCTGAATTAGCGCAGCCTGCAAGGATTGTGCTGGCGACGAGCAAGGCCCAGAGCCAGGCTGAGTTGAGCATTGTCATGATGAGAGTGTGTCGGAGTAAATCAGGCGGCGACATTGGACCTTGGTCCCACAGTGACGAACCAACGGCGCGGCCGGCGGCCGTTGCCTTCTGGGCGCCGCAGCCACGATCAATGCAGGTGCGTAGCGGGACGATGCGCCGATAGCGCTTTCGACAGCGTGCCGATGAGCTGCGCCGCGGGCACGCTCGAGGCGTTCTTAAGCAGCACCACCGGAAGGCCGGGCTCGCGCTTGTGGAGCCGGCTTACCAGCGCCGCCTCTTCACCTTCGGCGCCGGAGGCGCAGATCAGCACGGCGTCGAAGCGGTTCTTTTCGGCGGCAACGAGCCGCTCGACCTCCGACATCGAGCGCGCCGCGGTCACGACGCATCCGTGATTCCTCAGGACGGCCGCCGGCGAGGAGGCATCGTTGCCGGCGCGCTGCACCACCAGCACGCGTGCGGCAAGGGGCGGCAGCTCGGCAGGAAGCTGCCTTTCGCTCGCCGGCAGCAACATGGATACCGTGGTGCCGACGCCCAGCTCGCTCGACACCTTCACGCTGCCTGCGGACTGGTCGCAGAAACGGTGGACCTGGCTGAGCCCCAGGCCTGTCCCGCTGCCGGTCGGCTTCGTGGTGAAGAAGGGCTCGAATGCCCGCTGCAGCGTTTCGGCGCTCATGCCCTCGCCGCCGTCGGTCACCGAAATCGCGGCATAGCCGGGGACCCGGCGTGCCTTGATGTCTATCTGGCCGGCGTGGCGCATGGCGTCGCGCGCGTTGGCGACGAGGTTGATGAGCGCGATCTCCAGCTCGGCGGCATCGACTTCGATGGCCGGCGTGTCGGCGTCGACATCCACGCTCAGCGTGATGCCGGCGCCGGCTGTCGTGCGCAGCACCTCCAGCATGTCGTCCAGCGCGGGCAGGATGGCTACGGCCTCGGGCTGCAGCGACTGCCGGCGGAAAGACGCGAGCAGCCGCCGTGTCAGCCGCGTTCCGCGGTGCGCCGCGCGCCGGATGGCGTCGAGCTCCGGGCGCGCGGCCGCTCCGGGAACCACTTTCGCGAGCAGCTCGGCGCTGCTCGCCACGACCGCGAGCAGGTTGTTGAAGTCGTGCGCCAGGCCGCCGGCGAGCTGGCCGAGCGCGTCGAGCCGGTGCGCGTGGCGCAACGACTCTTCCGCGAGCACGCGCTGCTTGGACTCCTCCCGCAGCCGGTGGCGCGCTTCGATCTCGCGCCGGGTGCGACGCAGCGCCAGCCACGAGGCCATGACGAGCGCAACCGTGACCGGGAACGAGATGAGCGCGAGCAGCAGCACCTGCCGCCGCCAGCCGGCGAGGATGGTCGCCTCGTCCTGCACCGCCGCGACGATAAGCGGGTGGTCGCCGACCTTGAGGAACGCCGCGAAGCGCCGGTCTCCGGGGGAGAACACATCCTTGGTCAGCGTGCCGCTCGGCGCCCCGGCCGCCATCCGCTGCAGCAGGTAGCTGCCCGCATGCAGGCGCATTCCAGTCGGCGCAACCGACGGCCAGCTGCCGACAATGACGCCTTCGGCATTCACCCATGCCACGCCGCGCCCTGCGCTACCTTTCGTGAGCCGGCCATAGGCCTCGTCGAACTGCGAGGGCCTGAAGACCAGCTCGATCTCACCGCCCGCGCGCTCCTCCGGCGAGCGCGGCTTTACGGCGCGCAGCAAGCGTTCACCCGACGCATGCTCAATTGCCAGGCCGCGCGACGAAGATGCGCCCTCCCCGGTGCGCTGGCCCCAGCGGAAATAGTCCCAGTCGATGCGCTGCAGCCCTCGCGGCACGGGGAAGAAAAGCGTCGACACGAGCAGCTTGCCGTCCGCGCTCCATACCGACAGCGAGCGGATGTCGGGAAAGCGCAGCAGGATCGCCATGGCCACTTCGTGCAGCTGCTTCTCGCGCGCGCGAATGCGGGCATCGCTGTCGTCACTGAGCAGCCGCAGCATCTGCTGCATGACGACGTCGTTGCGGTCCATCACCCGGACTGCATGCTCCTGGGCGGCTCGCGCCGTGTCGGCGAGCGCACGCTGCGCTTCTCTCGTGGCGCTGGCGTGGCCGAACCAGGCCAGCACGGCGACGAAGACGATGGGCACCACGGCCGCGAGCGCGACGGCGACGCGCAGCCAGGCGAGCGAGCCCTCCCCGCTTTCCCTGCCCATCTTCGTTCCCGTTGTTGTTGGCGAGCTGTGAAGTGGACGGCCAGTCTAGCCGGGCAGCCGCTCCTCCCCGGATCGCTGTGCCGCAAAAACAACAACTGCGCGCGCCGCGGTTGACTGATCAGGAGAATGGCGGCTCGTCAATGTCGCTGCGCTTTACAGCGCCAGTGCGCCGGTTCAGCGAAGGCCGTGATTCCTAAGGCCTTATGTCGGTGGAATGCGTTGTGCTTGTGTTCCGGGTCCAAACCTCAGGCGCCTGCCCAACCACATGAAATACAAGAGCATCCTGGACCCGAACTTCAAGTACCGGAATTCACTGTCCACGGACGTGCGCAAGACGTTCGAGCGCATCCGGCGCGAGCAGCGGCTGGTCCAGCAGCCCGCGCCCTCCAAGGAACCGGAGAATCGCGCCAAGGTCGTCGCCACGATCGGGCAGGGCACCCGGCGCAACGCCGCCTAGCGGGAGCTCTGAAAAAGCGCCGTTTCGTCTTTTTCAAAGCTTCCCTAGACCAGTAGACCACGCTGTTCAAGCGTTGGGCTATCACGACAGCCTAGGAAGGGCGGCGGAGGCGCGTGGCGGCGCAATGCTAGACATTTCATGCGGATCCGTTCGTACTGCAATGAGCGAGACGACGCATGTTGCCCATCCGAGCCCTCACCCTGTGCAGCCTCGTGCTCTTCGCCTCGGAGGCGGCGGCCGGCCGCGTCGAGATTCCGCTGCGCGTTCCGCTCGACGCGCTGCGCCAGGCGCTGAGCGCGCAGCTCGCTGCCTCCCCCGGCCGGCCGGCGGCCCTCTACCGTGAAGGCCGCTGCCGGTACCTGAACCTCGACACGCCGCAGCTCGAGGCCGTCGGCGGGCACCTGCAACTCGTCGGCCCCGGATCGGCGGCGCTCGGGCTCGAGGTGTTCGGCGGCTGCCAGAACGCCGCGGCGTGGAAGGGCTCGATGCAGTTCACGCTCGCGCCGCTCGTCGACAGCGCGGGACGCGTGCGCCTGCGCGTGGTCGACTCCCGGCTCACCGACGACGGCGGAAATGCGCCCGCCCTCGGCTTCATCTGGGAGCTGAGCAGGCGATACGTGCACCCGCGCCTGCATCAGTTCAGCTATGACGCAGGCGCGCTGCGCACGGCGTTGCTCACGCTCGTGCGCAGCGTGGCGCCCCCCGAGCATGCCGCCGAGCTGGAGCTCGCGCTGAATGGCCTGCAGGTGCTTCAGCCTCGCGTCGAGACCGCCGGCATCGTGGTGCCCATCGTGCTCGAGCTTCCCGATGCCTGGCTCACCGCGCCGCGGCCCCCCTCGACCCCGCCGCTGACCGAAGCCGAGATCGAGGCCCTGGACACTGCGCTGCGGCCCTGGGACGCCTTCCTCGTCTATAGCATTCGCCAGGTCGCGCGCGACGGCGGCGACACCGCGCTGCGCAAGCGGCTCTTTACCCTGCTGCTGGAGAGCCGTTACCAGCTGACGGCGATCCTGGCGGGCGAGGTGGTAGCCGTGGGCGACCCGCTGCGCGCGCTGTTCGTGGACGCATGGGACGGGCTGCGCACGATCCTGACGCAGGCGCATCGCGACGGCCTCATCAATGCGCCGTGGCTGGATTACGCGCTGTTCATCGATGCCGGCGATGCGCTGCTCGCGCTGGATGCCGCCGCGCCCGGCCTCGGCATGCGGCTGAGCGCGGACGGCCTGCGCCAGCTCGCCCGCAGCCTGAAGCCCGCGGATACCTCGGATCCACTCGCCTACGACTTCGCCGAGGATCCCGAGCTGCGCCGCCTGTTCGACGTGGAGGAAATCCCGTCGGGTGCGCCGCCGCCGCGCCGCAGCTGGCTGGAGCTCTTCATCCGCAGCGCCCATGCGGACGATGGCCCGCGCCCGCTGGACCGCTGGGTGCCGACGCGCGACGAGCTCGGCTTGTATCAGGCGCGCATCGGGGAGCTGCTGGCGAAAGCCGCAGAGGGCGAGCTGCAGCATGGCAAGCTGGCCGCGCCGTACGACAGGATCTTCCTCGACCTCGTGCCGGCGACGGCGCTCATCGAGAGCTGCTGGCGCCAGTACGTGCACCGGGGCGGCAAGGTGAGCTACCTGCGCTCCTCGGCGAGCAGCGTCGGCATCATGCAGATCAACGAGCGCGTGTGGCGCGGCTTCTACGATGTCCAGAAGCTGCGCTGGGACACCGGCTACAACGTGCGCGCCGGCACGCGCATCCTCATGCGCTACGTGAAGGACTACGCTGTCCCCTACGCGCAGCGCAGCGGCGACATCGATTACGTGGCGCGCGCCGCTTATGCCGTCTACAACGCCGGCCCGCGCGCGGTCGGCCGCTTCGCGAAGGAAAAGCGCCACCCGCGCGAGGCGCGCGTCGACGATCGGCTCTGGGCGCTGTTCGACGGCATCGCCTCGGGCGGACGCGCCGACCTGCGCACCTGCGGCGTGATTACCGTCGCGGCGTCGTCGCGACCCCGCTGATCCCTCTTTGGCAATAGGACGACCGGTCTACTCGACGGAGTGATGGCCAGCACGCGCCCCGTGGCTAGATAACCATCGGGAGGCGCGCATGCGCACGAAGGAAGTCTGGGCAGTGGGTCTTGCCATCGCGGCAAGCTTCCAGGGCAGTGCCGGCGCCTCCGATTCGGAGGCGCAGGAGCTTCCCGCGCTCGGCGCAGGCATCTCGATTCCCGCGCTGATCGCCGCCGGCGCCGCGGCCGCCGCGGCGCTCGCGGGCAGAGGCGACGGCGCGGAGGCGAGCGGCGAAAGCAGTCCCCCGCGGACGAGGAGCTACGACAGCCCCGCGGATTTCCAGACGTCCGAGTTCGGCGCGCAGCAGGGGCTGCGCATGGTGCGGGCCGACACCCTCTACTACAACGGGCACGAGCGCTGGTATGTGGGCCAGGCTGCCAATCCCGCCGCCGGCACCGGCATCGGCGTGAAGATCGCCGTCGCCGACACCGGGATCAACGCGCGGGAGGCGGGAACCGGCGGCGCCATCGCGATCGATGTCGCGGCCAGCTACGACTACGTGGGTAACCGGGCCGGCTCGGCCGCGGACGATTACGGGCACGGCACGCACGTAGCCGGCATCATCGCCGCGCCGAAGAACAGCGCAGGCATGCACGGCCTTGCCTACAACGCGTCGCTCGTCAATCTCAAGGTGGGGAATTCAAGTGGAACCATCACGGCAAGCGACGAGCAGCGCGCCGACATGATGGCGCGGGCCGCCCGCGCGGGCGCCATGATCCTCAACAACTCCTGGGCCTCGGGGAGCGCGGTTACGTCCTTCACCGCGGAGCAGGTGCAGCCCTCCATGCCGCGCATGATCGAAGCATCGCGCGCCTATGTCGCGAGCGGCGGCGTGGTGGTATTCGCCGCGGGCAATGCCGGCGCCTTGCAGCCGGCCGTGGAAGCGGGCCTTCCGCACCTCATCGGCGGCATCCAGCCGGGCTGGCTTGCCGTGGTGGCGGTCGACGGCTCGGGCCGGCTCGCGAGCTACAGCAATCGCTGCGGCGTCGCGGCCGCGTGGTGCCTCGCTGCGCCCGGCGGCGCGCCCGACAACGGCCTGTATTCCATGCAGAACAACGGCGGCTACGCGAGCATGTACGGTACCTCGATGGCCGCGCCGCATGCCGCCGGCGCGCTCGGCGCTCTCAAGAGCATGTTTCCGAATCTCAGCTACGTGCAGCTGCGCGAGCGCCTTCTCCATACGGCGAACCGAAGCGGCATGTACGCCGATCCCGCCACTTATGGCCACGGGCTGATGGACCTCGCCGCCGCTTCTTCGCCGGTCGGCGGCGTGGCGGTCCCCACGGGCTCATCAGCGAACGGTCCGACCGCTCCCGTCTCGGAAACCCAGGTTGAGCTTCAGGCGGGCGCGCTGCGCGCCTTGCGCATGCAGGGTGCCGTGCTCGTGGTCGACAACTACCAGCGGGCGCCGTTCTGGGTGCCCGCGCGGACGTTCTTCCGCGAGACGACGCCGCGCCTCGTCGAGCGCCAGTGGGCGTCGCTGAGAACGGCGCGCGGACGCCGGGTGGAAAGGGACGGCGCTTTCCGCTTCAGCCACTCGGCCGAGCTGAACAACGTGGTATCGGCCGACCTCGCTACGTACCGGCTGGGCTTCTCGAAGGGCGCAGGCGGCGAGGCGGCGCTCGGCTCGCACCTCGAGCTCGCCTGGGTTCCGCATCTCGCCGCCCCGGCCGTCGATTCCGTCGCGCTCGGCTACGCGTCCCGCTTCGGCGGCATGCGCATCGGCCTGCTTGGCAGCATGCCCGCGCTACAGGCGACGAGCGAGCGCACGCTCGAGTCTTCGAGCCTGGGAAGCCGCAAGGCGTTGGGCATGGTCGCCCAGCAGCGCGCCGGCGGCACGACTTACGGCGTATCGCTCGCCTTCGCGGACGATATAGAGCGGCCGATCGGCATCGCGACGAGCGGCGCCTTTGCCCTGGGCGACAACCACGCCTTGTCGAGCGGCAGCTTCGTGGAGCAGGTTATCGGCGAAGCCACCACCCTCAGCGCCTCGCTCGAGGTCTCGCGCCATCGCCTGCAGTCGAACGGCGCCCTCTCCGCGCCGGGCTACGCGATGAGCGCTGCGAGCTTCGGTGCGCGTACCCTCCTCGGATCGAAGACCATGCTGTCCGCGAGCCTGAAGCGCGAATGGAGCGGCAACGAAGCGGCGCACCTGCAGGTTCCGCTGACCATCAATGAGGCGGGCGAGATCGGCAGCGTTGCGTACGCCCTGCCCTACGACGAGCTGGTCGGCCGCACCGCGCTCACCCTGCGCCTCGATCATCAGCTCACGAGCACGATGGACCTGCGCGCGGCGCTTACCCACGAGCGCTACGGATTCGGCGTTTCCCTGACCGGGATCGCGGT
>Ga0247825_10000216_pt1 | contig 34794 bp, 37 predicted proteins | sample 13C_Vanillin_Day_FD_194413 | JGI IMG/M metagenome (GOLD analysis project Ga0247825, IMG submission 194413) | Soil microbial communities from agricultural site in Penn Yan, New York, United States - 13C_Vanillin_Day48 | ecosystem: Environmental > Terrestrial > Soil > Agricultural land | place... | reverse complement strand
ACGCTGGCGCTCGCCCTGGCCATCGTGCTCATCGCCGATCCGTGGGCGCCTCTCGCACCCGGTTTCTGGCTTTCGTTCGGCGCGGTGGCGCTGATCTTCTACGTCGGCACGGGGTGGACCAGCCCGGGCCGCCGTCCGATGCAATGGGTGCGCATCCAGTGGGCCATTACCGTCGGCCTTGCGCCCGCCGCGCTTTTGCTCTTCGGGCAGATCTCCGTGGCCGGTCCGCTGGCCAACGCCCTCGCCATCCCGCTCGTCTCCGTAGTGGTGACGCCGCTCGCGCTCGTTGCCGCGCTCGTGCCGGCCCAGCCGCTGCTCGAGCTCGCGGCCTGGCTGGTCGAGTGGCTGCTGCAATTCCTCGAATGGTGCGCGCTCTTTCCCGGCGCGCTATGGCAGCAGCACGCGCCCGCTTCCTGGAGCGTAGCGCTGGCGCTCGCGGGGGTCGTATGGCTGCTTGCGCCGCGCGGCATGCCCGGCCGACCCTGCGCCCTTGCACTCATGGCACCCGCCTTCGCGGTGCTGCCGCCCGCACCGCCGCACGGCGTCGCATGGATTACCGCCTTCGACGTTGGCCAGGGGCTCGCCGTGGCGGTGCGCACAGAACAGCGCACGCTGCTCTACGACGCGGGCCCGGCATTCGGCCCCGACGCCGACAGCGGCGGTCGCATTGTGTTGCCGGCGCTGCGCGCCGCGGGAACATCGTCAATCGACCTCATGGTGCTCACGCACGAGGACGCCGACCACATCGGCGGCGCGCTGTCGATCCTCGAGAGCATGGAAGTGCGCACGCTCGCCTCTTCGCTGCCGCCGGCGCATGCGCTCAATACGCTGGTCGGCACGTCCGGACCTTGCATTGCCGGGACCGCCTGGCAGTGGGACGGCGTGCGCTTCGAATTCCTGCATCCGCCGGGCACAGACCTTTCCCGCCGCAACAACCAGAGCTGCGTGCTGCGCGTGGCAGCGCCGGGCGGCTCGATGCTGCTGACCGGGGACGTGGAGCGCGCGGCTGAAATGCGGATGATCGCAAAGCGCCCCACGGCGGACGTGTTGCTCGTGCCCCATCACGGCAGCCGCACGTCGTCCAGCCCGGAGTTCATCGCCGCCGTCGCGCCGCGCTGGGCGGTGGTAACGGCTGGCTACCGAAGCCGCTTCGGCCACCCGAGCGCCGAGGTGCTGGCGCGCTATCGAGCCGCCGGAGCGCACATCATGCGCACCGACAGCGAGGGGGCGGTGCATATCCTGCTCGAGAAGGAGGGGCCGCGCGTGTTTGGCGAGCGGGATAGCGCGGCGCGCTATTGGCGTCGCGCGAGCGGTGTATAGAATGCTCGCGCAGCAACCCTATCGACGAGAGGAGCACACCATGGCCAAGAAGGATGGCGGCGTTTACCGCGTTACGGAAGTGATCGGCACCAGCACCAACTCGTGGGAGGACGCCGCACGCCAGGCCGTCCAGACCGCGGCCAGCACGCTGCGCGACCTGAGGATCGCCGAGGTCACCAAGCTCGACGTGCGCCTGGACGAGGCCGGCAAGATCGTCCAATTCCGCACGCGGCTTTCGCTGTCGTTCAAGTACGAGGGCTAGTGTTCACGGCGATAGTTCGCGTTACCGGGGCCGGCCGCCTCGTGGATTTCCGCGAGCGCCTGCGCTGGCTCATGGTGCGCGATCCGGACGCCGAGGACTACACCGAGCACCACGCCGATGGGCTGCTCGAGTACCGCTTCACGCCGAAGCGAGGTATCCCGTTTCCGGCGTTCACCGAGGCGTCCGCCGATTTTCCCGAGCTGCACGTCGAGGTGGAGTGGCAGCACGACGGGGTGCGCGGCCGTGCGCGCATCGAGAACGGCAGCCTGGTACAGGAGCTGGCCGAGCCGCAAGGCGGCGCGCTGGTTGATGTCTCGGTCGCCGACGACGGTCGCCTTACGCTCGCTTTCGTCTGTGCGCACGTGGAGGGTGAATTGATCGGCTACGCTGCCACGGCCGATCGCCACACCTACTTCCGCAGCCGCGACGGCGTGCTCGCGCTGGTCGAGCCGAGCACGCCGGACGAGGCGCTGGAGGAAGTCGCGTTCGGCCTGGTCGACGAGTGGCTCTGGTACGACGAGGAAAGCGCGCCGGTCGAGCGCGCGCGCTATGCGGACTATCGCTACCCGGTGCGCGGCGTCAATGTCCGGTCGGAAAAGCTCGCGGCGTTGCGCTCGAGCGAAATGCGCTTCTCTTCGCTGGATGCCGAGGGCCGCCAGGCGCGCGCAGCGCTCGTCGCGCAATGGCTGAAGAGCCGGTAGCCCCGCGCCGGCGATCGGTGCAGTGCGCCTCGCCGCGCGGGCTGCATCGCATCGCCTACCTCGAATGGGGCGATCCGAGGAACCGCGACGTGCTGCTGTGCGTGCACGGCCTGACGCGCTCGTCGCGGGATTTCGACGACCTGGCGCACGCCTTGTGCGCGCGCTTCCGGGTGGTCTGTCCCGACGTCGCCGGCCGCGGCGATTCCGACCGGCTGCTGGACGCGAGCCTGTACGCCGTGCCGCATTACGTCTCGGACATGGTGACGCTGATCGCGCGTCTCGACGTCGAAGCCGTGAGCTGGGTCGGCACGTCGTTGGGCGGCCTGATCGGCATGGCGCTCGCCGCGCAGGCCCAATCCCCGATCGCGCGCCTTGTGCTGAACGACGCCGGACCGGTCGTCACGCGGGGCTCGCTGGAGCGCATCGCCGGCTACCTCGGCACGCGGATGCAGTTCCAGAGCGTGGCGGAGGCCGAGGTCTATATGCGCGACATTTCGGCGCCCTTCGGGCCGCACAGCGATGCGCAATGGCGCTTTCTCACCGAAACGTGGTTGCGCCCGAACGACGATGGGACGTGGCGCGCGCACTATGATCCGCGCATCGCGGAGGCCTTTCGCGCCACCCTGCCGCAGAAGGACCTGGAGCTCTGGCCCGTGTACGACGCCATCCGCTGTCCCACGCTGGTGCTGCGCGGCGAGCATTCGGACCTTCTTACTCGGGAAACCGCCGGCGCCATGCGCCTGCGGGGGCCCAAGGCCACGGTAGTCGAAATCCGCGGCGTCGGGCATGCTCCCACGCTCATGCATCCCGACCAGATCGCCCTGGTGCGAAGCTTCCTGCTCGAAGGAGGATCGGCTTGAAACGAATTTTCCTGCTCGCGGTTTTCGCCGCCGCCCCGGCGTTCGCGCAATCCACCCTGGATGCCGTGAAGACCAAAGGGTACCTGCAGTGCGGCGTGAACACCGGCCTCGCCGGGTTTTCGCAGCCCGATTCCAAGGGCGTGTGGCGCGGCATAGACGTGGACCTGTGCCGCGCGGTGGCGGCGGCGGTGTTCGGCGATGCGAGCAAGGTGCGCTACACGCCGCTTACCGCGCAGCAGCGGTTTACGGCCCTGCAGTCCGGCGAGGTGGACATACTCGCCCGCAACACCACGTGGACCATCGTGCGCGACACGAGCCTGGGGCTGAACTTCGTCGGCGTGAACTACTACGACGGGCAGGGCTTCATGGTGCCGAAGAAGCTCAACGTGAAGAGCGCCAAGGAGCTGAACGGCGCCACGATCTGCGTGCAGCCCGGCACCACCACCGAGCTCAACCTGGCCGACTACTTCCGCGCCAACCGCATGAGCTTCAAGCCGGTGGTGATCGAGAAGCTGGAGGAAGTGCTGAACGCCTACTTTGCCGGCCGCTGCGACGTCTTCACCACCGACCATTCGGGGCTCGTGGCCGTGCGCGCTTCGCGCGCGCCCAATCCGGCCGACCACGTCATCCTGCCCGAGGTCATCTCCAAGGAGCCGCTCGGTCCGGCCGTGCGCCACGGCGACGACCGCTGGTTCGACGTGGTGAAGTGGTCGATGTTCGCCCTGCTCGAAGCGGAGGAGCTCGGCCTTAGCTCGAAAAACATCGCCGAGCAGGCGAAGAGCTCCAACCCCTCGATTCAGCGCTTCGTCGGCGCGAGCGGCGACATCGGAAAGATGCTCGGTCTCGACAACCGATGGGCAGTGAACATCGTCAGCCAGGTCGGCAACTACGCGGAGAGCTTCGACGCCAACCTGAAGCCCCTGGGCTTCGAGCGCGGCCTGAACCGCCTCTGGAGCGATGGCGGCCTCATGTACGCGCCGCCTATTCGCTGAGCCGGCGGGCCGAACCGGAAAAATTCCGCACTCTCATCGAAGCTTCATTTGCGCGTGCCTTCCCCGGGGCGTAACGTCAGGGCATAACAAGACAAGGGAGGGCGCATGCCGGTTCTCGGCGGGATCGTCCTGGCAATCCAGCTTTGCTTCGCCTACCACGCGCTGAAGACGCGGCGCGCCTACTGGTGGCTGTTCGTCATCATGGGCTTCCCGGTCATGGGGTGCGTGCTCTACTACTTCGTCGAAGTATTTCCGACTTCGCGGGAGAGCCGCAGCGCCAAGAAAGCGGTGCGCGCGATCGCCCGGGCGATCGACCCGGACAAGGACCTGCGCGCGGCCGTGGCGGACGTGGAGGCGTGCGGCAGCGTGGACAACCGCGTGCGGCTGGCGCGTGAGTGCATGGAGCACCGGATGTACGACGATGCGGCGGCCCTGTACCGGAGCTGCCTCGCCGGCGTACACGAAGCCGACCCCGACATCCGACACGGTCTCGGACGCGCGCTGCTGGAAAGCGGCAAGCCCGAGGACGCGCTCGCCGTTGCGCAGAAGCTTCGCGTCAGCCATCCGACGTTCCGCAGCGCGGAGGTCGGGTTGCTCGTCGCGCGGGCGCTGGAAGCCGCGCACCGGCTAGACGAAGCGCTCGCCGAGCTGAAGCTGCTGGCCGATACCTATCCCGGCGAGGAAGGCCGCTGGCGCTACGGCGCCCTGCTGCAACATCTGGGGCGGGCGGATGACGCGCAGGAGGTGTTCCGCAGGATGCTGCGCAATGCCGAGCGGCAGCCTTCGCACTACCGCGACGCGCAACGCGGCTGGCTCGACCTCGCGCGCGAAAGCATGCAGGCGTGAGCGCACCCAATCCGTACGCGCCGCCGCAGTCGGCGGTCAGGGATGCGCCTCCCGGCGCCGGCTCGGCGATCAAGGCGGTAACGCTCGGCCTGCTGGCGGACATCGGCGGCACCTTCGCCGCCAGCATCGTGCTCATGGTGGCCTACGGTATCGTGCTCGGCGCTTCCGGCGCCAGCGTCGAGGAGATCGGCGCGGCCGACCTGACCTCGACCGATTCGTGGCTCTTCTATGTCGGTGGGGCGGTGGGGCTGGCCTTCTCGGTTCTCGGCGGCTACGTCTGCGCTCGCATCGCGAAGCGCAACGAGATTAAGCTCGGCGCCGTGACCGCGATCATTTCCGCCGCTATCGGCCTGCTCCTCGCGGCGGACCAGTACCAGCTTGGAACCAACCTGAGCATGACCCTGGCGGCGATCACCGCCGTGATGGTCGGCGCGCGGCTGGGATACTGGAAGAACCGCGGCGCCAAATAGCCTCGGTCGCATCGGGCAACGCCGTCTGGCGCATGCGCTGGGATTAGTCCACCTTGGCGCCGGTTGCCTTCACCACCTTCGCCCACTTCGCCACCTCGCTGCGCACGTAGCGTCCGGTTTCGTCGAGCGGTGCGGCGGTCACTTCGAACGCGAGCGCGTCCAGGCGCTTGCGCATCTCGGGGTCCTGCACCGCCTTCAGGATGGCCGCGTTGAGCTTCTCCGCCACGGCGCGCGGCGTTCCTGCCGGCGCGAACACGCCTACCCACGTGTAGTCCTGCATGTCGGTGTAGCCCAGCTCCTCCAGCGTCGGTACGTCCGGGAGCTGCGCCAGGCGCTTCGCCGACGATACGGCGAGCGCGCGCAGCTTCCCGGACTTGATATTCGACATCGGACCCGAGCCGGCCATGCAGCCTATCGGCGGCTGGCCCCCGAGAACGCCGGCGACGGCCGGGCCCGCGCCCTTGAAAGGCACGTGGGTGATGTCCGCCTTCCAGCGCACGTGGAACAGGTTCTCCGCGGTCAGGTGCGGCGTGGTGCCGGCCCCCGGCGAGGCGAACGCGAGCTTGTCCTTCATCACCTGCTGTCGAAGCTCCTCGAGGCTCTTCGCCGGGAAGGAGGCGTTGATTACGATGATGTTCGCCTGCTGGGCGACGACCGACACGGCGGTCAGGTCCTTCACCGGGTCGTAGCCCGGGTTCTTGAAGAGCGTCGGGTTCACCGCGTACGCCGACGAATGCAGGAGCAGCGTGTAGCCGTCTGGCGCCGCCTTTGCCACTTCGCCGGTGGCGAGGTTGCCGCTCGCGCCCACCTTGTTCTCCACCACCACCGGCTGGCCGAGCGCCTCGCCGAGCTGCGTGGAGAGGAGGCGCGCGATGATGTCGGTCGGGCCGCCGGGCGGGAACGCCACGGTGAGGCGGATGGGCTTGGAGGGGTAGGGCTGCGCGAACGCGGCGCCCGCAACCAGAAGCAGCAATGCAGCAAGAAATCTCACGTGACCTCCCTACTTGATCGCCAGCGGGTTGGTGGGAGAACCGACGGCGCCCGTGATGGGCAGCGCCGGTGCGACGAACAGGAACTCGTACACGCCGTCCTCGGCGCAGTCCTTTGCCAGGTCGGCGACGAAGAAGATCTCGCCCATGGTCATGCCCATGATCGGGATCGTGATCCAGTGCCACGGCTGGTTTATGCCGGGCTCGCTCTCGTTGGGCCGCACCTCGCATCCCCAGGTGTCGCTCGCGAGCGCGGCGAGTTGCGTGCGCTGGATCCACTCGAGCGTCTCGAATGAGAACCCTGGAGCGTCGCCGCCCGGGTAGCCGTCCCAGCTGCCGGCGGCGAGCTTGGCCTCCATCTGGCCGGTACGCACGATGACGAAATCGCCCTTTTTCAGCTCGGTTTTCTGCACAGAGGCGGTTCTATCAAGATCTGAGGTTGTGATTGCGTATCCATCGGGCAGCACGTCCATGTCGAGCGCGCGCGGCACGTCGAGGAACACGCCGCGTCCGACCATCCGGTTCTTGGTCTTCTCGATGCCGCACTTCTGCGCGCCGGCCGAGGTGACCTCGCGGCAGTCGTAGCCGTTCCACATGTTGTTTTCGTAGAACACATGCCCGAGGCCGTCCCATTGGGTGCCGCATTGCAGCGGCATCACCACCATGTCGTCGGCGGCGCGGATGCCTCGCTTGTCGAGCACGCCCGAGTAGGCGTCGGTTCCGGTGCGCAGCATGGTGTGCAGCGGATTGATGCGCCCCAGCGCCGGGTACTTGCTCTTCGCGCCCTGCGGCCCGTTGTTGTCGAAGTTGAGCGCCAGCGAGATGACCTTGCCTTTGCGCACCAGGCGCGCGGCGGCCACGATGTCCTCCGGCGTGGTGTGGTTCAGCGTGCCAATCTCATCGTCGGCCCCCCAGCGGCCCCAGTTCTTGAACTTCTCGGCGGCTTGGCGCAGGTCCTGGCGGGTAAGCTTGCGGGCGGTCATGGGTGATTACCTGAAGACGAGGCGGATAGCCTATCAGGCGGCGGCCATCGCCGTCGCGCTCCTCGCCGCCTGGTACCTGGTGCACAACACCGTGTCGAACCTCGAGGACCGGCGCATCGCCAGCGGCTTCTCTTTCCTCCAGAGGGAGGCGGGGTTCGAGATCGGCGAATCGGCGTTCCTGCGCTACAGCGCCTCGGACAGCTACCTGCGGGCGCTCGCCGTCGGGCTGACCAACACGCTCGCCGTCTCGCTGGTTGGCATCCTGCTCGCCACCGTGCTTGGCACGGCAGTCGGGCTGTTTCGCCTGTCGAAAAACTTTTTGCTGCGCACACTGGCGGCGGGCTACGTCGAGCTCGTCCGCAACACACCCGTGCTGGTACAGCTCTTCTTCTGGTACGCGCTCATCACGGAGGTATTGCCGCATCCACGTTCCGCGCTCGAGCCGTTGCCCGGCGTGTTCCTGACCAACCGGGGCATCTTCTATCCGAGCTTCGAGAGCGCGCCGGTGCTCCAGGGGTTCAACTTCACCGGCGGAATGGTGCTCACCCCGGAGTACGCGACGCTGCTCCTGGGGCTTTCGATCTACACGGCATCGTTCATCGCGGAGATCGTGCGCGCGGGCGTGCTCGCCATCGGCCGGGGCCAGTGGGACGCGGCGCACGCTGTCGGTCTGCAGCGCGGGCAGGCGCTGCGCCACGTGGTGCTGCCCCAGGCAGTGCGCGTCATCGTGCCGCCGCTCGCGAGCCAATACCTCAACCTCACCAAGAACAGCTCGCTCGCGGTGGCCATCGGCTATCCCGACCTGGTGTCGATCGCGAACACCACCATGAACCAGACCGGCCAGGCGATCGAGGGGGTCGCGATCATCATGGCCGTGTACCTCACCATCAGCCTTTCCATCTCGGCCTTCATGAACTGGTACAACGCGCGGGTCACGCGGCGATGAAGTGGCTGCGCGAGAACCTGTTCTCGGGTTGGGCGAGCAGCCTCGCGAGCGTCCTGCTCCTCTTTCTTCTCTACAGGACTGTCGTTGGAATCGTCGACTGGGCGTTCCTCGAGGCGGTGTGGCGGCCCGACGCCAAGGCGTGCCGCGCGGCCGAGGGCGCCTGCTGGGGCTTCATCGCCGAGAAGCATCGTTTCATCCTGTTCGGCACCTATCCCTACGAGGAGCACTGGCGGCCGGCCCTGGCTATCGTCGTGCTGCTCGCGATGTGGGCGTACTCGCTTTTCAGGTGGACGAGGCGCCTCGCGCTGCTGTGGCCCTGCGGGCTCGCCCTCATCGGGGTCCTCATGTGGGGCGGCGTGCCGGGCCTGCCCTACGTGGAGAACGAGCGCTGGGGCGGGCTGATGCTGACCCTGCTGCTCACGACGTTCGGCCTCGCGTGCGCCTTTCCGCTCGCCATCGCGCTCGCGCTGGCGCGGCGCTCGAGCATGCCCGTGCTGCAGGGCATGGCGGTGGGTTTCATCGAGCTGGTGCGCGGCGTGCCGCTGATCTCGCTGCTCTTCATGGCTTCCGTGATGCTGCCGCTCTTCCTGCCGCCGGGCGTGTCGATCGACAAGCTGCTGCGCGCGCAGATCGCCATGATCCTGTTCGCCTCGGCCTATCTCGCCGAGGTGGTGCGCGGCGGCCTGCAGGCGATCCCGAGATCGCAGTACGAGATGGCGGACGCGCTGGGGCTCACGTACTGGCAGAAGACGCTGCACGTCGTGCTGCCGCAGGCGCTGCGCATCTCGGTGCCGCCGCTGGTCAATACCTTCATCGGCTTCTTCAAGGACACTTCGCTGGTGCTGATCATCGGGCTTTTCGACCTTCTCTCGACGATCAAGATCTCGCTCAACGACCCGGCGTGGAGCGGCTCCGGCGTCGAGGCCTACGTGTTCGCCGCCGCGGTGTACTTCGTCTTCTGCTTCGCCATGTCGCTCTACAGCCGGCGGCTGGAGCGTCCTAGCGTTTCTCGCTGACCATCTCCACCAGCGCGCGCAGCGCCGCGGTGTAGGAGCGCCAGCCCAGGCCCTGCACGGTGCCCTTCGCGGCAGGGGCGATGATGGAGCGATGGCGCCATTCCTCGCGCGCGGCGATGTTGGACATGTGCACCTCGATCACGGGAAAGGGCATCGCCTTGATGGCATCGTGCAGCGACACGCCGTACTGCGTCAGGCCCGCAGGATTGAGCAGCGCGCCCGCGGCGTCGTCCATGTGCTTGTGGAACATGCCGACCAGCTCGCCCTCGTGGTTCGACTGGAAGGTCACCAGCTCGACCTTCAGCTCGCGCGCCAGCGCCTGCAGCTTGTCGTTGATCTCGGCGAGCGTGGTGGTGCCGTAGATATGCGGCTCGCGGCGACCGAAAAGGTTGAGGTTGGGACCATGCAGCACGAGGATCTTCATCTCATCTCCTGTTCTTCGCGTCCCAGTTCCTCTCGAGGTTCGCAATGAGCGCAGGGCTGAAGTGGCAGTATGCCTGCTCCCGCGCGTATACCGCCATGTAGCGCCGGAAGAGATCCAGCGGCTCCTCGCCGGCGCGAAAGGCGCGCCGGTTGCCCGCGGCGCTCACCACGCCCGAGCCGGTCAGCCGCTCGACGATCCGATCGATGGCCGGGTCCATCTTCTCTGCTTCGACGACTTCATCGCAGATCATGCGGCCCTCGGGGCTCGAGCAGTCGATGCGCCGCTCCGCCATGATCGCCTGCCGGGCGATGCGGTCGCCGACGAAGCGCGGCAGGCGCAGGTTCGAGGCGCCCGGGATGATGCCTTCCTTGCGCGCCGGCAGCGTCAGATAGGCATCCTGCGCCGCGATGATGTAGTCCATGGTGAGCAGGATCTGGCAGTGCCCGCCGATGGCGAAGCCCTCCACCGCGGCGATCCAGAGCTTTTCCACGGAATGCGACTCCGGCGACCGATCCTCGAGCGCAAGGCCCCGATAGAACTTGTTCACGAACCCCAGGTCGCGGATCAGGAACCACAGGTAGCGGATCCTTCCCTGGTACAGGTGCGTGAGGTTGATGCCGGCGCCGAAGATGCGCCGCCCGGCGTGCTTGGTGTGCGTCACCACGTCGCCGCGCAGCACGCACACCTCGGTCTTCGGGTCCATCAGCGCGAGGTCGACCGCCGTCTCCAAGCCTTCGATGGTCGATTCGTCCTCGGCATTCAGGTAGCGCGGGTTGCCCATGGTGAGCACCGCAGCCTTGCCTTCGCGCTTCAGGTGCGCGCCGGGCAGCGCGATCTCGCCGCTGGCGTCGTACTCCTCGTATCTTCCCTTCGACGTATCCAGGGGGAGCAGCATCGCATGGCAGAGGTGCATGCCGGTGTCCGGATCGCCGAGCACTTCGGCGAGGAATTCCCCGTGCCTTTTCTCCAGGCCCTGCTTGTCGCGCTGGGAATGCTTCGCCTCCTGCTCGAGCTCGTGCTTCGAGGGCAGCCAGCCCATTTCGCTGGCGCTGGCACAAAGCTGCTCGACCCGCAGGAAGCGTTTGCGTCTTTCCGTCAGCCGGTCGTAGATGGCAAGCGCATTCACCACCTTACTGTACTCCTGCGCCGGCCGGGCAGGCTGCGGCGCGAGACCACGCCGTCGATCCATTTCACGGCGCGGCGAGCCCGCTCGGCGACCATGGGAAGCGGGAGCTGCCGGTAGTCGTCGTTGAATACTTCGAAGCTGTAGTCGCCACGATAGCCCATGGCGTCGAGGCGGCGCACCATGCCGGCGAGCTGCTCGCTGTGTACGCCCTCGCCGGGAAAGACGCGGTAGTGGCGCGCGGTCTCGATGCGCTCGTCCGGCGTGCGGGTTTCCTGCCACAGGAAATCCGAAAGCTGCACGAGGAATATCTTCGCCGGATCGATTTCCTCGAGCACTGCCGGATCGGTCTTGTGCGCCAGGATATGGAACGAATCGAGGCCCAGGCCCAGGTTCGACCGGTCCGCCTCCCCGACCAGCTCCCAGGACTGCGCCACCTGGTTGACGTAGCGGCCCCACGAAAGCGCCTCATAGGCCACCTTGACGCCGAGCGGCACCGCCAGGTTGGCGAGCTTCTGCAGGTCCTTGATCAGCACGACAGGATCGCCGCTCGCGTGCGCTGAGTTCGACGAGCAGGCAAGCAGCAAGGTCGAGCCCAGCGCCCGGCATATCGACAGCATCGCCTTCGCCACCTCCACCTTGTAGGCATGCAGGTGCGCCGAAAGCCCTTCGAAGTCGCGCAGCACCTGGAAGCCGGTGACGCGCAAGCCGCTCGCGCGCACCGCCGCCACCGCCGCCTCTTCGCCGCCCGGATGGCCAACGATGTCGTTGGCGTTCAGCATCACCTGCGTGAAGCCGGCGGCCCTGATCGCCCGCAGCTTCGCCTCCAGCGGCCCCGCCAGGGTGATGGTGTCCATGCCAAAATGGTCGAGGTTCATGGCCAGAGGTGCGACACCACCAGCTCGAACGTGACGCCGCCCAGATAAACCTGCGTCAGAGCGCCCTTGTCGCTGGGCTGCACGTCGCCGCGATCGATGAAGACGATGCCGCGCTGCTGCAGCGCGCGGGTCGCGGCCGGCACGTCGGCCGCCCCGAGCCCGACGCGCACCAGGCCTTCGTCCCAGTGGATCTCCTCGGCGCCGGGCGGCGGCTCGATGAGCTGCAGGTAGAACTTGCGGCAGGGACTCTCCAGCAGCGTGCCCTTGGGCAGCACGCCGAAGTACTGCCCGCGCGGCAGCGCGCTGAAGCCGAACAGGCTCTGGTAGAAGTCCAGCCAGTCCCGGGTACGGTCGTTCAGAATGGCCTGCACCACGCCGAACCAGTGCAGGCCCGCCAGCGCCGGCGGCTTCGCGTCGGTGCCTGCGAGCGGCACGAAATCCACGTCGTAGATGGAGAAGTCCTTGTAGCGGTCGACGAAGTAGATCAGGCTGTCGCCCACGCCGTGGATTCCAGGGATGTGCAGCTCCATCGCCGCCGCGCGCGTCGGCATTTCCCACGCGCCGAGGTCGAGCGAGTGCTGGAATGCCGCGCCTGCATCCCGCACGCGCAGCGCGATGGCTGCCAGCGCCGGCGTCGGCTCGCTTGGCGCATGCGAATTGACGATCAGGTTCATGCCTCCCTGCCGGTAGAGCATGACCTCGCGCGAGCGGTGACGCGCCACGGCGGCGAACCCCATCTGCTGCAGCAGCGCGCCGAACGCCTGCGGCTGAGAGGTGGCGTATTCGATGAACTCGATGCCGTCAACCCCCAGCGGGTTGGAAGGCTCGGGCAGGGCTTCGACGAGCGGCATGCGTTGCCTGGAATTGTCGGGGCTGTTAAATTAATTTGCAATGTCGTTAATTCCCAGGGGCCCGGCGCGTGGCCGCTACCGGGCGCGCAACGCCGCCATGCGCAAGCCGAAGGCGCCGGAAGCCAACCGCGCGAGCATCGTCGCGGCGGCGATCGACGAGTTCGCCGCGCGGGGTTTCAAGGGCGCCAGCATGGACGCGATTGCCGCACGCACGCACACCACCCGCGCACTGATCAACTATTACTTCGGCAGCAAGGAGAAGCTGTACATCGCGGTGCTCGAGCGGGTTTACACGGAGATCCGCGAGGCCGAAAGCGAGCTGCACCTGGATCACCTGGCGCCGGCCGAAGCCGTGCGCCGCATCGTGGAATTCACCTACAGCTACTACCTGGCGCACGAGGGTTTCGTGCGCCTGGTGGTCGCCGAGAACCAGGCGCGCGGCCGGCACCTGAAGAAGTCGAGGGCCATGCGCACGCTCAACCGCCCGATCATCGAGCGGCTGCAGCAGGTCATCGGCCGCGGGCAGGCGCAGGGGCTGTTCCGTTCGGGCATCGACGCGGTGGAGGTCCACAAGGCGATCGCCGCGCTCGGCATGTTCAACGTCACCAATCGCCACACTTTCGGCGCGATCTTTCAGCGCGACATGGGCGCGAAGGGCGACGTGGCGGCGAGGCGCGAGCTGGTCGCCGACATCATCCAGAGCTACCTGACGAACTTTCGATCGACCGTTCAATAGGAGGAGATCCAGCATGAGCTTCCGCATCGACCGCCGCACCCTGCTCAAGGCAGGCGCGGCAATTGCCGCCTCCACCGCGATGCCGGCCTTCGCGCAGGCGAAGACCCTGCGCTTCGCCGCCGTGTTCTCGGACAAGGACATCCGCGCTGACATGATCCGCATGCTGGCGAAGGACATCGAGGGCATCTTCAAGCTCGAGCCCTACTACGGCGGCACGCTGTTCAAGCAGGGAACGGAGCTGGTCGCCCTGCAGCGCGACAACCTGGAGATGGGCAACATCGCGCCGCAGGACTTTTCCAAGCAGGTGCCGGCGTGGTCGATCCTCACCTCCGCGTACCTGTTTCGGGACGCCAACCACTTGAACGCCTTCTTCGCCAGCGAGCCGGGCGCGCAGATGAAGAAGATGGTCGAGGACAAGCTGAAGGTGAAGATCCTCGGGCCGACCTTCTTTGGCACCCGCCAGGTCGGGCTCAAGCCAAAGAAGCGCATCAACACGCCGGCCGACCTGGCGGGCATCAAGCTGCGCATGCCGCCGGGCGACGCCTGGCAGCTGCTCGGCCGCTCGATCGGCGCCAACCCCACGCCGATGGCCTACGCCGAGGTGTACACCGGGCTGCAGACCGGCGCCATCGACGGCCAGGACAACCCGCTGCCGAACGTGCAGAACATGAAGTTCTACGAAGTGATGTCGCAGATCGTGCTCACCTCGCATCTCGTGGGCTACGACCTGCTGAGCGTCAATCTCAAGACCTGGGCCGGCATGTCGCCGGCGCAGCAGAAGCAGTTCCAGGCTGCCGCCGACAAGGCGATCGCCTGGAGCGCTGGCGAGCACCTGAAGCGCGAGGCCGAGCTGGCGGAAGGCTTCAAGAAGCAGGGGCTCGAGGTGTACGTGCCCGACGTCAACGCCTTCCGCGCGCATGCGCAGAAGATCTACCTCGCCTCGGACGAGGCCAAGGACTGGCCGAAAGGCATGCTCGAGAAGATCAACGCGCTGAAGTAGGCGATGGCGCGCCTCGGGGGCTGGCTGCGGCGCCGGGCAGAGAACGTCGCCGTGGCCATGCTCGCGGTGATGTTCGCCGCGTTCGTCGTGCAGATCGTCTTCCGCTATTTCTTCAACTTCCCGATCGGCTGGGCCTCCGAGCTGTCGGTGGTGATGTGGCTGTGGCTGGTGTTGTGGGGGGCGGCGTTCGTGCTGCGGGACGACGAGGAGATCCGCTTCGACCTGGTGTTCGCCGCCGCCAGCCGGCGCACGCGCATAGCCATGGGCGTCATCGCGGCGGGCGCGCTCGTCGTGCTGTATGGCGCTTCGCTGCCCGCCGCGTACGATTACGTGGCGTTCATGAAAGTCGAGAAGGCCTCCTACCTGAAGATCCGCATGGACTGGCTGTTCTCGATCTACGTGGTCTTCCTGGTGGCGGTCCTCGCGCGCTACCTGTGGATGCTGTGGCGCCTCATGCGGGGCAGAGAACCTGCCGAGCCGGACCGGGGCGGCGCGAGCTCGGGCCTGTGAGCCCATTCGCGCTTGCCGTCTTCGCCATCGTCGCGCTGAGCCTGCTCGGGCTGCCGATCGGCCACGCCATGATCGCGGGCTCGGTGCTGTACCTGTGGACGAAGGGCCTCGACCTGGGAACGGCGGCCGAGCAGCTTCTCAACGGCATGTACACGAGCTACCTGCTGCTCGCCATCCCGCTGTTCATCCTGGCGGCGGAATTCATGAACAGCGGCAGCATCATGGATCGGCTGCTGCGCTTCTGCAACGCGCTGGTCGGCCGCTTCCGCGGCGGCCTGGCGCAGGTCAACGTGGTGCAGAGCATCATCTTCGCCAGCATGTCGGGCTCGGCACTGGCCGACGCGGCCGCCAGCGGCAAGCTGATGCAGACGCTGATGACCAAGGACGGCAAGTACACCGCGGCCTTCGCCGCCGCGCTGACCGCGGCATCGTCCGTCATCGGCCCTATCATCCCGCCCTCGATTCCGCTCCTGCTGTACGCGCTGGTCTCGGATACGTCGATCGGGTTTCTGTTTCTCGGCGGGGTGGTGCCCGGGGTGCTGCTCGGGCTGGTACAGATGGGCCTCATCGCCGCGACCGCCAGGCGCCGCAACTTCCCGGTGGAAGCGCGCGTGCCGCTGCGCGAGCTGCCGCGCATCACCTGGGAAGCGTTCCCGGCATTGCTCATGCCGGTGATCCTGCTCGGCTGCCTCTACAGCGGCATCACGACGCCGACCGAGGCGGCCGCGGCGGCGGCGGCCTATGCCCTGCTCATTTCCGCCTTCCTCTACCGCAGCACGGGGTGGCGCGACATCTATGCCTCGCTCGAGAGGAGCGCGCGCATCACCATCTCGATCGGCATGCTGATCGCCGGCGCGCTGGTGTTCAACTACGTCGTCACCGTCGAAAACGTGCCCAGGGCCCTCGCCGCCCTGCTGAAGGGGCATGAGCTCACGCCGTTCGCCTTCCTGCTGGCGGTGAACGTGCTGCTGCTCCTGCTCGGCTGCTTTCTGGAAGGCACGACCATCCTGCTGGTGATCGTCCCGGTGTTCCTGCCGACCGCACAGCTGCTGGGCATCGATCCGGTGCACTTCGGCGTCGTGGCGGTGTTCAATATCATGATCGGACTGGTGACGCCGCCTTTCGGCCTGCTGCTGTTCATGATGGTGAGGATCGCCGAGGTCTCGCTCCGGGATCTGGTGCGCGAGATGCTCCCTTTCCTCGCAGTGATGATCGGCGCCCTTGCGCTCATCACGCTGTTTCCCGACCTGGTGCTGTTCCTGCCGCGGCTGTTCGGGTACAAGGGCTGACATGCTGGGCCAGGCCGCCATCGCCATATGGTGCGACGTCGACGCGCAAGTGCGCGGCGAATTCGACGACTGGCATGCGCGCGAGCACATGCCCGAGCGGCTCTCCATTCCCGGATTCCTGCGCGGCACGCGCTGGGTCGCGGCCCATGGCGGCCCCGGCTATTTCATCCTTTACGAGGCGCTGGACGAGCCGACGCTGAGCGCCGGGCCGTACCTCGAGCACCTCAACAGCCCGACGCCCTGGTCGCGCAGAATGATGCCGCACCATCGCAACATGGTGCGCAGCCCGTGCCGCGTGGTCGCGAGCTTCGGACAGGCATGGGGCGAAGCACTCCTTACCGTGCGCTTTTCGCCGCGCGACCCGGAAAGGCTGGCGCGCCGGCTCGCGGCCGAGCTCTTGCCGGGGCTGGCGGCGCGCAAAGGGCTGCTCGCCGCGCACCTGCTGCGCAACGTCGGGGGTGCGGACGCGCCGCAGACCGAAGAGCAGAAGCTGCGCGGCGGCGACGCAACCGCCGACTGGGCAGTGCTGGTAAGCGGTTACGACGCGGCCGCCGTGGCTGGGGTAGAAATCGACGTACCCGGTTGTGTCGCAGGACATTACCGCCTGGCTTACGTTCTGTCGGAGGCGCGGCATGGCGCGTAGCGTGCGCCGCGTGGTCACCGGCCATCACCAGGACGGTCGCTCGACGGTGCTGCACGACGGCCCGGCGCCCAACGTAAAGCAGCGCGCCGCGGGCAATGCCTCGACGCTCCTCTGGGTCACGGAGGAATCGCCGGCGCGCGTCTCCGGCGATGCGGACCGCGCAGCATGCGATATCGGCGTGCCGCCGCCGCCGCGAGGGACCCTCTTCCGCATCGCCGAGTTTCCCCCGCGCAGCGGCGGCGAGCTGCGCGACCACGAGAGCCTGCTGCGCGACTTCGGCATCGGTCCGGACGTGGCGCGCGGCCACCCGCCGCGTCATCCGGCCATCCACCGCACCCGCACTATCGACTATGTCATCGTGCTCGAGGGCGAGATCCATCTCCTCCTCGATGACGGCGAAGTGCGACTCGCCACCGGCGATGTGGTGGTGCAGCGCGGCACCAACCACGCCTGGCTCAACAGGAGCGACCAGCTCTGCCGCCTCGGCATGGTGTTCATCGACGCCGAGGAGCCGCCGGAGATCGTGCAGAAGTGAGCAAGCTACTCCTGGGCTTGATTGGCGCCGGCATCCAGCGCTCGCTTGCGCCCGCGCTGCACGAGGAAGAGGGCAGGCACCACGGCCTGCGGGTGCATTACCAGCTGATCGACCTGGACGCGGCCGGCGCCGGCGCGAGCGTGCTGCCCGAGCTAATCCTCGCGGCGCGCGTCATGGGGTTCGCCGGATTGAACATAACCTATCCCTGCAAGCAATCGGTGATTGCGCTGCTCGACGACCTGTCGGACGAGGCGCGCACTATCGGCGCGGTCAACACGGTCGTATGCAACGGGCAACGCCTCATCGGCCACAACACCGACGGCTCCGGCTGGTCATGGGGCTTTCGCCGAGAGCTGCCCGATGCCGACTTGTCGCGGGTGGTCCTGCTCGGCGCCGGCGGCGCCGGCTCCGCCTGCGCCGACGCGGTGCTGCGGCTCGGCGCACGGCAACTCGTGATCGTCGACCAGGATCCGGCGCGCGCTGCGGCGCTGTCGGAGCGGCTGCATCGGCACTTCCCCGGCAGGTCGAGCACCGCCGTGGACGCCGAAACGGCGCTGCGCCATGCGAGCGGGCTGATCCAGGCCACGCCGATCGGCATGGCGGCCTGTCCCGGTATCCCGCTCGCCGCGCACCTGCTGCGGCCCGCGCTGTGGATCTCGGAGATCGTCTATGTCCCGCTGGAGACGCAGCTGTTGAAGGCGGCACGCCGCGCCGGCTGTCGCACGGTCCACGGCGGCCATATGAATATTGGCCAGGCGGTTCGCGCCTTCAAGCTGTTCACCGGATGCGACGCCGACGCCGCGCGCATGGAAGCGCATTTCCGGCGGCTCGTGTCGGCCGCGTAATATACTCGGCGCTCGGAGAGGGGGCCGGCGGTGATTTTCGACCTGCGCATCTACACGCTGCACAACAACAAGTTCGCTGCCTGGCTGAAGCTCTACGAAGAGCACGGCCATGCCGTCCAGGTGAAGCACTGCGGCGAGCCGGTGTTCTACGCCACGACCGAGGTCGGCGAGCTGAACCAGGTAGTGCACGTGTGGAAGTACGCGACCCAGGCCGACCGTGAAACGCGCCGCGACGCGCTGATGGCGGACCCGGCGTTCCAGGCCTACCTGCAGAAGAGCCGCGAGCTCGGCGCGCATCAGCGGCAGGAGTGCCGCATCCTGAAATCCACTGCCTTCTCCCCGCTTTGAGATGAGCGCTGCGCTGCGCCGCGCCTGCCTCATGGGCCATCCGGTGGCGCATTCGCGCTCGCCGATGATCCACAACTACTGGCTGACACAGCTCGGCATCCCGGGCATATACGAGTTGAAGGACCTGCTGCCCGAGAAGTTCGAGCCCTTCGTCGTTCGGCTGGCGGAAAACGGCTACGTCGGCGGCAACGTCACGGTGCCGCACAAGGAGGCTGCCTTCCGCCTGGCTTCTTCACGTGATGTGGCGGCCGAGGCGGTCGGCGCCGTGAACGTGCTGTGGCTCGAGAACGGCAAGCTGGCGGGCGGCAACTCGGACACTCATGGCTTCATCGCCAATCTGGACGAGCGCGCTCCGGGCTGGAACGTTCCGGGTTGCCGCGCCCTGGTCCTCGGCGCCGGCGGCGCCGGCCGCTCGGCGGTGTACACGTTGCTCCAGCGCGGCGTCGAGATACACCTCGTCAACCGCACCGTGGCGCGCGCCGAGGAGCTGGCGCGGCGGTTCGGCGCGGGAGTGCACCCGCATGGCTGGGAAGCGGTGCGCGAGCTCCTTTCGCAGGCCGACCTGCTTGTCAACTGCACTTCGCTCGGCCTTGCCGGCAAGGAGCCGCTCCGGCTCGATCTCGGCCTGCTCAAGAAAAGCGCGGTGGTGTACGACGTGGTCTACGTGCCGCTGCGAACGCGCCTGCTCGCCGAGGCCGAGGGGCGCGGCCACCGCACGGTCGACGGCCTCGGCATGCTGCTACAGCAGGCCGGCTACGGCTTTCGCAAATGGTTCGGCGGCAATCCGCAGCTCACAGGGGAGCTGCGCGCCTTGCTGGAAGCCGACATAGTCGCCAAGACACCCAGGTAATCTCAGAGGAGGAGTTGAAATGTTGCGAACTTTCATTGCCACAACACTTGCCTTGAGCGCTGCAGGCGCCGCTGCCCAGCAGGCGGTCAACATGCCGATCGTCATTGAGCTTTCCGGCGCCGGCGCGGTGTCGGGGACGAACTTCCGCGACGGCGCAGTGCTTGCGATCGAGGAGATCAACGCAAAGGGCGGCATCCTCAAGCGCAGGATCAACGCGCCGCAGTCCGATACGCAGAGCAACCCGGGCGTGTCGCGAGCCCAGGTGCAGAAGGCGATCGACGGCGATCCGTACGTGATCCTCGGCCCGGTGTTCTCCGGCTCGGTCAAGGTGAACATGCTCCTGTGCCAGCAGGCGGAGGTGCCGCAGATAGTCGGCGCGGAAGCCGCCGACATCACGCAGATGGGCAACCCCTACGTGTTCCGCACCTCGTTCGGCCAGCAAATGAGCATGCCGAAGATCGCCAACTACATCCGCGACGGGCTGAAGGCGAAGAGCGTCGCCGTGCTCTGGGTGAACAACGACTTCGGCAAGGGCGGCCGCGACACCTTCATGAAGGAGATGGCGGCGCGCAACATCAAGGTGGTCGCCGACGTCTCCACCGAATCCGGCCAGGTCGACTTCGCCGCCGACGTCGTCAAGCTGAAGGGCGCCAATGCCGACGCCATCTTCGTCTATACGAACGAGGAGGAGAGCGCGCGCTTCCTGCGCGAGGCGCGCAAGCAGGGCGTCAGCAAGCCGCTGATCGGCGAGACGACGCTGCTCGGGCAGAAGGTCATCGATCTTGCGGGAGAGGCGGCCAACGGCGCCAAGGGTCACGTCGGCCTGACGGCCGACGCGCCGCTGCCGGCAGTTGAGGCGTTCAAGGCGAAGTTCCAGAAGCGCTTCGGCTACGTGCCGGACCACAACGGCATCAAGGGCTACACCGGCGTCTATGCCGTCAAGCACGCCACCGAGAAGATCGGCAAGTTCGACCGCAAGCTGCTGGCGAAGACGCTGCACGGGCTCACCATCAAGCCGGAGCAGGAGCCCGGCGTCCTGATGGAAGCCACCTGGGACGCCAAGGGGGACATCGACCGCATCAGCTTCCTCGCCGAAGTGGTCGACGGCAAGCAGAAGATCGTCCAGATCCTGCCCAAGCTGGGCAAGTAGCCGGGTAGCGGCGCTGTCGGACTTCCTGCAGCTCCTGCTGGCGGGGCTAGCGACCGGCAGCATCTACGCGCTGGTCGCCATCGGCTTCGTGCTCCTCTGGCAGACCTCGCAGACGATCAACTTCGCCCAGGGCGAGTTCGTCATGCTGCCGGCCTTCTTCGTGCTCGCGGCGATGAAGCTCGGCGGGCTGTCGTTTCCCGCCGCCATAGCGGTGGGGTTCGCGGCGTCTCTGGTGGTGCTGGGCGTGCTGTTCAAGCAGCTCGTCGTCGCGCCGGTGATGAGGCATGGCGTGCTGCCGCTGGTGATCTCGACCATCGCGCTCGCCATCCTGCTGAAGGAAGGCGTCAAGGAGTTCTATGCCGCCGACGCCCAGCCGTTCCCGGCGGCCTGGGCCATGACTAACCTGTACTTGGGCGAGGCGGCAATCTCGGTGCAGAACCTGGTCATCGTCGGCGTCACGCTCGCCGCCGTGGCTGCCCTGCAGGTCTTCCTCGCCGGCACGCGCACCGGCCGACGCATGCAGGCGACGGCGCAGAACCCGCAGCTCGCGCTCGCGCTAGGCATTCCGGTGCAGCGCATGGTCCTGTACACGTTTCTGATCAACGCCGCACTCGTGGCGCTCGCCTCATTCCTCGTCAGCCCGATCTACCTCGCCAAGTTCACCAACGGCGAGGTGCTCGGGCTGGCCGCCTTCGTTGCCGCGATCGTGGGCGGCTTCAACCAGGTGCGCGGCGCGGTCGTCGGCGGGCTGCTGCTCGGCGTGGTCGACAACTTCGTCGCCGCCTACTGGTCGGCGCAGTATCGCGCCGCGATCCCGCTCTTCCTGCTCATCGCGGTGATCCTGGTGCGGCCACAGGGACTTCTCGGCCGGGCGGAGGAACGCACCGTATGAAGCGGAATCGGGGTCTGTCCCTGATTTTGCTGATCGCGCTGGCGACGCTCGTCGCCGCCCCCTTTGGGCTCAAGCCCTATGGCATTTACCTGCTCAGTCTCTGGGCGGTAATGACGATCGCCGCCATCGGGCTCAACCTGACGCTCGGCTACGCCGGCCAGATCTCGCTGGCGCAAGCCGCCTTCGTCGGCATAGGGGCGTATGCCGCGGCGCTGCTCACCACGCAGGGCTGGCCCCTTTCCGCCGCGTTTGCGCTCGCTATCGCGATGTGCTTCACGGTTGGCTGGGTGCTCGGCTACCCGGCGCTTCGCGTGGCGCACCACTACCTCGCCTTCGTCACGCTGTCCTTCGCCACGCTGGTGTATCTCATCCTGCGCAACGAGGAATGGCTCACGAAGGGTGTCTACGGGGTCAGCGGCATTCCGCGACCCACGCTGCTCGGCTGGTCGACCCGGGCGCCGATCGACTTCTATTTCTTCTGCCTCGCCGTGCTGGCGCTCGCCTCCGCCGCCGCTTGGTGGCTGATCCACTCTCCGTGGGGCCGCGCGTTCACGGCGCTGCGCGAGAACCCGATGCGCGCCTCCTCGCTCGGCGTGGACACGCGCCGCTATACCCTGATGGCGTTCGCCATCGGCTCGGCCTTCGGCGGCGTGGCGGGTGTGCTGTACGCGCCGCTGGTGCAGTTCATCGAGCCGAACGCGTTCGCCCTCGGTCTGTCTTTCAACCTGCTGCTCATGGTGATCGTCGGCGGCGCCGGACGCTTCTTCGGGCCATTCGTCGGCGCCACCGTATCGGTGCTGTTGCCCGAGTGGCTGCGCTTCAGCGAAGGCCTGTACCTGATCCTCTATGCGGTGTTCGTGATGCTCCTGCTGGCGTTTTTTCCCTCGGGCCTGCTCGGCCTCGCCGAGCGCGCACGCAAGTCATGGCTCCCCTCCTCGAAGTCCGCGGCCTGACGAAGCGCTTCGGCGGCATCCACGCGGTGGACGGCGTCTCGTTCGACGTCCACGAGGGCGAAATTCTCGGCCTCATCGGCCCGAACGGCTCGGGCAAGTCGACGCTGTTCAACTGCATCCTCGGCCAGCTTGCGCCGAGCTCCGGCGAAGTGCGCGTCGATGGCCGCGCGATCACCGGCATGCGGCCCTGCGATCTGAACCGCTTCGGCATCGGCCGCACCTTCCAGCTCCTGCAGGTGTTTCCGCAGCTCACGGTGCGCGAGAACCTGGTGCTTGCCGCGCAGGAGCATCAGGGCTCGATGTGGAAGCGCCTTTTCGGCCCGCGCGACGCCGGAATGGGCGTGGCAGCCGAGCGCATGATCGAATTCTTCCGCCTGGGGGCGGTGGCCGACGAGCGCGCCGGAAGCCTGAGCTACGGGCAGCAGAAGCTGCTCGACGTGGCCATGGCGTTCATGGCGGGTCCGCGTCTCGTGCTGCTGGATGAGCCCGCGGGCGGCGTCAACCTCACCATGCTCGGCGACCTGCGCGAGCGCCTGCGGGCGATCAACCGGGCGCAGCGCGCCACTTTCGTGGTCATCGAGCACAACATGGAGTTCGTCATGTCGCTGTGCACGCGCATCCTGGTGCTGGCGGAAGGCCGCATCATCGCCGAGGGTGTGCCCGAGGCCATCCGCAGCGACCCGCGGGTGATCGAGGCGTACCTTGGACGCTGACCTGCTGGAGCTCGAGGGCCTGGTTGCCGGCTACGGCAAGCTGACCGTGCTGAACGAAGCGAGCTTGCGCGTGCCGCGCGGCGCCATCACGACCGTCATCGGCCCGAACGGCGCCGGCAAGTCGACCGTGTTCAAGGCGGTCTTCGGCCTGCTGCCGGTGCGGAGCGGCCGCGTGCGGCTCGACGGCCGGGATATCACCGGCCTGCCGCCGGCCCGCCTGCTCGAGCTCGGCGTCACGTACGTACCGCAGGGCCGCAACGTCTTCCCCGAGCTCTCGGTCGCGCACAACCTGGAGCTCGGGGCGAGCGACCCGCAGCCCTCGCGCATCGCGGCGCTCATGGAGCGCTTTCCCGTCCTTCGCGAAAAGGCGCGCGCCCAGGCATCCACCCTGTCGGGCGGGCAGCAGAAGCTGCTGGAGATCGCGCGCGGCCTGCTGCGCGAGCCGAAGCTCATGCTGATCGACGAGCCGTCGATCGGCCTGTCGCCGATCCTGGTGCGCGAGATTTTCGACATCCTGCGGGAGCTGTGCGCCAAGGGCGTTACCATTCTCATGGTGGAGCAGAACGCCAAGCGGGCGCTGGAGATCTCGGACTACGGCGTGGTGCTCGAGCTCGGCCGCACGCGCATGGCAGGCCGGGCGCGCGAGCTGCTGGCCGACCCGCGCGTGGGGCAGCTATTCCTGGGGGGCGCCACCCTTTGACGCGGGATCCTGCCGGTAGAAGAGCCTGAGCTGCTCGTACACGTCCGGGTAGCGGCGTTTCGTTTCGGCGGGGTCCTCGAAGAACGCTTCGCTGACCACGGCGAAGAATTCCGACGGGTGCTCGGCGGCATAGGGGTCGAGCCAGGTGTCCCTGACGCGCTCGACCGCGTCGCAGAAGCCTTCGTACGCCTCGGTGAAAGCGGCAGCCCAGGCGCTCGGGTCCATGCCGGGGTGCAGCGGCGGACGGCCGTCCGCGGCGCCGTTCACCATGTCGAGCTTGTGGGCGAACTCGTGGATCACCACGTTGATGTACGGGTCATGCGCCGCGGCGTCCCACGAGATCACCACCGGTCCGCCCGGCATTGCTTCGCCAGCGAGATCATCGTCCCATTCGTGCACCACGCCGTCCTCGTCGACCTCCCGCCGGCGCACGCGGAAGTCTCCGGGATAGACCACGATGCCGCGCCAGCCGGCGTACCAGTCGAGGCCAAGCTCGAGGATCGGCAGGCAGGCCTGCGTCGCAATTGCCACGCGCATCGCGTCGCTTACCTCCAGGCCGTGGGTGCCCGTGAACTGCTTCTCGGCGAGGAAGAGCAGCGCCAGCCTGCGCAGCTTCGGGTTGTCTTTGGGAAGGAAGCGCAGAGCGCCAGTGACGCGATGCCACAGTGCATCGTCGATCGCGTGCTTCTGCAGCACGCGCTTGCGCCGCCAGTCGGTGAGCCAGCCCACGGACCGTAAAATACCGCATGGTCACCGTAGTCCAGCTTCATCCACAGAGCGGCGCCGCGGCGCTCGGCACGCTGGCCGAAGGCCTCTCGGGCGAAGATCGCGCGCTCGTCGCGCGCGCACTCGAGTTTGCCGAGCCGCTCTACGCCGGCCAGCAGCTCTCCACCGGCGAGCCCGTGTGGACGCACGCGATCGGGCTTGCAGCCGGGCTGGCCGAGGTCGGCATGGACGCGCCCGGGCGCGCCGCCGGCATCCTGTTCGCAGCGCCGAAATACCTGGAGGGCGCCGACAAGCTCGCCGAAGCCCTCGGCGCAGAGATCGCTGGCCTGGCCGGGGGCGTGGAAAAGCTCTACCAGCTGCGCGTGGCCACGCGCGATACGCCCGGCGAGCAGAACGAGGTGCTGCGCAAGATGGTCCTCGGCATGGTCGAGGACGTGCGTGTGGTACTCATCCGCCTGGCGAGCCGCACCCAGACGCTGCGCTGGTTTTCCAAGAATTTTTCGGGGGAACGTGCCGCGTATGCGAAGGAGACGCTCGAGATTTACGCGCCGCTCGCCAACCGGCTGGGGGTGTTTCAGCTCAAGTGGGAGCTGGAGGACCTGTCGTTCCGCTTCCTGGAGCCCGAGCTCTACCGGCGCATCGCGCAGATGCTGGACGAGAAGCGCCTGGAGCGGCAGCGCTACATCGCCAGGGCGATCGCCACGCTGGAGCGGGAGCTCGCCGCCGTCGGTGTGCAGGGTGAGATTACCGGCCGGCCCAAGCACATCTATTCCATCTGGAACAAGATGCGCACCAAGGGCCTGGACTTCAGCGAGCTGTACGACGTGCGCGCGCTGCGCGTGATCGTGCCGGAGGTCAAGGACTGCTATACCGCGCTCGGCGTGGTGCATAACCTGTGGCAGCCGATCCCGAAGGAATTCGACGACTACATCTCGCGTCCCAAGGGCAATCTTTACCAGTCGCTGCATACCGCGGTGGTGGGCCCCGGCGGCAAGACGCTCGAGGTGCAGATCCGCACCGAGGAGATGCATCGCCACGCCGAGTACGGCGTCGCTGCGCACTGGCAGTACAAGGAAAAGGCCAGGACCTCCAGGCAGTTCGAGGAGAAGATCGCCTACCTGCGCGAGCTGCTCGCATGGCGCGACGAGGTGGCCGACTGGTCCAAGGCGCGGGATGCACGCCTGGACGACACGGTCTATGTGCTCACGCCGCAGGGCAAGGTCATCGATCTGCCGGCCGGCTCCACGCCGATCGATTTTGCCTACGCCTTGCACACCGACCTCGGGCATCGCTGCCGCGGTGCCAGGGTCGACGGCCACATGGTCACGCTGGACAAGCCGCTCGCGAGCGGGCAGCGCGTGGAAATCGTCGCCGCAAAGAGCGGAGGACCCTCGCGTGACTGGCTGAATCCCGAGCGCGGCTTCGTGAAGAGCCACCGCGCCCGGCAGAAGATCCGCCAGTGGTTCAACACCCAGGCGATGCAGGAGACGGTCGCCGCCGGGCGCGCGCAGGTCGAAAAGCAGCTGCGCCGCAAGGGCGCCCTGCAGGCGAACCTGGACCTGCTGGCGAGCAAGCTCGGGTTCAGGCAGCCCGAGGACCTGTTCGCCGCGGTGGCGCGCGACGAGGTCAACCTGCGCCAGCTCGACACCGCGCTGCGCGGCGCGGAGGCGCCTGCCGAGAAGATCCCGCTGCGGAAGAAGACCAAGCCCGCGTCGCGCGCCGGGGTGCTGGTCGTCGGCATGGACAGCCTGATGACGCAGCTCGCGCGCTGCTGCAAGCCGGTGCCGCCCGACCCCATCCGCGGCTTCGTCACGCGCGGCAAGGGCGTATCGGTGCACCGCGAGGATTGCGCGAGCCTGAAGCGGCTTGCCGAAGCCCAGCCGGAGCGCCTTATCGAAGCCGAGTGGGGCGCTGGCGAAGGCAGCTACACTGTGGATGCCGCGGTGACCGCCACGGATCGCCGCGGGCTGCTGCGCGACATCGGCGACGCGCTGGCGCGCGAGCAGATCAATGTCACCGCGGTGCGCACCAACAGCCGCGAGGAGCTCGCGTTCATGCGCTTCACGTTCGACGTCGCCAACATGGCGCAGCTCAGGCGCGCCCTGGCGCAGATGCGCACCGTGAAAGGCGTGATCCGGGTGGCCCGCGCCTAGGTCAGGGCGACAAGGACCCAGACCGCGGCGGCGTTAAGCAGCGCGACGAACACCGCCGCGCTGCCGATGTCCTTGGCGCGCCCGATGAGCGGGTGGTCCTCCAGCGATATGCGATCGAGCGCGGCTTCCAGCGCCGAGTTCAGCAGCTCGACAATCAGCACGAGTAGCACGCTACCGACGAGCAGGGCGCGTTCCAGGCCGCTTTTCCCCAACGCGAGTGCCGCAGGCAGCAGCACGGCCGCAGCTGCGACCTCCATGCGGAACGGCACCTCGTGGCGCCAAGCGGCGGCCAGGCCGCGCAAGGACAGGCGTAGCGCGATGAACGGCCGCGCAAACAGCGGCTTGGTCTTGTGGCGGCTTTCCATTACACCGGCGTGGCAAGCGAGGCGAGCAGCTCTTCCTGCGCGGCCCGGCGCTTGCCCCGTCTTGGCCGCGCGAGCTCGTAGGTGCCGTCGGCGCGCATCTCCCACGCCTGGCAGTTGTCCTCGAGGTAGGGCAGCAGGCCTTCGCGCACCACGCGGCGCTTGAGCGCAGGGTCGAGCACCGGAAAGCACAGCTCGATGCGGCGGAAGAAATTGCGGTCCATCCAGTCGGCGCTCGCGAGGTATACGTCTTCCGCGCCGCCGTTCTGGAAGAAGAACACCCGCGAATGCTCGAGGAAGCGCCCGACGATCGAGCGCACGCGGATGTTCTGCGAGAGGCCCTCGATTCCCGGCTTGAGCGCGCACACGCCGCGCACGATGAGGTCGATGCCCACGCCGGCTGCCGAGGCGAGGTACAGCTCCTCGATGATCTGCGGCTCGAGCAGCGCATTCATCTTGGCGATGATGCGCGCCTCCTTGCCTTCGGCCGCCAGCTTGGCTTCATTGCGGATGGCGGCGACGATCCGCTTGTGCAGCGTGAAGGGCGACTGCCAGAGATGCTTCATCCTGCCGGCGCGGCCGAGGCCGGTCAGCTGCTTGAACACCTCGTTGACGTCGGCGCAAACCTCCTCGTTCGCTGTCAGCAGCCCGTAGTCCGTGTAAAGGCGCGCGGTGCCCGGATTGTAGTTTCCGGTGCCCAGGTGGACGTAGCGGCGCAGCGCCTTGCCGTCGGGCCCGTCTTCGCGGCGTACTACCAGCGACATCTTGGCGTGCGTCTTGTGGCCCACCACGCCGTAGATGACGTGCGCTCCGACCTCCTCGAGCCTTGCGGCCCAGTTGAGGTTGGTTTCCTCGTCGAAGCGGGCCATCAGCTCCACCACGACCGTCACTTCCTTGCCCTTGCGCGCCGCGTCGACCAGGATTTCCATCAATTCCGAATCGGTTCCGGTGCGGTAGACCGTTTGCTTGATGGCGATGACGCTCGGGTCGTCCGCGGTGGTGCGGATGAACTCGATCACCGGCAGGAAGGACTGGAACGGATGGTGCAGCAGCACGTCCTGCTTCTTCAGCGCATCGAAAAGGCCCGCGCCGCCCAGCCCGGCCGGCAGCCCCGGCTTGAAGCCGGGGTACTTGAGCGCCGGCTTATCCACCTGGTCGGGCACTTCGCGCAGCCGATAGAGGTTGACCGGGCCGTCGACACGGTAAAGATCGGCTCCCTCCAGCGAGAATTGCTGCAGCAGGAACTCGACCATGCGCTGCGAGCAGTTGTCCGCCACCTCCAGGCGCACCGCGTCGCCGAAGTGCCGGTGCAGCAGCTCGCCCTTGAGCGCGGTGTGCAGGTTCTTGATCTCCTCCTCGTCGACGAACAGGTCCGAGTTGCGCGTAACGCGGAACTGGTAGGAGCCCTTCACGGTCATGCCGGCGAACAGCTCATCCACGTGCGCGTGCAGGATGGACGACAGGAAGACGAAGGCGTAAGGCGCGTTGGCCACGGGCTGCGGCAGGCGGATCACGCGCGGCAGCGCGCGCGGTGCCTGCACGATGGCGGCGCCCGAGGTCCGGCCGAAGGCGTCGCGGCCTTCCAGCTCCACCGCGAAATTCAGGCTCTTGTTGAATACGCGCGGGAACGGGTGCGCCGGGTCGAGGCCGATCGGCGTGAGCACCGGCAGCAGCTCCTTGAAGAAATAGTCGCGGATCCACTGGCGCTGCGCCGGGTTCCAGTCCTCGCGCCGCGGAAACACGACACCTTCGCGCGCCAGCGCCGGCAGCACTATCTCGTTCAGCAGGCGGTACTGGTCGCCGACCAGCGCGCGCGTCTCGGCGCTTACCGCCTCGAACACCTCGGCAGGCCCGCGGCCGTCGCTGCCCGGCTCGGGCAGTCCCAGCTTGATCTGCTCCTTCAGGCCGGCCACGCGGATCTCGAAGAACTCGTCTAGGTTCGACGACACGATGGTGATGAACCGCAGCCGCTCGAGCAGCGGCACCGACTCGTCGGCCGCCTGCGACAGCACGCGCCGCTGGAACGCAAGGATGCCGAGCTCGCGGTTGAGGAATTGCGTCGGCGGTGCGATTCTACGATTCATGCCGCAGGGGGATTTTACTTGGCGAAACCTATAAGCACGCTTGCCGCCGTCGATCTTGGTTCCAACAGCTTCCACCTCGCAATCGGCCGGGTGGTCGACGGCCAGATTTACCCGCTGGACTCGGTGCGCGAAGTGGTGCGGCTGGGCGGGGGGCTCACTGCCGACAAGCGCATCGACCGGGCTACGCAGGCGCGCGCCCTGGAGTCGCTCGCCAAGCTGGGCGAGCGACTGCGCGGCTTCCCGCGCCAGGCGGTGCGCGCCGTAGGGACGAACGCGCTGCGCGTGGCGAAGAACTCCTCGCAGTTCCTGCGCGAGGCGCGCCAGGCGCTCGGCTTTCCCATCGAGGTGATCTCCGGGCGCGAGGAAGCGCGCCTCATCTACCTCGGCGTGTCCCACGCGCTGCCGGTCTCGGCGCAGCGGCGGCTGGTGGTCGATGTCGGCGGCGGCTCGACCGAGTTCATCATCGGCACGGGCTTCGAGCCGCAGCTTACCGAGTCGCTCTACATGGGGTGCGTGAGCTACAGCTTGCGCTTTTTTCCCGGCGGCCGCATCGACAAGGCGGGCATGAAAGCCGCTGAGATCGCGGCGCGCCAGGAGCTTGCCGGCATCGTCGCGCCGTACCGCGCGGCCGGCTGGCACGAGGCGGTGGGCTCCTCGGGCACGGCGCGCTCGATAGAGAACATGCTGCGCGAGAACGGCTTCGCCGAGGACGGCATCACCCGCGAGGCGCTCGAGCGCCTGCGCAGCCTGCTGATCCGGCACGAAAGGGCCGACCCTGAGCGCATCGCCGGACTGCGCCCCAGCCGCGCGCCGGTGCTGCCCGGCGGGCTCGCCGTACTGAGCGCCGTGTTCAGCGAGCTCGGGCTCGAGTCGATGAAGGTAACCGACGGCGCGCTGCGCCACGGCGTACTCTATGACCTGCTCGGCCGCGTGGAGCATCGCGACATGCGGCAGGTGACGGTCACGCAGTTCATGCGCCGCTACCACATTGAAGCCGCGCACGCCGAGCGCGTGCGCACCCTGGCGCTCACCATCTACGACGCCTTGTCGCCCGGCGCCGAGCGCGAAGACGATCCCGACCGCCTGATGCTCGACTGGGCCGCGCGCCTCGCGGAGGTGGGACTGTCGATTGCCCACGCGCAGTACCACAAGCACTCTGCCTACGTGCTGTCCGCCGCCGACATGCCGGGCTTCTCGCGCATGGAGCAGGCGCGGCTCGCGCGCATCGTCCTCGCGCATCGCGGCAAGCTCACCAAGGTGCAGGATGCCGGGCTCGACGCGACGGACTGGAAGCTGGTCTTCGCGCTGCGCACCGCGTCCCTCATCCTACGCAGCCGCAGCGACGCCCGGCTGCCGTTCCTGCGCGTGGCCGCCGACGCCGGCGGCTTCGTCATCGACCTGCCGCAGTCCTGGCTCGACGACAGCCCGCTCTCCGCGGCCGCGCTCGAGGCGGAAGCCGACCGCTGGAGAAGCGTCGGCATGAAGCTCGAGCTGAGCGGCCTGTCGGACCGGAAGGTTTCAGTGCTTAAGCAGGTCCGGTGAGATGACGGCTCTGACGGTATCGCCCGAGAACCACCACAGGGCGCCTTTCGCGATGCTCAGGTCGCGCTCCTCCCCGCAGATCAGGTAGGAAACGACCGCTCCGAGGTCGGGCTGGTGGCCCACCAGCACGACGGCGCCGTGCTTGCCCGCCGTCTTGAGGATCGCCTCGACCGTAGCGCCCGGCGCGAGCAGCTTTTCAGTTGTGGGTTTACCCAGTGCCTCCGCCGTCTGCTGGGCACGCACCGCGGGGCTCGCCAGCAGCCGGTAGTTTTCGGGCAGGTGCTCGCGCAGCCAGGCGGCGACGCGCGCCGCCTGGCGCTCTCCTTTGGGCGTCAGCTTGCGCGCCAGGTCGGGCGCGCCCTCCTCGGCATCGGCGTGCCGCCAAAGGATGAGATCCATGCCCTTAGTATAGAATTCGCCTCCTCCCGTTTGTTACGGCAGGCGCGTAGCTCAGCTGGTTAGAGCACTACCTTGACATGGTAGGGGTCGTTGGTTCGAGTCCAATCGCGCCTACCAACTGCCGCCGGATGGTTTCGCGGCTCGCCCGCGAAATGGTCAACTGAGCTTCCGGTTCGACCACCCGTCGCCTTACCTACACTCAATGAGCATCGTTCTATTAATGGTCTGGCTGCTGCTGCCCCCGACCGCACCGACGGCAGCCGAACCAGTTGTTTCTCCCGTTCGGTCTACGATGACGTAGCCCCTGGTACCGCAGGCCCATCCCGCCATCTCAAAGCACCTACCCCAACCTTCAGCGGTGCAGTTGACGGTGTAGCCGAGCTTGCCATCCGGCGTGTAGGTCTGGATCGGGCCAGTGTAGCAGCCGCCGAATAACAGAAGCGCCAAAGCCACTATAGCCGCAAGCCACTTCATGTACGCCTCCTCTCTATTCGGACGGACGGATGGACTGCGCTACGGCGCGCCAAGCAGGAGGAACAGGCTCCAGCGCCCGTCCTCGCCGGCACCCAGCCCGAGGAACCCCGGGCCAAGGAAGGAATCGGCGGCGAGGAATACCGAGCCTGAGAAGATCGTTCCCGGCGAAGCAAAACCGTCGAATCGCTGCTTCATCTGCCCGGCTTCCAGCGAGGCGCCCAGAAACACGCCCGCACCGAGGAATCCCGGCAGCTCGAGGGTGCGGTTGTAGTAGAGCAGGCGGGCGAAGCTCATGCGCCGGCCGGCGAACTCGTCGATCCGATAAGCCGAAAGCCGCAGCGGCCCGCCCAGGGTGAACGCCTCGTACGCCGGCAGCTCGGTGTCGAGCGCGCTGCCGCCCCATATCGCGGCGTTCACCGTGTGCGCCTCCCAACTCTTCACCGCCGAGAGCTGCGCCTCGACTCGCTTGTAGCGGCGGTCCGAGCCGAAGCTTTCTTCGGCCGCGTAAGCGCTCGCCACGAGGCGGTAACCATGGCGCGGAAACCAGGCGCTGTCGTAGCGATCGGCGTAGAGCAGGGCCCTCGGCCCCGCGGTCGTTTCGTCGAGCGCCGGCAGCACGGGCGTTCCGGTATCTACGCTCGCGTCGACGCGGCGCCAGAGTGCGCCGAGCCGCAGCTCGCCCCAGGTGCCGAGCACCATGCCCGCATCCGCACCCAGCCCCGCCGATTTGACGTCGTACTCACCGACGCGATCCTCGCCGAGGAATACACCGCGCGTAGAGCGCCTTATCCGGGCGTGCGGCGCGAGGAAAAACCGGCCGCGCGCCTCAACCGGCTGGTAGAACTCGCTGTGGAGGTAGTTGTCCTGACCGAGCTGAGCTTCCCAGAGCCACTCCGCCCCCAGCCGGTTGAGCCAGGTGCGGCGGTAGCTCGCCAGGATGTTGAAGATGGTCTCCCCCTGGAAGTCCGTGGCGAGGCCAAGACCGAAGCGCAGGTAGTCGGGACCCCAGTCCTTCTCGCGCGGCCGGATGATCATCACCCGGCGGCCCAGCTCTTCCTCGATGCGATAGTCGACGCTCTCGAAATCACCGCGTCCATAGATGCGGCGCAGATCCGCGCTCACTCGCTCTTCGGTGAGCGGCTCGCCCGGCCGGCTGTGCACGAGAGAGTGCAGCACTTCCGGACTGGTTCGCTGCAGGCCCTCGAACCGGATCTCGTCCACGCTGCCCAGGCCCTTCGACTTGCCGGACTGCCGCCGGCGCAGTTCCTCGTACTCGCCAGCAGGCAGGCTGTAGCGCCCGAGCACTCCGGATGCGGCACGCGCCGCCTGCTCGCCGATGCGTATGGCCTCCGCGACGCGCCTGAAGCTGGCCGCCGAAATATCACCCAGATCGGGAGCGATGAGCACGTCGCGTTCGCCGAGGCTGCGCAACTGCGCCTCGACGCTCGCCTGGCCGAGGAGCAGGCTGAGCTGATTGGTGACCGAAAGCACGGACTTGATCTGCTCGCGATCGAGCGGCGGCGTGCCGATGTTCACGGCGATCACCACTTCGGCGCACAGCCCGCGCGCCTCGTCGACCGGGAGGTTGTTGGCGATGCCGCCGTCGACGAGCAGGCGACCGTCAACCTCGACCGGTGCGATGACCCCCGGCAGAGACATGCTCGCGCGGATCGCCTGTGACAGGCTGCCGCGCTCGAGCACCACGGCTTCCCCGGTCTCGATGTCGGCCGCGAGCGGCAGGAACGGAATAGGCAGCTGCCGGAACTCGGTGATGCCGAGCGCCGCCTCGGTGAGGCCGCGGATAAATCCCTCCATCGCGATGCCGGCGAGCACACCCTTCGGCAGCGCCAGGCCGCCGCCTTTGACGCCGTACTCGAGCGCGAACAGAGTCTTGTAGTCCTCGAACTTCCTGCGGCTCGAAAGCTCTTCGCGGGGCGGCCGGTCGCTGAAGAGGTTGTCCCAGTCCGCGTCGCGCGCCTTCTGTTCCAGCACTGCGGCGGGCGTGCCGGAAGCATAGGCGCCGCCGACGATCGCCCCCATGCTCGTCCCGGTAATGCAATGGACCGGGATGCGCAGCTCCTCCAGGACCTTCAGCACGCCGATGTGCGCGAGCCCGCGCGCACCGCCGCCGGACAAGGCGAGACCGATGCGCAGGGTTGCGTCCGCGGCGGTTCCTTCCGCCGCCCTTGCCAGACCAAGGGCTGCGCCAAGGCAAAAGACCGCCGCGGTTCGGACAAGGGCGCCCATGCCGGACGTATAGCCGAGCCGCTGCGCGCGATCTACCGCGCTTGAGGTAGGTCAAACTACTCCGGGTCGGCCTTGCGCCAGGTCGGATCCGGATCGAAGCGCGCCGTCGCCTTGGCGCGCGCAACGCTCTCGGGACCGAGGTCTTTCTCGTAAACCACGCCGTCGTGGCTCACCATGAAGCTCATCACCCCGGTATCGCCGTATCTCACCGGCCAGGCGAGTACCGCGAAGCCGCCGATCATCCGCCCGTTGACGATGTAGTCGAGCGCGCCGCCAGGGGCGTGGCCCCCTTGGGAAGTGAGGATCTTGTACTGATAGCCGAAGTAGCCGGCGTCGCCCTTGCCGCCGGCATCGCGCGCTCGCGCGACCGCCGGGCCGAGCGGGCTGGGCGCTTCGCTGCCTTTTACCGGCCAGAACAAGCCGTCGCGCCCGCCCGGCGAGCTGGAGAAACGGGTCGCGTATTGCGGCACGCCATCGCCATTGGGGTCTTCAAGCGCATATTCTTTCTGCGCATCGTAGATCGCCAGCATCACCTGCATCACGGCGCGCTCGTTGCGGCCGATGCGGCGCACGCGCATCTCCTCCGCGCCGGCTCGCGTGTCGAAACGCCAGCCTCGCGCCGTCTTTACGATCGGTACGGGTAACGTCCAACCGTCGTCGCCCACGGTGATGGATGCCTTTCCGTCGCCTTCAGGCTTGACCGAGTGGGACTGGGCCCAGGCGGCCAGAAAGCGGTAGCGCGCCTCGGTGCCGACGCTCGGAATGAGCGCGCGATAGTTTTCGCCGAGCAGCGCTCTCATGCGTTCGTCGTCGCTTGTCGCGACGGCATCGCCGAAGGCCTGCATGGCCGCCTCCGGGACGGGAAACGTTTGCTGCTGCTGCGCCTGCACGGCCGAAGGCCAAATGCCGAGAAGCGTCAATGCAGTAGCGAGTGCTATCGATCGCATGCTTCGGCCTCCATCAGCGCCTTCCGCCGCCACCG
>Ga0247825_10000215_pt1 | contig 34807 bp, 34 predicted proteins | sample 13C_Vanillin_Day_FD_194413 | JGI IMG/M metagenome (GOLD analysis project Ga0247825, IMG submission 194413) | Soil microbial communities from agricultural site in Penn Yan, New York, United States - 13C_Vanillin_Day48 | ecosystem: Environmental > Terrestrial > Soil > Agricultural land | place... | reverse complement strand
TAGTAAATGCTGCTGCTGGTGGGTGACGATTGGGCCGAGGATCATCACGATGTGGAATTGATGGATTCGTCGGGGCGCACACTGGCGAAATCCAGACTACCGGAAGGGAGTTCCGGAATCGCACGGCTGCACGCGCTGATCGCCGCACAGCTCGGCGACGACGCCGGCGACGACGCCGAGGTGCGGGTCGGGATCGAGACCGACCGTGGTCCGTGGGTGGCGGCGCTGGATGCAGCCGGCTACGTCGTGTATCCGGTCAACCCGTTGCAGGCGGCCCGGTACCGGCAACGCCATGCGGTGTCCGGTGCCAAGAGCGACGCCGCCGACGCACACTCGCTGGCCGACATGGTCCGCACCGACGCCCACCAGCTCCGCGCGATGGCCGGCGACAGCCCCGACGCCGAGGCGGTGAAAGTCGTTGCCCGCGCGCACAAGACGCTGATCTGGGAACGCACCCGTCAGACGCAGCGGCTGCGACACGCGTTGCGTGAGTACTTCCCGGCCGCGCTGGAAGCATTCGACGACCTCGACGCCGCCGATACCCTCGAACTGCTCGGCAAGGCCCCCGGCCCGACCGCGGCGGCCCGGTTGAGCCGGGCTCAGATCTCGGCCGCCCTGCGCCGGGCCCGTCGCCGCGACATCGACACCAAGACCACTCGCATCCGGGCCGCGCTGCGCACCGAACAGCTCGGCCGGCCGGGGGTGGTCACCGCCGCGTATGCGGCCACTACGCGCGCCGCGGTGGCCGTGCTGGGCACCCTCAACGAGCAGATCACCGCACTCGAAGCGCAGGTCGATGCCCATTTTCGTCGTCACCCGGACGCTGAGATCGTGCTGTCCCAGCCCGGCCTGGCCACGGTCCTCGGTGCCCGGGTGCTCGCCGAGTTCGGTGACGACCCCACCCGCTACGCCACCGCAAAGAACCGCAAGAACTATGCCGGCACCAGCCCGATCACCCGCGCCTCGGGCAAACGGAAGCTCGTCGCCGCCAGATACGTGCACAACGACCGGCTCGTCGACGCCCTCATGCGGCAGGCACAATCGGCACTGCAGACCTCGCCCGGGGCGCGCGCCTACTACGACCGACAACGCGCCCGCGGGCTCGACCACAACCCCGCGCTGCGCCAGCTCGCCAACCGGCTCGTCGGCATCCTGCACGGGTGCCTCAAGACCCGCACCCACTACGACGAGACGACCGCATGGTCACATCACGTCGACAAGCCCGCTGCTTGACATCCGAGGCCCTGGGATGTCTGTAGGAGCGGGGCCTTGTCAAGGGTGGCGTTTTACGGGTTCGGCTCCATGTGGGCAGCGCTGGGTGAGGGCCGGGGTCAGGACACAGCGCCCGCAGCGTGAGCGAGGACGAATGGTCTTGATGGCGGCCCGGCCCGGCGCAGACTGGTACGAGCCCGAGAGCGTCGAGGCCCGAAACGCGCCGAAACGCTGCGGCGGCCGAGAAGTTCTTCCGCCGCCTGCCCAAAGGACTGGAGTATGTGCCGCGGGTACTGGTCACCGACAAACTGGCCAGCTACACCGTCGCGCACCGCTACCTGCTGGGCTCGGTCGAGCATCGCCGCTCGAAGTATCTGAACATCGGGCCGAGAACTCGGACCAACCGACCCGGCAGCGCGAGCGGGCGATGAAACGGTTCACATCACCCGGGCACGCACAACGGTTCTTGTCCGCGTTCAGCGGTATCTCACCGCACTTCCGGCCGGGCCTGCACCGGCTCTCGGCGCCCGAATGGCGTACCGAGATGGCCGACCGCTTCGCGGTCTGGCGGGAGGTCACCGTGACCGACGTTGCCGCCTGAACGAAATACAATCCGACAGCGTTCCATAGCAGCAGCTCGAATACCAACTGCGCCGCTACACCTTTCAATCAACGTGACAGTCCCCTATCGGCCGGTGAGGCGGGCATCTTGGACAGCGCACCCAGCGGTGGTGCAATCTCGATCGACGGCCGTGGACGGCAGCAACGCGCGCCGCGGTCTACTGACCCAGCGGTACTGGGTCAGAGCCGTTCGATGATCGTCGCGTTGGCCAGTCCGACCCGCTCGCACATCGTCTGCAGGCCGAGGCGACCGCCCTTCGCCTCCAGCTGGTTGAGCAGGGTTCCGAGTAGTCGTGTACCGGATGACCCGAGGGCATGGCCCAGCGCAATAGCGCCGCCTCGTGGATTCATTCGCTCAGGATCGGCGCCCAGCTCGCGGGCCCATGCGAGTGGCACCGAAGCGAAGGCCTCGTTGACCTCGTAGGCATCGAGATCGTCGATGCTCAGCCCGGTCCTGGTCAGCATCTTTTTCGTCAGCGAGATGGGCGCGGTGAGCCCGAGTACGGGGTCGTCCCCGCCGACAGCGAACGAGTGGAATCGGGCGCGCGGAGTCAGTCCGAGCTTTACTGCCGTCTTTTCGCTCATGATCAGGGCGGCGGACGCCCCATCGGAGAGCGGCGACGAGTTGCCCGCGGTGACCGACCAGTTCAGGTCCGGGAAGCGCTCTGCGTCGTGCTCGGTGTAGAACGCCGGCTTCAATGTTGCAAGACGCTCGGCGGTCGTGCCAGCACGCACCGTCTCGTCGACGGTGTGCGAGCCCTGCACCCCTGCGGAATCGATCGTCGGGAACGAGATGACCTCCGCGTCGAACAGTCCAGCCGCGGCCGATTCCGCGGCGCGGCGGTGCGATTGCGCGGAGTACTCGTCCATGGCCTCCCGATCGATCTTCCAGGACGCGGCTATCAGCTCCGCGGAGATGCCCTGGTCGACCAGACCGTCCGGGTACCGACGGTCGATACTGGGCCCCAGGGGATTGTGGCCGATCGTCGAGGTACCCATGGGTACGCGCGACATCGACTCGACTCCCGCAGCGATGACGACGTCGTAAGCGCCTGCCATGACGCCCTGCGCGGCGAAGTGGATCGCCTGTTGGCTGGATCCGCAGGCGCGATCGATCGTCGTGGCCGGCACCGACTCGGGAAACCCTGCCGCGAGGACGGCATTTCGTGCAATGTTCGACGACTGCTCGCCAACTTGCTGAACGCATCCGGCAATCACGTCGTCGACGAGACCAGGATCGAGATCGTTGCGTTCGACGAGCGTGCGCAACACATGGGCGAGGAGTTCGACGGGGTGAGTGCCCGAGAACGCCCCGCCTGGTTTGCCCTTTCCAGAAGCCAAGCGAAGCACATCGATTATTACAGCGTCGGTCATCAAAGTTCCTTTGCTGGATTCGAGTCGACGCATGGGGTGACCCGCGCGACATTAGAAGTCGGTACGTACCGTATCGCATATCGAACGGGTTCGCAGCGGTTTCCGTCACTTCGACTCGAACGAGGAACCACCTCGATTTTCTTCACTTTACGTATTGATTTTCGTGAGGTCGAATACTCCAATCACGCATTGTGATGTAGATAACAACAACGTCGGCCCCCTATCCGTGCCGGCGATCACCTCCTCGACGAACGGTGCGACGTGTGTCCAAAATTGACGAATTCCGGCGCGGATGGCTCATCGTGGTCGTCGCGGCCTTCGGTTCCGGCGTAGGCCTTTCGGGACTGCTGCTCTATACGATCGGGCTCTTCGTGGCGGACCTCGAGTCCGACATCGGTTTGAGTCGAACCGCCTACGGTCTGGGCCTGCTGTTCGTGTCCGCGGGCGTCGGCATCGGCACGATCAGCTGCGGGCGCTTGATCGATCGTTTCGGCTCGCGGGTCGTCGTCACCACGGGGGCCCTGGCTCTTGCCTGCGGTTACGCGCTGCTCGGTCTTGTGGTCGATTCCATCCCTCTGTTCCTGGCGGTCATGTTCGCCATGGGCTTGCTTGCCAGTGGAACTGGCCCGCTCGGCTACACCCGAGTCGTCAGCATGTGGTTCTGTACGGCCCGGGGTCTCGCTCTCGGCCTGACTATGACCGGCATTGGAGTCTCCGCGGCAATCGCGCGTTTCGGTTTGAGTGGTGTGATAGCCGAATTCGGTTGGCGTAGCGGCTTTCTGGCACTCGCCGTCATTGCCGCCAGCGCAGTCGTGCCCGTTCTACTGTTTCTGAAGGAACCCTCGCAGGGCACCGATCGAGGAATTGGCTCCGTCCCGGTCTCGTCGAACTTCGCGGCCGGTGGCCCGGACGCAGCACGAGTCGCGAGGTCGGCCTTCGCTTCGATCGTGCGCACCCGGATGTTCTGGCGGTTGTTCGCCACATTCTTCGTCATGGCCATGGCCTTCACCGGACTGCTGAGCCATTTCGTGCCGATGCTTCGATCGATGGGTTCCAGCCCTGCTCACGCTGCGGCACTGGCGTCCATCATCGGCTTTGCCGTGATCTTCAGTCGTGTTCTGGTCGGGTGGTTGCTCGATCTCTTCCGGCCAGGTCTGGTTGCCGGCGCGGTGTGCGGCGTCAGCACGATCGGCCTCGGCGTACTCGTCGTAGGCGGAGCGTCCTGGGCTCCCGTGGCCGCGATGGCTCTCGGCTTGGCGATCGGTGCCGAGATCGACATGATCAGTTACTTCACTGCACGTTATTTCGCGCTCGAGGGCTACGCGCGCACGTACTCGTGGATGTATGCAGGGTTCGTGGTCGCGGCAGGCTTTGCACCTTTGGCGATCGGTGCCTCGTTCGATTCGACGGGGAGCTACACGACAACCTTGCTGGTTTGTGCGGCGCTCACAGCTGTGTGCGCGGTGGCATTCGCGACACTGCCGGCCCCTCCTCGCACCACCCAGCCGCTCGCGGTTCCCGGCACCGCGGACCTGACGGCCGCGACGGCCCACACGGCCCACACCGCCGGCAAGATCCGGGGCTGATCCCCACCCTCGCTCAGAAATCACGTTGCTCCGAGAGGCCGAGTTGATGTTCGCGAAAGTCCACGACGGGTGGAGCATGCCGGAAAGGCGCTGTGCGCGTCGACCGAAGTGTTGGTGGCGGCCGCGGTTTAGTGTTCCACTTCGCCCGCTACCGAGGGGGAGAACTCTCGGACCGGTGAAAGCGGCTCGCCCAACATCTTTCTGGTGCTCATGGACAACCTTGGCTACAGCGACCTCGGGGCGTACGGCGGGGAGGTGTCGACTCCCGTTATCGACGCGCTGGCGAACGCGGGAGACCAGTTCACCAACTTTCACGCCTATCCGCTGCGCCGAAGCGAAGCGCTACGCGTGGGGAGGCGATCTGACGCCTCGTGGCCAGTGGCGGCGCAATAAGTGGCAGGGATCGTTCCCGACGCACATCTCAAAGCCCGACGATTGCCTGACGACACCGGTCAAGAGTTACCGCCCGAACGGGTTCGGCCTGCGGCGGGTCGCGGGGAACGTCTGGGAATGGTGCAACGACTGGTTTTCACCCGATTGCTACGAACATTCCCCTGCCGGCGACCCCAGGTCCATCCTCCGGAGTGCAACGCATCATGCGAGGTGGCTCGCACCTATGCCACGCGCCACGCCTCGTACTGCAACCGCTACCGAGTCTCTGCGAGATCGTCCAACACCCCGGACTCCACCACGGGCAACATCGGCTTTCGCTGTGCGTCCGACACCTGAGGGTTCGGTCCACGGCTACAGGCTTTACGAGACGGACCGGATATCATCCCTCGCATGGCGGTACGGAGCGAAGCGAGCCGAAAGGCAGTTCTGCAGGCAACGATGGACCTTCTCGAGGGGAGCGCCGGTGTGCCGTCGGTGTCGCTCCAGAAACTGTCCATCGAGGGAATCGCCCGTCACGCCGGCGTCAGCAAGATGACCATCTACCGGTGGTGGCCGAACAAGGCCGCGATCGTCATCGACTCGTTCATCGACAATCACGTCGTGCAGACCCCAGTGCGTGAAGACGGTCCCGCCATCTCCGCCCTCAGGGACCATTTGATCTCGCTGTCCCGCGTCTACTGCGGTCCCGAAGGTCGTCTGGTCGCGCAACTCATCGCCGAATGCCAGTACGACGCGGCAACGTTGGAGGAATTCAAGCAGCGGTTCTGGAAAGGCCGCGTCGATGTTGCGAGGACCCTGATAGAACGAGCGATCGTCGAAGGAGACCTGTTGCCCGGTCTCGATCCCGACATGGTTGCTGAAACACTCTATGCACCAATCTACTTTCGACTGCTCTTCCAAACAGGCGAGTTGGATCGCGCGTCGACGGACACGCTGCTCGACGCCGTGCTTACGGGTTTCGCCCCCAAGTAACGCTCTGGGCCATCCAGAACTATCACCATCGGCCAGGTAGTCCGCTCTGGCCGCCCCGCGCCAATCTCACTCCTTGCATCGTATTACAAATCGTATACGATGTGATGCGCATCGCAACCTTCTATCGGTGTAATCCGAAACACTTTCAGGAGCAGGTCATGGGCGTATTGCCTTCCACTGGTTCCAATCGCACCTCCTCACCTCTCGCCACCGAGAAAGAACGCCGACGCGTGGTCTTCGCCACGGTCGTGGGAACCACCGTCGAGTGGTACGACTTCTTCGTCTACGCATCGGCAGCCGGCCTGGTGTTCGGCCAGCTGTTCTTCGCGCCGGCTGGGGAAAGCGTGGCGACCATCTTGTCGTTCCTCACAGTCGGGCTGAGTTTCCTCTTCAGGCCACTGGGGGCGTTCCTGGCTGGGCACTACGGCGACAAGTACGGTCGCCGCGTGGTCCTGATGGTTACGCTGGTGATGATGGGTGCCGCAACCACGTTGGTCGGTCTGTTGCCGACGTATTCCGCGATCGGGGTCGGTGCACCGATCATGCTGATACTCCTGCGGATCATCCAGGGCATCTCTGCCGGGGGTGAATGGGGAGGTGCCGTTCTGATGGCGGTCGAACACGCTCCCCAGAACAAGCGCGGGCTGTATGGGGCATCACCTCAGATCGGAGTGCCACTCGGTCTGTTGCTCGCATCGGGTGTCATGGCGCTGATGACTGTCATTGCGCCGGGCGACGCTTTTCTGGAGTGGGGCTGGCGTGTCCCGTTCCTGTTGTCGATCGTGTTGATCCTCATCGGCCACTACATCCGCAGGAGGGTTGAGGAAAGTCCCGTCTTTCTCCAGATCGCCAGCCGAAAAGAGCAGACCAAGACTCCGCTTCTCGTCTTGTTCCGGCGTCACATGGGACTGGTGTTGATTGCCGCGTTCGTTTTCGCCGGCACCAGCGCTGCGGGCTACATGACGACGGGCGGGTACATCCAGAATTACGCGACCAACCCCGACGGACCTCTCGGTCTCGAACGGGGACCGGTGCTGTGGGCCGTGGCAGGGTCGGCGTTCACTTGGCTGATCTTCACGTGGATCGGCGGCGCGGTCAGCGACCGGATAGGTCGGCGCTCCACTTACATTCTGGGCTGGGTGCTGCTGCTCGCTGCACTGCTGGTCTTCTTTCCCCTGGTCGACACCGGCAACATCTGGCTACTGTTTCTCGGGCTTGCAATGCTCACGGTCGGTCTGGGGTTGACCTACGGACCCCAGGCCGCGCTCTACGCCGAGCTCTTCCCCGCGTCCATCAGGTTCTCAGGAGTTTCCATCTCGTATGCGCTGGGTTCGATTCTGGGTGGAGCATTCGCGCCCACCATCGCAAAGGCGCTGGTCGATGCCACCGGAACCACGGTGTCCGTCACCGTGTACTTGATTGCCATGGCTTGCGTCGGGCTCGCTGCAACGTTGACGCTCCGGGACCGTAGCGGAATCGCGCTCGGACCGGAGAACGAAGCCGAACAAGCTCGGAGCCCGATCGGAAGATCGGTGAAAGTCTAGAAAGTATTCGCCTCGCCCAGTTCGTCGGCCAGATGGCTCAGCAAGGCATCTGCCCGGCGGCTGAGCGTCGCGTGTCTCGGCCAGACACCGACAACCGCAGAGACCCCGGCCTGCGGCAGCAAAGGACGCATCACGACGGACTGGCCTTCCAGGGTCGTCATCGAATAGTTGGGACGCCACATCAGCAGGCTGTAGCCGAGGCCGCGTCCGACCAGAACCCTGACCAGTTCGAGGTTCGGTACCACCAACTTGGTTTGGGGAACGACGCCCCTCTCGTCGAAGATCCGTCTCGTATTGGCGGCGCTGGGAGTGGTGTCGAGCAGGATGAAGGGCTCCGAGGCCAGATCGTTCAAATCGATTGCCTCCGATCCGGCGAGCGGGTGAAGTTCAGGGAGAACCACCAGGACCTCGGTGGCGTAGATGCGGCGGCTGTGGAAATCGTCGGTCAGCGACATGTCGTAGGTGATTGCGACGTCGAGCTGACCCGATTGCAACAGCGGTAGCACCTCGTCGTCGGTACCGGTGTGCACACCGATGTCGACCTTCGGGTGGGCGGTGGCGAAGCCGTCCAGGATCGGTGGGAGGATGGTTGTCGAAAACCCCGTGTAGCAGCCGAGTTTCAAGGGGCCGACCAATTCGCCGCGCTCGGCAGCGAGACGGCTGACAAGTTCGTCGGCGTCGGCCAGCAGCGTTTTCGCGTGCGCGGCGAAGAACTGCCCTGCAGGAGTGAGCTGTACGCCGCGGGCTTTGCGGCGTACGCACAACTGCTCCCCGACAGTTCGCTCCAGCTCGGTGATCGCGTGCGAGAGACCGGATTCCGACATGTGCAGTGCAGCAGCCGCGGCGCCGAGGGTCGGGTGGTCGGGGAGAGCGCAGAACAGTTCGAGCTGGCGCAACGTGAACGAAGACATTGTCCATTCGATTCGATAGGTGAAGTTAATCGATTTTCCGCACTTTACGTGAAGAGATCGGTGATGTGAACTGTATCCATCAACGAGTGTGACCTACGCAACGTATTGGAGTTGCCATCATGACCATGCGAGATGCACCGTCGCGGACCGCAGGACCAGCCACCTGTCCTGTCACCTCCGTGGCGCACGGGGCGTCCGTCGTCGACGACGCCACAGTCGTGAGCGATATCCCGGTGTCCGAACCGGTTGGAACAGACGCGCCTGTTGCCGATTGGGTGATACCGCAGGAGATGATGCACGATCCCTACTCGACGTACCTACGTCTGCAGCGCGAATCTCCCGTCGCGTGGGTACCGGTCCTGAACAAGTTCCTGGTCACCGGATACGCCGAATGCCACGCCGTCGAGCTCGATCAGGAGATCTACTCGGCGCAGGTACAAGGCAGTGGCGCGACCATGATTCGGGCGCTCGGGGAGAACCCGATGCTCCGTAAGAACGATCCGGAGCACGCCGTCGAGCGTCAGACCGTCAATCCCACCCTTCGCCCCAAAGCGATCAAGCAGGTGTGGGCACCCCTCTTCGAGCGCAATGCCGAACACTTCCTCGAAGTACTCGCCGAAGCCGGCCCCGACAACGCCGAATTGAACCGTGATTTCGCGGCCCCATTAGCGTCGCAGAACTTGATCGACTTGCTGGGGTTGCCGAACGTCGAACCGGAAACGATGCGCCGCTGGTCGCACGCCTTGATCGCCGGCACGGGCAATCTACTCGACGATCGAGCTATCTGGGACGCCGCTGACACCGCGCGGACCGAGGTCGACGAGCTGCTCGAGGACTTGATCCCGCACTACGAATCTCATCCCAACGACTCGATGACCTCGGCACTGGTGCAGAGCGGGCTTCCCCACAGCAACGTTGCAGCCAACGTCAAACTCACCATTGCCGGCGGGATGAACGAGCCGCAGCACATGGTCACGAACATGATCTGGGCTCTCGATCGTCACCCCGATCAGCAGCAGCAGGTCCTCGCCGATCCGTCACTGTGGCCCGCCGTCTTCGACGAGGCCGCGCGCTGGCTCTCCCCCATCGGCATGTACCCGCGCGAAACGACCCGTCCGGTCACTCTCGGCGGTGTCGCACTGCCCGCGGGCGCACCCCTCGGAGTCGTTGTGGGCGCGGCGAACCGTGACCCACGTCACTTCGAGACACACCCGGAATTGTTCGACATCCACCGACGCAAGCAACCGCACCTCGCCTTCGGAAGCGGCGTGCACCTGTGCGCCGGGCACTGGGCCGCCAAATCCTCGATCGGTCAGATTGCGGTGCCTTCGCTGTTCGAGAAGTTCCCGTCACTGCGGGTCGACCACAGCCGCGCCACCGAATGGAACGGCTGGGTCTTCCGCGGCCTGACCAGCCTCCCCGTCACCTGGGACCACTGAAAGTAGCTCATCATGGCAAAGATTCGATTCCACCATTCCAACGGCAACACCGACGTCCTCGAAGTCCCCGACGGTACCTCGCTCATGCGTGCCGCTGTCTCGAACGGGGTCGACGGGATCATCGGCGAGTGTGGCGGGCAGGCGATGTGCGCAACCTGCCACGTGTTGGTTCACGACGAATACCTCGGGCACTTGCCTTCGATCAGCGAGGACGAGGACGAAATGCTCGACTGCACGGCCACCGAACGCGACTCGGAGCGATCGCGACTGGGCTGTCAGATCGAGGCGGGCGGCCAGCTCGACGAGATCGCAGTCGACTTGCCCGAATCGCAGGTATAGCCGTGCAACACGTAGTGGTCGCCGGTGCGGGACACGCCGGAATGCAGCTCGCGGACTCGCTGCGCGCAGAAGGCTTCGGCGGCCGGGTCACGCTCGTCGATGCCGAAGCCGGACTGCCCTACCAGCGCCCGCCGCTGTCGAAGGACTTTCTGGCTGCCGGTGGCACACCCGAACTCCTGCCCCTGAAAGCGCGTAAGTTCTTCGTCGACACGAAAATCGACCTGATCGAGGCCAACCCGATTACCGCAGTCGACCGGAGAGAGAAAGCCGTCACGCTGGCAAACGGGGACCGGTTGGAATACTCGGCTCTGGTGTTCGCTACCGGCGCTCGAACCCGCCGACTGGACGTGCCCGGCGTCGGCCTCGGTGGAGTGCATCATCTGCGAAACGCCGACGATGCAACGAGGTTGCATTCCGAACTCGACGCCGCCAGCACGGTCGTCGTGGTGGGGGCAGGCTTCATCGGTCTCGAATTCGCCTCGGCCGCAGTCGATCGCGGCCTCGATGTCACCGTCGTCGAACTCGGCCCGCGGGCTATGGGACGGGCCGTCTCGACGCAGATCTCCGAGCACTTTCGCACGTTGCATTCCGCGCGGGGCGTCCGGTTCGTCTTCGGTCAGACCGTCACCGCACTCGAAGGCGACGGCGAACGCGTGAGCAGTGTGGTCGGCGGCGACGGCCAGCGATACCCGGCGGATCTGGTCGTCGTGGGCATCGGCGTCGAACCCAACGACGCCGCCGCTGCCGAGGCGGGGCTACGTACCGGCAACGGCATCGTCGTGGACGAATACCTGCGCACCGACGACGATGCGATCTGGGCCATCGGCGATTGTGCGCGTTTCCCGTGCCGCCACGCGGGAGCACCCACCCGCCGCGAGTCGATCCAGAACGCAGTCGACCAAGCGCGAACCTTGGCGGCCACCCTTGCCAGGCGGCCCACCGAATACCACCATCTACCGTGGTTCTGGAGCCATCAAGCCAAGAACAAGCTTCAGATCGCCGGCGTCCCACGCGACGATGGCCCGACCATGGTGATCGGTGACGTGGCTGCGGGCAAGTTCTCCGTTCTGCGGTTCGACGAGACCCAGCTCGTCTGCGTCGAATCGGTCAACCACCCTGCCGCTCACATGGCCGCGCGCACAATACTAGCGATCCCACATTCGATGAGCCGCGAGGAATTGGCGGTCGTCGACTTCGACCTCAAACAGGCTGCAAAGCTGGTCCGCTCCACCGAGCGGATCGACTGACAGCAGCCGCGACCTACCTTCCGGTCGGCGCACCGCCGAGCAGAACCGACGACCTCGAAAGAAAACAAAGATGGCGCAGCAAGTAGGCGGCGTGGTGGCGATGGCGAAAGGCAAGACCACCTCGATTGAAACCATTACGATCCCGGACCCAGGACCGCGCGACGTAGTGGTGCAGATACCCGCCTGCAGTGTCTGCCATACCGATCTGGCCTACCGCCAAGCCGGCATCAACGACGAGTACCCGTTCCTGCTCGGCCACGAAGCCGCCGGCATCGTGGAGACCGTCGGTGACAGCGTCACCGACGTGGCCGAAGGCGATTTCGTGGTGCTCAACTGGCGAGCCGTCTGCGGTGCCTGCAGGGCCTGCAAGCGAGGACGTCCGTGGTACTGCTTCGCACGTTCAACGCGTCCAAGAAGATGACACTCGACGACGCAACGGAACTGACCCCCGGCCCTGGGAATCGGCGCGTTCGCCGAGAAGATCCTGCGTCACGAACTGCAGTGCACCAAGGTGAGCCCGGACTCCGATCCGGCCGTCGTCGGTCTGCTCGGCTGCGGAGTCATGGCCGGCCTCGGTGCCGCGATGAACACCGGCGGCGTGGTGCGGTGTGAAAGCGTTGCCGTCATCGGCTGCGGCGGAGTCGGCGACGCAGCGCTTGCCGACGCTCGACTCGCCGGCGCCACCACCATCATCGCCATCGACCGGGTCAGCCGAAAGCTGGACTGAGCAACCGGACTCGGGACCACCCACACCATCGACGGATCGACCGTCACCGCCGTCGCCGCTCCGTCCAGGAGCTCACCGGCGGCAACGGCGCAGACGTCGTCATCGACGCGGTCGGCCGGCCCGAGACCTACCGGACCGCCTTCTACGCGAGACCTCGCAGGCGTCGTAGTGCTGGTAGGAGTGCCCACCCCGGAGATGATGCTCGAGATGCCACTGCTCGACTTCTTGTCTCGCGGAAGCGCTCTGAATCGTCGTGGTACGGCGACTGCCTACCCGAACGCGACTTCCCCATGTTGGTCGACCTGTACGAGCAGGGCCGGCTCCCACTGGACAAATTCGTCACCGAGCGCATCGCACTCGACCAGATCGAGCACGCCTTTAAACAATATAGAAGCAACGCCGATGGGCGGCGGGTGAACTGTTGTTCACCCGCCGCCCATTTTCTCGCTCTACGGCTCAGCTCACTCGAACGGTGACGGCGTGAGCGTGTACCTGGTCTGCAGGTACTCGTGGATGCCTTCGGCCCCCTCACGTCCCAGTCCGGACATCTTCCAGCCGCCGAAAGGTGCCGCGGCATTCGAGACGACTCCGACGTTGAGGCCCATCATTCCCGTATGCAAGTGCTCGATCACGCGCTGTCCACGGGCGAAATCCTTGGTGTAGACATAGGACACGAGCCCGTACTCGGTGTCGTTGGCCAGCGTCACGGCCTCGCCGTCGGCCTCGAACGTCGCAGTAGCAGGAACAGGACCGAAGATCTCCTCCCGCAGCATCTTTGCTTCCGGGCGCAACGTCGATCAACACCGTCGGTGCGTAGAAAGTGCCCTGCCGCTCGATCGCGGCACCGCCGGAGCTGACGGTTGCTCCGCGCTGCACGGCGTCGGTGACCAGCTCGTCGGCCTTCTTCACTGCCGATAAGCGGTCCGATGGTGACGCCGTCTTCGGTTTCGCGCCCGGTCCCGAAACCGTTGACTCTTTCGGTAGCTCGACGCGCGAACTCCTCGGCAACAGACGTGTGCACGATGGAGCGGTTGGCCGCCGTGCATGCCTGACCGATGGTGCGGAACTTCGCCGCTATCGCGCCGTCGACGTGCGCAGTACTCCGGTCGCGGCCTGACGGAACAGGGTCTGGCCCACAGGCGTGGAGCCGGTGAACGACAGCTTGCGCAGTCGAGGGTCGATGATGGTCGGTTCGGAGAGCGCGGACGACTCCGACGTCGTCACCACGTTGACCACACCGTCGGGAAGCCCGACGTCCTGCAGAATCTGGGTGAGCAACAGGGTCGTCAGAGGGGTCAGCGCAGCGGGTTTGACCACCACCGTGCAGCTTGGCGGCAAGAGCGGGCGCGATGTTACGAGTAGCCATGGCCAGCGGGAAGTTCCACGGCGTGATGAGAAGGCACGGCACGACCGGATGCTGCGTGACGAGCATCCGGCCCGTGTTCTCCGGATTGGGGCCGTAGCGCCCCTGTACGCGCGTTGCCGCCTCACTGAACCAGCGCAGAAATTCACCGCCGTAGGCGCCCTCACCGCTGGCCTCGGCTAACGGCTTGCCCATCTCCATCGTCATCAGGAGCGCGAAATCTTCTCTGCGGTTCTGTAGCTCGTCGAATGCTCGGCGCGAATTCTCGGCGCGTTCTCGGGCGGGTACGGCTGCCCACGAGTCCGCAGCTGCGACAGCCGCGCCGATGCCACACCGTCCGCCGGGGTGGCATCGGCGACGGCGGGAAGAACTTCGCCGTGGCGGGGTCGTACACCGGCAACGTTGCGTTCGACGACGACGGCCGCCATGATCCGCCGATGAACAGGTCTGTCGGGACGGAGGCAGGCAGTGCCTTTTCTCAATCGTCGGTCATACCATTTCCTTCGCTTGCGAGGCAGTGTCCTGAGGAAAAATGTTCTGCGGGAGCATGTTTCCGGCAAAGAATTCTGCCAGTTCGTTCACGGCGTTCAGAGGGAGCACCTGCGCCACGTATTGATCCGGACGGGCCACGATGATCGCACCGCTCCGGTCGATCTCGCGTGCGTCGAAGATGTCGGTGGCCGGATCCGCCGAGTACACCTTCTCGTAGTCGACGAGCCCGAACGGTCCGCACCGCGGGAGGAAGAGCGGTCGAACGGCGCCCAGGTCGACGGACGTGTGGGGCTGTTGATACACGATCTTGACATCGAAGATCTTGTCGAGATCCGCGCCCACCGGCGTGTAGCGGACGATCGGCGACTCGGGCGAGTCCGTCAGCCAGTCGGTCAGCTCGTCCAACGCCGGACTGGACGAATGCAGGCCTGCCGCTGCGGAATCTGCGAACACGTACACCCGCCAGCGGCCGTCGGCGCGGTGGTGGTGACCGAGGTGCACAGGGTTTCCGTCGCACACCCGCACGACGGCTGCCGACTTGAACCGCTTCCCGATCGGAAAGCCGACTGCCAGATTCTGGTGCGTGCCGGCGCCGATGACCATCGACTGCCTGTACTCGGTCATGAACCCGGCCGGGAACTCAGCGGTCTTGACGTAGAACTCCTCGAGGTCCGAGGGATTCTCGAAGTCCTCGGGCCGCTTCGCCATCATGGCCGACCATTCCTTGTCGAAATCGATCAGGTTCTGTGCGATGACCTGTCGTTCGGCGGTGTAGGTCGCCAGCAGGCTCTCCGGGCTGCGACCCTCGAGCACCTGGCCGAGCTTCCACCCGAGGTTGAACCCGTCCTGCATGGACACGTTCATGCCCTGGCCGGCTTTGGCGCTGTGGGTGTGGCATGCGTCGCCGGTGATGAACACGTGCGGTGCGCGGGTGCCCACCTCTTCTGCCGGCACGTCGTCGAATCGATCGGTGACCCGGTGACCAACCTCGTACACGCTGTGCCACGCAACGTCTTTCACGTCGAGGGTATACGGGTGCATGATCTCGTTGGCCTGCGCGATAATCTGCTCGATACTGGTCTTGCGTACGTTGCCGTTGTCGTTCTCGGCAACCTCACCGAGGTCGACGTACATGCGGAAGAGATGGCCACCCTCGCGTGGAATGTGCAGGATGCTGCCGCCGGAGCCGGACTGAATGGCGCACTTGGTTCGGATGTCCGGAAAGTCGGTGACGGCAAGGATGTCCATGACGCCCCATGCATGGAAGGCTCGGTCGCCGACGGGCTTGCAGCCGATCGTATCGCGGACGGCGCTGCGGGCGCCGTCCGATCCGACGACGTACTTCGCACGAATTGTTCGCTGCTGACCTTCCGACTCGCCGTCGGTGTGCTTCAGGGTGACGGTGACGGGGTATTCGCCCTCGCCTACCTCGAGGGTGCAGAACTCGTAACCGAAGTCGGGCTTCATGCGAGTGGGCGCGTTGGCCATGACCTCGGCGAAGTAGTCGAGCACACGCGCTTGATTGACGATGAGATGCGGGAATTCGCTGATGCCCGTCGCATCGTCGGGTGTGCGTGCCGTGCGCACGATCTTGGTGGAGTCGTTCGGATCAGGCTTCCAGAATGCCATTTCGGTGATCCGGTAGGCCTCCGCCGTGATTCGGTCCGCGAACCCGAAGGCTTGGAAGGTCTCGACGCTGCGCGCCTGAATGCCGTCCGCCTGCCCGATCGCAAGTCGGCCCGTCCGCTTCTCGACGATGCGCGTTGTCACACCGGGGAATTGAGACAGCTGCGCCGCCGTGATCATTCCTGCCGGACCGGTGCCGACGATGAGGACGTCGACTTCGTCGGGGAGGTCTTCGGGGCGATCGATTCCGGTTCCCGCAACCTGCTGAATGCGCGGGTCGCCGGATACGTAACCGTGGTGGTGAAATTGCATAGTCGGACCTGACCATTCCTTGTGTCGAGCGTGTCGAAGATTCGTTTTTCGTGGCGTTCGGGTCGTTCCCCAGGCTTCCGCACCGTGAGCCAGTGGACACGAACCCAACCCGTTGCGATCTGTGTCGCCAATCGTATATGATTTGAAATACGATGCAAGGCCCAGTGTGAAGTAGGAGGACCATGAGCACGGACAATGGCGCTGCCGACAGCGTCGAGCTTCCCGCAAGGCCGGGCAAGATCATTGCCGTACATCTAAGTTACGCGTCGCGGGCCGATCAGCGGGGCCGACGTCCGGCCCAACCTTCGTATTTCTTCAAGCCGGCGAGCTCGGTGGCACCGACGGGCGGCCGGATCGAACGACCCCGGGGCACGGAACTTCTGGCGTTCGAGGGCGAGATCGCCGTCATCATCGGTGCGCCCACCCGTCGAGTCTCCGCGGAAGATGCGTGGAAACACGTCAGCGGAGTGACCGCGGCGAACGACTTCGGTCTCTACGATCTGCGCGCCAACGACAAGGGATCGAACGTCCGATCCAAGGGTGGCGACGGGTACACCCCGATGGGTCCGGGCGTGATCGACGCCGGAACGATCGACCCCGACGCGCTTCGGTTGCGGACGTGGGTCAACGGCGAGCTGGCGCAGCACGACACCACCGCTGGCCTGATCTTCTCGCTACCCCGGATCGTGGCCGACCTGTCGCAGCACTTCACCCTCGAGCCCGGCGACGTCATCCTCACCGGTACCCCCGCGGGTTCATCGGTCGTAGTTCCTGGCGACGTGGTCGAAGTGGAGGTCGACGCTCCCGATTCCCCGACGGCCCCGACAACAGGCCGGTTGACGACGACGGTCGTCCAGGGAAACGAGGAGTTCGACGCCACGATCGGCTCGACGCCCTCCGTCGACGACACCCAGCGCGCGGAAGCGTGGGGATCGCGTGCGGCCGCCGGCCTGGACGAGCTCGACGCGGGGTTCGTGCTCACCGCCGAGCTGCGGGCGAAACTCGCAACGGTCCCGGTGGCCGGTCTGTCGGCGCAATTGCGTAAACGCGGATTGAACAACGTCTCGATCGATGGCGTGGCGGGGCTGGCCGCAGGAACGAAACTGGTAGGAACCGCCAAGACCCTGCGATTCGTCCCCAACCGCGAGGATCTGTTCGACTCTCACGGCGGTGGTTACAACGTCCAGAAACGCACCTTCGACAGCGTCGGACCGGGCGAGGTCATCGTGATCGAAGCCCGCGGCGAAAAAGGATCTGGCACACTCGGCGACATCCTGGCGCTGCGAGCGAAGGCTCGCGGTGCCGCGGGAGTGGTGACGGACGGCGGCGTACGCGACCGCGATGCCGTCGTCGACATCGGATTGCCCGTGTTCGCGGCGGGTCCGCACCCGGCAGTACTCGGTCGACGCCACGTGCCGTGGGACTGCGACGTGACGATCGCGTGCGGCGGGGCGACGGTGCAACCGGGTGACGTCATCGTCGGTGACAGCGACGGTGTGATCGTCATTCCGCCGGCGATGGTCGAGGAGGTTGCCGACAGCGCCCTGGCTCAGGAGGAGCAGGACGGTTGGGTCGCCGAGCAGGTTGCGGCAGGCAATCCGGTCGATGGTCTCTTTCCTCCGAACGCCGAGTGGAAACGGAGGTACGACCAATGGCGACAGGAACAGGCGCACCCGTGACGCGCAGCAAATCCCAGCTCGCGTACCACTTCGTCAAGGACCGCATCGCGCGCCAGGAATACACCCCCGGTTACCGACTCGTCCTCGGTTCAATCGCCAAGGAACTCGACATGAGTGTCGTGCCGGTGCGTGAGGCGATCAGGCAGCTCGAAGCCGAGGGTCTGGTCACGTTCGAACGCAACGTAGGCGCACATGTCTCGATGGTCGACGACTCACAATATCGCTACAGTATGCAGAGTTTGAGCATTCTGGAAGGTGCTGCCACCGCGATGGCTGCCCGTCGACTCACCGTGGACGACCTCCGCCGCGCCCGCACGGTGAACGAGCGCATGATCGAATCACTGGCCGATTTCGACCCTCGGCAGTTCACCTCGCTCAATCAGGAATTTCACTCGATCCTGTTCGCCAGATGTGACAACCCACGGTTGCTGACGCTCGTCGAGGCCGAATGGGGGCGGCTGGGGCACCTGCGTGCGTCGACCTTCACGTTCGTTCCCGGCCGCGCGCAGGAATCGGTGTCCGAACACGAGAACATCGTTCGCCTCATCGAGACCAGCGCACCGCTCAGCGACATCGAGGACGCGGCACGACGACACAGATCCGCGACCCTCGACGCCTACATGGACCACGAGCATCCCACCGAGACCCCCGGTCTCGCCGCTCACTGACCTTCGAAACGAAAGTGCACCGATGACCGACACAGTAATAGACATTGACAAGCGGCACGTCCCCGCCGACCTGCCCAGCAAGATCCAGCACTACATCGGCGGACAGTTCGTCGACTCGATCGACGGAGATACCTTCGACGTCCTGGACCCCGTCTCGAACGAGACCTACCTCCAGGCCGCAGCCGGCAAGAAAGCCGACGTCGACCGCGCCGTCGAGGCCGCCATCACAGCGTTCAAGACAGGCCCGTGGCCCCGGATGCTGCCGCGGGAACGCTCGCGCATCCTGCACCGCATCGCGGACATCGTCGAATCTCGCGACGCGCGCCTCGCCGAACTCGAGTCCTACGATTCCGGCCTGCCGATCACGCAGGCACTCGGACAAGCGCGTCGCGCCGCTGAGAACTTCCGCTTCTTCGCCGACCTCATCGTCGCGCAGGCCGACGACACCTACAAGGTGCCCGGCCGACAGATCAACTACGTCAACCGAACTCCCATCGGCGTCGCCGGCCTGATCACGCCGTGGAACACCCCGTTCATGCTCGAATCGTGGAAGCTGGGTCCGGCGTTGGCCACCGGCAACACCGTCGTGCTCAAGCCCGCGGAGTTCACACCGCTGTCCGCGTCCCTGTGGGCCGGCATCTTCGAGGAAGCCGGGATGCCCGAAGGCGTGTTCAACCTCGTCAACGGTCTCGGCGAGGATGCGGGCGACGCGCTGGTCAAGCACCCAGACGTTCCGCTGATCTCCTTCACCGGCGAGTCCAGCACCGGCCAGCTCATCTTCGGCAACGCAGCGCCCTTCCTGAAGGGTCTGTCGATGGAACTCGGCGGTAAGAGTCCGGCAGTCGTCTTCGCCGACGCCGACATCGAAGCTGCGGTCGACGCCACCATCTTCGGCGTGTTCTCGCTCAACGGCGAACGCTGCACGGCCGGCAGCCGTATCCTCGTCGAGCGGTCCATCTACGACGACTACGTCGAACGCTATGCGGCACAGGCAAAGCGGGTGAAGGTGGGCTACCCGCATGACCCCTCAACCGAGGTCGGTGCCCTGGTGCACCCTGAGCACTACGACAAGGTCATGAGTTACATCGAGATCGGCAAGACCGAGGCTCGACTGGTGGCAGGCGGCGGACGGGCCGAGGGTTTCGACACCGGCAACTTCGTGACGCCGACCGTCTTCGCCGACGTCGCACCGGATGCCCGCATCTTCCAGGAGGAGATTTTCGGGCCGGTCGTCGCGATCACACCGTTCGACACCGAGGACGAAGCTCTGGAGTTGGCAAACGGCGTCCGGTACGGACTCGCCGCGTACATCTGGACCAACGACCTCAAACGCGCACATAACTTCTCGCAGTCCATCGAGGCGGGAATGGTGTGGCTGAACTCCAACAACGTTCGCGATCTGCGCACCCCGTTCGGTGGCGTCAAGGCGTCCGGTCTCGGCCACGAAGGCGGCTACCGCTCGATCGACTTCTACACCCAGCAGCAGGCGGTCCACATCACGTTGGGCAAGGTCCACAACCCGACCTTCGGCAAAGCCGACGCCGAGCAGCACTGATCAACCGACCCTGAACAAGGACTTCACCGACATGACCATCACCCCCGCTTCGTCAGAGCCCGTTGTGACAAGGACCACTCCCATCCACTCGACGAACCCCGTCCCCACTCCGCAGGCCATTCCGCCGGACGTGTTGCGGTGTGCCTACATGGAATTGATCGTCACCGACCTCGAACGCTCACGCGCGTTCTACGTCGACGTACTAGACCTCGTCGTCACCGAAGAGGACGAGAACACCGTCTACTTGCGCTCGTTCGAAGAGTTTATCCACCACAACCTCGTGCTACGCAAGGGCCCCGTCGCAGGCGTCGCTGCGTTCTCCTACCGCGTCCGCAGCCCCGAGGACATCGACAAGGCCGTCGCCTTCTACACCGAGCTCGGATGCCGCGTCGAGCGCCGCGCAGAGGGATACACCAAGGGCATCGGTGACTCAGTGCGAGTGGAGGATCCACTCGGCTTCCCGTACGAATTCTTCTACGACGTCGACCATGTCGAGCGTCTGGCCTGGCACTACCACCTGTACACCCCGGGTGCGTTGGTTCGTCTGGATCACTTCAACCAGGTCACTCCCGACGTCCCGCGCGCGGTCGCGTACATGGAAGACCTCGGGTTTCGTGTCACCGAGGACATCCAGGACGAAGCCGGCACGACGTACGCCGCGTGGATGCGTCGTAAATCCACCGTTCACGACACTGCCATGACCGGTGGCGACGGACCGCGAATGCACCACGTCGCGTTCGCAACCCACGAGAAGCACAACATCATCGCGATCTGCGACAAGCTCGGCGCCCTGCGCATGTCTGATCACATCGAGCGCGGACCCGGCAGGCACGGAGTCTCCAACGCGTTCTACCTGTACCTCCGCGATCCGGACGGGCACCGCATCGAGATCTACACCCAGGACTACTACACCGGGGACCCCGACAACCCGGTGGTCACCTGGGACGTGCACGACAATCAGCGCCGCGACTGGTGGGGCACACCCGTCGTGCCCAGCTGGTACACCGACGCCTCGATCGTCCTCGACCTCGACGGCAACCCACAGCCGGTCGTGGCCCGCACCGATGATTCCGAGATGGCCGTGACCATCGGTGCCGACGGGTTCTCCTACACCCGCAAGGAAGACACCGACACCATGCCCGCGTGGAAGCAGGGCGAGTACAAGCTCGGCCACCAGCTCTGACCGGTTCGAATACTTCCCAGGGACAAGGACACTCGATGCTCCCAGAGCAGACCATCGCCGAGATCGCCGACGAACTCGCCGAAGCCGAACGCACGCGTTCGATGGTTCCGCGCCCGACCGCGCGCTACCCCGAGATGACCGTCGAGGACTCGTATGCCGTGCAGAACGAGTGGCGACGACGAGGCATCGAATCGGGGCGCCGACTCGTCGGACGCAAGATCGGCTTGACGAGCAAGGTGATGCAGGTGGCTACCGGCATCACCGAACCCGACTACGGCGCGATCTTCGACGATCAGGTGTTCGAGAACGGGTCGATCATCGAGCACGACCGCTTCTCCAACGTGCGCATCGAGGTCGAACTCGCCTTCGTACTGGGAGAGGCGATCAGCGGCCCGAGTGCGACCGTCTTCGACGTGATGAAGGCGACCGACTACGTGGTGCCTGCGCTGGAGATCCTGAGCTCCCGAATCGAAATGGAAGGCCGCACGATAGTCGACACCATCAGCGACAACGCCGCGCTGGGCGGAATGGTGTACGGCGGCAACCCGACCGACCCTGCGGAGGTCGATCTGCGGTGGATCTCGGCGCTGCTGTATCGCAACGAGACCATCGAGGAGTCCGGGGTTGCCGCCGCGGTGCTCAACCACCCCGCAGCCGGGGTGGCATGGCTCGCGAACAAGCTCGCACAACACGGTGATTGCCTCGAAGCCGGCGAGATCGTGCTCGCCGGCTCGTTCACCCGCCCCATGTGGGTATACAAGGGAGACACCGTGCTCGCCGACTACGGACCGATGGGAACCATCTCGTGTCGCTTCAATTGAAACCAACCCTGCGTGACGCTGTTCGGGACGCACGCCGCCCGCTGTACGGCGGCTGGGTGACCACCGGTTCGCCGGTGGCAGCGGAGATCATGGCCGGATCCGGTCTCGACTGGGTCCTGATCGACATGGAACACGCACCCAACGGTCTCGAATCCGTTCTCGCACAGCTCTACGCGGTTTCGGCCTACCCCGTGACACCGGTCGTGCGTGTCCCGGTGGGCGACACCGTCGTCGTCAAACAGGTGCTCGACCTCGGGGCCCAGACCATCCTGGTGCCGATGATCTCGACTGCGGAACACGCTCGCGACGTCGCGGCGGCTGCCCAGTATCCGCCACTGGGACGGCGCGGCGTCGGAAGTGCTCTGGCACGCTCGGCGCGCTGGAACCGAGTGGACGACTACCTGAAGAACGGCGCCGAGCACGTGTCGGTGTTCGTACAGATCGAAACCATCGAGGCGGTCGAGAACGCGGCGGCCATCGCGCAGACACCCGGAATCGACGGCGTCTTCGTCGGACCGAGTGATCTCGCTGCTTCGATGGGCCTGCTCGGTCAACAGAATCACCCCGACGTCGTGGCCGCCGTCAAGACGACCTTCGCACGAGTCGCTACCACCGGTAAGCCTCTCGGGGTCAATGCATTCGACCCCGAGCGGGCCGACGATTACACCGCAGACGGCGCCGGCTTCGTCCTGGTCGGGGCAGATGCGGCCCTGCTCGCGCGAGGTTCGGAAGCTCTCGCGAAGCGTTACACCGATCCAGGGTCGGAATCGGCTCGCGCCAGCTACTGACGGATCTGTCGTCGGAGTCGACCGGCAGCTGTTGACGCTGCCGGTCGATCCCCCGTCAGCGTTTCGGGTGCGCTGCGAACCCCGCCAACACCGCTGTGAGTGTGTCGTTCATGGAGTGCCGGTACGCATCGTTCGTCTGGAACAACAGCGCGAAGTAGATCGGCGCGTACAGCGTCTCCGCCACCATGTCGACGTCGCGACCGGAGCGGAGGTCCCCTTCTTCATCGCGCGGCTGATCAAGACTCGTGTGGCATCGGCGCGGCCCTGCCAGAATTACTCTTTGAACACCGGCAAAATTGCTGCATCGTACTGACATTCGGCAATGAGCTGTGCGACGAGTCGCCTGTCAGGACGGTTGTACGCGCGTGCCAACAACGCCAAGTGCTCACGTAGAGCGTCGATACCCGGGCCGTCCTCGCGCACCGGTGTGCGCGCGAGGTGACTGTCGACGAACGAATCGATTGCCACAGCCGCCTTGTTGGGCCACCAGCGGTAGATGGTCATCTTACTGACGCCGGCTTGCCTCGCGATGGCTTCGATGGACAGCTCCTGCAGGGTTATCGGTTTGCCGTTGCCCCCCCCGTCGAGGAGGTCCATCGTCGCCTGAAGCACTGCCTGTCGGCCCGCTTCGCTTCACACTGCCATGGCGGAATGATATACGGGTCGCAGAAATCCGTCTTACGGCGTCACTCTCCCGCGACGCACTCCGTGCGCTGCAGACCCAGGCCGTCGATCTCGCACTCCATCACGTCACCGGCGCGCAGGAACCGACCCCAGTGCGAGCCGTTCCCCGGAGGCGACCCGGTGATGACCATGTCGCCCGGTTCGAGTGAGACGAACCGCGAAATGTAGGCGATGAGCTCGGCGGGGCCGAATACCATGTCGCCGGTGTTGCTGTCCTGCATCGTCTTTCCGTTCAGGCGCAGTCGGATGCCCAGGTCGAGTGGATCGGTCACGAACTGTGCAGGCACGAGCCATGGCCCGGTCGGATAGAACGTCGGAAAGTTCTTGGCGCGCATCCAGTCCGTGCCCATCATTGCGATGTCCTTGCGCGGGACCAGGCTGCGGGTGGTGAGGTCGTTGCAGATGGTGTAACCCGCGACGTAGTCCAGCGCCTCGTCCACCGGCACATGGCGCGCGCGACGACCGATCACCACACCGAGTTCGAGCTCCCAGTCGTGGTCGTCCCAACCGGCCGGCAGCACCACGTCGTCGTACGCCCCACTGATGGCCGACGCGACACCCGTCCACACGTAGGGCTCACCGTTCGCCTTACGCTCGTCGATGTCGCGCGCGGCCTCCGCGGCGAGTTCGGACTCCGAGAGCCCCTCCGTGCCCAGCTTGTGGGCGACCGACATCTGGATCACGTGCTCGCGGTAGTTCGCGCCTGCACCGTAAATCTGGCCGGCTCGGGTGACCGGCGGCAGTGTGCGCACGTCGGAGGCAGACACCGCGGGGGTCGACGGGTTCTCCGCCTCCGCGACCAACAGCGCGAACGCCCGCGACCAATCCTGCAGCACCGCTGCAGTGGAGTCGTAGGCGGTGAATGCGGTGATGTCGTGGATGTTCTCGCCCACGACCAGACCGGGGTACGGACCGTTGCCCGCGTCGAAGGTTCCTAGAGCGAATCGGGTCATTGCGCTACTTCCTTTTCCGTCCCGGCGCTGCTGCCGGACGTATGTTCCGTCTTGGGGCGCACGATAGCGCCGCGGCCTCGATATTCGGCGATGACCTCGGAACCCCGACGCACCGTCACGTCGACCAGGCTATGCCGCCCCGACAGGTGGCGCACCGCCCCGTCGGCGAAGAGGGTGTCGCCGACGAAAGCAGGAGAGTAGTACGTGATGTCCGCACCCGCCGTGACTGTTCCCTCCAGCCTGCTGTTCGCTGCACACGCGAACGCCGTATCGGCGAGGCCGAAGATGAGACCACCATGCGCCAGCCCGTGGCCGTTGGCCGACGACTTCTCTACGACCAACGTGACCGAGGCCTGTCCGTCGGCGGCGGAGAGCACGGTCATGCCGTAGCCCGCCGAGCTCTCGTCGCGCCCCAGCATTTCTTGCACAGCCGCACAGATCGTCACGACGACACTCCGCTCCGCCTGCGGGAAACTTCGTCCCTGATTTCGCCCAGCACCGAGAAATCGTCGACGGAACCGGAATCGACCACCTTTTCGACCGACATGCCCTGAAGCATGCGTTTCACCGGGACCTCCAACTTCTTGCCGGTACGGGTGTGCGGGATTCTCCGCACCGGAACGATGTCGTCGGGGACGTACCGCGGTGACAGCGATGCGCGGATTGCGTCGCGGACGGCGGTCACCGCTGCCTCGTCGGCGACGCCGTGGGCGACCTCGATGAACATCGGCATGTAGTACTCTCCGACGTCCTCGATGCCGACGACCAGAGCCTCCTGAACCTCCGGGAGAGCTTCCACGACGCGATACAGATCAGCCGGGCCGAGTCGGATACCGTTGCGGTTCAGTGTCGAATCGGAACGACCGACGATAATCGACGACCCGTCGGACGCGAACTCGACCAGATCACCGTGCCTCCACACGCCGGGGTATGTCGTGAAATAGCAGTCTCGGTAGCGAGATCCGTCGGCGTCGTTCCAGAAGTACAGGGGCATCGACGGCATCGGAACTGTGATCACCAGCTCGCCCGGATCATCGAGCACCGGTCTGCCGTCCGAATCCCACGCCGCAGCAGCCACTCCGAGAGCCGGAGGTTGCAGCCGACCCGGCCGGACCGGCTCGAGCGGTGCACCGCCCAGGAATATACCGGCGACGTCCGTGCCGCCGCTGACCGACGCAAGCCACACGTCGCCGAGTTCTCGTCGAATCCAGGTGTAGGCCTCCGTCGACAGTGGCGAACCTGTGACCTGCAGCATGCGTAGCGCCGAGAGGTCGTTGTCGGTAGCGATGTGCAGGTCGGCGTACAGGCTGGCGTGGACGTAACCGGCGCCGAGGCCGAGCATCGACACTCGATGCTCTGCGGCGACCTGCCAGACGCGGTCGAGGGTGGGGTGCGCCGGGTTTCCGTCGAGAAGCACTATGGTTGCGCCCCGAAGCAGACCCGACACCAACGTGTTCCACACGACCCAACTGGTGGACCCGACGACGAACAACCGGTCACCCGGATCGAGGTCCGCGTGCAACGTCCACGTCTTGAGGTGTTCGAGCACGACCCCGCCGTGCCCGTGCACGATGCCCTTGGGCACGCCGGTGGTACCGGAGGAGAACAGAACCCACAGAGGGTGGTCGAACGGGACGGGGTCCGCCTGCCACGGGACATCCTCGGACACGACCTCGGTCCACGACCGTCCGGCCAGCGCTTCGTCGGCCGGGTTCGGACCGACCCAGACGGTCTCGCGCAGCGATGCAATGCGGCGCACGACCTCGCCGACCACGTCCTCGCGATCGCGGAGTCGGCCGCCGTAGTCGTAGCCGGTAGTCGCGATGAGCACTACGGGATCGAGCTGTCGGAGCCTCGAGACGATGGCGTCGACGCCGAACTCCGGTGCTACGACGGACCAGACCGCACCGACCGACGCAGCGGCGAGCAGTCCCACGACCGCCTCGAGGCGGTTGGGAAGCACTGCGGCCACTCGGTCTCCGTGCCCGACCCCCGACCGCCGCAGGAACGCCGACACCGACGCCACCTGACGGCGGAGTTCCTCCCACGATGTGGTGACGGTCGTTCCGTCCTCGTCGACGGCGATGATGGCGTCACCGAACCTGGTGGTGTCGCCCAGCGCGCGGTCTGCGTAGTTCACCGTCGTACCGGGGAACCACTGTCCTCCTGGCATCGAGTCCGGAACGGCGGGAACGTCGAGCGGGGTCGCGATGTCCACGTCTGCATACGACGCGAACGCTCGCCAGAACTGGTCGGGCTCGGTGATCGACCAGCGCCACAGCGACTGGTAGTCGGCGACCGCATCCGGATCGACGGACGCGTTCTCGACCAGAAAGTCGGTGAACGCAGCGAAGTGCCGTGCCGTGGACGGGTTCGGCGTCCAGGCGTCGGGGGTCTGTGTGACCATGCCGGTCACCAATCCACTGCTATGTACTTGGCTTCGGTGTACTCGAGCATTCCCTCGTGCGCACCCTCTCGACCCAAACCGCTCTGCTTGACCCCACCGAAGGGGGCCGCCGGGTCCGACACGAGGCCCCGGTTGACCGCGACCATGCCGCTTTCCAGCTTGCCCGCCACTGCGAGTGCGCGAGAGAGATCGCGTCCGAAAACATATGCGCTGAGCCCGTATTCGGAAGCATTGGCTGCGTCGATCGCTTCTTCGTCGCGGTCGAACGTCGTGATCGCCGCTACCGGGCCGAAGATCTCGGTGCGCACGATGTCCGATTCCGGGTCGACGTTCGTCAGCACCGTCGGCGGGTAGAAGAATCCCTCGCCGGTCGGCAGTTCGCCTCCGGTGACGACTGTGGCACCGCGTTCGACCGCCTCCTGTACCAGTTCGTGCACTTTACGGACGCTTTTCGCGTCCACCAGCGGTCCGCACTCGGTGGCCTCGTCGACGCCTCGACCCACGGTCAATGCGTTCATCCTCGCCGACAGGCCCTCGACGAACGCATCGTGCAACGAGCGGTGGACCAGGATGCGGTTGGCTGCGGTGCACGCCTGCCCACCGTTGCGCATCTTCGCCAGCATCGCCCCGTCCAGCGCAACCTCGAGATCGGCGTCGTCGAGCACGATCAACGGTGCGTTTCCGCCCAGTTCCATCGCGCACTTGAGCACCTGACCCGACGCCTCCTGCAACAGCGTACGTCCGACCTCGGTGGAACCAGTGAAGGACAGCAGTCGCACTCGTGGATCCTGCAGCATCGCCGACACGACGGGACCTGTACTCCTGGTGGTGATCACGTTGACCACACCGGCCGGTACACCGGCCTCTGCGAGCACGTCTGCGATCGCGTACGCGGTCAGAGGTGTCAGCGTCGCGGGCTTGAGCACCGCGGTGCATCCAGCGGCGAGGGCGGGAGCGATCTTGCGCGTTGCCATCGCGGCAGGGAAGTTCCAGGGTGTGATCAGAACGCACACGCCGATGGGTTGGTGCTCCACGAGGATTCGGTTCTTGCCGGACGGGGCCAGCGACATCGAGCCGATGTTGCGAACGGCCTCCTCGGAGTACCACCGAAAGAATTCGGCCGCGTAGGAGACCTCGGCGCGGGCATCGGCGAGCGCCTTGCCGTTCTCCGATGAAATGAGTTCGGCCAGGGCATCGGCTCGTTCGGTCATCAGCTCGTAGCTGCGCCGCAGGATTTCCGCCCGCTCCCGCGGCGGGGTCGCCGACCACGCGGCCAGTGCGCCCGCAGCGGCGTCGACTGCGCGAATGCCGTCGTCGACCGTCCCGTTCGCGACTGTGTCGAGGACGGTGCCGTCAGCGGGGTCTACTACCTCGATGCGGTCACCGCTGCCGGCGCCGATCCATTGGCCGCCGACGAACAAGTCGGTGCGCCGACCCGTGACGGTTGCAGTCATGTCTTCTCCTTGTTCGACGTCGAATATGTTGCGACGGAAGTTAGTTGGCGGTTCGCCCGCGGACGAAGTCCTCGTCGGGGGAATCGGTCACGGGCAGACCGGACGCGACGAGGGCGGCGCGCAGCTGCTTCATGTAGCGGTCGGGCAGCTTCGAGGCCGGGGGACGCAGGGCGCCGCCGTTGAAGCCGGCGAGCCACTCCTGGTACTTCCACTGGGTCCGGTTGATGGTGCTCGTTCCTGGTGTCGAGGTGGCCGAGACCGCGCTGTTCGCCAGCCGTGCCGGGTGTACCTTCCAGTACAGCTCCATCGCCTCTTCCCACCGACCGGTTCGGGCGAGTTCGAATGCACGCGGGTAGTAGTCGCTCATCCAGTTGGTGTTGCTCGTTCCGGAGAACTGGAAGTCCAACGCCGACATCAGCGGAATGGTTTCCGCTTCGATGGGGCACGAGATGACAACCTCTTCGCGGAAGTGGTGGTACATCTCCATTACTCCCGGAATACCCGGGTAGCCCTGCTCCGACTTGATCGCCACGATGTTCGGGACCCCGTCGAGTACGCGTCGGACGAAGTCGACACTCATTCCTGCCGGGTGGATTCGTTCGAATCCCCACGCGGGCAGGGGGAACAGCATGGTGGCCAGACCGGTCTCGTCGCAGAAGGACTTCGTGTAATCGAAGACCTCGTCGTAGGACGTCGGCCAGAACGCGGACGGGTAAGCGAGAAGTGCGCGATCGACGCCGGCGGATTCTGCCAGCTTGGCCGCGTGGATGTTCTCCTCCAACGTGGCGAACATGGCGTGGAAGAACAGGGCGAAGTCCGGGCCTGCTGCCTCACGCGCAACGGCGGTGATGCGCGCATTCTCCTCCGGCGTGATGTTCACTTCGGCGACCAGCAGGGTCCCGGTGAACCCCAATTCCTTCAGCTTCGAGATGTCGTGCCGAATGGCATCGTCGTCGATACGGGAGAAGTCCGCCGAAAACGACGGCTGCGTCACCGCAATGGTGCCGACGAATTTCTCCCGCGCCCATGACCTGGCTTCGGTACGCGTGTAGTCCACCATGTGCAAACCTCTGTTCATTTCCGATTGGTGACGATGCCGACCGGCAGGACGGTGCCCCGACCTTCGGCGCGGGCGCGGTCGACGAGCATCTCGGCGACCACCACATCCTGGAGGCCCGAGCCCGTCGACTTGTAGATCCGGATACCCGATTCAAGCTTCAGTTCGGTCTTACCACTGAGGACGTCGGACAGCGGAACGACGAGATCTTCGACATTGACGCCGTCAGCACGCGCCTGCAGCATGTCTCCACTGCCGAGCACGACCTCCTCAACGGTGTCGACCACAACTGCGTCGGCTCGTCCGATGAGCGCAGTATCGATTTCGCGTTGCGCGGGCGTCGTGGATCCGATCGACAAAACCGTCGCATTCGGACCGATCCAATCCGCGAGAACGGTAGGAGACTCGTCCCGCGATCGCGCAGCGCACAATACGACGTCCGCCCCCGCAGCCTCTTCGGCCGTATCGACCGCGCGTACGGAGATACCGAGTTCCGCGGCCACCTCCGTGGCGAACCGCTCGCGGTTGGCGGCGGTCGGGCTGTACACCCGGACACTGGCAAGCTCCAGCACGTGGGACAGTGCAGTGACGTGGGACCGCGCCTCGAAGCCGGACCCGACGACACCGAGATGGAGAGGACCCCGGGGCGTGATCGCTGCGGCTCCGACGGCTGTTGTCGCCGCGGTGCGCAGACCCGTCACCCGATTGCCGTCGACGAGAGCGACGAGATCCGCAGTGTCCTTGTCGAACAACGTGATCAAGTAGCTCACGTTGAGACCGTCCGCGAACGACCCGACGATGCTCTTGGCACCGAACAGCCTGCCGTTTGCCGGCACCGACGGCATGATGCGCATCCACTCACGCTCTGATTGGGCGAAGATGCGGCCGGGCGTGCGGCGGTCGTCGCCGCTCACTCCGTAGGCGGCCTTGATCGCGGTGATCGCATCCGCCCAATCCGACATCGCCTCCACGTCGGAGTCGGTGAGAAAGAGTGGCATTTGGGACGGCTGTCGACTGAGTGTGCTCACAGACTGTCGATCCTCTCGGAGACAAACGGCGCAGACGCGTCGTTCTATACGATTCGTATCGTATCTGATGCGGACGTTCTTCGGAACCGTTTCGATTCCCTAAATTTAAAGTCCAAATTTTACCCGCTGGGCGGCAACATCCTATACGATACGGCTCGTATAGGAGCGAGTATCAGACATAGACCCGCTGCCGACGAGGGTGACGGATCAGCTACTCCGGTCAACGGAACCCCACAGCATCGGAACTACCGAGGGAGAAACATGAAACTGGGACGAATTGCAGTTCCTACGCCCGACGGCGAACAACTGAGAACGGTGGCGGTGGATCCGGCTGCGGGCCGCGTAGTCGACCTCGCGCGCGCCTACGCTCTGACGCTCGCCCGTCGCGGAGCAGACCCCGACCGCGCAACGGCCATCGCTCGCACCGTCTTTCCATCGAGCATGTCCGCCGCCATCGGTGCCGGCGATCTTTTCCTCGACGCAGCGCACGAGGCTCTCGCGGCCGGGGACGACGCGTCGCATTCCATCGCCGACGTGTCGTGGCGTGCTGCCGTAGACTCCCCCGTCATCCGCGACGGGTTGACGTTCGAGAAGCACATCCAGAATTTCCACCGCGTCGTGGCGAAGGCCCAGCCCTCTCGTTCCATCTACGAGCGGCCCGGGTACTTCAAGGGAACGACCGCGAAATCCTATGGTCACGACGAAGTTCTTCCGTACCCTGACTTCACCGAGGCGCTGGACTGGGAACTCGAGGTCGGGTACGTCGTCGGGAAGTCCGGCAGTGATCTGACCCCCGACAATGCAATGGACCACCTGTTCGGCATCACCATCTTCAACGACCTGAGCGCTCGGGATGTGCAGGGGGCCGAGATGGCCATCGGCATGGGCCCGCAGAAGTGCAAGGACTTCGGGTACGCGATCGGACCGTGGATCACCACCATGGACGAGATCTCGTCCATCGAAGGCCTCAAGGGACAGGTACGCGTCAACGGCGAGGTGCTCTCCGACACCAAGGTCGAGGACTTCGTCTACACCCCGGCCGAGTTGCTCGCCTACGTGTCGATCGCGGATCGGCTGCAGCCAGGTGACATCATTGGCTCGGGCACAATGGGATTCGGCGCCGGAGTGGAAATCGGACGGTTCTTGAAGCCCGGCGACACCCTCGAGCTCGAACTCGAGGGGGTCGGGACGCTGCGTACCCCGGTCTCGACCGAGCGTGAGAAGGCCCCGTGGTGGCCGGCACCGCGTCCCTATCCGCACGATGGGTGGGAGCTGTGAGCGCCCGGCCGCCCGTGCGGCGAGTCGTCACCGGCCACGACGACGACGGCCGGTCCGTGATCCTCACCGACGGTGCCGCTCCTCATCACTGGACCTCGGACACCATTCCCGGATTCGGCGCGACTGTGCCGTGGATGACCGCGGCCGAACCGATCGACCATGCATCGGACGTCGATGCCGCAGCCGCCGATTCGCTGATCCCGTCGTTCCCGGCGGACGGCGAAACGATCATGCGGATCGTCGATTTCCCGCCCGACGCGGTGTACCCCAAAGAGGCGGACACCGTCATCTTCACCGAGCTCGACGGGCACGCGGAAAAGGATGCCGGCAAGGAGCGTGCGCGCAGCAAGCACTTCTGGTTCCACCGAACCGATTCGATCGACTACGCGATCGTCCTGAGCGGTGAGGTCACGTTGATTCTCGACGGCGAGGAGACTACGCTCACCCCGGGCGACGTCGTCATACAGCGCGCGACGTCTCACGCGTGGTCCAACCGTACCGACCAGAATGCGCGAATGTTGTTCGTGCTCATGGGCACCAGCCCGCAGTCGGCCGAGTCCATAGCGCAGAAGCGCACGAGCGCGCTTGCGCCAGGGGCTTGAGTCACGACAACTCGGTATGAACCGAAGGCTCCCGACGGCAGGCTCGCTTGCCGCCGGGAGCCTTCGGCTTTGTTGTCGTGTCAGGTGGTCGAGTCTTTCGCGACCGAGGCGACGAGGCTCGTGTCCACCATGGATTCCAGCGGGGGCACATTCTCGACGAGCCTGCCGGTGTCGCGTCGCAGTCCTTCGAGAATGCGCAGCACCTCGACCGACGGCGCAAGCGTGTCCGGAATGCGCGTGATCACGGAGGCCAGTGCTTCGCCGGTGATTCCGGAACCGGCGAGTGCGGAGGCGATATCGTCCCGCGAAGACCGCCGCATCCACTCATTGGCCTCGAACAGAGCGCTGAGATAGCTTCTCACCTCACTGGGCGACCGCTCGAGCGACCGACGCGACGCGACGATCCCCAGACCGGGGTAGGACGGGAGCCAGTCGGAGACTCGCAACTCGATTGCCATTCCCCGTTGCACTGCGAGCTGATCCAGTGGTGGCGCCAGCAATGTCACGTCTGCCGCGCCGCTACCGAGGGCTTCGAGGCGCTCCCGCACGCCGCCGATCTCCACCACCTCGTATCGGTCGGACATACCGAGGTCGGCCAGCATCGCATAGGCGACGATGGCGAACCCGTTCGTCGGAGCGTCGACAGCCAGCCGGACCCTGCCCGCGTCGGCGAGGGTTCCGAGTCCTGGCCGAACGGTCAATGCCAGATCGGTAGCCGTCTCTATTTGCCCGACGAGGACGATGTCGGATCCGCTCGCGTTCCAGGCGAAGAGGTTGTCGGTTGCCGTGATCGCAACGTCGACGACCCCGTTGTCGAGGTCGGAGCGTTGCGACACCGACGACGGCGTGTGGGTCGTAGCGACGTCGATGCCGTGCCGGTCGAAGAGACCGGCGCTGCGGGCAACCTCGATCAGAGCCGGGGTGACGAACACCGATTCGTTGATCGTCACAGCGCAACCTCTGCTCCTGCTTCGGTGTGATCGGTGCTCGTGGAAATTGGGGATTGTGATGTGCGTCGCATTCCCCTATCCTACCGTTAGCGATACGAGACGTCTAGTACAGTAATGGAGAAGCGGTGTACTGCGCCGTAGCCATCATCGGGGTGGTCCGGTGGGAGTGAGTGCGCTCGCCCAACTCGGACAAGCCGGGATATCCGCAATCTGCGTCGACCGCGAGGAGGCAGTGGGGACACGGGCCCGTGCCGTGCACTTCGATGGCGAAACGATGCGGAGTCTGCAAACCCTCGGTGTCACGGACGAGGAAATGTCCGTCTGCAACCCGATGGAAACGTTGCGCATGGAGAACGAGGTTCTCCTACCCGACGGGGCTACTCGGACCGCAAGGGTCGCACGAGGACGTGATGTTCCATCAGCCCGAGATGGAACAACTGATCCGGAACACGGCCACCTCGCATCCCGACACCGAGCTCCGAGCCGGCACCACGATGGTGAGCTTCGAGCAAGCCGACGGCCTCGCGCACACCACGGTCCGTGACGCGAGGAACGGAGCGTACACGCTCACCTCACGCTGTATGATCGCTGCAGACGGAGCAACGTCCACCGTTCGACGGCTCGCGGGCATCGAGACCGAGAAGCTCGGCAACGACTACCCCTGGCTTGTCGTGGACGGCCTCCTGGAGCTGGAGGACGGCAAATACCCGATCGACGGCGACATGGTGTTCCTCGGCCATCACTCCCGTCCTGCTCTGTGGGTTCGGCTGCCGGGCAAGCGCGCGCATGGAGTTCAAGGTGATGCCCGAGGATGATCCGGCCGAGATCGTGACGCCGGAGGCACTGGAGCGCATCAGCCAGGGCAATCTGCCCGTGTCGCGGTTCGAGCCGGACCGCATCGCCATCTACACGTTCCAGGCGCGCGTCGCGAAGCAGTGGAATATCGGCAACGTCTTCCTCGCGGGAGACGCCGCACATCAGGCACCTCCGTTGCGCTGGCAAGGCCTTGCGCCGGAATGCGCGACGTCGCCAATCTGGCGTGGAAGATCGATCTGGTCGCGAAGGGGCTCGCTCGCCCGATTTGCTCGACACCGACGAGAGTGAACGACGCCCGCACGCGCACTACTGGGTGAAGCAAACGACGACCATGGCCGAAATACTGCAGACGATCGACCCGAACGTCGCCGCACATCGGGACAATCACATTCGCGAGAATCTCCTCGCGTCGGCACCGCCCCCGCCACCGCCGCTCGGACCCGGTCTACCCCTGCGACAACAGCTTGAGATCGCCAACCGAATCATCATGGGTCCGATGGCGGTTCTGCAGCCGAACGCCGACGGCACGCCGAGCGAGCAAACGACCGCGTTTCTCGTCGAACGCGCGCGGGGCGGCGTCGGCATGATCATCGTCGGTGGATCCGCAGCGACCGCGCGGAGTGTCGCCGAGGCACCAGCGTTGGGTGGTTCATCGGGCAGGGTGTTTCTGGCAGACTTCATGTCAGCCTCCTCGCTGCTAGACCCAGTGGGGAGGCACCGCACGAG
>Ga0247825_10000214_pt1 | contig 34808 bp, 34 predicted proteins | sample 13C_Vanillin_Day_FD_194413 | JGI IMG/M metagenome (GOLD analysis project Ga0247825, IMG submission 194413) | Soil microbial communities from agricultural site in Penn Yan, New York, United States - 13C_Vanillin_Day48 | ecosystem: Environmental > Terrestrial > Soil > Agricultural land | place... | reverse complement strand
GCCTTGCTGATGGCGACGATGGACTCTTCCTGGCCGACGACCTTGGCCCGCAGCGCGTCCTCCATGTGGACGAGGCGCTCGGACTCCTCCGAGGCGATGCGCTGGACGGGGATGCCCGTCCACATCGCAACCACGTCGGCGATGTCGTCGTCGGTGACCTGGGGAGCGGCAATGATGCCCTCCTCGGCCATACCTTCTTCCATCTTCTCGATGCGCTCCTGGAGCTTCAGCTCGCGGTCGCGCAGCTCAGCGGCAAATTCGTACTGCTGGGCGCCGATCGCCTGGTCCTTCTCCTTGCGGAGGGACTCGAGGCCACGAAGGGCTTCCTGCAGCGACGGTGGTGTCGCCGCCTTGCGGATGCGCACGTGTGACGCCGCCTCGTCGACGAGGTCGATGGCCTTGTCGGGCAGGAAGCGGTCGGAGACGTAGCGGGCGGCCAGCTCGGCGGCGGCCTTGAGGGCGCCGTCGGTGATCGTCAGCTTGTGGTGCTCCTCGTAGCGTTCCTTGACGCCCCGGAGGATTTCGATAGTCTCCTCGACGCTCGGCTCCTCGACCATGATGGGCTGGAGACGGCGCTCGAGGGCGGAGTCGCGCTCGATGTGCTTGCGGTAGTCGTCGAGCGTGGTCGCGCCGACGCACTGCAGCTCGCCGCGGGCCAGCGAGGGCTTGAGGATGTTCGCGGCATCGACGGCGCCTTCTGCGGCGCCGGCGCCCACGAGCATGTGCATCTCATCGATGAACAGCACGCAGTTGCCGGAGTTCTTGATCTCCTCGATGACTTTTTTCAGGCGCTCCTCGAACTCACCGCGGTACTTCGTGCCCGCGACCAGCGAGCCGATGTCCAGTGTGAGCAGGCGCTTGCCCTGCAGTGTCTCCGGCACGTCGCCGGCGACGATGCGTTGGGCGAGGCCCTCGACGATCGCCGTCTTGCCGACGCCGGGCTCGCCAATGAGGATCGGGTTGTTCTTGGTGCGTCGCGACAGGATCTGGATCAGCCGCTCGATCTCGCGGCTGCGCCCGATCACAGGGTCGAGCTTGTTAGCCCGGGACGCGGCGGTGAGGTCGATACCAAGCTGGTCGACCGTCGGAGTACGAGTGCTGGTGCGGCCGCCGGTGCCCGAGGCCTGAGGCGTGCTCTGGGAGAGGATGCGCGCCGTCTCCGTACGCACGCGCTCCAGGCTGACGCCGAGAGACTCGAGAACACCGAAGGCGATGCCCTCACCCTCGCGCACGAGGCCGAGGAGCAGGTGCTCCGTACCGATGTAGCTGTGATTCAAGCGCCGAGCTTCCTCGACGGCAAGCTCGATGACCTTCTTGGCACGTGGAGTCAGCCCGATCTCGCCAGAGATGGACTTCTCACCACGGCCGATGATGAACTCTACTGCCGAGCGGACTTTGCTCAGCTCGACGCCCAGGTTGTTCAGTACCTTGGCAGCAACTCCATCGCCCTCGCGCACGAGACCGAGGAGCAGATGCTCCGTACCAATGTAGTTATGGTTGAAGCGCTGAGCTTCCTCCTGGGCAAGGGTCAGTACGCGGCGCGCTCGTTCGGTAAATTTATCAAATCGGTCTGCCATTTTGCTCCTAGCGCCCCCTGTTCCTCAATCCAAGGTAGCATACGCAAGGTAGCGAGTCCAACGCAGGACAGACCTCTGAGAGTTACGCTTTCGTTTCCTCCGGCGGGGGTTCAGAGGCCAGATTTTCCAGGTTGGCAGCGGCGAATGCTGCGGCCATCTGGGTCTGCGGGAGGTCCTCTTCCTGCTCCTCGCGCACATTCCTTATCGGCATCGCGGGCGCTTCTTCATCCCTTTCGGCCGGGGCATTTGATGAAGAACTTGTTTCTACCGGCTGACGGATCTCACGCGGCTCCTGGATGGCATCGGCGGCGCCTTCGCCCAGCAGGGCGTTGATCTCGTCGCGGAAGCTTTCCTTGATCTCCGGCGGCACGCTGAGTACCTCGCCGTCGGGCGTGAAGGAGAAGCCCATGCGCTCACCCTGGTCGCGCGCCTGCTTGAGCGAAAGGCCCAGGCGGTGACGGTCGCGCTCGATGCGGATGATCTTCAAAGGTAGGATGTCGCCCTCACGGACGGCTTCCTGCGAGTGTGAGATGCGACGGTCGACCAGCTCCGACACGTGGATGAGACCCTCGACCGGACCCTCGATGCGCGCGAAGGCGCCGAAGGTCGCGAGTTTGGTGACGATGCCGGGGACGACTTCGCCGACCTGGTACTTGTCCACGATGCCGTCCCAGTGGGCCGGCTGGGCGCGGCGGATGCTCAGCGCAATCTTCTTGCGCTCGTTGTCCACCTTCATTACATATACGTCCACCTCGTCGCCGAGGTTGAAGAGCTCTTCGGGGGCCTTGGTGCGGTCCCACGAGATTTCAGACAGGTGGACGAGGCCATCGGCGCCACCGAGGTCGACGAAGACGCCGAAGTTTCGGATGGAGCTGATGCGGCCCTTGCGTACTTCACCCTCCGCCAGCTCTTCGAGAAGACGGTCCTTCTGCTGCGAGCGCCACTCCTGCAGCGCTCCGCGCTCGGAGAGGATGACGCGGTTGCGCCGGCGGTTGAGCTCGATGACCTTCAGGCGCAGCGTCTTGCCAACTGCTGCCTGGAGGCCCGCGCCCGTGTCTGTGCGCTCGGGGCGAAGGCCCACGAGCTGGGACAGCGGCACGAAGGCAGCGACACCCTCGACGTTGACGAGGAGGCCGCCTTTGTTGAAGCCGGTGACTTCGCCTTCGAAGCTCTCACCGCTCTCGAACAGGGTCTGCAGCGTGCGCCAACCGCGCTCGCCGCGTGCGCGGTCAAGCGAAAGCAGGACCTCGCCCTCGGACGTCTCGGGCTGCATGACGTAAGCGACGATCTTGTCGCCGGTCGCGACCCGCTGCAGCGGGTCTGCACCAAGGGAGTGCATCTCATTAACTGGGATAAGGCCTTCGGACTTCGAACCGATGTCGACGATGACGCCGTCCCGGTTAATGCTGATGATCGTCCCCTCGACGACCTCTCCACGACGCAGCGAATGGAAGGCGGCGGACTCTTCCTGTTCCAGGAGAGCCGCCATGTCCATCATGTCGTCTTCCATTTCCGCCAAGCCGCCCCGCTGCCCCGCCTGCTCCTCGGGGTAATCTGCCAAACTGGTATCCTCCGGTGTTTCGGCTTTGGCGCCGAAATCAGTGCATTCTAGCACAGGGCTAGATACAGAAAAGAAACGGCGCGAATCCGGTGTGTAAGTAGCAAGCAATCGGTAACAGACACTACGGGACATCGGGACAGATGGCACCGAGTGTTCGCTGTCGTTTGCTGACTATTAAAGGAGAAGGCTCCCGTTCTCACGAGAGCCTTCATGACACCGGCGACGGCCTATTTTCCACAGAGGCTTGCGCCCCCAGTATCGTTAGCGCTACGACGTTTCACTTCCGTGTTCGGGATGGGAACGGGTGGTTCCATCGCGCTCTAGCCACCGGCCAAGGAGAAGGATAGCACAGTGAGGGTTTGGTGCAACCGTGGTGGTGCGCTCGCACTCGTTGTAGGTCGCCGCCATGGCGGGCAGCGCCGCATGTTGCCTGTAGACCGACGTAAGGATCAGGACCTCACGTGCCCGCCATGGCGGGCACGTACAAACGCCCCAACCCGCGCGAAAGGACAGCAAGCCGAAACGTGCGCCGCTGATACACTGACCCCGTGAGCAAGATCGTCATCGTTGACTACGGCGCCGGGAACCTACGCAGCGTCTCCCGCGCCATCGCCACCCACGGGTATGAGCCGGAGATTTCGCCCGAAGCACGGGCCGTTGAGGCCGCGGATGTGCTCGTACTGCCGGGCGTGGGCGCCGCGGCCGACACGATGCGGAACCTGCAGGACCACGGGCTGGTCGAGCCGATACGCGAATACATCAAAAGCGGCCGGCCGTTCCTCGGCGTCTGCATGGGACAGCAGGCGCTGCTGTCGGTCAGCGAGGAGGGCGGCGAGCACCGGTGCCTCGACGTCATCCCTGGTCGCGTCAAGCGATTGCCTGCCGGACAGAAGGTGCCGCACATGGGATGGAACCGCGTGCGACAGCGAATCGACCACCCCGTGTGGGAAGGCATCGACGACGGGGCTTACTTCTACTTCGTGCACTCTTACTACCCCGCGCCAGACGACGATGCGGTCGTCATCGGTGAGACCGAGTACGGCGTGAAGTTCGCGAGCGTCCTCGCGCGGGACAACCTGGTTGCAACGCAGTTCCATCCCGAGAAGTCGGGCAAGGACGGCCTGCGCTTCTACGCGAATTTCCTCAAGGACGCGCTGGCCGAGCCACTGCGGGTTGAAACCCGCAGCTAGAGGATCGCTGCGGCGTAAGGCGTGATCCGAGGCCGCAAGGCACTCACGTTGTCATGGTGAGCCTGTCGAACCATCTGCAGCGCTCCATTTCTCCGCAATGCAACGAACTGCGCTGGCGGTCACCATCGTGGAAGGCTGCCCGTCAGGCTTCGCCGGAAGGCCGCAGATGGTTCGACAGGCTCACCATGACAATTCGGAAGGCTTGCGCGTGGCGTCGAGGGAGAGGCCACTCGCGAGGAGTGCCCGACGGGCTGTTCACAGGAGGCTGCGACCCTACAGATTGAGGCACTGGTGCCCCATTGGCATGTCATGACAAATGAACGGGCTGCTGTCGAGGGCTACTTCCCGACTTCGCTCAGGGGGAAGTTCAGGTTGACGACGATGTCGTCGGGGTCGCGCAGGCCGACCTGGTGCTTGTCGGGGAGGGTGCGCTCGACGAACTCGGCGCCTTCTGCGGTCCAGCGCTGCTTCATCTCTTCCAGGCCGGTCGCCCAGAACTCGACGTGCTGCAGGCGCCAGGTGCTCCAGCTCACTGTTTCGTTCTTCGCTGGCGCCATCGCCTTGAGGGCGGCGTCGACCTCCGGGTTGGCCTGGAAGACGTGGACGACCTCGGTGTCGCCGGCCGAGACGATGAAGGCGGGCACGGGGAAGCCCTCGCGCTTGCGGACGCTGAGGCCAAGGACGCGCTCGTAGAAACGCCAGGACGCCTCGTGGTCGGCGCTGCGGACGGTGTAGTGGTCGAAACGGGTGATGCCCATGGGTGGGTCTCCTTCTAAGGAAAGAAGCGCGGAGTCGCGGCAAGCCTAGCAGGCGTGCGCATGAAACTGTTAGCGCTGCGCCGCGGCGATGGCCTCGGCAAGCTCGACAGTGCCTTCGTACAGTGCGCGGCCGATGATCACGCCGCCGAGGCCGGGGACGGCGGCCGCTGCGCGCACGTGGTCGATTGTGCCGACGCCGCCTGCGAGGATGAACTGCGCGTCAGTCGGGCCGATGGCCTCGATAAGCGTGCGCACCCCCTCGATGTCGGGGCCGGTGAGGGTGCCGTCGAGTGCGATGTTCGTGTAGGTGACCGCCACGACGCCGTCGGCGAGCAGGCGTCGCGTGAACTCGAGGGCGGTCTCGCCCGACGCTTCTTCCCAGCCGCGCACGGCGATCCGTCCGTCGCGCGCGTCGGCCCCAGCGGCGACATGGCCGGGGAAGCGCTGGCAGGCGATGCCGGCGAGGGTGGGGTCCGTCACCGCGGCGGTGCCGAGGAAGACGCGGTCGACGCCGGCCTTGACCCAGCGCGCGATGGTATCGATGTCGCGCACGCCTCCGCCCAGCTCCACCGGGATGTCGACGGCTTCGACGATGCCGCGGACTGCAGGGGCGTTCACCTGCTCGCCGCTGCGGGCGCCATCGAGATCGACGACGTGCAGCCTGGTCGCGCCTACCGACTGCCAGTGCAGCGCCATCGCGACCGGGTCGGCGCCGTACACGGTCTCGCGGTCGTAGTCGCCCTGGTAGAGGCGAACACACTGGCCGCCACGCAGGTCGATAGCAGGGATGACTTCGAAGGCGGTGGCGTTGGGCATGCGTTTAAGTATAGGAAGCCAGCGGACCTATGACGTACGAGCAGTCATGTATAAGCGACAGTGGCACCGCGCGCGTCGCGCGATGCCACTGTCGATCAGCGCATGGGCTCGCTAGCTCTTGCCGAAATTCGCGGCGCCCTGGAATTCGACCACCACCGCGGCATCGCCACCTAGGGTCCAGCCGTCATGGCCCGGTGCGATGCGGTAAACCGTGCCCGGCTTGATGTCCTCTTCGCTACCGTCTTCGTGCTTAATCCGAAGACTGCCCGAGACACAGTAGCCGATGTGTTCCACCTGGCAACTGTCCGTCTTCGCCACCGGCTTGATGCACTCGGACCACCGCCAGCCAGGCTCAAAGGTGTATCGACCGATCTGGCCCCCGGCGAGGTTCACCAACTCGATCAGGGTCTTGTCCGGTTTTCGTGTCTCGTTTGGTGCGCTGAAGTCACGTGCCTCTACACCTGCCATTGTGGTTTCCCTTTCTGGTCGCGGCTCATTCGAAGCCGCCCTCGCTGTACAGTCCTGCCTGCTGACGAAGTCCGCCGCCTAAAGCGCGACGAGTACGTCTCCGTCATTCCACTCCGGGTCGCTCTCCAGCATGGCCCTGAGGTCCTGATACCACTGGCTTTGCGCCGGGTCGTTGGCGTTCACGAGGTAGCTGTCCTCCGAGTCGAACACCGTCACGCCGATCAGCTCGCTCGGGTTGCCTCGCGGCCGCAGCACGTAGCCTCCGACTGCACCGCTGACGGCGGGCCGCCTCTCGCGCTCCCATCGCCGAAAGTGGGCGGCGATGTTCGCTTCTTGCCCCAGAATGGGCCTCATTGAGTAAACGGAGCCAAACATTGGTTTCCTCCTGGTCCTTTCTCCCGCCTAACGGGCCGCTACGAGTTCGACCTCGTTGCCGTCCGGATCGTCGATGTAGATCGCATCCACGGGCAGGAACGGATGCTCACCCGTCCTCACCTCGAAACCCGCGGACTCGAGTTGCTTGCGCGCCTCATCAAGGCTCCCCCTTGGGACCATAAGACCAAGGTGATGGAACGCTCGCGACGTTCGTTGAGCGGGCTGCGCCGGGGCGTCTCCAGGCCGTGGAATCAGCACGATCTGCTGTGGCACGCCACCGCTCTCACCCATGCTGAGGAAGACCGGTCCGCCGAGCTCGGGCGAGATGACTTTCAGTCCCAGCGTCCCCTCGTAGAACCGCCGTGCGCTCTCTACGTCGCTGACCATGAGAACGATTTCGGCGAGCCCCTGGGTCGTGACCATACTTCTTTCTCCTTTCCTTCTAATCGCTCGATCGCTTCGAGCCCGCTCCCCAAGGCGAACCTCGGGAACGTGTCTATTCTCGAAGCCACGCAGAACGAGTACCTCGTCAGGAATGACTAATTCTTGTGCTTTAGCTATCTGGAGCGGTGACTAGTTATGTGACGGTGCCGTGGGTGCAGCGATGCCTTTTGAGACGGCCCAAGCCGCGATCTGGGTCCGAGAGCTGAACCCCAGCTTGGCGAGGATATTTGCTATGTGCACCGCCACAGTTCGCTCGCTGAGAACCAGCACCTCGGCTATTTCTCGATTCGAGTGGCCCAGTGCAACCAGCGAGGCGACTTCACGTTCGCGCGGGCTCAACCCTTCGAATTGATCGCGCACCGCGGCCCGCTCCGCTGCTTCACTCCGCGTGCGAGGCAGCAACGCCATCGCCCGATCTCGGAACGAACGGCGCAGCTCCTCGTCTTTGATTCGTGACGACAAAGCTTCGATGGTTTGTCGTGCGGCCCGATAGCCCGCCGCAGCCTCGGCTCGCCGCCCCTGCGCCACGAGGACTCGTCCTGTGAGCAATTCGCTCCTCCAACGCAGAGGCTCCGGAAGTGGCGTTCTGGCGGAGACCTCTTGAATCAGGCTTGCCGCTTCGTTTAGCCGCTCGGCGCCCAGTAGGGCTTCGACTCGGAGGAGTGTCAAACGCGATGGCCGGCCATCGGGCCATGCGGCTACCTCCAGGACCTCGGCCAGTTCGAGTACTCGGCCGTAGTCTTTGCCAGCAAGGGCAATTTCCACCTCGGCGTAGCCTGAGGCCCACGCCGTCAACACAAGAGGACTGTCTGCGCTGATTGGCGACACCAATTCGGCTGCAGCCGCGACGTTCCCCAGTGCGACGTGAGCGCGCGCCAGGCTGGCGGACAGGCAGGCGGTCCAGTAGTCCGATCTTGTCTGCTTCGCCAGCGCCAGGCCCTCCGCGAAGGCGATGCGTGCCCCTTCAGGATCGAGAAGGTCCAACTTCATCTCTCCGGCAATTCGCAGCAAAGCTGCGTGCCATTGCTCGTGCTCGATCTCGATCGCAGTACGAAGCCCGTCGTTGACCAGTTCTCTGGCACGGTTGTAGCGCCCGCTCCAGCCATGAGCCATCGCGAGCACGTTGCATGCGAAGGCCTCGCCCGCACGCCAGCCGATGGCTTGCGACTCTGCGAGGGCTTCTTCTCCGGCCGCGATCGCGGCATCGAGCTCCTGCTGGTCTGTCGGCGGCGCCGGCCAGTCGTAGCTGCTTGAACTCGCGGCGAGAAGCGAAAGGCTGGAAATGGCACCCTGCCGGTTCCCCAGCTGGCGAAATAGAGCGACGGCCTGCCGGTGATAGGCCATCTGATCTGCGAGCTTCACTGAGTGGTAACTCGTCATGCCGAGGAGGTCCAGCGTGGCCGCCATACCCTCGATGTCGTCCAGTTCCTTGAAGGTGGCAAGAGCTTCATTGTGTCGAAGCAGGGCGCTCCGCGGATCGCCCCTGTTCATCTGGCAATTGCCGACGCGGTTGAGGCTATGGGCGACACGGCGCCGATCTCCCGCGGCGACAGCGAGTTGGAGAGCATCCTGGAAGCAGGAGCTTGCCTTCTCGTAGTCCCGTGAGAGCCAGAGCACTCCAAGGGCTATCAACGCTTCCCATTCTTCATCGCGGTCGACGGCTTTCTGAGCGGACGCGAGGGCTGCATCGAGGTCTGCCAGCGCTCTGTTGAACTCGCCGAGCAACTCGTAAGCGCCGGCCCTGACGCGGAGGAGCGAGGATCTCTGAGGCGAATCTGTCTTCTCCGCTGCCTCGATCGCGTGACTGAGGTGCTCCACGCATGCTGCCGGCGCGAAGAGGCGGTGCGCGCGAAGGCCGGCCAGTTCGCTGTAACGTTGCGCCTTCTGCCACACGCGCGCCTGATAGAAGTGATGGGCGAGATCAACGAGGCGAGCATCGCTGTCGCCGGGTTGGGCTTCGAGCATCGCCTCCATCGCTTCCGCCAGCGCGCGGTGAAGAGTGGCCCGCTCCGTCGAAAGTAGGCCTGAATATACGGCCTCTCGCGTCAAGGCATGCCTGAAGCGGAAACGCCCGACGGCTTCTTCGACCACAAGCTGCGCGGTAACGAGTTCTTTGACCTGATGCACGAGTGTGTCTTCGCCGGAAAAGGTCACCTGTTGGAGAAGCGGCAGGTCAAATCGTTGGCCGGTTACGGCGGCGACCTCCAGGAGGTGACGAGCGTCGGGGCTGAGATCATGCGTTCTTCGGGAAACGGTGTCTTCGACGGAGCGAGGTACGACCAGGCCGGCAAGAACCTGGCGGGTGGATTCGTCGCCCGCCTCGAGACCGGAGGTCGCCTGTAAAGACTTGAGAACCTCTTCGACGAAGAAAGGGTTCCCATCCGTGAGGTTGAACAGGTCATCGAGGAAGTCGCGACGAAGGGGCCGGTTCATTTCGAGGATGGAGCGCACCATGACCTCAGTTTCGGCGCGCGTGAGCTGTTCGAGGCGCATTTCATCGGCCAGTCGTAGTCGGTCGAATTCCGCGAGAGCGTGCCGGAGACCGGGCTGGGCATCTTCACTCCGATAGGTCAGGAGGATCTTGATTTGATGCGGCGTACTCGAAGCTGCCAGCTGGCGGCAACCATATACAAGGAAGTCCAGGGTGGATTGATCCGCCCAGTGCAGGTCTTCGATGACTATCAACAATGGTTGATGCCCTGCGAGATGGATGAACAGCTGGGTGAGTGCATGGTGAAGGCGGCGCCGGTCCTGTTCGGCGTCCAGCGAGGCCGCTGGGGCGATGCCGGTGTAGCGGGTTGCAAGTTCGGGCAGGAGCTTCGTGAGCTCCGAGACTACGTCCTGGGGCACCGATTCTAGCTCTCCTCGGGACGAGTCCATGAGATGGCTTCGCAGAAGGTCTGTGATCCCGGAGTAGGGCAGTGCCGAGTCGTGTTCGAAGCAGTTGCCCTGCAGCACGAAGGCGTCTGCTGCCTCTGCCAGCTTCCGGGATTCCAACACGATGCGGGACTTGCCGATCCCCGCTTCGCCGGAAACGAAAAGTGTTGCCGGCGTCGAGTCAGTTCCAATGAACCGGCGCAGGTAATCCACCTGACTCGCGCGGCCGATGAGTACGCGGCTGAGGAAGGATCTGACCGCTGGCTCGTTCATCGCTGAGGCTCGCGAGTGGACACATCGCAAGCATGCGCTAGATGCAAATCTTGTCAAGAATTGAGGCTTCAGGTCTCGTCGAAGAATCCTCCACAGTGGTAAGAGGTGTCCCTTAGGATCAGTAGCCTCAAGCGTGCTGGTGCCTATACTTGAGGCATGCTGACCAAGCGCGTGATCCCGTGCTTCGACGTCGACAAGGGGCGCGTCGTGAAGGGCGTCTCGTTCGTTTCGTTGCGCGATGCGGGCGACCCTGTCGAACTGGCGCCGCTGTACGACGCGGAGGGCGCGGATGAGCTGGTGTTTCTCGACATAACCGCGTCGAGTGACGACCGGCGCACGACTTACGAGATGGTGGAGAAGACCGCTGACAGGGTGTTCATCCCGTTCACCGTAGGTGGCGGCGTGCGCAGCGAGCAGGACGCCCGTCAGCTGCTGGAGCTGGGTGCTGACAAAGTCTCGATCAACAGCGCGGCCGTTGCGGACCCTTTCCTGGTCGGCAGGGCGGCTGAGCGCTTCGGGTCGCAGTGCATAGTCGTTGCGATCGACGCGCGGGCAGTCGGCGAAGGGAAGTGGGAAGTATTCACCCACGGTGGCCGTCGAGGCACCGGCATCGACGCCATAGAGTGGGCGAAGCGGGTCGTCGAGCTGGGGGCGGGGGAGCTGCTCGTCACAAGCATGGACACCGACGGCCACCTCGATGGCTACGACCTCCCCCTGACGCGCGCGATCAGCGAGGCCGTCGAAGTACCGATCATCGCCTCAGGTGGCTGCGGCAACCCTCAGCACATGGTCGACGCCGTCACCGGAGGCAAGGCCGACGCCGTCCTGGCCGCCAGCATCTTCCATTACGGCACCTACCGTATCCGCGAGTGCAAGGACTTCATGGCCGAACGCGGCGTGCCGGTCCGCCTCTAGCCTCACGATTCCAGGAGTATCCCGATGACCACCAACCTCCTCGAAGAGGGCACCGACCTCACGCTCGATTTCGACAAGCTGGCTCGCGTGGCGCAGGTACCCGGCGTGCTACCGTGCGCCGTCCAGAACGCCGACACTAACGAGGTGATCCTCGTCGCCTACGTGAACCAGCAGGCGCTCGATGCGTCTATCGCGACGCGATCTGCCGTGTTCTGGAGCACGTCGCGCAATGAGCTGTGGGAGAAGGGCAAGACCTCCGGCGAGACCTTCGACCTTGTAGAGGTGCGGGTGAACTGCGAGCAGAACTCGCTGCTGTATCGCGTCAGGCCGCGCAGGGGCGACATCTGCCACACGAAGAACGGTGCGGGCGTGCCACGCAACTGCTTCTATCGGCGCTTGGACCTGGAGACGGGGGCGTTGGAGAACCTCGACCCGTAGGCATACTCCGTTTGCGTTAGCCAGCCTCTGTAGTACACCGACGCTGTAGCCGAGCCTTTCCAGGCTCGGCGTCGTTATGCTGGGACCGTTCGTGCTGCGACGGCCGCCTGGGCCGGAAAGCCCCGGCTACGATGTCGGTGAGGAGCCTCGGTCGAAGCGGGGCCCGATCCGTAGCTCCGGGTTTCAACCCGGAGTTCGGGGAACTGAATCCTACCAATGGAATTCGCTTCTAGGTTTGCAAGACCGTAACTCAGTCTTCGTGCCCTGTACGGTTGCCCTATAGGTGGCGTCGCTATACTTGAGGTTGAGGCAATGGCCTCGGGCTTGCTGGCGCGCTTTATGCGGGTGAACTGACCTATGGCGGATACATCGACGCTTACTCTTCGTGTTTCTGAAGGGCTCACCCGCGACGTCGGGCGAGGCCTCGTGCGCCTGGACCCAACGGACATGGCAACGCTTAGTGTGCAGACCGGCGAGACCGTCCAGGTCATCGGCAAGCGCTCGACCGTCGCGAAGGCGCTGCCGGCCTACGCGGAGGACCGGGGACAGACGCAGGTGCAGATGGACGGCATCCTGCGCGAGAACGCCCAGGCCGGTCTCGGCGACCGAGTCCAAATTCAGAAGATCGTCTGTCCCGTCGCCCGTAGCGTCGTCATCCAGCCCCTGGGCGAAGGTGGCGGCGGCGGCGACATGCGCCACATGACCAGCGTGCTCGAAGGCCTTGCGATCTCGGTAGGCGACAAGGTGCGTTCGACCTACATGGGTGGCATCTACCGCGAATACGTCGTCGTCGAAACGACGCCACGAGGGCCGGTGCTGATTACGAACGGCACGCAGGTGAAGATCAAGGGCGAGAGCGTCTCCAAGCCCGGGCGTGAGGCGACCGGCGTCACCTACGAAGACATCGGTGGGCTGCGCAAGCAGGTGCAGCGCATCCGGGAGATGATCGAGCTGCCACTGCGCTACCCAGAGCTTTTCGACCGCCTCGGCATCGAGCCGCCGAAGGGCGTCTTGCTGTACGGGCCGCCGGGCACCGGTAAGACGCTAATCGCGAAGGCGCTGGCCAACGAGACCTCGGCGTACTTCACCCACATCGGCGGCCCCGAGGTCATGGGCAAGTACTACGGCGAGTCCGAGGAACGCCTGCGCAAGATCTTCGAGGAAGCGCAGGAGCATGCGCCGGCCATTCTGTTCATCGACGAGATCGACGCCGTTGCGCCGAAGCGCGAGGAGTTGGGCAGCCAGCAGCAGGTGGAGAAGCGCGTCGTCGCGCAGCTGCTGTCGCTGATGGATGGTTTGAAGTCGCGCGGCCAGATCGCGATCATCGGCGCCACGAACGCACCGCAACTGCTCGACCCAGCGCTACGCCGGCCCGGCCGCTTCGACCGCGAGATCAACGTCGGCGTGCCCGAGCGTAACGGCCGTCGCGAGATCCTCGAGGTACACACGCGGGGTATGCCTCTGGCCGAAGACGTTTCGCTGGACAGGCTGGCGGAGATAACGCACGGTTTCGTTGGCGCCGACCTCGCGGCGCTCTGCCGCGAATCGGCGATGGTGACACTCCGCAAGATATCCGAGGACATCCCCCTCGATGCCGAGTTCATCCCCTTCGACCTGCTGTCGCGCCTCGAGGTGTCGATGGCCGACTTCATCGAAGCGCTCACCGAGGTCGAACCGTCCGCCCTGCGCGAGGTGTTCACTGAAGTGCCGGACGTGCGCTGGGAGGACGTTGGCGGCCTCGAAGACGTCAAGCAGATGCTCAAGCAGATCATCGAGTGGCCGCTGATGTACGCCGACCTGTTCGAGCGCGCCAACACGTCGCCCCCCAAGGGCGTCCTGCTCACGGGTGCCAGCGGCACCGGCAAGACCTTGATCGCGAAGGCCGTCGCAAACGAGTGCGGCGTCAACTTCATTTCGGTGAAAGGCCCGGAGCTGCTGTCGAAGTGGGTGGGCGACTCCGAGCACCGCATCCGCGACATATTCAAGATCGCGCGCCTCTCTAGCCCTTGCATCATCTTTTTCGACGAGCTGGAGGCGATTGCCGGCAAGCGCAGTGGCGGCACCGAGGCGAACGTCACTGAGCGTGTGATCAGCCAGATGCTCACGGAGATGGACGGCATCGAAGAGCTACGAGGCGTCGTCATCCTTGGCGCCACGAACCGGCCGGACATGCTCGACCCCGCCCTGCTGCGCGCAGGCCGCTTCGAGGTACGCCTCGAGCTGCCGGTACCAAACAAGGAAACCCGGCGTACGATCTTCGAAGTGCACACGCGCGACAAGCCGCTGGTCGAAGGCGTCGACCTCGATGAGCTGGCGGAGCAGACGGAAGGCTTCGTCGGTTCTGACATCGAGGCGGTGTGCCGTCAGGCATCGATGGAGTCGATCAAGCGCTTCCTTGAAGCCGGCGACCCCGAGCGCGACCCCTCAGAGATGGCGGTCGGAATGAAGGAGTTCGCAGCAGCCATCGAGCAGGTGCGCAAGCTGAACCCACAGGTGAAGGAAGAACCCAAGAAGGAAGAACCGAAGGCCCCGGAGTAGGGCTTTGTAGACTCTGCCCGCGTAGGTCAAAAAAGATGTAGGGGCGCACAAGCGTGCGCCCCTACGCTTCTGTAGCCGCGACTTGAGCTACGAGCCGCCGACGGACGCCTCCGCTGCGATCGCGATGCTGTCTGACTGCATGAAGTGCACGGGACGCAGGACCTCCATGCCGTTGACGCCTCGGGGCAGGAGGGCGCCGCCGGAGCGCATGTTGTACAGCGATGGGTTCTCCACGCCGGGGGGCAGCTTGCCGTGATCTCGCAGGTCCTTCGCGGCCTTGATCAGGGCGCGGCGGGCACGAATGATCATGTTGTCGGAAGTCCCGAGGTGCTCCTGGCTGCGGTCGTAGATCGTGCCCATAGTTTCCTGCGCCATCGGGTCCTGACCCGGGCCCGGGATGCCGGAGTAGGTACCACTCAGCGGCGCCGAGTCGTCGCGCTCCATGTTCGCCATCAACTCGCGGTCGATGAGGTAGTCGTTGTGCTTGTTGGCGATGGGTCGGAAGCGCCCGAGCCAGTCAGTGGTGTCCTCGGCGAAGTTGCGGAAGAGGAATCCGCGCTGCCCTGCCGTCCGCTGTGGATAGGGGTCGAAACGGCCGCGAGGCTCGTCGGTCTGGCGCACGCCAACCTTGAGGCCGCCGATGCCGGCAGACTCAGGGTCGAGGCCGAATACACGCTGCGGGCCGAAGCCCCAGACCACGGTGTTCTCGTCGTCGAGGGGAACCCAGGCGTTGGCGCTGTTCTTCAGGGGCAACACGCCGGGTGCGTTCATGGTGTAGAAGGGCATTAGGTAGTGGCCCGTACGCCAGTAGTCGCTGTCGCTCTCCGCCGGCCGGACGGCGGCGTAGGTGGAGCCGATCTCGTGCTCGTACGCCTCGAATCGGGCCTCGCGCTGCTTGATCGCGTAATAGTCGGCGCTGCCCTTGAGGAAGTCGCGGTCGGCGACCAGATGGCCGAAGTGAAGGAATCCGGCGTGGACCGTGTCGATGTCGCCCTCGAGGGCCTGCATGAAGTTGCTCTCCTGCAGGCGGCGGTTGACGGTGCACTCGGCGTCCAAGTTGGGCGGCAGCGCGGGCAGCGGCGGCGGCGTCTCGCGCGGGCCCATGTACGTCCAGATGATGCCGTTGCGCTCCACGCAGGGGTAAGACACGACGCGGACCTTGGTCTTGAAGTTGCTCTCGGCGGGCTCCGAGGGCATGTCGACGCAGGCGCCGGTGACGTCGAACTTCCAGCCGTGATAGACACAGCGCAGGCCATCCTCCTCGTTGCGCCCGAAGAAGAGGGATGCACCGCGATGCGGGCAGGCGTTCTGGACCAACGCGACGCCGCCGGATGTGGCCATGAACGCGATGAGGTTCTCGCCCAGGAGGCGCATGCGCATTGGCGGACCGTCAGGCGTGAGGTCGTCTGGCGTCATCGCCGGGATCCAGTACTCGCGCAGCAGGTTGCCCATGGGCGTGCCTGGCCCAACACGGCACATCAGTTCGTTGTCAGCGACGCTCAGCATGGTGAATCTCCTCCAACGCTATGTCTATCGTTGGCGTGATTATCCACCCCGGTGTCAAGGCATGCGCTTGTTATCTGTCGCAACACACTGGCCCGTCCCCTGACCCCCTCTCCCACGAGGCGACGGCGAACCGTAGGATTGAGTCATGACCGTCGAAGGCCTCGCACCTGGCCGCCTCGAGGAGATCCTGCTGCTGTGCACGGCGCCGGTGGAGCAGGCGGCGTACGACGGCTGGTTGGTGCGCACGCCGCAGCACGACGTGAAGCGTGCCAGCTCCGTCAACGCCTTCTACGGCTCGACGAAGCCCCTGGACGAGAAGATCGCCCGCTGCGAGGCCATGTTCTCGAAGGCTGGGCTGCCTCCGATCTGGCGCCTGACGCCCTTTTCGAAGCCATCGACGCTGGACGCCAGTCTCGAAGCGCGGGGCTATGTGCGCTTCGAGCCGAGCCTGGTGCAGGTGGCGCGCCTGACGAAGCCGTTCGCGGCGCCGCCCGAGGGAGTTGAGTTCAGGTCGATGATCCTCGAACGCTGGCTCGAAGAGGCAGGCGAGATGCGGGGACGGACACCGGAGCAGATCGAGGCGGAGTTCCGGCGTCTGCATCACGGCGAGGTGCCCGGCTACTGCACGATTGCCTACATCGGCGAGGAACCCGTCGCGTGTGGTCTCGTGATGAAGGAGCAGGAGTTCGCTGGCCTGTTCGATGTCTTCGTGACGGAAGAGCACCGAGGTCGCGGCATCGGCACGGCGATCTCGGCGCAGCTGCTGACCACGGCACGACGCATGGGCGCGACGATGGGCTGGCTCAGCGTGCTCGCCGACAACGCGGCGGCCGTTGCAGCCTACCGCAAGCTGGGCTTCGAGACGCTCTATGAGTATTGGTATCGGGCACGTCGGTAGGGACGTGCCCGATGGTGAGCGCTACCATCGCGCTGGCGATTTGCCGCCACGATTGGCCCTCGCTACGATGATCTCCGATGCACTAGTTGCTCCCGGGGAGGTTCGACGACATGGCGAAGATCAAGTGCGCGATCATGGGTTCGGGCAACATCGGCACCGACCTGCTGTTCAAGCTTCGTCATGACCCTTACCTGGAGTTGACGCTCGTCTGCGGCATCGACCCCGAGTCGGAAGGTCTGAAGCTCGCCGAGCGCCACGGCATCCAGACAACGACCGAGGGCATCGAGGGCTTCAAGAAGTACGCCGACCTCTGCGACATCGTTTTCGAAGCAACGAGTGCAGCCGTGCACAAGGCAAACGCGCCGGTCTACGAGACGCTGGGCAAGATTGCCATCGACCTCACGCCGGCAGCCATCGGGCCCATCGTCGTGCCGTATGTGAACGTCGGCGACGTGATGGACCTGCCCAACGTGAACCTCGGTACGTGCGGCGCCCAGGCAACGGCGCCGATCATGCACGCCATCTCGCGCGTCACCAAGGTGCCGTACGGCGAGATCGTCGCCACAGTCGCGAGCAAGAGCGCCGGCCCCGGCACGCGACAGAACATCGACGAATTTACAGTGACGACGGCGCGCACACTGGTCGAAGTGGGCGGAGCTGAGAAGGGCAAGGCGATCATCGTCCTCAACCCGGCCGAGCCGCCGATTATGATGCGCAACGCCGTGTACGCCGCGGTCGAGAGCGTCGACCGCGAGGCCGTGCTTGCGAGCATCGAAGAAGCCGTCGCGGGCGTGCAGCAATACGTTCCGGGCTACCGACTGCGTACCGACCCCATCTTCGACGACGGCCGCGTGACGGTGTTCGTCGAGGTCGAGGGCGAAGGAGCCTACCTGCCGAAGTACGCCGGCAACCTCGACATCGAGACCGCCGCCGCCATCAAGGTCGGGCAGGAATTCGCCAAGCACCTGCTGGCGAAACGCGGCGAAGCGGTCGAGGCCTAGCGATGCCGGCACGCCCTCACGGCACATTCGCCTGGAACGAGATTGCCTCGACCGATGTCGAGCGCGCGAAGGCGTTCTACGAGGCGACGCTGGGCTGGACGTTCCAGCAATTTGACCTGCCGGGCGGTCCTTACTGGGTGATCATGAGCGGCGACGAGATGGTCGGTGGCCTAGGTGGCCTCGAGACAGGGCCACTGCCCGGAGAAACCGGCTCGTACTGGTTCAGCTTCATCGAGGTGGATAACATCGACGCGCGTGTCGACAAGGCCGAAGATCTCGGCGCCACGATCATCGAGCCGCCGAACGACGTGCCCAACGTGGGTAGGGTGGCGGTGCTGCGAGACCCGACGGGCGCAGTGGTTGGGTGGATGACGGGCGCAGAGTGAGGACAGCCATGGAAAACGTAGCTGCAGACCTTCAGGTCTGCTTCCAGTGACGGTTTATGCAACGTACCTTTCGCCGTTCGCCTCGCCTGGCAGAGTACGACTATCAAGGGCCGTTAAATGCGTTCTTGACGTTGGTCACCCGAGGTCGCCGTCCAATTTTCGAGGACGCTGGTCTGGCGCAGATTGCACTCGACCACCTCAACGTCACTGCAGAGAAGTTCGATGCGCAGGTTTTCGCCTACTGCATCATGCCCGATCACGTGCATCTGCTGGTGTTCATAGACGAGCATGCATCGATGAAGGAGTTTGTCCGTCGCTTCAAACAAACTTCTGGATTCGCCCTCAAGAAGGAACTTGGCGTAGAAGCGTGGCAGGTCAGCTACTACGATCGAGTCTTGCGCAAGGAAGAAGCCACCGAAGATGTGGCGCTGTACATTTGGGGCAATCCCGTTGCAGCGGGCATGGTGGAAGACATTCAGGAGTATCAATGGAACGGCCCTCGGGAATTGATGCCTTGAAGCAGCGGTGTGGCAGACCTGAAGGTCTGCAGCTACGATTTCTGTTGGATTGCCTGATTTGGAGAACCTCATGGCTAAGTCAGTTCGCCTAATCGACTCGACGCTGCGGGACGGCAGCCACGCAATGGCGCATCAGTACACCTCGGACCAGGTGCGCAATATCGTGAAGGCGCTGGATGACGCCGGCGTGGGGACTATCGAGATATCGCACGGCGATGGCCTCGGTGGTTCGTCGTTCCAGTACGGTTTTTCGAAAGAGCCTGAGCTGGATCTGATCAAGGTCGCGGCAGAGACCGTCTCGAAGTCGCAGCTTGCGGTGTTGCTGCTGCCGGGCATCGGCACTCGAGAGGACCTGCGGGAAGCAGAGAAGTACGGCGTCAAGGTGGCGCGCATCGCCACCCACTGCACCGAGGCGGATATTTCCCAGCAGCACATTGGCCTGGCGAAGGACATGGGCATGGAGGCAATTGGCTTCCTGATGATGGCCCACATGGTCTCGCCGGAGAAACTGCTGGAGCAGGCGCGGCTTATGGAGAAGTACGGCGCCGACAGCGTCTACGTTACGGACAGCGCCGGGGCTCTGACGCCCGATGGCTTCCGCGCCCGCGTTCGAGCGCTGGTCGAAGGGCTTGGCGTGCCGGTCGGCGTACACGCGCACAACAACCTGCAGTCGGCGGTGGCGAACAGCCTCGCCGCCGTCGAGGAGGGCGCCGCGATCGTCGACGGCTGCTGCGCCGGCCTGGGCGCCGGAGCCGGGAATGCGCCGCTGGAGATTATCGCCGCCGTCATGACCCGCGAGGGCTACGACATCGGCGGTGTCGACTGGTTCAAGCTCGTCGACGCGACCGAGACAACGGTGCGCCCAATCATGCCGAGGCAGCAGATCATCGATGGGCCTGCGCTCACCCTCGGGTACGCCGGTGTGTATTCGAGCTTCCTCCTCCACGCGGAGCGCGCGGCCAAGCGCTTCGACGTCGACCCGCGCGAGATCCTCCTCGAGTGTGGCCGTCGCAAGCTCGTCGGCGGCCAGGAAGACATGCTGGTCGAGATTGCATTCGAGCTTGCACAGCAGAAGGCGGCCACGACGAACTAGTGAATGCCATCGAGCAGCCGAGAATTCAAGTGCATGCTGCAGTCCGGAATGCGCTATCGTGCGCACCAGATTTACCGCCACGGGCGCCAGCCTGAAGTGAGGTTTCCTCGATGCCCCTAACCCCTGAGCAAGTCAAAGAGCTCGCTCACGCCCTGCACAAGGCAGAACACACCCTCGAACCGATTACGCCGCTGACCGAGCAGTATCCAGACATCGACATCGCGGACGCCTATGCCATCCAGCTGGAGGGCATTCGCGCGCGCACGGAGGCGCACGGCGGTGAGATCGTCGGCTGGAAAGTGGGCCTTACGTCCAAGGCGATGCAGCAGATGCTGGGCGTCGACCAGCCGGACTTCGGCCATCTCCTCGACAATATGCGTATGGACGAGGGCACGGACATCGACTGCGCCGAAATGATCTGGCCCCGCGTCGAGCCGGAGATCGCGTTTCAACTCAAGGCAGACCTCAAAGGCCCCGGCGTCACAGCCGACGATGTGATGGCCGCGACCGAATACCTGATCCCGGCGCTCGAGGTAATCGACAGCCGCGTCAAGGACTGGAAGATCAAGCTCTGCGACACGATCGCCGACAACGCGTCGTGCGGGCGCTTCGTCCTTGGTCGCAAGCGGACTACGCCGGGAAGCTTCGACGTCACGCTCATTGGCATGAACTACTTCGTCGATGACCACATGGTTGCCACGGCGACGTCTGCTGCGGTATTGGGCAATCCGGCCGAAGCCGTGGCGTGGCTGGCGAACACCCTGGCGCCGTACGGCCACTCGCTCAAGGCAGGGCAGGTGATCATGCCGGGGTCGCTGGTAGCGGCGGTGGACGCCGAGCCAGGTGGCACTATCAGGGCGGACTTCGACCACATCGGCTCGGTTGAGCTGAAGCTCAAGGCGTGACTCCCCGGCTCCACTTAGAGAGTCGCGATACCCGCCTGATGGCGGAAACACCATTTCTCGCAGCGCTACCGTGTCGTCCATGCGCACAATCGATTTTCGACTATGGGAATGATCTATAATCCCGATCTCCAACCCTGCCCAATCAACTTTTCCAGAGGGGATTAGATCGTGGCGACCACAACATCATCAGTTCTGACCGACGAGATGCTAGGGCGGTTCAACCAACGGGCGTCGACGTACGACCGCGAGAATCGCTTTTTCCAGGAGGACTTCGACGAGCTTGTCGCCGCCGGGTTCCTAAAAATCAACATCCCATCCGAGCTCGGTGGCATGGGTATGAACCTCTACGAGACGGGCCTTGAGCTTCGCCGCCTCGGCAAGGCCGCCCCCGCGACAGCCGTCGCCCTCAACATGCACCTTTACTGGATGGGCGTCGCAGCCGACCTCTGGCGGGCCGGCGATACGTCCTGCGAGTGGATGCTGCGCGAGGGCGCCGCGGGGGAGGTCTACGCCGCCGGTCACGCCGAGAGCGGCAACGATCTGCCCGCCCTGCTTTCGACGGCGAAGGCGGAAAAGGTCGATGGCGGCTGGAAGATCACCGGCCGCAAGATGTTCGGCAGCCTCTCGCCCGTGTGGACCCGCTACGGGTTCCACGCCATGGACACATCCGACCCGAACGCGCCGAAGATCGTTCACGGCTTCCTGCCTCGTGACGCGATCGGCTACAAGATTGACGCGACGTGGGACACCCTGGGCATGCGCGCCTCGATGAGCAACGACACCGTCATGGACGGCGCCATCTGTCCCGACAACCTCGTCGGCCGTGTTGTGCCGGCGGGCCCAGCCGGCATGGATAACTTCGTGGGTGCCCTCTTCGCGAACGCGCTTCTTGGCCTGGCGAACGTCTACTTCGGTGCCGCCCTGCGTGCGCGGGACATCGCGATCGAGTCGGCCAAGAAGAAGACTTCGCTGGCCCTGACGCGGTCGATGGCTTACCACCCGCACATGCAGTACAACGCCGCGGAGATGGACCTCATGATCGAGCCGGTGACTGCGCTGATCGACAAGGTGGCGCTGGACTGGTCGAACGGCGTCGACCACGGCGCGACGTGGCCGGCGAAGATCGTCGGCGCCAAGCACACTGCCGTCGAATCGGCGAAGAAGATTGTCGACATCGCAATGGAGATGTCCGGCGGGTCCGGGTTCTTCCGGGCGAACGAGTTGGAGCACCTCTACCGCGACGTGCGCGGCGGCGCCTTCCACCCCGCGAACTCTGCCCTCACGCACGAAATCGTCGGCAAGACAGCGCTAGGCGTCGGCCTGGACGAAGCGCCGCGTTGGGGGTAGCGCCGAGGGAGTAGACTGCGCGCGATATGGCGATCGTCTATCACGCCGGCCAGCGAGAGGTGCAGGACGAGGCGAACTCGCGCCCGGCGGCCGACATGCTTGCGGAGCGCATGGGCCGCCGGACCGAACGTAACCTCAGCTTCTACGCGCGCGCTGATCTCGTGGTCTATGCGACGGCGGACGAGGGCGTCCTGCTGCGGTTCGGTGCCGTGTCCGGCAGTGCGCCGTTGCTTGAGCCATTTGACGCTCCCTCATTGGCGCTGCCGCCGTGCTTCCCAGTGCTCGTGCCGGGTACTCAGGTTGGCGCCATCGCCATCGATCTCGAGGGCGCCGCAAGGGCACGGGTCAACGGTGTGATCGGTGAGCGCGAGGGTGCGCGAGTCCTGGTCTCACGCGAGGAGTTCATCAACTGCCGCAAGTACGTGGCAGCTTCGATGGCCATGGAGATGGCTGCGCATGCTGGTCCCGAAAGCCGAGGGCAGGTTGCCTTCGGCGACGAGGACCTGCTGCGAGTACTCGCGACGGTCGAGACGGCCTTCGTGGCGACCGTCGATCCCACGGGTCAGCCGGACGTGTCGCACAAGGGCGGCCCTCCCGGCTTCCTCAACTACGACGAATCGGGCCGGCAGTTGCGGTGGATAGAGCTGATCGGCAACGGGACCTTCAGGAGCGCAGGCAACGTCAGAGCCACCGGGGCTATATCGGTTGTTGCCCTGGACCTCGCCACGGGTGATGCGTACGAGCTGGGTGGCCGGGGCCGATACGAGACGCGACTGCGCTACGATGCGCCGCGCGAGAGCGGGTTCTGGCCGACCGAAGAAGATTTTCCGGTGCAGGGCGTGATGACCGTCGACGTGCAGGAAGTCTCGCATCTACGCAGGCTGACTACGCCGCGGCGACGCCTCGAAGCGGTGGAGAAGGTTACGTCGTGCTCTCCGGTCGAAGCGCAGGTGCCGCGTTAGTCACCGAGTAGCGTCAGGATGCTTCCGTCCGGGTCCTTGAAGTGGGCCAGGACGCCGCCCCAGGGCATGCGCTCCGGCGGCTCGACGAACTCGACGCCCTTCACGAGCAGGTCGCGGTACATCGAGTCGATGTCGGTGACGCGCAGGGAACAGCCGGCGAAGCGCCCGACCAGCGCCTGAGCTAGCCCCGGCATCGACTGCACAATCACCTCGTCGTTGCTGGGGTCGACGCGCTCGATGGTCAGCGAGCAGACGCCGGTGCCGAACTGCGCCCAGCCTATCGAGGCGTCGGCGAAAGTGGCAGTTAGGCCCAACGTCTCCGTGTAGAAGCTGAGGGCGCGATTGAAGTCGCGTACGAAGATCCGCAGGTAGTGCAGTTGGTAGACGGTCATCGCTCACCGCCGGTCACGGGCCGTCGCTGGGGCCAGTCGTGGGTTGGCATGCCAAATCACTACAGGCGGAACTGCGGCTATCGCCCAGCAGCGATTTCCTTCTCGTACGCGGCTCTTAACTCCTGCTCTACCTTCGTGAGCGTGGCGACAAACGCCGATGCGTCCACGGGCTTGTCGCCGTCGTAGGGGCCGGGCTGGAGGTGGGGCACGATGTCTTCGACCAGTGTCCGCAGGCCGTGGGCAAGGCCGTAATGCCTCGCCGCTGCCGGGCCAATGGGGAAGCCCTCAATTGGCTGCAGCTCAGCGAGCATGGCGTCCAGCGCAGCCAAAGTCTCCGGCGCCAGCGTATCCGCCGCCCGAGTGCGGAGGATGCGACAGCCATCGTAGATGAGGTGCTGTACCTGGTGGACGGTATTCCGGGGCGGTTCTGCCGGCATAGTCCCCTCCTAGTAGTGAATGTCTTCGCCCTGACCACCGGAGACCGATATGGCTTCGCCCGTGATGCCGACGGCCAGCGGCGAGCAGAGGAAGGCGGCGACGTAGCCGATCTCTTCAGCCGTGGTTACATGGCCGAGCAGGGCCTTCGAGTCCATATCGGCCTTCAGCGCGTCCACTGTCGTGTTCTGGGCCTTCGCCTGATCCTCGAGGCGGGTGAAGGTTGCTTCGGTGACGGTCTGGCCCGGGTAGATGGCGACGACGTTGATGCCGTACTTGCCGAGGGCGTTGGCCCAAGCTTTCGTCATTGCTACGGTGGAGGCGTTGCGGGCGGCGCCGCTCATGGCAGTGCCGGGGCGGCGGCCGGCGAGGCCGCTAATATTGATGATGCGACCCCAGCCGTTCTGCTTCATGTAGGGGATGGCCTCGCGGGCGACGCGCAGGTAGCCGATAGCCTTCTCCTCGAAGTCGCGTAGGATCTCCATCTCGTCGATCGCCTCAATGTCGCCTGCCGCGCCGCCCACGCGCGCGGCGCTGTTGATGACGATGTCGGCGCCACCGAGGTCGTCCGCAGACTGCTTCACGAATGCCTTGATGGAATCGAGGTCGAGCGTGTTAACGGTGTGCCCGACGATCTTGCGGCCCGTAGCAGCGGCAATCTCTTTCACGGTCTCCTGCAACGGACCATCTGACCGCGCGCCGATGGCGACGTCTGCGCCCTCGCGCGCGAGCTGAAATGCGATCGCCTTGCCGATGCCGCGACTGCCACCGCTGACGATGGCCTTCTTACCCTGAAGCTGTAGGTCCACGATGAGACTCCTCTAGGTGCTGCGAGATGGGAGGTTTGCTGCGTCACTATACGGGAGGGGGAGTGCATAGGGCATAGGTCATAGTGCATAGAGCTACGAGTGGCACCGCCATGCTATGCCAAAGATCGCACGGCAACCGTTGCTCTATGCACTGTGCCCTATGCACTATGCACTTCGGAGGTATTCATGCGTTACATCATCTATGGGGCCGGCGGTGTTGGTGGAGTTGTCGGTGGCAAGCTGCATCTAACCGGTCATGAGGTCGTGCTGATCGCTCGCGGTAAGCACCTGGAGCTGCTGCAGAGTGAGGGCCTCAGGCTCAAGCATCCCAATCCGGACACGACGGAGACGTTGGCCATCCCCGCCGTCGCCCATCCGTCCGAGATTACGTTCCGAGACGACGACGTCGTGCTGCTGACAATGAAGTCGCAGGACACGGCTGCTGCGCTCGAAGACCTGCGTATCGCGGCGGGCGATGAGATACCGGTGATCTGCCTCCAGAACGGCGTCGAGAACGAGCGCATCGCACTCCGCCGATTCCGCAACGTGTACGGCGTGCTCGTGATCATGCCCGCGAACTACGTCGAGCCCGGCATAGTCGACACTACGTCATGGCCTACCGTGGGCGTCCTCGATATCGGGCGGTATCCGGACGGGGTCGATGAAGTGTGCGAGCGCTTCGTCGCGGACATCGCCGGCGCCGGATTCGCGTCGGAAGCGAACCCGAAGATTATGCGCCTCAAGTACACGAAGCTGAACCAGAACATGGTCAACGCGATGCAGGCGATCCTGCCTCCGGACGCCGAGTACAAGGACATCACCGACAAGGCGCGCGCAGAGGCGGAAGCGTGTTTCGCGGCGGCCGGCATCGACTGGGCGCCCACTTCCGAAATGATGGGGCGCACGCGCTCGACGGGTGGCGCGCCGGGAGGCATCGGCGGTGGTGGCTGGCGCGGCGGTTCTACCTGGCAAAGCATCGTTCGTGGCACGGGGACCAGCGAGACCGATTACATCAACGGCGAAATCGCACTACTGGGGCACCTCCATGGCGTGCCGGTGCCGGTGAATGAGGTGCTGCAGGTCTATGTCGACCGCCTCGCGCGGAGCCACGGCGAACCGGGGAGCATAGATGTTGATGAGTTGCGGGCGGAGATTGCCAGACGAGAGGCATCTCAGTAACGCACTGTAGAGTCCAGCATGCTAGACCCTGCTGGATGAGCACCATTCCTCGCACCGTCAACCCCACATCCCATGCGCTAGAATCTCCGAACCACCACGATGTGCCTCAGTCTGGAAGGATCACAGCCATGCCCGGAGACAGGAACTACGAAGTCAAGGGACCGATCGAGGAGCGCTTCGACGAAATCCTGACCCCTGACGCGCTCGGCTTCGTCGCCGACCTTCACCGCCGATTCAACGCCACACGCAAGGAGCTGCTCGCCCGCCGTGTCGAACGCCAGGCCCGTTTCGACGCCGGCGAACAGCCGGACTTCCTACCTGAGACGAAGCACATCCGCGACGACGATAGCTGGCGCGTCGCGCCCATCACCACCGCCGACCTGCAGGACCGTCGTGTGGAGATCACCGGCCCCACCGACCGGCGCATGGTGATCAACGCCCTCAACTGCGGCGCCCGTGTGTTCATGGCCGACTTCGAGGATGCAAACGCGCCGACCTGGCACAACATGGTCGACGGCCACGTCAACCTGATGGACGCCATCCGGCGCACCATCCGCTTCGAGCGCGAGGATGGCCGCGTCTACGAGCTGAACGAGAAGGTCGCGACGTTGCTGGTGCGCCCGCGCGGTTGGCACCTGGACGAGCGTCACCTGGTGGTCGACGGCGAGCCGGTTTCAGGCAGCCTGTTCGACTTCGGGCTGTACTTCTTCCACAACGCCAAGGAGCTGATCGAGCGGGGCAGCGGCCCGTACTTCTACTTGCCGAAGATGGAGAGCCACCTCGAAGCCCGCCTCTGGAACGACGTGTTCACCTACTCCGAGGAGCGCCTGGGCATCGAGCATGGGACGATCAAGGCAACGGTGCTGATCGAGACGATTCTCGGCGCCTTCGAGATCGACGAGATCCTCTACGAGCTGCGCGACCACTCGGCCGGCTGCAACGCCGGCCGATGGGACTACATCTTCAGCGCGATCAAGAAGTTCCACACCCGCAAGGACGCCACCCTGCCCGACCGCGGCCAGGTGACGATGACGGTGCCCTTCATGCGCGCCTACACCGAGCTGCTCGTCAAGACCTGTCACCGTCGCGGCGCCTTCGCGATGGGCGGTATGGCTGCTTTCATCCCCAGCCGTCGTGACGCCGACGTCAACGCCGTCGCCATGGCCCGCGTCCGAGAGGACAAGCAGCGCGAGGCGACCGATGGCTTCGACGGCACCTGGGTCGCCCACCCCGACCTCGTCGACATCGCCACGGAGATATTCGACAGCGTCCTCGGCGACAAACCGAACCAGATGTCGAAGCAGCGCCCGGACGTGACCACGACGGCGGCCGACCTGCTGGCCCTCGACAAGACCGGTGGCTCAATCTCCGAGGCGGGAGTGCGCCAGAACATCAGCGTCGGCCTGCAGTACATCGAGTCATGGCTCCGAGGTGTCGGCGCGGCGGCCATCTTCAACCTGATGGAGGATGCCGCGACGGCAGAGATCTCCCGCTCTCAGCTCTGGCAGTGGATGCACAACGGCGCCAGGCTGGACGACGGCCGCGAGATCACAGCAGACCTCGTCCGACAGCTGACGGACGAGGAGCTTGCGAAGCTCCCAGCAGACGAGCCCGGTCGCCGCTTCATCGAAGCGCGAGAGATCTTCGAGCAGGTAGCAACGGCGGACCACTTCGAGGACTTCCTGACGATCCCGGCGCTGGCTTATATCGACTAGCGCCCGGCGTTTCTGCGAGCTGCCGGACATTTAGGGCCGGTGCGGAGAGAAGTAAGAGCGATGCAATCACGTAAACCAAGTACCGCGCGGAAGCCGCCAGAGCCGTCGAATAGCCATGCCGAAATCGATGATTGGATTCGGCGCGTAATGCCTGACTTAAATCCGATCGTCAAACAGCTCGATGAAATGATTCGCGAGACCTTTCCCGAGCTCCAATACGCCGTCAAGTGGAAGAAGGCCTACTACGGGCTGCCTGACCTCGGGTGGATCATCGAGATGGTTGCCTACGACGTCTCTGTGAATGTCGTCTTCCTGGGCGGCGCCGATCTTGACTCTCCTCCGCCGCTTGGGGATACCGATCGGTCGCGGTACATCAAGATAAAGACGCTCGATGAGGCGCAAGCACCGGAGATGCAGAAGTGGATCGAGCAGGCGGGGCGTGTGCCTGGTTGGAAATGACCCAACGAAGCTGAGATGACTGAGCTCCGCGCCGCTTAACCCCGGTTCGCTACCAGCAGCCTGATCATCCCATCGAGCGCGTCTAGGTAAGGCGTTTCGGTGCCGGTGATGTGTGCCAGCTCCACGACAGCGCTGACGATGGCGTCGACTTCCATCGGCCTGCCGAGTTCCAGGTCCTGCAGCATCGAGGTCTTGTGCTCTCCCACCTCGGCAGCGCCGTTGAGGCGCGCGTCGACGTCCACTGCCATCTTTTCGCCGAGGGCGTTGGCTACAGCCTCGACCTCGAGCATCACGTTGCGGGCGAAGGCGCGGGTCGCCGGGTCGGCGCCGATCTGGGCGAGGGTGGCACGGGTGAGGGCGCTGATCGGGTTCATTGCCACGTTGCCCCAGAGCTTCACCCAGATCTCGCCCCGGATGTTGCGGCGCAAGGGCGCTCGCAGGCCGGCGGCGTTCAGAGCGGCGGCGAGGGCTGCGGCGCGGTCTGAACGCGAGTTGTCCGGCTCGCCGAGACTGAACCGGTTCTCATCGTCGTCGTGGCGAATCACGCCCGGCGCCTCGATCTCGCACGCCGGGTAGACGACGCAGCCGATCGCGCGCTGCGGCCCGATGGCGTCCCAGATGCGGCCGCCGGGGTCGACCGACTCAAGGTGCCGGTCGCGGTAAGGGGTGTCGATGCCGTAGAAATACCACCATGGCACGCCGTTCTGCGCCGTGACGACCGCGGTCTCGGGGCCGATGAGCGGCGTGATCGCATCGAGGGCGGGGGACACGGAGTGCGCCTTCACGGCGAGGATGACGTAGTCGTGCGTCCCGGCCTCGCGGCTGTTCGCGATGAGACGCGGGTGCGTGACGGTTTCGGTGCCGTCGAACTCAATCAGCCGAAGGCCGTCGCGCTGCATCGCCTCCAGGTGCGGCCCCCGGGCTACTAGCGTGACGTCTACACCGGACGCCGCGAGCTTGGCGCCCATGTAGCCGCCGATGGCGCCGGCGCCGAAGATGGCGATCTTCACGTGGGTGGCTTACACCTTCGCCTTTGTCAGCCCCAGCTTCTCCGCGAGGCCGATGCGCTGGATCTTGCCCGTTGCGCCCTTTGGAATGTCAGTAAGGATGACGATGGTCTTGGGCATCTTGAAGTCGGCTAGCTGCTTCGCGGCGTGCTCTTTCAGCTCCTTCTCGTCCGCTGTGGCGCCCTCTGCGAGCACGACAGCGGCGGCGACCTCTTCGCCGAGCCGGTCGTGGGGGACGGCGAAGGCGACGGCCTGCGCGACGGCGGGGTGCTCTAGCAGCACTTCGTCGACTTCACGGGGTGACACTTTTTCGCCGCCGCGGTTGATGATCTCCTTGAGGCGGCCGGTGAGGTAGAGGTATCCGTCTTCGTCCTGATAACCCTGGTCGCCGGTGCGGAACCAACCGTCGGTGAACGCGGATTCGTTCGCGGTCGGGTTGTTCTCGTAGCCGCCGGTGACGTTGCCACCCTGGATCACCACTTCGCCCGTCTTGCCCTGGTCGAGCAGGTTGCCGGCGTCGTCCATGATCGAGACCTTGACGCCCGCGCCGATGCCAACGGCGCCGGGCTTGCGAGCAAGCGGCGGCAGCGGGTTTGTGGCCATCTGGTGCGACGCCTCGGTCATTCCGTAGGCCTCGATGAGAGGGGCGTTGAACGTGGCTTCCAGCTCAGCCATCACCGTGGGCGGCATGGAGGCGCTGGAGGAGCGGAGGAAACGCAGAGGGTTGCGCTCGATGACGTCCTTCTGGCGCCCGGCCCGCGTGAGCACCAGCTGGTGCATTGTGGGGACGGCTGTATACCAGCTCGGCTTGCACTCGTCGATCCAGTTGAAGAACTTGAAGGCGTCGAACCCGGGCGACGTGATGACTGAGGCGCCGGCACTCAGCGAGGCCAGCATCGCCGCCATAAGGCCGTGGATGTGGAAGAGTGGCATGACGTTAAGGCAGCGGTCCTCCTGCGTCAGCGCCAGAGCCTCGCGGATGTTGCCCGCGGACACGACGAGATTGCGCTGGGTGAGCGGCACGATCTTGGGTCGAGCTGTTGTTCCGGAGGTGTGCAGGACGAGCGCAATGTCGTCGGACTGCGCGAGTACTGGTGCTTGAGATGGCACGTCGACGCCGTCGCGCTGGAGTGTATAGGAACCGGGTTCTCCGGTCAGGGCGAGGCGGATGACGTCGGGCGCGGCGGCCGCGTGCGCGGCTTCGGCATCGCCTGGAAGCGTGATGAGCACCTTGGCGTTGAGGTCGTCCATGTAGAAGCGGAACTCGTCCTCGCGGTAGGCCGGGTTAAGCGGTGCTGCTGTCGCGCACGCCGTTGCCGCGAGGAACGTGAGGGCCGCTTCAGGGCCGTTGGGCGTCACGAGCGCGACACGCTCGCCGCGACGGATGCCCGCAGCATTGAGCTGCCCCGCCAGGTGCTCGACCTGACGTCGCAGCTCTGCGAAGGACAGCGTCGGGCCGCCTGGCACGACGATCGCCGCTGCATCATCGTTGCCGGCGGAAAGAAGCTCGAAGACGGTGTCAGCCATATTGGGCGCCTCGCGAATCTGAAAGGGTCCGGAGATACGCCGTGATTCTAGCAGGGAAGGCTGGTGAGGTCAGGTCAGAAGCGGAAATGGACGAAGAGGCGGCCCCAGTTATCGCTGTCCTTCTCGACGCGATGGTACATGGCACGGACATGCTTCTGGTCGAGGTAGCGCAGGACCTTCTTCTTCAGCGCACCGGAGCCCTTGCCGGGGATGATCTCGACAAGCCGTATCTTCTTGTCGATGGCATCCTGCATCACCTGCTCGAGTGCACGGTCGATCTGGCCGCCCTTGTTGTAGATGTCGTGCAGGTCCAGGACGAGCTTCGCCATGCATCGATTATCGCAGGGAACGAGTAGCGGGCTGTAGCGGTTTGGCATGCCAAACCGCTACAGCCCGGATTGCTACCGTATGCCTACGCGGGCTGGCCGCCCGCGAGCATGGCGATGATCTGGTCCAGGGTCTCCTGACCGGGGAGCTTTGCCGGCTCCTGGCCGGGGAGGTCCATGAGCATGTCGATGGCGCTGTTCACGTAGTCCCCGTGGATGGCGGGGCCGTGGCCACTGATGATCGTCTTGATGTCCAGCGAGGCGAGGCGGCAGACGGTGTTGTTGTACTTGACTGCGTCGACGAGGTGGACCCAGGGCGAGATGGCGGAGTTGAAGAGCGCGAAGCCCTGGCGCCACTCCTCCGGGTGCAGGCTGGATACGTCGTCCGTCGCCTGCGTTACAGGAGCCGCGAAGCAGTCGCTGGCCCAGTAGATGCCGGTCTTCGAGTCGTAGAGGCCGCGAGTGGTCGGTGCGTCGAAGACGGGCGGGCGGATGGCCGCGAAGGTGCGGTCGCCGGCGTCGAAGCTGCCGCCATCATCGATCCAGCGCATGCGGTTCAGGGGCAGGCCGATGTCACCGGCGAGGCGCTCGACCTGGAACCAGGAGGACACGAGCGTCGCGTTAGGACAGAGTGCCAGCGTCTGGGCGAGGTTGCCGGTGTGGTCGTGATCGTCGTGCGAGATGAAGATCCAGCGCACGTCTTGCGGGTCGACGAGGGAGAACACGTCGTTCAGCCAGGCCTCGCGGTTGTTCACCATGCCGGTGTCGACGATGACGGGCTCCCTGCCCAGGATGACGGCCGAGTTGACGTAGGCGAGCATTGGCGACTCGCCTTCGCCCGTGAGCTGGCGGATGACGTAGGTGTCGTCGCCGACTTTCTGGGGCTCGTGGTGGAACCGGGGCGGGCGCGGTGCGAAGGCGCTCACGTCGATTGCGGTGCTGCTGCGGTCGATGGTCATGGTCATTGTCGTTGTCTCCTTGCTGCTCTTACTTCGGCTGCTCTGCGGCGGCCTGTGTTGATATCAGACTAGGGACGCGTGACCAGGCCTGTTCCTAAATGGTCCCTAGTACCTTCTGATAGAATCCGTACGTTCTTCCTAAAAACTTCTTAAGCCGCCGATTTCTTCGTCGCGGTTGCGTAAGAGGCCTTCTCACGTGCCACTGATCAATGACGACATGAGGGCCCTCATCGAAGGTCCCAGCTCAATCCTTGTGGGCACGCGCAGCGCCGAACTGGTGCCCAACGCGATGCGCGGTTGGGGCGGCAGAGTCTCCGATGACCGCAACGCCATCGAAGTGTTCGTCGACCGGCCGGCGGCGGCTACAGGCGTGTCCAACTTGCACGACAACGGCCGCGTCACTGCCTGCTTCACGGATATCACCACCAATCGGTCGGTCCAGGTAAAGGGCCGCTGCGTTGAGGTGGGCGACCCGCAGGCGGGCGACTGGGACGTGATCGACGGCCAGCGCCAGGGATTCACGGAAATCTGTGGCATGCTCGGCTTCCCACGGCACATGATCCGCAACATGTGGTCGACGCAGGTGGTGAAGATCAGGTTCATCGCCGAGCAGGTGTTCAACCAGACGCCGGGGCCCGAGGCGGGCAAGGCGCTATGACGTCGCCACGCTTCGCCATCCCGCTCGCGGACATCGATGACTGCTTCCAGGGCATCGTGCCGTCCGCAATTGCATCGACTTCTCCCGAAGGCGTCCCGAACGTCACCGAGCTCTCCATCGTTTACCGCGTCGATGATGAGCACGTTGCCCTGTCGCGACAGTTCTTCAGCAAGACGATCGCGAACCTGCAGGCGAACCCGCGGGCCAGCCTCGTGCTCATCGAACCGCAGTCGGGGCGCCAGTTCCGCCTCGACCTGGCGTACGAGCGCACCGAGATGGACGGGCCGCTGTTCGACAGGATGAGCGCGCGGCTGGAGGCCGTCGCGTCGCAGACCGGCATGAGCAAGGTGTTCAAGCTGGCGGCCGCCGATATTTGCCGCGTGCTGCAGTGCTCCGCTGTGCCTGTCGACCACGACATCCCGCCGCCCGACCGGACGCCGGTGGACCTGAAGAAGGTCGACCTGATCTCTCGCCGCATCACGAGCGCGAACACGGAGGACGAGCTGCTGACGGTGTCGCTCGAAGTCCTGGCCCACGAGTTCGGCTACGAGCACTCGTTCATCATGCTCGTGGACGAGGGCGAGCAGCGTCTGTACACGGTTGCCAGCCATGGGTACGACGAGTCCGGTGTTGGCTCCGAGGTGCTCTTCGGCGATGGGGTGCTTGGCGTGGCGGCACAGCGTCGCGAGACGATCTCTCTATCGCACGTGCCCAGCGACCTAACTTACAACCGCACTGTGCGATCCGGCTTCGAGAGCACTGAAGAGGCTGCGAACATCGAGCAGGAGATCTCTCTGCCGGGCCTTGCCAACGTCTACAGCCAGCACGTGGTGCCGATCGAGGCGCGCGACCGGCTGCTCGGCCTGCTCTGCTTCGAGAGCGAGCAGCCGGGGCAATTCCGGTTCATCGATGACTTCGTGTTCCACCTGGCGGCGCGCGAGATCGGGCTTGCGCTCATCCTGCTGCGCGCCGACCCGGTGCGAACAACCGGCGTGGTCGCGCAGCTAAGCCCGGAGATTGCTGATGCCGCGCCGGCGGCACAACTGCGCCATTATGCCGCCGACGACAGCATCTTTATCGACAACGAGTACCTGATCAAAGGCGTAGCGGGGCGCGTCCTCTGGCGCCTGCTGCAGAGCTACGTCGAGGAGCGCCGCGTAGACTTCACAAACAAGGAAATCCGGCTCGATGCCTCGCTGGAGCTACCGGACATCAAGGACAACCTCGAAGCGCGCCTTGCGTTGCTGCGCCGCCGGCTGGAAGATCGATGCGCCTTCCTGCGCATCTCCAGCACCGGCCGTGGGCGTATCCGTCTCGATGTGACGAGGGAGCTAACCCTGCGCGAGGCATGACCTGTAGTGGTTTGGCATGCCAAACCACTACAGGTATCACGTGCTATGCGTCCGGATTGACTCCCACCCAGAGGACCACCGTCTCGCCGAAGCGGTCCGGGTCGCCATCCTTCGCCATTTCCTTCGTCAGGTCCTGGTTGAAGTTGTGGGCGTCCATGAGGTCGTCGCACTCGAAGACGAAGACGTCGGAGACGTCTGCCGTGAACGCGCTGGTCCAGTAGCGGCGGACGAACTCGATCTTGCCGCCGTATTTGCCCATCACGCGCTCGAAGACCTCGCCCGGAAGGTTCTGCTCTTTTTCGGACAGCGTGTGATAGCTGCCCGGGACCTTCGCCGCCATGACCATGCCGTACTTCTTACCCGCCATCGGTGCGCCTCCTCTATGTCTGACTAAGCCTGTGCCGCCGCTGTCATGTTACGCTCGACGACTTCCATCGTCTTCGCGAACGCTTCGGCCGGGCTCAGCTCGATGTACTCGGCGCCGGCTTCGAAGATCGGCAGATGACCGGGAGCGACGTAATAAACCTCGCCTTGCTGGTAGACCTCGTCGTGGTCGGCGAAGCGGTAGTGCATGGTGCCCTTGACCACGAAGCCCCAGTGCGGACACTGGCAGCGGTCATCGGGCAGGCCCTTGAACAGGGCCGTGACGTCGATGTCCTGCCGGAAGGATCCGGCTTCGACCATCATCTCGCCCCACTGGTCGCAGCGGACGGTCGCCTCAGGAACCTCGAGGACTACGGGCAGGCTGGTGGTTGCGCTTTGCATCGTCGTTTCCCTTTCTCTCGTCTGACCCAATCGCGCCGGTTGGCCGCCGGGTGCTCTCGCGTCCGGCGACCACCGGACACTCCTGAGGTTAGGTTCGTGGCCGGAGGTGGGGATGCGTGCCAGCACGCATTCGCAGGTTGTCGAACACGTAACTTGCTAGCGGCCCCAGGTCTACGCGTTGGTGCGAAGTTGCACGGCAGCGGCGGCAGCGGAGGCGCGGGCGGAGCGGCCGTGCAGCCCCAACTTCTCGTAGATGGTTGAGATGTGGCGCTCGACGGTGCGCACGCTGAGGACGAGGTCGTCGGCGATCTCCTGGTTTGTCCGCCCGGCGGCGATCAGCCATAGCACCTCCCCTTCGCGTGCCGTGATGCCGTTAGGC
>Ga0247825_10000213_pt1 | contig 34919 bp, 29 predicted proteins | sample 13C_Vanillin_Day_FD_194413 | JGI IMG/M metagenome (GOLD analysis project Ga0247825, IMG submission 194413) | Soil microbial communities from agricultural site in Penn Yan, New York, United States - 13C_Vanillin_Day48 | ecosystem: Environmental > Terrestrial > Soil > Agricultural land | place... | reverse complement strand
TGGACGCGATGTTGCGGCAGCTGTTTGCGGACGGCAAGCCGCCCGAGCACGTCGTCGTGCTCGCGCTCGGCGGTTATGGCCGCCGGCACCTCTGCCTGCATTCCGACATCGATCTGCTGGTGTTGTTTGGCGGGAGCATCGGCGCCGTGGAGGAGCGGTTTCTCCGGTCGTTTCTGCATCCCCTGTGGGATATCGGCGTCGTGGTCGGGCACCAGGTGCGGGAGATTGACGACTTCCGCAAGCTCGAGGCGGACAACCCGGAGTTCCTGCTCGCACTGCTGGATGCCCGGCCGGTGGCTGGTGCCCGCGCCCTGTTCGACCGGTTCAGCGCGCTGTTCCATAAGCCGGATACGCACGCGCACATCCTGACGTCGCTCCTGCAGCTGATCGATGAGCGCCATGCGCGGTTCAACGCGACGCTGTATCAGCTCGAGCCGGACGTGAAGGAGTCTCCTGGTGCGTTGCGCGATCTCGCGGCGACGAGGACGATCGCGCTGCTGACCGATCCGTTGCTGCTGCGCCGCGGTCCAGCGGATCCGGCGCGATTTGACGATGCCGAGGACTTTCTGTTGCGAGTCCGCTCCACGCTGCATCTGGAGACGGATCGCAATCTGAACGTGCTGAGCCATGAGCTGCAGGAGAAGACCAGCGAATTTCTTGCGTACCCCGGCGCGGAGCCGCGTCAACGCGTCGAACGACTGATGAGTGACTACTTCCGGCATGCACGCACTGTCTCGCGCTCGCTCGAGTGGGCGCGCAAGACCGCGCCTGCGCCGGTCGGTCCAAATCTCGGCCTGTCGCGGGATGGCATCCGCTTCCTCGACCCGATCCAGGCGGCACGCGACCCATCGTCGTGGATCGGCGCGTTTCAGGCGGCCATCGATTCGGGTACCGAGGTTGCGGAAGAAGCGATGTCGTGCATACAGCAGCACGTCGATCGCTACCGCGCCGACGACTTCTTTCCGGACGACGCATCTCGCGCGGCGCTGCTCGCATTGCTCAAGCCGCGCGCCGGGCTCTACGCGCGGCTGTCGCAGATGCACGATTGCGGGCTGCTCGGCCGGGTCTTTCCAGAGTTCCAGGCGATCTCGTGGCGCGTAGTGCGCGACTTCTACCACAAGTACACGGTGGACGAGCACACGCTGCTGACGATTCGCGGACTCGAACGGCTCTCGACGACCGCCGATCCGTACCGCCAGCGCCTGCGCAACGTCCTCAACGAGCTCGCGGAGCCGGAACTGCTGGTCCTCTCGCTGCTGCTCCACGACGTCGGCAAGTGGCGCGACGACGATCACGCCACCGAGAGCGTGCGTATGGCGCGCGATGTGCTCGATCGGTTGCGCCTCACCGACGAGGCCCGCGAGACGGTGCTGTTCCTCATCAAACACCACCTGCGGATGTCGCTCGTCGCCTTCAGGCGCGACACCGAGGATCCGGACATCGTCAAGGACTTCGCAGCCTTCATCGGCACGGAGCAGCGGCTGAAGATGCTGTGCCTGCTGACGCTCGCCGACGTCGAGGCCGTGAGCCCTGAAACGCTGACGCCGTGGAAAGAGGAACTGCTCTGGCGGCTGTACGTCGACACCTACAACCACCTGACACAGCGGTATGGCGATGAGCGGATCGGCCGCAATCAGGCTGGCGTCAACGATCTGCTTGCCCAGTGTCCGTCGGACCTGGAGCCTCAGGAGATCACCCGTTTTCTGGAGGGCTTGCCGCAGCGCTACCTGCAGCTGTTCAACCACGAGGCGATCTACCGGCACGTGCGCCTCGCGCGTGGCATCCAGCCTGACGAGGTGCATCTGTCGCTCGATCGGCAGGACTCTTCTGTCTGGACGCTGGCCGTGGTCACCCTGGACAAGCCGTTCCTGTTCTCGAACATCTGCGGGGTGCTCTCGTCGTTCGGGATGGACATCCTGCGGGGGCACGCGCTCACGAATCCGAACGGCCTCGTGCTCGACGTCTTTCAGTTCACGGACGACGAGCGCTTTCTGGCCCTGAATGATGACGCGCAGGACCGGCTGCTGCACGTGCTGGAAAACGTCGTCGCTGGACGCGACGACGTGACCGTGAGGCTGCGCGGCAGGGAACGGGGCGCGCTCGCCGTCAAGACCGGAGCGCGGTTCCCGCCCGTCGTCCGCGCGGACAAAGAGGCATCGAGCCAGTACACGATTCTCGACATCGTCGCGACCAATGGCCTCGGCCTGCTATACCGCATCAGCCGGGTCATTTCCCAGCACGGCTGCGATGTCGACCTGGTGCTGATAGCGACCGAGGGCGAAAAGGCCATCGACGTGTTCCACATCACCAAGGGCGGATCCAAACTCACTGACGGGGAGCAGCAGGGGCTGACTTCCGACCTTCTTCGCACACTGGAGGACACGCAATGAAAATGATCAAGAGCATCATCCGCCCCAACAAGGTGGATGATGTCAAGGACGCGCTGGCGAAACTCAACATCGCCGGCATGACGGTGACGGAAGTGCGCGGCCACGGGAAGCAGAAGGGGCACACGGCCATCTATCGTGGTAAGGAATACAACGTCAGCCTGCTGCCGAAGATGGAGATTGAGGTCGTCGTGCCTGACGCCCTGGCCGATGACGCCATCAAGGCCATCGTCACCGCGGCGCGCACGGGTGAAATTGGCGACGGCCGTGTCTTCGTGATGCCGGTGCAGGAGAGCTATCGGATCCGGACGGGAGAACGAGAGGCGTAAGACTGCCCCATTTTCTACAGCTGCTGCTCCTCCTGGCAGTCGTCGTCGCCGCGGCAAAGCTCGCCGGGGCGTTCGCCAACAGGATCGGACAGCCGTCGGTGTTCGGCGAGATCCTGGCGGGCCTGATTCTGGGGCCGACCTTGCTCGACGTGCTCGGGTGGCCCGTCTTCGGCCCCCCGCAGGCAGTGGCGCTGCGCGAGGAAGCGCACCTCCTGGCGGTCGTTCGGGACCTTGCCGACCTGGGCGTCATCCTGCTGATGTTCGTGGCGGGACTGGAGACGGACCTCGCCGAGATGAGGCGCGTCGGCAAGGTGGCGTTCTGGACCGCGTTTGGTGGCGTGGTCCTGCCGATGGCCGGCGGAATGGCGACCGCGGTGCTGTTCGGCCTGCCGCTCTACTGGGAAGGCATTTTCATCGGCGCCATCCTGACGGCGACGAGCGTCAGCATCTCGGCGCAGACGTTGATGGAGATCGGTGCCCTGCGCACGCGCGAGGGCGCGACGATCCTCGGCGCTGCCGTGATCGACGACGTCATGGGCATCATCGTCCTGTCGTTCGTCGTCGCCTTCGCGCGGGCCTCCGCCGGCGGCGTCGAGCTCGGGGGAGTCGCGCTGGTCGTCATCCGGATGGCGGCCTACTTCGCCATCGCGGTCGCGGCTGGGCGGCTCCTCGGCCCTGTTCTGCGGTGGGCAAGTAAGCTACCCGTCACGCAGTCCGTGCTCGCGGCCGCTGTCGTGATTGCGTTCGTCTACGCGTGGGCTGCTGAATATGCCGGCGGAATCGCGGCCATCACCGGCGCCTACATTGCCGGGGTCCTCATCGCGCAGACACCTTTCAAGCCACAAATCGACGCCGGCCTTCATCCGCTCACGTATTCGATCTTCGTCCCGATCTTTTTCATCGGCATCGGTCTGCAGGCCAACGGACGCGAGCTGGGCGACAGCATCGGGTTCACCGTAGTTCTGCTGGTTGTCGCGATTGTCACCAAGGCGGTGGGCTGCGGGCTGTTCTCCCGGCTGCTCGGCTTCAGCAACCAGGAGTCAGTTCGCGTCGGCGCCGGAATGATCTCGCGCGGCGAGGTCGGCCTGATTGTGGCAGGCTACGGCCTGGCCAACGGCCTGATCGCGCAGCCGGTGTTTTCGGCTGCCGTGATCATGGTGCTGGTTACGACGATGGTCACGCCGCCGCTGCTCCGGCTGACGTTCCCGCGGCGGCTGCTGACCGGTGACGCCACCGTCGAAGAAACGGTCGCGCACGTGCCGAAGGCGACCCGCTAGCTACTCGTAGCGGAGCGCCTCAATCGGGTCGAGACGCGAGGCCCGGACGGCGGGAACCATCCCCGCGACGATGCCGACCGTCGCCGAGAATCCCAGCCCCATCGCGAATGCCCACCATGGCAGGGACACCGGAAAGCCGGTCGCCAGGTTGACGGAAACTCCGATAGCGGCTCCGATTGCGATACCAAGGATCCCGCCGACCGAGGTGAGAGTTGCGGCTTCGGCAAGGAACTGCACGAGGATCTCGGCGCGCCGCGCCCCGAGCGCCTTGCGTACTCCGATCTCCCTCGTGCGCTCAGTGACGGAGATCATCATGATGGCCATGACCCCGATGCCGCCCACCATCAGCGCGATCGATGAAATAACGACCAGCGCGAGCAGCACGGCCCGGCTGATCTGCTCCCACGTTCGCAGAAGGGCGTCCTGCGTGATGATGTCGAAGTCGTTCGGCTCGTCCAGCTTGAGCCCGTGCCGAATGCGCATGATCTCTTCCACTTCCGCCAGAGCCCGGCCCGGCGGCGCGTCATCGCGCGGAAGGATCCCGATGATGCCGCCGAACGCGTCGGGTAGTGGACGCGTGGCGTCGGTGTTGAACACGACCTGGTGCGTCGTGTACGGGATGATCGCGAGATTGTCCTGGCCGGTGTCGATGCTGCCGAGCGACGGCCTCTTGTCCATCACGCCGATGACCGTGTATTCAATCGCCCCCAGCCGAATCTTCTTGTTGATGGGGTCGATACCCTTCGAGCCGAAGAGCACCTGGTAGGGGCCGTCGCCCAGGACGACCACGCGGCGCCGATGTCTGACCTCCGGCTCGGTGAAGAATCGGCCGAGCGGAAGCTTCATGAAGCTGATCGTCGCGTAGTCCGTGCTGACCCCGAGGATCTGGTTGCTTGCCGTGCGCTCGCCGCGGTAGAACGCCCGCTCCGCTGTCGATTCGAAGCCCTCGCCAAGCATGATATCGACGGCGCGTACGGACGGCGCCAGCCGTTCAATGGCCTCGGCATCTCCAATCGTCAAGGCGGGCCGACGCAGCAGATCGCTGAATTCGGCGCCGCCGCTGATGCTGACGATGCTCAGCTTACTCAGGTACATCGTGCTCGGGCCGAGCTCTTCGATGCTGGCGCGCAGGGAACTGTCGAAGCCGCGAATGAGCGAGGTCATGCCGACGATGGACGTGATGCCGATGACGACCCCGAGGACCGTCAGGGCCGACCGCATCTTGTTCGTGCGCAAGGTTTCCAGCGCCATGCGCACGACTTCGCCGAACAGCCCCTTATTCACGTCTGAGCGCCTCGATCGGGTCGAGTGCTGCCGCACGTGCGGCGGGATACGCCCCGAAGAACAGTCCAACCGCCGCGGTCACGGCGACGCCGAGCACGACCGACCAGATTTCCAGCGTCGCCGGCAGCGGCGTGACCGCTGCGAGCAGCATCGCGAACGTGAAACCGAGGAGGATCCCCACGATGCCGCCGAAGGTCGACAGCGTGATCGATTCGGTGAGTACCTGCGACATGATGTCACGGCGCTTTGCGCCCAGCGCCTTCCGCAAGCCGATCTCCCGTGTCCGTTCGCTGACCACCATCAGCATGATGTTCATGATGACGATCCCGCCCACGAGCAGCGACATGGCTACGATGCCGACGAGCACGGCGAAGATGCCGTTGGTGGCCTGCGCATAGAGCCCGAGGAGCGTGTCGGACGTCAGCAGGCCGAAGTTGTCCGGCTCGGCCGGCTTCAGCCGTCGCGCCACGCGCAGTGCCACCGTGGCGTCGTCCATGGCCTCGTCGATTGTTTCGGGAGTGCCCGGTTTGGCCAGCAGCGTCAGCGATTGCCGGGCGCCGAACAGCCGCATGTATGCCCCCAGCGGAATGATCGCGAACGCGTCCTGCGACTGCCCGAACGCCGCACCGCGCTTCTTGCTGACCCCGACCACGCGAAACTGGACGCCGGCGATGCGAATGACCTTGTCGAGCGGTGTGGTCTGACCGAAGAGGCGGTCGGCAACCTCCCAGCCGAGGATAGCCACTGGGCGGCTGCGCTCGACTTCGGTCGGCGTCATCAGGCGTCCCTGTTCAGCGTTGTAGTTGGAGAAGTTTCCGTACTCGCTGGTGACCCCGCTGATCTGGATGTTCTCGAGCTCCGTCGTGCTGTACGACACCGTGGCGTTGCGGCCGGCAGTACCCATGACGGAAACGATCTTGTCCCCAAAGTTGCGCACGGCGTTGGCCTCGCGCATCGTCAGCAGCGGGTGGTTCCGCGTGCGCTCCTCGTCTTCCTCGGAGCGGACGATCCCACGCCGGACAATCGTGAACGAATCAGCCCCGATGTCGCTCACGATCAGATCGCTGACGGTGGCGTTCAGGCCCTGGATCAGCGAGACAACCGTGACGATCGAAGTGACTGCCACGATGTTGCCGAGCACCGTCATAAACGACCGCAGTTTGTTGGCCCAGATGGCCCGCAACGAGATCACGACGGAATCGAAGAGCTGGTTCATCGACGTCGTTGACGAATCACCTGGAGTCTGAAGCCGAGGAGGTGCCGTTCCCGCTGCCGCGGTTACGACGGTTCCGATCCTCCTCCTGAATCCTGATCTCCTGCCCGTCGGCCAGCTCACGTACGTTGGCAAACGGACCGGTGATCACCCGATCGCCTGTCTTGAGGCCGTCCAGGACCTCGAAGTACTTCTCCCCGGCGATCCCGATCTTGACGGGCGTGAAGACCGCCTTGTTGCTCTGGAGCGTGAAGACGCCTTCCGTCTCCTTGCGCGTGTGTCCCGGCGGCAGCTCGTCTGAAGCGCGCGCGACGTCGGCGGCGGTCCGCTTTCTGCGGTCTTTCGTTTCCTCGCGAACCAGCTTGCCTGCCGGGTCGAACTGCAGCTCTCTTACCGTGAGCGCCTGGATCGGCACGGCCGTCACGTTCTGCTTCTTGGCGGTCGTGATCTCCGCCGTGCACGTGAAGCCGGGCCGGACATTGGGCACTTCTTCGTCCAGTGTGATGACGACCTTGAAGGTCGTCGCCTGGCGCTGTCCGCCCTGCTGGCTGTTCGCCTGAATCGGACTGTTGCCGATCTCCGTCACGTGGCCGCGGAACGTTCGGTCCTCGACTGCATCGACCGTGATCTTGGCTTCCTGGCCGAGCGCGACGAATGGAATGTCCGTTTCATCCACTTCGACTTCGGCCTCGAGGACCGACATGTCAGCAATTGTCAGCAGCTGGCTGCCGGCGTTGTTCATCGTGCCGACGATCGCAGTCTCGCCCTCCTCGATGTTCCGCCGGACGACGATGCCGTCCATCGGCGACTCGATGATGATCTGCGTCATGTTGTAGCGCGTGGTCGACAGCCCCGCCATCTCCTGCTTGATCTGCTGCTCGCGCGTTTCGATTTCCTGCTGTCGCGCGCTGACGTCCTGCTGGCTGCGTTTGACGTCCGCCTCGCGCTGGACCACTTCGTTTTCAGCGCGTTCCAGCGTCTCCCGCGTCGTCAGCCCGTCCTTCCACAGGTTTTGCTGACGCTTGAGGTTCTGCAGGGCCAGTTCACGGCCGGCCCTGGACTGTTCCAGCGCCGTCTCAGCCGAGGCGACGCTCACACGTGCCTGGGCAAGACCCGACTTGGCTGCGGCAACGGAGGCCTCGCCCCGCTGCAACTGGCCTTCGAGCTGTCGAGGATCGATTTCGAGGAGGAACTGTCCCGCCTTGACCCGCTGTCCTTCTTCGACGGCCAGCCGCGTCACCCGGCCCATCTGGTTGGCGGAGATGTTCACCTGACGCTTGGGCTGTACCTTGCCGGATGCCGACACGATGGCTTCGAGATCCCGCGACCGGATGTCTTCAGCCGTGACAGACGGGCCCTGTTCGCGCCGGAAATAGATGTTGGCGCCTGCCGCAGCCCCGAGAACGACAATGACGATGACGGCGATGATGACCTTTTTCCGAGTCATTCCTGCTCCTTACGAACCCGAACGCGCAAAAGCGATGAGGACCGCGAACGCGAGGTAGATGCCAAGCAGCACCATCGCGATTGGCCCGGTGCGGCGCTTGTAGAGCACTGCCAGACCGACAGCCGTGACGAAGGTGGACCAGACATAAAAGACATCGATATACGAGAGAAGCTTGTACACGAACGTCGTGTCTTCCAGCGTTGGTGTGAAGACCGCGAGGTTGGCTCCAGCCGCTCTGCCGGCTGCGATCGTCACAAGCGTCGTGAACACGAGCTGAAGCGAGCTGATGATCGCGCTATGCGCGGAGACTGCGTAGACCTGCTTGTAGGTCCCGTTGCCGCCACCCACGAGTCCGAACATCACGTGAAGGATGCCGGCGCTGATCAGCAGGATCAGCGGAGTGAAGATGATCGTGAAGATGGGGCCCGTGTAACGGGCGTTCTCCATCCCCTCTTCCATCGTCGCGTACGCTTCGTCGCTGATCGTGATGCCGAATGCCTCCATCGTGGAGACCTGCTGATCGAGCGCCAGTTCCTTGCCGACGTCAGTGGAGAGCAGAAAGAACTGGGCAGCGCCCGAGATCAGGACGGCAATCGCCACCGCGCCCAACCATGTCGGACGTGCCGCGACGGCGGCGAATGCCTCTCGCGGCGAGAAGATCACTCCGATGACCCGCGTCAGGAGTCCCTGCGGAGGAGCAGCGCCAGAGCCAGCCGATAACGTCTCAGTCATGGTTTCCCCTTAACCATTTCCGCCGAGGACGGCCATCGTCCCCGCCATGAGCAGAGCGACAGCGAAGTACACCCCAAAGAGCGTCACCGCAACTACCCGCACCCGCGTCCGGTATAAGACGCTCAGGCCAATCGCAAGGACGACGAGCCACCACACGAGGAACACGTCGATCAGCGCCAGGAAACGGGCGACTGGCGACCCTTCGTCGAGCATTCCAGCCAGTGAGACCACGCTCAGCGGGCTCGCCAGCGACTCCCGCACGAAGTTCACAGGCACTGAAACGACGTCCCGAAACGCCAGAATCACCCCCGCATGTGCGACCACGGCCACTACCTGCCGTAAGGTCGCCCGATATCCACCGGCCGCACAGACTCCGTAGACCACGGCGGCAAGAGCGAGCATCGCGACCGGGCCGCGCAGCACCGCAGTTGCCCCGGCGTACGGAATCCCGTACGCACTCAAACGCTGCAGCTCGGCATACCGCTCGTCGTCAACCGGTTGCCCGAACGCCAGAGCCGTCCGCTCCCATTGGTCGACGAGTGCCACTTTCCCAACGTCCGTTGCGACAAACGCGGCCATCGACCCGAAAGACACCAGAGCCAGCAGCACGAGCATTCCTGCGGCGCGCGGGCGCGTCACGACGGCGGCAAAGGTGGCCCGTGGCCGGATGACGACGCCCTGAATTCGGGCCAGCAGGGATGGATTGTCGGGTGAAGGTGCAGCTGTCTCGGCTCGCGCCGGACCCAAACTCACTTAAGCTCCTGATACGGCAATAGATCCATCCGGTTCCGTCCGATGCCGGGAACCTGCTGGCCGTGCAGCACTGAAGATTACACGAAGGGCCGTCGGGACCCTCCGCACGGCCCCCAACCTTTCATGCCGATAAAGAGGCCGCCCCCCATGAACAGGCCAGTTTCTCAGTTTCTCACATCAATCTGGCTTTTGACCCTGGCAGTCACCCCCGTGTCCGCCCAGGTTTTCGAATCGGTCGGGCAGCGCGCGCTCGGGATGGGCGGAGCGTTCGTCGCCGTCGCCAACGACAGCAGCGCAACCTGGTGGAACCCGGCGGGCCTGGCAACCGGGCCATTCCTCGACCTTTCGCTCGGCGGCAACTCTGCAACCGCCGATGCGGACCTGCCCGGGTCAGGCACCGGCGTGTGGTCGTTTTCGCTCGGCACACCAGCGCTGGGAGTGAGCTATTACCGCTTACGCCTCACAGATATACGGCCTTTAGTGCCTACAGGGGCGCCTGATGGGGGCCGAGAAGATAGAGCAGCCGCAGTGGGTATCCGCTCACTGTCCGTGAGCCAGTTCGGGGCCACCGTTCTCCACACGATCACGACGGGCGTGAGCGCGGGTGCCACCGTGAAATTTCTGCGGGGGACGGCACGCGTGCGTCAGCTCGAAGGCGCCGACGCCGACGTCAGCGTGCCTGAACTGCTCGACGCAGCCGATGACCTCGACGGCGGCGACGGGGACGGGAGCCTGGACGTCGATGTCGGCGTACTGGCTGTCTACGGTGCGGTCCGGCTTGGCGTCACCGGGCGGAACCTTCGGGAGCCGCGCTTCGATGGCAGGCGCCTGGCGCGTCAGGTTCGTGCCGGTGTTGCGTTCGACGGAGCGGCAGTGGACAGGACGCCCATCGTGCTGTCGCTGGACGTGGATCTGGCGCGGTATGAGGGAACGGCGGGTGAGCGCCGGGTGATCGCGGTGGGGGGCGAGCACTGGGTCCGGCCCCGACGAATTGGCCTGCGGGGTGGCGCCATGTTCAACACGGTCGGGGAACGGGATCGAGCGGTAACCGCCGGCGCGAGCGTGGCTGCGCGCGCGGGGCTGTTCGTCGAAGGTCACGCGGCCTTTGGCAGCAACACAGGTGAAAGCGGCTGGGGGATCGCCGCACGCGTGTCGTTTTAGGTCGTAACGCGGAGTTCAATGCCCGTACGCATCGGAGAGCTGCTTCTCAAGGAGAAGCGCATCACGGCCGAACAGCTCCAGGAGGCGCTGAACTATCAGCGCACGAATGGGGGGAAGCTCGGCCTGAACCTGATCAAGCTCGGGTTCGTGAAGGACGAGGAAGTCACCGCCCTGCTCAGCCGTCAGTACGGGGTTCCATCGATCGCGCTTACGGAATTCGAGATCGATCCTGCCGTCATCAAGCTTGTTCCCGCTGAAACCGCCCAGAAATATCAGATCGTTCCGCTGTCGCGCGCCGGCTCGACGCTGACGATCGCGATGACCGACCCGACCAACGTGTTCGCCATGGACGACATCAAGTTCATGACGGGCTACAACGTCGAGCCTGTCGTCGCGTCCGAAACCGCGGTGCTCGACGCGATCACGAAGTACTACGGCAAGACGCTTGGCCCGGGCGGCTCGAGCGCCCTCGAAGTGGCCACCAGGGCCCTCGATGAAATGCCGATCCTCTCGGACGAGCAGGTCGAGCTGATCGAAGAGCTCGAGGAGATCAGCGCCGAGACGCTCGCGAGGCAGGGCGAGGAAGCCCCGGTCATCAAGCTGGTGAACGTCATTCTGATGTCAGCGATCCAGAAGGGCGCGAGCGACGTTCACATCGAGCCGTACGAGAAGGATCTGCGCGTTCGCTACCGCATCGACGGTCTGCTCTACAACATCATGCAGCCGCCCATGAAGCTGCGCGACGCGATGACGTCGCGCATCAAGATCATGGCGAAGCTGGACATCGCCGAGAAGCGGCTGCCACAGGACGGCCGCATCAAGATCCGGTATCAGGACGGCGGCAAGACCAAGGAGATCGACTTCCGTGTGTCGTGCCTGCCCACCTTGTTTGGCGAAAAGATCGTGCTCCGCCTGCTGGACAAGGACAAGTTGATGCTCGACATGACCAAGCTCGGATTCGAGAGCGAATCGCTTGGTCGCTTCGAGTCGGCTATTCAGAGGCCGTGGGGCATGGTGCTCGTCACGGGCCCGACCGGGTCCGGCAAGACGAACACGCTCTACTCGTCGATCGCCCGGATCAACACACCTGAAACGAACATCATGACCGCCGAAGACCCGGTCGAGTTCAACATGTTCGGAGTCAACCAGGTGCAGGTTCGCGAGAACATCGGCTTGAACTTCGCCGCGGCCCTCCGCAGCTTCCTCCGCCAGGACCCGAACATCATCCTCGTCGGCGAAATCCGCGACTTTGAGACCGCCGAGATCGCCGTGAAGGCAGCACTGACCGGTCACCTGGTGCTCTCCACGCTCCACACCAATGACGCCCCCAGCACCGTGAACCGCCTGATGAACATGGGGATCGAGCCGTTCCTGGTGGCAAGCTCGCTCAACCTGGTGTGCGCCCAGCGCCTAGTGCGCAGAATCTGCAAGAACTGCACGGAACCGGACCCCACGCCGGTGCCGGCGCTCATGCAGGCAGGTTTCTCTGCCGAAGATGCAAATACCGTGAAACCAAATCGCGGCAAGGGATGCGAGCGGTGCAACAACACCGGCTACAAGGGTCGTGTCGGTCTGTATGAGGTGATGGAAGTGACCGACGAGCTTCGGGAGCTGATCCTGGTGGGCGCGTCCTCTCTCGAGCTCCGCCGCAAGGCCGTGGACGAGGGAATGATTTCTCTCCGCCACAGCGGCCTGCGGAAGGTGAAAGAAGGCGTGACGACGATCGAAGAGGTTGTCAGGGAAACGGTGAAGTGATGGCGACGCTACCAGAGCTCTTGAGAACCCTTGTCGAGAACAGCGGATCGGACCTGCATCTCACGATCAATACGCCGCCGCAGATCCGCGTGCATGGACACCTCCAGCGACTCGACGGCGCCGACCTTACCGCCGCGGAGACGAAGCAGCTGGCCTACAGCGTGCTGACCGACGCCCAGAAGAAGCGTTTCGAGGAGACCCTCGAGCTCGACTTCTCGTTCGGCATCAAGGGGATGGCGCGCTTCCGTTGCAACCTGTTCAACCAGCGTGGCGCCGTTGGCGCCGTCTATCGCGTCATTCCCGAGAAGATCCGGACCTTCGACGAACTCGGCCTGCCGGCGGTCATCGCCACGCTTGCCGAGCGTCCTCGCGGCCTGGTGCTCGTCACCGGCCCCACGGGCTCCGGCAAGTCCACCACGCTCGCGGCGATGATCGACAAGATCAACAAGGAGCGCCACGACCACATCCTCACCATCGAGGATCCGATCGAGTTCGTGCACCAGCATCAGAGCTGCCTGGTCAACCAGCGCGAAGTGCACTCCGACACGCAGAGTTTCGCCGGCGCCCTCAGAGCGGCGCTCCGCGAAGATCCCGACATTGTTCTGATTGGCGAGATGCGCGATCTCGAGACCGTGGAATCGGCGCTGCGCATCGCCGAAACGGGCCACCTCACGTTCGGGACACTGCACACCAACTCGGCGGCGCAGACGATCAATCGCATCATCGACATTTTTCCGTCGAGCCAGCAGCCGCAGGTGCGCACGCAGCTGTCGCTCGTGCTCGAAGGGATCGTCTGTCAGGCGCTGCTGCCGAAGACGACAGGCGGACGCGTTGCGGCGCTCGAAATCATGGTGCCGACGCCCGCCATCCGTAACCTGATTCGCGAAGACAAGATTCACCAGATCTACTCCGCCATGCAGACCGGCCAGGAAAAGATGGGCATGCAGACGATGAATCAGTGCCTCGCGACCCTGCATCAGCGGAAACAGATCACGCTCGAGACCGCGCTCAGCGCGTCGTCGAATCGCGATGAGCTGCAGGACCTGATTAATCGTGGCGTCGGCGTGGTCGCCGGCGCCGGTCTCGGGCGCCCGGGCGGTCCCCTTCGACCCCAGGCGGTGAAGTAAATGACAACCTTCGCGTTCAGCGGCCGGACGCGCGCCGGCCAGAACATCACGGGCGAGCGCGCGGCAGACACCATGGACGCGGCGGTTGCAGCGCTGCGCCGCGAGCAGATTCTCGTCACGCAGATATCACCCGCCAAGGAGAAGGCGGCCAAGGGGCCGGCAGCGCCCAAGGACAAGGCTGTCAAGGCGAAGAACCTGGCCATCTTCACGCGGCAGTTCTCGGTGATGATCGACGCCGGCCTGCCGCTCGTGCAGTGTCTCGAGATCCTCGGCACTCAGGAGGAAGACAAGAACTTCTCCGCGGTCATTCTCTCGACCCGAGGCGAGGTCGAAAGCGGTGCGTCACTCGCGGACGCGATGCGCAAGCACCCGAAGGCCTTCGACGCGCTCTTCACCAACATGATTGCAGCTGGCGAAGCCGGCGGCATCCTCGACACCATCCTGAAGCGGCTGGCGGTCTATATCGAGAAGGCCGTCAAGCTGAAGGGCCAGGTCAAGTCCGCGATGATTTACCCCGTCGCGGTCATCGTCATCGCCGCGCTGGTCGTCGGCGTGATCCTCTGGAAGGTCATTCCGACGTTCGCCAACCTGTTTGCCGGCCTGGGCGCCGAGCTGCCGCTGCCGACGCGGGTGGTCATTGCCCTGAGCAACAACCTCGTCAGGTTCGGGCCATTCCTGCTGGTGGGACTCGGCGCCGTGTCCTACGGCATCAAGGCCTATTACGGCACCGAAGGCGGCCGCAAGACCATCGACGCGCTGATGCTGAAGATGCCGATCCTCGGCCTCCTGCTGCGGAAGATCGCCGTCGCCCGGTTCTGCCGCACTCTCTCGACGCTGCTGGCGTCGGGCGTGTCCATCCTCGAAGCGCTCGATATTACGGCTCGCACATCGGGCAACGCCGTTATCGAAGAGGCGATTCAGACGACGCGGAAAAGCATCGAGCGCGGCGAAACAATCGCCGGGCCGCTCAAGGAAACCAATGTGTTTCCGTCGATGGTCGTGCAGATGATCGGCGTCGGCGAGGCGACCGGCGCCCTCGACACGATGCTCAGCAAGATTGCCGACTTCTACGAAGAGGAAGTGGATGTGGCGGTGGCGGGTCTGCTGACGCTGCTCGAGCCGCTCATGATCGCGTTCCTGGGCGGCGTCGTCGGCGGCATCGTCATCGCGATGTACATGCCGATCTTCGATCTGATCAGCAAGATGACGGGATGAGCCTCCGCCCGCGTCTCCTCACGCTGATCGCCGTCCGCGTCGTCGCCAGCACGCTGCTGCTGGGATGGGCCGTGCTCATTCAACTGAGCCGCCCGGACTCGTTCCCCGTCGATCCGTTCTTCTTTCTGATCGGCCTGACCTACGGGATGAACGTCCTGTATCTGGCGACGTTGCGGTTTGCCGAGGATCACGGCTGGCTGATCGACCTGCAGTTTGCTGTCGATGCGCTCGCGGTCTCGGCGTTCATCCACCTCACCGGCGGGATCACGAGCTACTTCTCCTCGCTGTATTTGCTGCCGATCATCGCAGCCAGCGCCATTCGCTTCGGCCGCACGGCTATTCAGGTGGCGACGCTCAGCGCCGTGCTGTATCTGGCGATGGTGACGGCACAGTACGTCCCGCGTGAATACCTGCCCGATCTGATGAAGGTGGCTCCGGCAGCCGAGCTGCCGTCGCTGCGATTCGCGCAGTACACCGTCTTCATCAATCTCTTCGGATTCATGGCCGTGGCGTGGCTGTCGCGCTCGCTGGCAGATCGCCTGCGGTCCGCCGGCGCGAAGCTCCAGGATGCGTCGAATCAGATCGAGGACCTTCGGGCGTTCAACGAGTATGTGATCGACAGCCTGCTCAGCGGACTGGTCAGCGCGGACGGCGAATGCCGGATCCGGACGTTCAACCGGGCAGCATCGGCCATTACCGGCGTGTCCGTGGCGGATGCGGTGGGGAGCGACGCCGCCGAGTTGCTGCAGGTGCCGGCGCACCTGCGGCCGAATCTCCACTCACTCACGGAGACACAGAGTCTGCGCGTCGACCTGATCTACAAGACGCGTGATGGGCGAATGATCGACCTGGGCATCACGGCGACGACGATCGCGTTTCCGGACGGGCGGCCCGGGTATCTGTTCGTCTTCCAGGACGTCACCACCATCAAGCGCCTCGAGCGCGAGGCACGTCTGCGGCAGCGGCTCGCGGCGGTGGGGGAGATGGCGGCGGGTATCGCGCACGAAATCCGCAATCCGCTTGCCTCGATGTCCGGGTCGATTCAGCTTCTGCGGGAAGAGCTGCCCCTCAGCGACGAACAGGCGCAGCTCATGGACATCGTGCTTCGCGAGTCCGAGCGCCTGAACCAGACGATCGGGTCTTTCCTTGCCTACGCAAGGCCTCAGCGTGCCGCCGCGTCCCGGCTGGACCTCCGTCTGGTGATCGAGGATGCTGCCGCCCTCCTGCGAAACAGCGCGGACGTGCGGGACACCCACCACCTTGACGTGGACGTGCCGCGTGAGCCCGTGTGGTACGAGGCGGATGAAAACCAGATGCGCCAGATCATCTGGAACCTGGCCACCAACGGACTGCGCGCGATGAAGGGCGGCGGACGCCTTCGACTCTCCACGTATGACCAGCACGACGCGTCCGGACGTCCCGAGGTCGTGCTGTCAGTACAGGACGAGGGGTGTGGCATCCCGGCGGACGAAATCGATCTGATCTTCCAGCCCTTCCGCAGCACGTTCGAGCGCGGGACCGGGCTCGGACTGGCGACGGTGCACCGTATCGTGACGGACTACAACGGCAGTATCCAGGTCACGTCGAGCGTCGGTTCCGGTACGACCATGCGGGTTCGTCTGCCCGGCCAGCATGCAGTAGCCGAGGCCCAGGCGCCAAGGCCCATGGCGATTCGGAGCGCGATCGCATGATCGGCCCCTCCACGGCTTCCCGGGTCGCCGAGACGGCCGACGAGACGCCCGCCAGACCGCGGATTCTCATCGTGGATGACGAACCCTCGATGCGCGACATGCTGCGTATCGTGCTGCGCCGCGACGGCTTCGACGTGCTGGTTGCCGAGAACGGTCGTGAGGCGCTGGGCGTGATTGCGAAGGAGCGCGTGGACCTGCTGCTCTCCGACATCAGGATGGCGGACATCAGCGGCGTTGACGTACTGCGCGCGGCCAAGCAGACCAACCGCGACATCATCGCCTTCATGATGACGGCCTTTGCCTCGACGGAAACGGCTGTCGAGGCGATGCGGCTTGGCGCGGTGGACTACTTCACGAAACCGTTCAGCATGGACGAGCTCCGCCTGAAGGTGCGGCAGCACGTCGAAGCATCGCGGTTGAAGCAGGAGAACGTGCTGCTGAAGCGGATGCTGAACACCAGCCACGAATTCTCCAACATCATCGGACGCAGCGAGCCGATGCTGGCGGTCTTCAAGATGATCGAGACGATCGCCAGGACCAACAGCACCGTGCTGATTACCGGCGAGTCGGGAACGGGGAAGGAGCTCGTCGCGCGAGCCGTTCACTGCAACTCGATGCGGCGGGAGCACCCCTTCGTGGCGCTCAATTGCGGCGCCATTCCCGAGACCCTGCTGGAGTCGGAACTATTCGGCCACATGCGCGGAGCGTTCACGGGCGCGGATCAGAACAAGAAGGGCCTCCTCGAGGTCGCGGAGCGGGGAACGATCTTTCTGGACGAGATCGGCGAGATGAACGCGGCGATGCAGGTGAAGCTGCTCCGCGTCCTGCAGGAGCGCCGGTTCCGCCGGCTCGGCGGGACTGACGAAGTCTCCGCTGACGTGCGGGTCATCGCGGCGACAAACCAGGAGCTGCCGCGCCTGGTCGCCGAGGGCAGGTTCCGTGAGGACCTGTTCTACCGAATCAACGTCATCGGCGTGCAGCTGCCTCCGCTGCGTGAGCGTCCCGAGGACATCCCGCTGCTTGCGGAGCACTTCCTCGCCAAGTTCGCCAGGCACATGGAGAAGCCGATCCGGGCGATTTCACGCGAGGCGCAGGAGCTGCTCATGGCCTACCGCTGGCCGGGGAACGTCCGCGAGCTGGAGAACGCTCTCGAGCGCGCCGTCGCCGTCGAACAGTCGCCCACCCTGCTCCCCGAAAGCCTGCCGCCGCACGTGCAGCCGAACGGAAACGGGCCACACGGCATAGCCCCCGATCTTCCGGCAGGCCTGCCCGCGTTTCCGGAACTGCGTGAAGGGTTCGACCTCGAAGCGCGGGGCGAGGACTTCTACCGCCACTACATCGCGCTGGCCCTGGAACGGTCGGGCGGCGTTCAGACCAAGGCGGCCGAGCTCCTGGGGATGAGCTTCCGCTCCTTCCGGTACTACGCGAAGAAGTTCAATCTGCGCTAAGGCGCTTTTCGTCGCAGCCCAGGTTGACAGTTGCCTAGGGTCTCCTACAATTTGTCAGGGAGACGCCTCGACCGCCTCACCCTATCCTTCTAGGTTTCAGTGATTTACGCCGACAGCCCCGTCTGGAGTGTTGTGGCGCGTGGGTTGCTCATGGCCCGGCCGGAGATTCGAGGCTGGTCGGTGCCGAGCACTCCCCACTCGGCGAGGACGCAAGGAGTACGGTCGTGAAGAGATTTGAAAGAAGCGAAGGGTTCACCCTGATCGAACTGCTGATTGTCGTGGCGATCATCGGCATCATCGCGGCGATTGCGGTGCCCGGACTGCTGCGTGCACGTCAGTCGGGCAACGAGGCGTCGGCTATCGGATCCATTCGGGCGATCAACAGCGGCGAGACGGCGTTTGCGTCGAGCTGCGGTGGCGGCGGGTTCGCTCAGAGCAACGCGGACCTTGCCAAGGGACCTGCGGGCGGTGCGGCGTTCATCTCACCCGACCTCGAAAAGGCGGATGTGGCGGCAACGGCGAAGAGCGGCTACACGGTCGACGTGAACGACAACGCGGATCCGGGTAACCGCGACGTCCTGGCGGCTGCATCCACCTGCAACACCTCCGCGGGCGCGTCGCGCGCCATGTATCACGTTGCGACCGATCCGGTCAGCCGCGGCCAGACGGGCACCCGCTCGTTCGGAAGCGACCATCGCGGGACGATCTACTACAGCAACACCGCGACGATTGCGAATCCGATCCCGCCGGCTCTGACCACGTTCATCCAGTAGCACGTTTTCACACTCATCGAAGAGGGACGTTGCCGGTGGACGTCCCTCTTCGTCTGTACGGCGTCTAAGTAACAGGACCAATCATTGGCAGTGTGCCTTGACGCAATTTGTCAAACCGCCGGAAAGTGGCACTCGTCGCCGCTTTTACAGGGTTTCTGACGTGGTCCTAAGCCATTGGGCCGAAACGGTTTGCCCGGCTCGAGGGCCGGAGGTGGGTGATGGCACCCCGGTTGCCATACAGATGAGCACTAAGAAATCCCGCCGGACGACCCCGGCCCGAGCTTAAGGAGCAACGGTTGTGAAGAGACTGCAGAAGAACGAAGGGTTCACGCTGATCGAGCTGCTGATCGTCGTGGCAATCATCGGCATCATCGCGGCGATCGCGGTCCCCGGACTGCTGCGCGCCCGCCAGTCGGGTAACGAGGCGTCTGCGATCGGCTCCGTCCGCGCGATCAACAGCGGCGAGACGGCGTTTGCGTCGAGCTGCGGTGGCGGCGGGTTCGCGCAGAGCAACGCCGACCTGGCGAAGGCCCCGGCCGGCGGCGCGCCGTTCATCTCGCCCGACCTCGAGAAGGCGGATGTGGCAGCAACGGCGAAGAGTGGATACACGGTTGACGTGAACGACAACGCGGACGCGAACAACCGCGACGTGCTTGCCTCGGCCAACACCTGTAACGTCGCGGCGGCCGCCTCGCGCGCGATGTATCACGTGACCGCCGACCCGGTCAGCCGTGGCCAGACGGGCACCCGCTCGTTCGGCAGCGACCACCGCGGCACGATCTACTACGACAACACCGCGGCGATCGCGAACCCGATTCCGGCGGCGCTGACGACCTTCATCCAGTAACGGCAATTTCACGACACCTCGAGGGACGCCACACCGTGGCGTCCCTCGTCGTGTGTACCGGACTTTCAGCTCCGCCAATTGTTGACAGCGCAGCCCTGACGCAATTTGTCAGACCGCCGGAAAGTGGCACCTGGATCCGATGCGCCGGCGGCCGGCCCCTACCTCTAAACGTCATTGCTACAACTACTTGTGAGCTTTGCGGCGCACAACTCGAGCATGGCACTGCGGTTGCCTTACGGATGGGCATTGGAAAATCCGCCGGACGACCCGGCCCGATTCAAGGAGCAACGGTTGTGAAGAAACTGCAGAAGAACGAAGGGTTCACGCTGATCGAGCTGCTGATCGTCGTGGCAATCATCGGCATCATCGCGGCGATCGCGGTCCCCGGACTGCTGCGCGCCCGTCAGTCGGGTAACGAGGCGTCCGCCATCGGTTCGGTCCGCGCGGTCAACAGCGGCGAGACGGCGTTCGCGTCGAGCTGCGGCGGCGGCGGATTCGCGCAGAGCAATGCCGACCTGGCGAAGGCCCCGGCTGGCGGCGCGCCGTTCATCTCGCCCGACCTCGAGAAGGCGGACGTGGCGGCAACGGCGAAGAGCGGCTACACGATTGACGTGAACGACAACGCGGACGCGGGCAACCGCGACGTGCTTGCCTCGGCCAACACCTGCAACGTCGCGGCGGCCGCCTCGCGCGCGATGTATCACGTGCGTGCGGATCCGGTCAGCCGCGGCCAGACGGGCACGCGCTCGTTCGGCAGCGACCACCGCGGCACGATCTACTTCGACAACACCGCGGCGATCGCGAACCCGATTCCGGCGGCTCTGGCGACCTTCATCCAGTAAGCACCGCGTTCGAACAGCGCGACAAGGGGGACGCCACTTAGGTGGCGTCCCCCTTGTCTTGTACGGTCCCGACGACATGCAGACCGGCACCTGCCGTCCGGCCGGGCTCCCGGCCCGACTGGCGCTCTCATACGTACGGTAAGCTCTGGCCAGTCTGGGCCGAAGCCTTCCGGCAAGGCAGAGGCACCCGTAGAATGAAAGAACAGCCTATGTTGCGCCGATATCAATACGTCCTTCTTGGCCTCGCCTTGCTCGGCCTCGTCGCGTCGGTGACCGCGCTCGTGGTTCATTACCGGCTGATGACCGACCCGGGGTATTCCAGCTTCTGCGACGTCAACGAGTCCGTCAGTTGCCAGCAGGTACTGCAGAGCGCGTACGCCACGGTGCGTGGGGTGCCGGTTGCCGCGGGCGGTGCCATCTGGTCGGCGGCCGTTCTGCTGCTGGCTCTCTTCGGCATGCGTCACGCGAGCTCGGAGCTTGCCGGACGGGTCGCAGGTTACATCTTCGTTCTCGCAACGATCGGGCTGGCCGTCGTCTTCTACTTCGGTTACGCGTCGTTCTTCGTGCTGAAGACGGCATGTCCGCTGTGTATGGCGATGTACGTCAGCGTAGCCGGCGTGTTCCTCGCGTCCGCCGCGGCTGCAACATCACTCACCGCGATTCCAGCGCGCCTTGGCGAGGACCTGAAGGGGCTGACGCGCAGTCAAAGCGGAACCACGCTGACCGTTGCGTGGCTGGCTGCGTCGATCGCGTTGATTGTGTTCTTTCCCCGGCCGGAAGTGTTCGGGTCGCAGGCGGCCTCAGCGGTTGAGGCGACTCCGGAGCCCGAGCTGGAAACGCTCACACCCGAGCAGATCACCGATCTGAACAGATATCTCGATACGCTGGTGCCTCGGGCCGAGCCAGGACTGCTGCCGACGGGCACAATGAAAGTCCGGTTCATCAAGTTCAACGACTATCAGTGCCCGGCGTGCCGCGCGACGTGGGCCGCCTACCGGGGCATCATCGCAAAGTACGAGAGGGAGTATCCGGGCGTCTTCGTGTTCGAGACGAAGGATATGCCGCTCGAACCCGAGTGCGGTCTCGTCCTCAATCACAACATGGCGTGCGAAGCCGCCGCTGCGGTCCGCCTCGCCCGTGAGAAGAACAAGGGCGCCGAAATGGAAGCCTGGCTGTTCAACAACCAGTCGTTCCAGATGACCCGCGACGACGTGAAGCGGGGACTGCGTGAAGTGGCGCAGGTCACAGACTTCGACGCGCGGTATCAAGGCCTGCTTCCGGCGATTCGCGAAGATGTCCAGTTTGGTCAGAAGCTCGGCGCAACAGGCACGCCGACGTTCTTTATGAACGGCGTGTTGCTGAGTAGCATGCGCCCGGCCGCGCTGGACGCCACGATTCAGTATTTCCTCAAGAAGTCAGGCGCCGCCTCATAAGATGCACGCCATCCGCACAGAGGGCCTGACGAAGCATTACTCCGTCGGCTTCTGGCGGAGCCGTCCCTACGTGGCCCTCGACCACTTGAGCCTCGAAGTGGCTCAGGGCGAAATCTTCGGCTTCCTCGGGCCCAATGGTGCGGGCAAGACGACGACGCTCAAGCTGCTCATGCAGCTGATCTTTCCGACGTCCGGGCAGGCATGGATTCTCGATCGGCCTGCTGGCGACGTCGAGATGCGCCGGCGCATCGGCTACCTCCCGGAGAATCCCAGCTTCTATGACAACGTCTCTGCCGAGGAGCTGCTCGCGTACTTCGCCGCCCTGTTCGGCTATCGGGGCGCCGAGCGCGCGAAGCGCGTGGCCGTGCTGCTCGACGAGGTAGGTCTCGGCGCCGAGCGGCGGCTGCAGTTGCGCAAGTACTCGAAAGGGATGATTCAGCGAGTCGGACTGGCCCAGGCGCTGATAAACGACCCGGACGTCGTATTCCTCGACGAGCCGATGTCGGGGCTCGACCCCATCGGGCGGCGCGAGGTACGAGACATTATTCTTCGCCTCCGTGATCGCGGCGCGACGGTGTTCTTCAGCTCGCACATCCTGGCCGACGCCGAATCAATCTGCAGCCGTGTCGGCATCGTCGCGGGCGGAAAACTGGTCGCCGCCGGCACGCTCGCCGACATGGTGCCGTTTCACATCAAAGGGTGGGACCTGATCGTCTCCGGCGTCTCTGCAGACACCAGGGCGGCGCTCGCGGCGCGCGGCGCAACCGCCACGCTGATCAGTGAAGGCCGGTATCACGTGGTGCTTCCGCCCGAGCTGTCGTCGGCGGAGGCCGTCGCGCTGGTTCGTGCAACCGGTGGCGAACTCGTTTCGATCAACCCCGTGCGCGACACCCTCGAGGATTTCTTCCTGGCGCAAGTGCAGCAGAGCGCCCGCCGGACGTTCGACTGATGCGCGCGATCGGGCTCGTAGCCCTTCACGTCTTCAGGGACTCCGTCCGTGACAAGGTGCTCTACAGCATCGTCGCGTTTGCGGTGCTGCTGATGGCGGCGTCGTACCTGATCGGGCAGCTCACGGCCGGCGAGGACCTGAAGATCATCAAGGACCTCGGCCTCGCCGCGATGTCGCTCATGGGGCTGTTCATCGCCGTGTTCATCGGCATCGGCCTGATTGCGCGCGAGATCGACCGCCGCAGCATCTACGCCGTGCTCGCGAAGCCGGTCCGGCGGACCGAACTGATTGTCGGCAAATATCTCGGGCTCGTCGGCACGCTGTTCGTCAACCTGGCTGTGATGGCAGTGGCCTACTACGTGATCCTGGCGTACATCGGTTCGACGCTCTCACCGGCGGCGCTCAAGGCGGCGCCGGCACCGGCAGCGGATCCCCGGCTGCTCCTGGCCGTCGTGATGATCGGGTTCGAACTGGCACTGGTGACGGCCATCGCGCTCTTCTGGTCCACGTTTTCTTCCAGCGCGCTCCTCTCCGCCGGCCTCACCGTCGCGATGTACGTGGCGGGGCAGTTTGGTGCCGATCTGAAGAACTTCGAGCAGGTCGTGGAATCGCCGGCTGCCGGCATGGTGGGCCGGGGGCTGTACTACCTGCTCCCGAACTTCGCAGCGTTCGATATCAAGACCGAGGTCGTGCACGCGCTGCCCGTCCAGCCCGGGTACCTGGTTCTGACGGCCGTATACGCGCTGGTGTACATCGCCTTGTTGCTGGTTGCATCCGTCGTGATCTTTTCGCGGCGGGACTTCAAGTAGGACGGGCGCCAGGGTGAAAAAGGCGACGGCAATTGTGCTCGGCGCGGTCGCGCTGCCGGTGCTGGCGGCGGGAGTGGTTGCGCTGCAGATTGTCCGGGAAAGAGCGTTCCCTGGGCGGGAGCCCGCGCAGCAGGCTCTTTACGTGAGTTCACCCGCAGTGTTGACGAGGCTCGCGCTCGGATTCGATGACGTGGTTGCCGATCTCTACTGGATTCGCGCCATTCAGTATTACGGCAGCACCCGGCTGTCCCCTTCGGCCGACAAGTCGTACGCGTTGCTCTATCCGCTGCTGGATTTGACCACGTCGCTCGACCCGAATTTCAACATCGCGTACGAGTTCGGCTCGTTCTTTCTCTCCGAGAAACCGCCGGGAGGACCGGGCCGATCAGATCTGGCGATTCGCCTGCTCGAGAAGGGAATCACCGCGCGCCCCGATCGCTTTCAGTATCCGTACGACGTGGGCTTCGTCCATTACAGGGACGGCGACTACGCAGCGGCCGCCGACTGGTTCGAACGTGCCGCCGCGACTTCCGGTGCGAAGAAAGAGGGCGAGCGAGCCGACCTCTGGTTGAAGCCGCTCGCGGCCAGCACCAGGGCGACCGGTGGTGACACCCGTTCGGCGCGGCTGATGTACGAGCAACTCCTCAACGCGGATGCCGCATGGCTCCGCAACGACGCGCAGCGACGTTTGAAGCAGCTCGATGCAATCGATCAGATTGCGGAGCTTCAGCGGCGGGTCGGCGAGTACGAGCGCCGATTCGGGGATCCGCCGCCATCATGGAGAGACCTGACGCAGGCGGACTATCTCCAGGGCGTGCAGCTCGATTCCGAGGGCCGACCTGTCGATCCCGAGGGTTATGTCTACGTGCTGAATCCATGGTGGGGAGATGTGACCATCAACCCCGATTCGCCGCTCTGGCCCCTGCCGACTGAGAATCCGGCTTGAGCGCAGCGGCGGCACTTTTCCTGGGCGTGATGGGGCTGATCGTCGGCAGCTTCCTCAACGTCTGCATCTACCGGCTACCGCGGCGCCAGTCGCTCAACTGGCCGGGCTCGCGCTGCACGTCGTGTGAACGGGCGCTGTCCTGGTACGAGAACATTCCGTTCGTCAGCTGGATTGTGCTTCGCGGCCGGTGCCGGACGTGCGGCGCGGGGATTTCAGTGATGTATCCGCTCGTCGAGCTGGTCACCGGCGCGCTGTTCGTGGCGGGCTATGCGATCTATGGCTGGACGCCTCTCCTCGCGGTCCGTCTCGCGTTCGCGTGCGCGATGGTCGTGTTGTTCGCAGTCGACCTGCGGCACCACATCCTGCCGAACGTCATCACCGTGCCGGGCATTGTCATTGGATTGCTCGTGAGCCTTTTTCTTCCCGAACCCGGATGGCGGTCGTCGTTGATCGGCCTGATTGCCGGAGGCGGCGTGCTCTTCGCCATCGCCGAGGCCTACTACCGTTTTCGAGGCGTCGAGGGGCTCGGCATGGGCGATGTGAAGATGCTCTCGATGATCGGTGCGTTCCTCGGCTGGGAGCTGATGCTCGTGACGCTGATCCTGGCGTCGTTCGCCGGCTCAATCATCGGCGTGGGCGTGATCGCGATGGGGCGAGGGGGAATGAAGGCGGCGCTCCCATTCGGGACTTTCCTCGCCGTCGGTGCTCTGACCGCCGCTGTAGCGGGTGATGCACTGGTCGACTGGTACATCGGATTCTATCGATGACACAGACCGGCTACGCGTTCCTCGGGCTGACCGCGATCGTCGCAGGTCTCGTGGCGGTCGTGGTGTTCGCGTTGCTGCGGTTTGCCGCCGGGGCCCGTGACGCGCGAAGGAACCTGACCGAGCGCGGCGGCGAGAGTCCGCTGCTGGCGGTCGCTCTGCAGGAAGCGGTCGCCAAGCTGAAGGCGCAGGAGAAGGCGATGACGGCGCGCGCCGCGGCGTCCGAGCAGTTGAGCGGCGACATCGTCGAGAGCCTGACCGCGGGCCTCCTGGTGGTCGATCGCAGCGGCCGCGTCGAGATTTTCAATGCGGCGGGCCGGACGATGATCGGTGTGACGAGCGATCCCGTTGGGTCCGACTACCACAAGGTGCTGTCGGCGTTCCCGCCGCTGGTGAAGCTCATCGAAGAGTGTCTGACGACTTCGCGCCCGATCGTCCGGCGGACCGTGCAGGTCGAGGGCGCAGGGCCGATTCATCTTGGCGTCACCGTGTCGCCGCTTGGCAAGCCGCTTCCTCATCCGGATGCCCCTGGCGGCGACGACGCACACGCCGAAGCGGATGTCACGGGGTCGCCGCTGGGTCCTGACGCCGCGCCTGGCGTGATTTGTCTTTTCTCTGACCTGACGGCCGTGGTCGAGCTCGAGGAGCAGCTGCGCCTCAAGGAGACGCTCGCACGCCTCGGCGAGCTCACCGCAGGTCTCGCGCACGAGTTCCGCAACGGCCTGGCGACGATTCACGGCTACAGCCGGTTGATCGAAGTTGATGCGCTCGCGCCGAAGTACAAGCCGTACGTCGAGGGCATCAGGCAGGAGGCCGACGCGCTGGGAAAGGTCATGACGAACTTCCTCAGCTTCGCGCGTCCGGAAAACGTAGTCCTTTCCCGCGTTGACCTCGGAACGATCGTCCGCCGCGCCGCCGACGACTTGCGCTACGAGCTGCCGCCGACGACGACATTGACGGTTGACGGCGACTTCGCCGAAGTGCTCGGTGACGAAGTGATGATGCGACAGGTGTTCGGCAACCTCGTACGCAACGCGGTCGATGCCTGCGAGGGCGCGGGCACTACTCCGGCGATCCGTATCCGCGGGTCAGTGGACGTGGCGCATCGAAGCTGCCGGGTCTCGGTCGAGGACAATGGCCCGGGTATTCCGGAGCCGGCCCGGGAGCGGGTCTTTCAGCCCTTCTTCACCACACGCTCACAGGGCACCGGTCTCGGTCTCGCCATCGTTCAGAAGATCGTCGTGATGCACAACGGTCGGGTCGCTGTGCATGATGCCCTCGGCGGTGGAGCCAGCATTCAGATTTCTATTCCGGTCGCCGACCACTGATTCCATTGCTGTTACCCTGAGTAACAAAACGGCCGATTCCAGATTTTCCCGTCCCTTCGGTTAGCACCCTTTACTCGCACTTAAATGTCTTTGTGGCAGCTATTTAGCTGACATTTTCGGCTACAGCTGAGGCATGGCAGAAGCGTTGCTCTTGTCGGAGGCGTGGCACGTCTGGCTGTCGGCGGACGCTCGGAGGCGGGATTCACGCTCATCGACACGATCTGCGTCGTCGCCATCTTTGCGATTCTGGCCGGCATCTCGGTGCCCGCGTTCCAGAACCTGACCGAGGGCTACAAGCTTGGACAGTCGCTTCGCGAAGTCGAGCGCGAGCTCCAGTCAGCGCGTCTGAAGGCCGTGACGTCGAACCGGCCGCTTCGCCTCCGTTTCAACTGTCCGGCTGCCGGGCAGTACCGGATCGTGGAGTTGATTGGAACGCCGTCCGTGCCTGCGGCGGAGGACGGCGCGGCGAACCGGTGCCAGGAGAGCACCTATCCGACTCCGGCCGCCGACAATAACCCGCTCACTCGTCCGAATCACGACGGTCCGATGCGCCGGCTCCCCACCGGCATCACCTTCAGTGCGGCGAACACCCTTGAGTTCTGGCCCGACGGCACGGTGCACCAGCAGAACGGTGCGACGCTGCCGTGGCCGGTCATTCCGGCAGCGGGCACATCGGTCACGCTCGCCAAGGGCGCCGTCACCAAGAGGATTGACGTCAATGGGGTTGGCAAAATCACGCTCGTCCGCCAGTAGCGCGGCAGGCTTCAGCCTGATCGAGGTGCTGATCGCGACGCTGATCCTCGCGGTCGCGCTCGTCTCGCTGGCGCAGCTCTTCGCGCTGTCGACGCGCACGAACATCAGCGCGCGGAATACGACGTACACGGCAGTGCTCGCGCAGCAGAAGCTCGAAGAGCTGCGGGCACTGACGTGGGGCTTCGATCTGCAGGGCCTTCCGGTCAGCGACACCACCACGAACACGGCCGTGTCACCGGAGACAGCGGGAGGCGGAACAGGTCTCGCGCCGTCGCCGGCCGGCACGCTCGGCGCGAACACCGATGGATACGTCGACTACGTGGGCCAGTTTGGCAACAAGCTGGGTGGCGGCGGAGCACCCCCGGCCGGGACTGTCTACGTGCGTCGCTGGTCCGTCGAGCCGCTACCGTCCAATCCGAACAACACGGTCATCCTGCAGGTGCTCGTCTTCCGGAATCGCGACCGGGGCTCTGCGGACGACGGCGCCGGCACGGTGCTGCCCGACGAAGCACGCCTGGTCACGGTGAAGACGAGGAAATCGCAATGAGATCGCGCCTGCGCTCGGAATCGGGGTTCTCGCTCCCGGAGATGCTCATTGCTGCGGCGATCATGATCACGGTCGTCGGAGCGGTCTTCACGGTCATGAACCCCGCGCAGGGGACCTACCGCACACAGCCCGAGGTGTCGGATCTGCAGCAGCGGCTGCGGATTGCATCGGACAGCTTGTCCAGGGACATCGTCATGGCGGGCGGGGGAATGTACGCCGGAGGGATGACCGGTGCGCTGTCCAACTATTTCGCGCCGGTGATGCCGTACAAGCTGAACGACCCCAGCCTCGGGGTCTACTTCCGGCTCGCGGCAGGCGCGGTCGATGCCTCCGACGCGATCAGCTTCTTCTACGTGCCGACCACCGGCGCGCAAACCACGATTCGCGAGGACATGCCGCAGCCATCGTCTGAGCTGAAGGTCGAGCCGCAGGCGAACTGCCCTCCGGCGAAGCTCGAGCAGCTGTGCGGCTTCTACGACGGCATGCGAGCAATCATTTTCGACGACACGGGCTCGTGGGACCCGCTGACCGTCACACAGGTGCAGCCGGCGGCGCTTCACATGCAGCACAAGAATCCGTTGTCGAAGTCGTACCAGAAGGGTGCCGTCATCGCCATGGCTGCAACCCGGACGTACTACCTGAAGACGGACGTCGCGACCAACACGTATCAGCTTCGGTTGTTCGACGGCGACACGTCCGACCTCCCGGTGGTCGACGACGTCGTCAAGCTCGAATTCGAGTATTACGGCGACCCGCAGGCTCCGGTCGTGCTGCCCAACAAATCACTGTCCGATCCCACCGGCCCCTACACGACATACGGGATCAAACCGCAGCCACTTGGCGTCGACAACGCCAACGACACGTGGGGCGCTGGCGAGAACTGCCTGTACGCGGTCCAGGGCGGGCAGCACGTGCCTCGTCTGCCGAACCTCCCGGGCGGCGGAAGCCACGTGCGGCTCACGCAGGGGATGCTGACCGACGGCCCGTGGTGCCCGGACGCCGCCGCTGTCATGCGGTATGACGCAGACCTGCTGCGCCTGCGGCGCATCCGGATCAAGCTGCGCGTTCAGGCACCGCCTGAGATGCGGGGACCCGCCGGCGCACTCTTCCGCCGCGCCGGAACCAACAGCGCCGGTCAGCACTTCGTGCCTGACCAGGAAATTGCGTTCGACATCACGCCGCGGAACCTGAACCTGGGACGATGACCATGACACTGCGACCACCACGTCGGCCGCTGCGCGCACGCCTGGGTGAAGAACGGGGCGTGGCCCTGGTCATCGCGCTGATGGCGATGCTGCTCATGACCGCGCTCGGCACCGCGCTGGTGCTGACGACGATGACCGAGACGAAGATCGCCGGCAACTATCGCGGTGGCTACGAGGCGCTCTATGCCGCCGACGGCGCGGTCGAACGCGTCATGCAGGACATCCTGACGGTTCCGAACTGGGACGACATCCTGAGCGGCGCGGTGACCTCGGCGTTCATCGACGGTGCGCCGTCCGGGATGCGGACGATGCCAGACGGGACGCAGATCGATCTCACGCAGGCCACCAACATGGCGCGTTGCGGCAAGCTCGCGTGTTCGGCCGCGGACCTCGTCGAGATTACCGACGAGCGGCCGTGGGGAGTGAACAATCCCAAGTGGCAGCTCTACGCCTACGGCCCGCTGGAGGACATGATCCCCACCGGCACCGTCAGATCACGCCAGTACGTCATCGTCTGGATCGCCGACGACACCTCTGAAAACGACAACGAGCCCGAGAAGGACGGGCAGCCACCCGCCGGCTGTGCCAATCCGTGTGCGACGTCGAATCTTGGCCGGGGTGTGCTGGCGATGCTGGCGCAGGCGTGGGGCCCCGACGGCACGACCCGCACGATCGAGGTGACGGTTGCGCGGACCGACACCACGGAGCTCGAACGTGGCTACACCGGCCAGCGCGGCCAGGACGAGCAGAACCGCCGATCGCGCAAGGCCCCGGTGCAGACGCCTGGCAAAACGCTGGCGCGTACCACGTGGTCGCTGTGACCGGACTGAGGCAACGATGACGAAACACCTTCGATTGATCCTTTCGGCCGGCACTGTGGCCCTCGCGATGCTGTGTGCGCCGCGTGAAGCGGCCGCGCAACTCGATCCGCTGCTCTTCGTGAAGAAGACGAAGCCCAACGTCATTCTGGCAATCGACGTGTCGGCGCGGATGCGAGTGGATGCGGACGGCACGTATTACGACCCGACTGAATACCCGGTCCTCAATGCGCCGCAGGAGACCGCCATCGGTGTCACCCCAGGGATGACGTCGTACCGGCGCAGGTTCAGTGGCTGGGTCAACACCAGCGTGGCGTCGAATGCGTTGAAATTCACGTCCACGACGATCGGCATCGACGGGAATACCAACCCGAAATACGCGTACTTTGCCGCACGAACCCGTCTGGCGCTCGTCCGCGCCGCGGTCACGCAGGTCATCAACGAGAACACCAGCGTGGCGCGCTTCGGCCTCGTGAAAACCCGCCAGGCAGGTCAAGCGGTGCCCAACGTGTCGAACGCCACGGTCACGAATGGCAATCTGGCGCAGGTTCCCACTGAAATCCTCGGCGGGGCCTGGAACTCCAAAGTGGCGACGGTGACCGCCGACAACGGCGCACAGGCTGCGCAGCCGCCGGTCGTGATGACCGACGCGCTGGCGTCGAACAACTCGATCGTGACGCTGCTTGCAAGGAACTTGACGGACGCCGGGGGGCTCATTCCCGCTGGCAACGACATCGCCATCAAGGTGGACTCTCCGGTCAACCACATCCTTGTTGACGCAAAGACCGAGGCCGCACGCCTGATTGCCGCCGATGCCGAATGCCGCAACACGATCGTCGTGCTCGTCGTTGGCGGGGGAGAGGGCTCGGGGACAGCGGGGACGAACAACCCTGTCACGACGGCAACGCAGTTTCTCAACGTCAGCAGCCGCCGCGTGCCGATCTACGTGGTGGCGATTGCGCCGGCCGCCGCAGAAGTTGCGCAGCTTCAGTCGATCGCGACTGAGTCGGGCGGTCAGTTCTTCGAGATCACCAAGGCAATGATCGACACGGCGTACAACTCGTGGTCTGCGGGCGTGCCGTCCGGGAATCTCAACGGCCAACCGACCGGCACGATCGTCGTTCCCGAGATCGTCAAGGCGATCAACACCGCGGTCCAGCACTCGTTTCAGGAGTTCGCGACGTTCAATACGGCGCCGAGCCTTGGCTACCCGTTCGGTCCGTACTCGGAGTTCCAGGTGACGAGCCCGGTGGTGGGGTCGTTCGACATCTCCAACATGAAGGACATCAACGGCGCGGCGCTGCCGAACACCGCCATCGTCGACAAGAACGGCACGCCGATCCCGCAGCGATCGAACCTCATGATCACGGCAGGGTTAACACTGCCGGGTTTTGACGGGAAGTTCCGCGCCTATCGCGTCTACAAGCCGGTTGCCGATGCCAGCGCATGGTCCGGGTACCGGTTCGTTGCAGACGGCACGCCCCTCTGGGTCGCGTCGGCGCCGGCCGAGCCGTCGCGCAACCTGTTCACGGTGCTTCCAGATGGAACGCAGGTGGCGTTCAGTACCGCCAACGCGGGTGTCCTCGCGGCGCACATGAACTTGAGCGCCACCGACGCCGCGGCTGTGATCACGCTGGTTCGATCGCTGCCCATTGGCGCCCCGGTCAGTTCGACCCCCGCGGTGTTCAATCCGCCCTCTCTCGATCCGCCGCCGGACGCCGACTACGTGACCTTCTCGAATGACCACAAGAACCGGAGGAGCTTGGTCTTCGTCGGGACGAATCGGGGGATTCTCGAGGCGATCGACACGCGCCTGGGAGTTGAGGTGTGGGGATTCATTCCGTACAACCTGCTTGCCAAGCTCAAGACGCTTCGTGACGGACAGTCCGTCGGCAGCTTCGACTACTTCGTGGACAGCTCGCCAAAGATCGCCGATGTGAAGGTGGGCGGTTCGTGGAAGACGTATCTCTTCTTCGGCGAAGGCGCCGGCGGAACGTTCTATCAGGCGCTCGATGTCACGCTGGCCGGCATTGCGGGCTCTGTCGCGCCAGACTCCGACAGTCTGGCCTCTCTCCTGGCGTACTTCGCCCCGGCTGGCCGCATTCCGCTCAGCTGGTCGTTCCCGTCATACAGCAGCTTCGATCCAACCATCAGTACGACGTTGATGCCCTACGGCGACGTGAGCACGTCGGCGTCAGCGCTCGCCAAATCCGTGGGACAGACGTGGTCCGATCCGGCCATCGGTCAGGTTGTCGGGCCGGGCAGTCCGTATGTCGCGCTCGTTGGCTCCGGTTTCATGCCCCGGTCAGTGGAGAACCAGGCGAACCGTGGCGGCGCGGCGGCGGGCACCACCTTCTACATGCTGCGCGTCAGCGACGGGACCGTCCTCGACTCGAAGAGCGTGGGGAACGACAGCAAGGGCGAGAACGTGGATAACTGCGTCACCGCCGGTGACTGCACAAAGATCAAGAACGCGCTGCAGACCGACCCGCTGGCCGCCGGGCCCCAGGGGTCGCGCTTCATCAGCGACGTCTATGCCGGTGATCTCGACGGGCGAATCTGGCGGCTCGACCTCGTCCTCGGCGTTGGCGATGTCCCGAGCTTCACGGGCGGTCCGGTGAAGCTGTACGACGATGCGCTGTCGCAGCCGATCTTCAACTCGATGGCCGAAATCGACGTCGGCACCACGCTGCGCTACCTGTTCGTCGGCACCGGGAGTGACCTGCTGCCCTCAACCGGCGTCTCGCAGCAGTACAAGCTCCTCGGCGTGCTCGATCAGGGCAGCTCCGGCTCGGTGACATTCACCAGGCTGCTGACGAAGGTCGACGGGATCGGCGATGACGAGAAGGTGACGGCCTATCCGGCAGTGGCGGGCGACGTGGTCTTCTTCACCACCACGACCTTCAGGCCGGCGGCGCTCTGCAGTCTTCCGGACGCGAGCCTGTACGCGCTGACTTTCATTGGTGGCGCGGCGTATGACAACACCGGTGACGACAAGGTCACCAATGCCGACACGCCGAAGGTGGCTACCATCGCCGGCGTGCGTGCGACGGCGCCGTTCGTCGTGGATCAGCATCTCGTGTTCGGTACCGGAACGAACCTCCAGCTGTTCGGCGACGCACAGGACTTCAACAACGGCGTCGGACAGGCCGGAGTCCGGATCCTCTCCTGGCGCGAGGTAAGGTAACAGTGCCGACACTGGTCAACTGTCAGGCGTGCGGCGCCAAGACGGATGCTCGCCGCCGGACGCGTTGTCCGCGCTGCCGCGCCGAGCTGGTCATTCCGCAGTCGCAGCAGGCGCAGCCGCAGGTGCGTCGCTCACGTACACCGGTTGCCATCCTTTGCATCATCGGTCTCGTTGTGACAGCGGGTGTGGTCAGCCAGATCGGAACGGGCGAGTCGACGGGGCCCTCGCAAGCTGCAGCGACAACTGCCGAACAGCGGTCCGTGGGATCGTCGTCGTCCGCCGTGCGCACATCGGTTGCCGGCGAATACAAGCCAACGGCGATGGCGACGTCAATGGATCTGTCGCGTGGCGGGCTGGCCGCATACGCGAAAGGGGACGTCGCCGGATCGGTGGAGCAGTTCCAGTCGGCCGTCGAAGCCGATCCGTCGAACGCGCAGGCGCTCAACAACCTTGGCCAGGTGCTGGTCCGTTCGGGTCGCGTACGTGAAGCGCTTCCGTATTTCGATCGCGCCATCTCGGCTGCCGGTTCGGAGTGGACCTACCACTTCAACCGCGCGCGAGCCTACGGCGAGCTGCAGGAATGGGGACGGGCGATCGCCGGCTACCGCGACGCCGCCGGTCTGTTTCCTCAGGACTACGCAACGGCGTTCAACCTCGCCCGTGCTCTTCAGGCGAGTGGCGACGTGAGCGGGGCCATTGAGGAATACCAGCGTGCGATCAACCTCGCACCAGCAGAGCCCGACTTTCCGCTTGCGCTGGCATCGGCACTTGAAACCGCCAAGCGTCCAGCCGATGCGGTTCGCGCCTACGAACGTTTTCTCGAGCTGCAGGATTCCGGTCCGACCGCCGAAAAGGTCAGAAGGCGGATCCAGGAGCTAAAATCAAATCAATGACAGGCTTCACCGGCGCGTGCCTCGTCCGGCTGCTGACTGCCATCGGCCTTGTCGCGGCGATGTCGGCCACGACGGCAGGCCAGACGACCCTTGGTGAGCTCGCCAAGAAGGAAGAGGCCCGTCGCAAATCCGTGAAGTCGTCCGGCAGAGTCCTGACCAACGATTCGCTCGGTCAGGCGAGACCCTTGCCGTTGCCCCCCGCATCGAATCAACCCGCGCCTGCCCCGGCACCAGAGAAGCCCGCTGCGGAAGCGAAGAAACCCGAGGTCGATCGAAAGGCCGAGGAAGCCGCCTGGCGTCAGCGGGTGGCGTCAACGCAGGACTCGCTGCAGCGATCACAGACGTTCGCTGAAGCGCTGCAGAGCCGCATCAACGCTCTGACCGCCGACTTCACCGCAAGGGATGACCCGGCACAGCGCGCGGTCATTGCCAACGAACGTCAGAAGGCGCTGACGGAGCTCGATCGAGTCAAGAACGACATCGCCCTGCAGACCAAGGCGATTGCCGACATGAGGGAAGAGGCGCGGCGCGCAGGCGTCCCTCCCGGCTGGCTCCGTTAGGCAGTACGCAATTTCCGCAGACCTCCGCCGCCTGACGCGAGGCAGTTTTTGCTTCGTTCCGATCACCCCCTCGCACTCACCGCTTGGATTCCCGCTGATTTCCAGTGACTTCGGTGTGCCATCGCGCCCGGCAGGGCGCTTGCTCCCCGTCTAGCGTGCGCGCGAAGGCCAATGACCATGGCTTCACTCTGGTGGAGAGCGTGATTGCATGTGCGCTGCTTGCCACGGCGCTGTTGTCGATCGGCCATCTCTCCGCCACCTCCATCGCACAGCTGTCCGTCGCTCGCAACCGGACGCGAGCGACCATGATCGCCGTCGCCACGCTGGAGGAGCTGAGGACCGCCGCGGCGCCGGCGGCCGGCGGAGACACCGTGGACAACCTTGGGCAGCCGGTTCAGCAGCAGACTCTGTGGCGATTCGAACGCCGCTGGTCGGTCGCATCGTTG